>Ga0182012_10002138_pt1 | contig 21532 bp, 16 predicted proteins | sample 612S2SmetaG_FD_120486 | JGI IMG/M metagenome (GOLD analysis project Ga0182012, IMG submission 120486) | Permafrost microbial communities from Stordalen Mire, Sweden - 612S2S metaG | ecosystem: Environmental > Terrestrial > Soil > Wetlands > Permafrost | place: Sweden: Stordalen | collected... | reverse complement strand
GCGAACCACGTCTGCCCATCGCGCCCCTGAAAGAACTGAAGCCTTCGTCCCAGCCATTCACCTTCGACACTCATCGCAGAGCCAGCATCGACGCGAATCAACTCCGGTGACCCAACCTCCACCACAGCGGGCATCAGACTTAGGGTGTCGGACGGCGCCGACGCACCATGAGCCCCCCCTGCGAGAAAGGCTGCAACAACCAACAATATGAGAAGTGCGGCAAGACGCCTTCGCGCCTGAGTGCAGTTCGAAACCATCCACTTCAGCATACTTTGCCCACGGGTCCTGCGCGGCTTCGCTGGGCCAAACTGCCTATTCGTCGCGTAGCGTTTGCGCCGGGTCGATCCGGGTCACCCGCAGCGAGGGGATCGTCGTCGCAAGCAGGGTGACAACTGCCAGTGTCGCTACGACGGAGGCAATGGTGATTGCGTCGTAAACGCGAACCCCATAGAGCACGCTCCGCATCACCCTTAGTGTTCCCGCACAGCAGATGAGGCCGATGAGAAGACCGGCGAGCGAGGCACGGACTCCGGGCCCTGCCACCTGCGCCATCGCGGAGCGAACGCTTGAACCCAGTGCGATGCGGATACCAATTTCGCGGGATCGCTGGGCAACAATGTTGGCCACCAACGCAAAGATGCCCAATGTGCTCAACAGCAGCGCGAGACCGGCCATAACGCTGAGCAGCGCCACTTCGACTCGCTGCGTGGCAAGAGTCTTCGCCATCAGATCACTCATGCTGTAGAAGCCGGAGAAGGGCAGGCCGGGCTCGACACCCGTGAGCGCGCGCTGCATCTGTGCGGTAAGGCCATCGACCGGCCTGGAGGTGCGAACGATCCACGACGGCTGAAACCATGCATGGACCACGGAGAGCATCTGCATCGGCGCCTGTGCGGAGGGAGTGTAGGTCATGGGCTCGCTGCCAAGCGGGTCGTTTACCTGTTCGGAATGCGGTTCAACCGCAACGTCTTCCACTACGCCCACAACTATCGTGCCCTGATCATCGAGAGATTGTCCGACCGGGTTGAGAGTGCCAAAGAATCTTCGCGCAAAGGTGCGGTTAACGATAGCAACCAATTGACTGCCGCGCCGGTCGGCGCCTGTGAACGTGCGCCCGGCCAGTAGCGGAATCTGCAATGCCGTGAAGTATCCAGGCGTGACGTACGAGAAGCCGCTCATTGCCGACTGTCCTCTCAGCGGTCCGCTCGCCATCTTCCAACCGTTGTTTAAAGCGCGTTCGTAGGGCAGAGACAACCCAACGGCAGCGCTCTCCACGCCCGGAATTCGCTCCATAGCCGCAGGACCTTCCCTCATCAACTTGTCGAAGGCAGCCGAATCTCGATATCGCGCGTCATCGAGCGATACCTTTGCCGTGAGCACTCCCTGCGGGTTGAATCCGGGGGGCAGCGTTTCGAGATGTATCAGCGTACGAATGAGCAGACCGCTGGCTGCCATCAGAATCACAGTCAGGGCAATCTCACCGGCTATCAACACCTGCCGCAGCCTCAACCTTTCTATGCCCTCAGTCGTTCGGCTAGCCATGAACGACCTTATGTTGATCCTCCTGAGAGCAATTGCGGGCAGCATTCCAAACAGGATGCTTGTGAGCATTGAAGCGGCCATCGTAAAGCCAAGCACACGCCCATCCAGAGGCGCACCTGTGACCGGCAGATAATCGGGAGGCAGGAGCGAAAGCAGTCCGCGCAGCGCCATGAAACCGACGCCCACCCCAGCCAGCCCTCCGATAAAAGCAAGGATCAGGTTCTCAACCCACAGTTGCTTCTGAATCCTCCGGTGTGAAGCACCGAGGGCAAGTCTCGTAGCGATCTCTGCGGAGCGCCGCGACATGCGCACCACGGTAAGCCCGGCGAGATTGGCACAGGCAACCAGCAGAATGAATCCGGCGGCCAGCATGAGTGTCAGCACTTTGGGCCTTAAAGTAGCCGTCTGTCCCTTCTGCAGAGGTACGGTGTAGAACGAAACCCTTGTGCCGCGATGAAACTCATTCACAAAGCGCCCTGCTTCATCGGCCCATGCACGATTGAGCTCTCCATCGGCCTGCTGCCAATTAGCGCCATCGCGCAGTCGAACAATCACTCCATAGTTTGTGCCCGCGCCTTCTCCCTTACGGCTGGGTTTAATCGCGGTAAACACATCAGCATCCAACGGAGTTCTTGCGTCCGCCGGCAAAACGCCGACCACCGAATAGGGCTGCCCCCTTAACTTAATCGCCTGGCCAATCAGGTGCGTATCGGCATGAAACGTGGTTCGCCAAAGCGCGTTTGAAAGGACCACCGCATTTGGCCCGTTCGAGCGATCTTCCTCCTCCGTAAAGCCTCTGCCCAGGACGGGCCGAATGCCGAGCACGTCGAAATAGCGGGCCGAGATGCGCCCTGCATGCACATATTCGACGGTGTTGCCGGCCTCCAGATTGGCGCCCGACGAAATAGGGCTCGTCACCGCACTAATCAAAGACGGGACATTGTCCCGCAGAAGCTCCCACTGAGCGCCGTTGATTTCGCTCCGGCCCTCGAACGGCTGCGACCCTTCGATGTGCCAAAAGATGGTGCCGATTCGATCAGGCTCGGGATAGGGAAGACTCTTAAGCATGAGGGCGTTGACGATGGAAAAGATGGCGGTGTTAGCGCCGATGGCCAGCGCAAGGGTAGCAATGACAGTGACCGTGAAGCCAGGATTGCGCCTCAACTGGCGAAGCGCATAGCGGCCGTCCTGGAGGAGCGTTTCGACAAATGGAATGCCGCGTTGCATTCGGTAGGCCTCAGCTGTCTGTGTAAGGCCGCCAAAGTCGCGCAACGCCTGCGTTCGTGCGGCCTGGGCAGACAGGCCTCGCCTTTGGTTCTCTTCCACAGCGAGCTCGATATGCTCGTGCAACTCTTCGTCGAGGTCGGTATCAAGTCGCTTTGCCCTGAAGAGTGCGGCACAGCGGGTCATCAGGATTCGAATCAGGTCCATTGCAGACTCCGTCGCAGTCAGCTATTTCCTCTCAGAATTGCGCGGTTTCATTTAGCCGGTTCAAGAAAGCGCGCCATCGTGGCTGCAATGCGCTCCCAGTTTTCGGTTTCCTCAGTGATCTGTTTGCGTCCAAGCGCGCTGAGCGAGTAGAACTTTGCGCGGCGGTTGCTCTCAGAGATGCCCCAGGCAGACTTGATCCACTTCCGCTGCTCCAGGCGCAAAAGTGCGGGATAGATCGTTCCCTGATTGAGGGTGAGCGCGTCGCGGCTCACTTGCTCGATGCGCCGGGCGATTCCATACCCATGCAACGGTCCCATGGCTTCAAGCGTTTTCAGGACCATTAGATCCAGAGTGCCCTGTAGAACATCGGATTTGTCGCCCACGGTCGACTCCTGTTGTCAATCAACAGATACGATGCGCCATAATAGGCAGAATGTCAACATGAGAATTCCGAGGCACATGGAAACGCCCCGGTTGGCTCGATTCCGCTGCTTCGGATGCAGGGAATCGGCCTTCCGGGGCGCTTGCCTTAACGTCGTGAAACTGATTCCTGTGGACGATGCTTATTTGGGCTGCTTTGCGGCGTTGTGCTTCTGGCGATAGATCTGGCGGCTGGAACCGTTCAGCTGGTGATTGAGTTGAGTCTTTTCCGGGCCGGTTAGCTTGCCACCGTTTGCGGCGCGATCGGCGCGAACCTGCTGGTTGATGCCCTGCTCGCGATTCTCTGTGCGGGCGGTTTCGCCGGCAGTCATCTGGCCGCTGCGAATGCCTTGTGCGATGCGATCCTGCTGATTCTCGCGGCGCTGGCCGATCTCGTTGTTGCCATAGTGAGCCACGTTGGCGTTGTGCTTGTCAGTGTAGATCGACTTGCTCAGATTGTTCTGCTGGTTGTTGACCTGCTTGCGCTCCTGCGTGGTGAGTTTGCCATCATCGGCAGAGCGGTCGGCATGGATTTCACGATTGAGATTCGCTTCGCGGCCTTCAATGTTCTTGGTTTCGCCTGCGGTGAGCTGACCGGACTGCACGCCATTCGCGATGCGATCCTGCTGATTTTCGCGGCGATCGTTCACAGTGTTGCTCTGCGGTGCGGGTGTGGTGGTGGTTTGGGCGAAGGCCGGGCCGGAAAAAGCAACTGCGGCCAAAGTGAGCGCGAAGAGAGTCCGTTTCATGATTTCCTCCAGCGGGCACTTGATTTAATCTCGGCCCACGCACGGTCAAGACACAGGCTCACGCGGAAAGTTTCTACAATGCTTAATTTTTTCTTAAGAGGCGTGATTACCTTTGGAGGCTTGTTTCGTCAGAATTGGCCTTTTGTGGAGCTGTAACCAAGTGGCGCGCACTACCATCGAACCTGTTGATGAGGCCTAAAACGACAACCAGCACGCAACTCGCTCAGTTTCGAATTCGCACGCCAGGATTGACTCTGCTGTTCGCGTGTGTGGGGATGTTCACGGCAATGGCACCGAGGACAATTGCGGCCTCGGGCTCAGATGCAAACATGTCGAAGGTTCGCCAGCCAGTGTTGGTGGAGTTGTTCACCTCAGAGGGTTGCTCGAGTTGTCCGCCGGCGGACGCGCTGCTGGCGCGGCTGGATGCAACACAGTTTGTGCCAGGAGCGCAGGCCATTGTGCTGAGCGAGCATGTGACCTACTGGAATTATCTCGGCTGGAGCGATCCGTTTTCGCTGGAAGAGATGAGCGAGAGACAGACGCGATATTCGAGCCGCTTTGGTCTCGACTCGGTGTACACGCCCCAGGCAGTGGTGGACGGCGCAACGCAGGTGCTGGCGAGCGACTCTACCGCGATGAGCCACGCAATCGCTGGTGCTGCGCAAAAGCAAAAGCCGAATCTGCGTATTGAGGACGCCCATTGGAATGGAAGCACGATCAACTTTGCGGTGAACGCGCCGGAAGATTTGCATGGCGTGCTCACTGTCGCGCTGGCAGAAGATGCGACGCAATCCAGTGTTGGCAGAGGGGAAAACTCGGGGCGCACACTTCACCATGTTGCGGTGGTGCGCGTGATGAAGACGATGGGAAGAAGCAAGTCAAATAATGATGCGGTGGCTCTGGAAGTGGGAAATGGCAAGAGCCTGACCGGGCATCTATACCGACTGGTTGCATTTGTCACGGAGGAACAAGAGGGACGAGTGCTTGCGGTGGCGGAGATGCAGATCAGCCGTCCCTAGGGGACAGCGCGGTCACTCGCCGGTAGCGCGGTGGCTGTGTGCGGCCTTCCACTTGGATACGCGCTGGTGGGCGAAGGCGACCTCGTCGGCGGTGATGCGAGTGCCGACGTTTTGGCGATTGGCCGTATACCGATCCTGGTTGGGTCCCGGAGCTGATGCGGCGAGGTCGAGCCAGAAAAAGGCTTCTACATCGTCTCGGCCAACACCCTGGCCGACGGAGTAGAGCAGCCCCAGAGTTGCCTGCGCGGCTGGATCGCCCTGCTCGGCTGCCTTGCGGTACCAATCGGCTGCTTGCGCCATGTCCCGCGTTACGCCTTTGCCATCGCGGTAGCACTCAGCGATGCGGATCTCTGCTTCCAGGTTTCCCAGGACGGCGGCTTTGCGATACCAGTCTGCGGCGATGGTGTCGTCCTGGTCGACGCCGGAACCTGCCGCATAGGCTTTGGCCACCTGGATCATCGACGGTGGATCACCCGTATTGGCCTTTGCCAGAAGTGATGTGTCGATTCCCGGGGTTTGAGCGACAGCCTGACTTTGTGCGAAAGAAGTGTTTTGCGCGGATGCGAGCTGCAAACTGACGAAAAGGACTGTAAGTACGGGTACTCTGGCTCGAGCGATCACGTTATTTACCATCCCGCATGCGGGATGCCTCTGAACTGAGTTTACCCACGCAACGAGTGCTGGCAATGGTACACAAGTGCCATAAGAAGCTGGGGAGTTCGACTGTTCCAAATCAAGATTTCCACTTCCCAAATCTGGCTGCGGGTAAGAAGAAAAAGACGCTAGAATTTGAATATGAATAACTGCATGGCATTGACCCTCGCCCAGGCCGACCCCGATGTTGCCGCTGCACTCGACCACGAAACCTTCCGCCAGCACGAAGGGCTGGAGATGATTGCCAGCGAAAACTTTGTGTCCGAAGCTGTGCTGGAGGCTGCCGGCTCGATCTTCACCAACAAGTATGCCGAGGGGTACCCGGGCCGGCGCTATTACGGTGGTTGCGAGTATTCCGACGTGGTGGAGAACCTTGCGCGTGACCGGGCCAAGCAGCTTTTCAGCGCTGAGCACGCGAATGTGCAGCCTCACTCCGGCTCCCAGGCGAATGCAGCGGCCTACGCGGCTGTTCTGCAGGCAGGAGATACGATTCTGGGCCTCGATCTGGCGCATGGCGGCCACTTGACCCATGGGTTCAAGCTGAGCTTCAGCGGCAAGCTCTACCGGGCTACGTTTTATCACGTGCGCAAGGACACTGAGCTCATCGACTATGACGAGCTCGAAGCGATTGCAGAGCGCGAGAAGCCCAAGGTGATCATCGGCGGGGGTAGCGCCTACCCGCGGTTCTGGGACTTCGAGCGGATGCGGGCGATTGCCGACAAGGTGGGCGCGCACTACATCTTCGACATGGCCCACATTGCCGGGCTTGTGGCGGGCGGGGCGCACCCATCGCCGGTGCCGCACGCTCACATTACCACCACCACCACGCACAAGACACTGCGCGGGCCACGGTCAGGACTGATCCTCTGCGGGCAGGACCTGGCGGCTGCGGTGGACAAGGCAGTCTTCCCGGGCCAGCAGGGTGGACCGCTGGTGCACATTGTGGCGGCCAAGGCAGTTGCATTTGGAGAGGCTCTGCGGCCGGAGTTTGCCGCCTATGCGGCACAGACTGTAGCTAACGCCAAGGTATTGGCGGCGCAGCTTGAGGAGGCTGGATTCAGGATCATCTCCGGCGGGACCGATAACCACCTGATGCTGGTGGATGTCTTCCAGAAGGGGATTCTCGGCTCCGAGGCCGAACTGGCGCTGGGCAAAGCCGGCATCACGGTCAACAAGAATTCAATTCCCTTCGACACCAACCCGCCACTCAAGCCTTCCGGTATTCGTGTGGGGACGCCAGCTCTGACCACGCGTGGGATGAAGGAGGCAGAGATGCGGTTGATAGGGGCCTGGATCGCCAAGGCGCTGGATGAGCGCAACAATGATGCGGCGCTGGAGCGGATACGGGGAGAAGTGGCCGAGCTGGCGAACCAGTTTCCGCTCTATGCCTGGAAGCGGGCACATGCCACGGTTGGAGTCTAAGCGACTGGAAACAAAAAGGTTTCCAGGATCGAGGAAAACTCCAAGAAAGAACCCGGTGCAACTAACCTCCGTGCGCCGGGTTACATCTAAGGATTTTGTAGATGCCATCGAGGCGATGGGTGCCTGATGTATGAGACCCCGCTCGGCATCGGGAGGAATCAATGAGAACCTTTCCCTTAGTTTTAGCAGCCTTCGTTGCAATGGCAATTCCCGCAGTTTCCCAACGTCCGGAACACCGGGCCCCAACTCCGCCGATGCGTGGACCTGCTCCAGTCAGGAGCAACCCTCACCCGGTAGAGCCGACCCGCAATTACAGCGACAAGGCTGGTCATCCGAACGTTCCGCATGTGGACAACGGCAAAACCTGGGTGGGTCACGACACCGGCAAGGATGATGCCCGCTACCATGTGGATCATCCTTTTGCGCATGGACGTTATACAGGCGGATTTGGCCCAAGCCATGTTTGGCGCATCGGCGGCGGCGGACCGTCGCGCTTCTGGTTCAATGGGTGGGCGTGGGATGTAGCGGCGGCGGATCTTGCGTTTGCCGACGGGTGGCTTTGGGATAGCGACCAGATCATCATCTACGACGATCCGGACCACATTGGCTGGTATCTGGCTTACAACGTGCGGCTCGGCACCTATGTGCACGTGGAGTATTTGGGACCGATGTAAGAAGAGCAGTTTATGCGGCTCAAATGGGCAGGCCTTTGGGTCTGCCCATTTTATTTGGTGATAGGCGCGAAGCATGGCGCAGGTGACAGGCATTCAGGGATATAATTCCGACTGCGAACGAAGAGCCGGGAATCCCTACGTAGTCGAGTTCTACTCGACCGGAACTTCTGTTCGATCTTCAGGGATGAGGTTCTGCGATGGTCCAGGGATGGAATGGCAAAGGTTTCAACTTAAGAAGTTTGCTGCGTCGGTCGGCCATGATCGCTTCAGCCGCTTTGCTTTCAGCTTCGGTGTTGGCCTGGGCTGCTCCTGAGTCCGCCTCTGGACCGATTGTGATCACTGGCGCGGATCGGCGCCCTGCGTTGTCGTTGGATGGTGAGTGGGCCGCGATTGTTGATCCGTACTTCAGCGGACTATTCAGTTTTCATCATGAAGAGAAGAAAAACGGATGGTTTCTGAACCAGAAGGCCAAGCCGGGCGATACCGGGCCGACTGAATACGACTTCTCCAAGGCGCCAAAGCTGAAGGTTCCCGGCGACTGGAACACACAGCGCGAGTCGTTGTTTTTCTACGAAGGGCCTATCTGGTACGAACGGGACTTTACTTACCAGCCAAAGGAACACACAAAGGTCTATCTGCATGTGGGCGCAGCCAACTACAAATCGTGGTTCTGGGTGAATGGACGGAAAGTTTGCGAACATGAGGGCGGTTACACGTCGTTTAACTGCGAAATAACGGCCCAGTTGCAGGCGGGCGCAAACTTTGTGGTGGCGGCGGTGGATAACACGCGCCACGAAGACAACATGCCCACGCTCGAGACCGATTGGTGGAACTATGGAGGCCTGCACAGGTCGGTATCGGTGATCGAGGTGCCGGAGGCTTTCATCGACCAATACGATGTGCATCTCAAGCGCGGGGAAGGGTCGACGATTGAAGGCTGGGTTCATGTGCGCAACAGCCTGCCCGGGACCAAGGTCGAAGTTGAGATTCCTGAGTTAGCCACGAAGACAGAGGGCGTTACAGGCGAAGATGGCAAGGCAGCATTCAGCGCACAGGTGAGCGGTTTGACCCGGTGGTCGCCGGAAGCGCCGAAGTTATATAAGGTGACGGTTCGTGCCGAAGAGGACTCGGTGAACGACCTCATCGGCTTCAGGACCATCGAGACGCGCGGGACCGAAATTCTACTGAATGGCAAGCCGGTGTTCCTGCGCGGAGTTTCCATCCACGCCGAAGCGCCTTATCGGACGGGCCGGGCCAACACGGATAAGGACGCCGAGACGCTGCTGGGCTGGGCGAAGGAACTGGGTTGCAACTTTGTGCGACTTGCACATTATCCGCACGACGAGACGATGCTGCGCGCGGCCGACCGCATGGGCTTGATGGTGTGGTCAGAGAACCCTGTCTACTGGGCGCTGCAGTTTGACAACCCGAAGGTGCTGGACAAGGCAGAGCAACAGTTAGATGAAGAGATCAACACTTATCGTAACCATGCGTCGATCATCCTCTGGTCGATGGCCAATGAGACGCCGAACACGCCGGCGCGGACGAAGTTCATAGAGACCGAGGCCGAGCGGGCGCGGGCTTTGGATCCAACCCGGCTGATTACCGCGGCATTGCTGGTGAGGGCGCAGGGACACACGAAGATCGTGGATGACAAGCTGGGCGAAGCGCTGGATGTGATTGGGACAAATGAATATATCGGCTGGTATGAACAGCACCCCGAAACGGCCGATGTTACTGACTGGAGCATCGCCTTTCAAAAACCGCTGATCATGAGTGAGTTCGGTGGGGATGCCAAGGCGGGGTTACACGGAACTGAGAACGATCGCTGGACCGAAGAGTATCAAGCGAGCATCTATCGCCATCAACTTGGAATGTTGAACCGGATCGGGCAGCTTAGAGGGATGAGCCCATGGGTGCTGATGGATTTTCGCTCGCCCAATCGGCCGCTGGCGGGCATCCAGGATGAATTCAATCGCAAAGGCCTGATATCTGACCAGGGTGAGAAAAAGCAGGCTTTCTTCATCCTGCAAAAGGCGTACAAGGACCAGAGCGTAGGCAAGGCTGAGTAAGTGGCACTGGGATTTCCAGTTAGCTAAAGGTACATCCAGTAGCGAGGAAGGTAGAGTGGACTGCGCACATGCCAAGCGCAGAGGCCAGCGAATAAATGAGCAACTTTCAATCTTCGCAGAAAGAATTTTCAGCTAAGTCGTACGCAGATTTTGTTCGTAGGTTATTCTTTATATATGTCGATCGAAACTATCGTTGCTCAAATCGATGCGGAAATTGCGCATCTTACCCAAGTTCGTAACCTGCTTGCAACCACAGGCACAGTTAGCGCGAAGCCAGCCAAGGTTGCAATAGCCAAGGCTGGGAAGCCTGGCAAGCGCCGCGTCCTGAGCGCGGATGCACGCAAGCGGATAGCCGATGCGCAGCGTCGCCGCTGGGCCGCGCAAAAGGCCAAAGCGAAGTAGTCGCCGACCAGCGATAACTTCGTTTTGCCAGAGCATCTTCCGAGCCAGAGCATCTTCCGAGATTGTGCAGGCCTGCACGTTGCTGGTATCCCACCCACTCCGCTGGAGAACGCGGAATGGATGGGGCACCCAGGTCTAGAGCGCGTCCGGAAGCGCTCCAACGTTGCGGTTCGACGTTAGCTCAGGCCGGACATTACAAGCATTCTCGGTTCAGTCATCTCTTCAATTGCGGAGCGGATGCCTTCGCGACCGATGCCGCTGTCCTTGACGCCGCCGTAAGGCATGGAATCAAGACGCCAGGCGGGAGTGTCTCCCACGATGACTGCGCCGACCTCAAGTTCGCGATAGGCAGTGAGGATGCGGCCCGCGTCGCGCGTGAGCAGGCCAGCCTGCAGACCGTAGCGCGAGTGATTCACGTCGGCGAGGGCCTGTTCGAAGTCGTCGTAGGGCTCTACCAGGACAACCGGTCCAAAAACCTCCTCATCGCGAATTTTCATGCCGGGTTTGGTCGCGGTGAGGATTGCCGGCGTGATGACTGAGCCATTGCGCTCGCCGCCGGCAATGAGTTTCGCTCCGGAGTCGACCGCCTCCTTGATCCAGGCTTCGACGCGCTCGGCTTCTTCTAAGCGAACCAGCGGGCCAACTTCGGTGTTTTCGTCAGACGGGTCGCCATGCACCATCTTTGCGGCTATTTCCACGAGCTTCCAAAGGAACGTCTGAAAGACCCGGCGCTCGACAAAGACGCGTTGAACGCTGATGCAGGACTGCCCCGCGAATCCGAAGGCGGCGTGTGCCGTGCGCAAAGCTGCTTCTTCGAGATCAAGCCAATCGCCATGCACGATAAGAGCGGCATTGCCGCCCAGCTCGAGCAGAACACGCTTGCGTCCTGAGTGAGCCTTCAGATCCCAACCCACCTTAGCGGAGCCGGTAAAGCTGACCAGCTTGATGCGGTCCTCCTTCTCGGCGAGCCACGCTGTGTCAGTGTTTGAAAGGGAGAGGACAGCGAGAGCCTCGACGGGCCAGCCGGCTTTGAGGACGACCTCGCCCAGCGCAAGGGCGGTGAATGGAGTTTGCGGAGCGGGTTTGAGCAGGATGGGGCATCCGGCGGCAATCGCGGGGGCAACCTTGTGCGCCACCAGGTTCAGGGGAAAGTTGAATGGGGTGACGGCGAGGACAGGGCCCACCGGAAAGCGCTGCAAGAGGCCCCAGCGGCCTTCGTTGCCCTCTGTGAGGTCGAGGGGGAGACTTTCGCCACCCAGGCGAGCTGCTTCTTCGGCTGCGGTCTTGAAGGTGAGCACGGCGCGATCGACTTCAGCGCGCGCCAGGCGAATGGGTTTTCCGGCTTCGGTGACGATAAGGTTGGCGAAGCGCTCCTTCTGCTCAATGAGGGCGGAAGCGACGTCCTCGAGGATCTCGCGACGTTTCCAGCGGGGCAGCGCGCGGGTGCGGCGCAGGCTTGCTACGGCGTGATTGACGGCCTGACGAGCGTCGGCGCGGGTGGCAACTGTCACCCGGCCAACCAGGCCATGGTCCCAGGGCGAGCGCACTTCAAACGACTCTCCGTCGATCCATTCCTTGCCACACAACAGGAATCCCGTTTGCGTTCCCGGGCGCATCTTCATAAGGTTGCTCCTGACCAAAAGCCTACGCATTTGATGGTAATGCGGCGGGGTGGCCTGTGCAGACAGTCGCCGAATTCGCGCGCGCCAAACGGCTACCCCAAAGCGAATCGGGAATTGGTCCCATTGAGCCTGTAAGCAGCTGCCCCCCAAGCGGTAGCACCAGGAAATTGTTGTCGCTCCTCGCATCGCCTCCGGTATAGTTGGACGACACAAAATGCGGCTCCGCAACAGCCATCAAAGACACACCCGACACGGAGGAAGGAAACATGACTGATCCCACGACAGGCTCTGGATATCAGCCCGTTCCGCAGCAACCCAACGCGCAGCCACCCCAGCAGGGCTCCAGCGCCGTGAAGATCATCCTCATCGTTGTGGCCGTCATCGTGTGCCTTGGCATCGCTGTTGTGGGTGTTGTTGGCTATGGGTTCTACCGGGTGACCAAGGCTGTGCATAAGGATCTGACCACCGGCAAAGTAACCATCGACACTCCCAATGGCCCTATCAGCGCCACTAACGACGCAAAGTTGACCGAAGCCGACCTGGGCACCGCGATTTACCCCGGCGCAGAACAGGACAAGGGCAGCGCCAAGCTCAACTTTGGCGCGGGTCCCATGGTGACCGGCGTTTTCCTTACCCCAGACTCCAAGGAAAAGGTCATCGCCTTCTACAAAGATCAGCTCGGAAGTGGCGCACAGGACATGGAAACGGGTAACAGCGCACTGCTGATGCTGACAAAGGCCAACAGGGAGGCCATCAACATCACCATCAGCCAGAGGGCCGGCCAATTCGATGGCAAGACGCGCATCACCATCCTTCACTCCACGCCTAACAGCAAGTAGTTGGGGTTTTGCCGTCAGCTCCAGGCAGGTGGGAGGCACTGCCCCCGGGTTGAACGTTCTCACTGCAGTGGCGCGGGTTTTTTACCGAGGTAAATGCAACCGTGGCCTCATCCGCGCGGCCGGATGCCCGCCCGATGGAGCCATCGGTCAGCAGTTGACTGCTGTAGACTCCCAGCTATGATTCATAACGGCAGGAGCCGCAAACTTCCGTTTGATCCGATCGAGGCGGTCGAGCATTTGAAGGCGGCGGACGCGAAGCTGGCCGCGCTTATCGAGTGCGCGGGACCGTTCACGATGCGGCTCGATCCCGCACCCTCGCCGTTTGAGTCGCTGCTCGAGTCGATTCTCTATCAACAACTCCACGGCAAGGCTGCGGCCACCATTCACAGACGCGTGCGGGAGTACTTTGGCGGCGATCCATGCCCGGAGCTGCTGCTGAAGACGCCGGATGAGCCGTTAAGGGCTGCTGGTGTCTCAGGGAACAAGATCAAAGCTATGCGCGACCTGGCCGCGAAGACGCTTGATGGTACGGTGCCGACCCATGCGGCGATCAAGAAAATGCCGGACGCCGAGATTGTAGAGCGACTCACGGCGGTCCGGGGAATCGGGCCGTGGACGGTGGAGATGCTGCTGATCTTCAGGATGGGACGGCCGGACGTATTTCCGGTGACCGACTACGGGGTGCGCAAGGGGTTTGCGCTGACCTTCCAGCGCCTTCCGAAAACGCGGGCGCTCGAGGCAGCGGACCTGCCCAAGCCTGAAGTGTTGATGAAGCGCGGCAAGAAATGGGCGCCGTTTCGCAGCGTGGCCAGCTGGTACCTGTGGCGGGCTTGCGATCTAGCGAAGGGCACTGCACCGACCGGGCGTGCGACCAAAGTAGATTAGCCGAGACATTTGATCCCAAAGAAGAACCGAAGTCGACCAGTCCCCGTTGGTAGTATTGGGTCGGCCATCGCTCTGCCCTAAAATGACGAAATGGCCCGTTGGCGCTGATCGACGCGGGCTTGCGATGGGACTCCGATGGCTTCAAGCAAGAAATTTATTTGTATTCACGGACATTTTTACCAGCCGCCACGGGAGAATCCCTGGCTGGAGACGGTGGAGATTCAGGACTCTGCAGCCCCGTATCACGATTGGAATGAACGCGTGTGCGCGGAGTGCTACGCGCCAAATGGGGCGGCGCGCATCCTGAACGATAAAAAGCAGATTACGCGGATCCTGAACAACTACGCGCGCATGAGCTTCAACTTTGGGCCGACGCTGCTGAGCTGGCTGAAGGAGAACGCGCCGCGCACCTATCGAAATATACTTTTTGGGGAACGGCGCAGCCGGCAGAGCTACGGCGGTCACAGCTCGGCGATGGCACAGGTTTACAACCACATCATTATGCCGCTGGCCAGCGAGCGCGATCGCGTCACGCAAATCCGGTGGGGGATCACGGACTACCAGAGCCATTATGGATTGGCGCCGGAGGGTATGTGGCTGGCAGAGACGGCGGCGGACACGAGGACGCTGGAGCTGATGGCCGAGCACGGCATCAAGTTCACTCTGCTGGCTCCGCACCAGTGCAAGCGGTTCAGGCCGCTGAAGGAAGGCGCGATGTGGACCGACACTCCAGGTGCGACGGTGGATACAACCAGGCCTTACCAGGTGCGCTTCAAGTCCGGTGCTTCGATTGCAGTTTTTTTCTACAACGGTCCGACTTCAAGGGCAATAGCGTTCGAGGGTCTGCTGAATTCGGGCGACATGTTTTACGCGCGGCTGAAGTCGGGGTTCAAAGAAGGCGCGCAAGCGCAGCTTGTGCACGTGGCCACGGACGGAGAATCCTACGGCCACCACCACAAGCACGGCGAGATGGCGCTTGCTTACGCGCTTCTGCTGCTCGAGCACGACAAGACAGTACGGCTGGCGAACTACGGCATGTTCCTCGCGGAGAACCCGCCGGAGTACGAATGCGAGATTGAAGAAGATACCTCCTGGAGCTGTATCCACGGAGTGGAACGGTGGCGTTCGAACTGCGGATGCAACGGAGGCCTGCCCTACAACCAGCTTTGGCGCGCACCTCTGCGCCAGGCGCTGGATGAGTTGCGCGATGCACTGATTCCGCTCACCGTGCAAGAAGGCAACAGTCTTTTCAAAGAGGTATGGGCCGCCCGGGACGAATACATTGCGGTGATTCTCGACCGGAGCGAAGAGAACCAAGCTCGCTTCTTCGCGCGTCACCAGAGTCGCGAGCTGAACGCAGCCGAGCGTGAACGCGCGATTGAGCTGATGGAGATGCAGCGCCACGCGCAATTGATGTACACGAGTTGCGGCTGGTTCTTTGACGACGTTGGCGGCATTGAAACCGTGCAGATCATCGCGTATGCAGCGCGAGTTCTACAACTGGCGAAGAAGTTGTTCAACTTACGTGCGGAGCAAATCGAGCCGCGGTTCCTGGAGCAGATTGCCGCAGCAAAGTCCAACGAACCCAGTCGCGGCGATGGCGCGCAGATCTACAAAGCCTCAGTAGCCACCATGGAGCTGGGGCTGGAGCAGGTGGCAGCACACTACGCCATCAGCTCGATTTTTTCTGCGTATTCGGATGAGACGGAGCTCTATTGCTATCGAGTCCGGCGCATCTCGTATGAAATTTACACCTCGGGCCGGGGACGACTGGCGCTGGGTCGAGTTCACATCACGAGCGCCATTACCGGCGAGCAACAGTCCTTTTCGTTTGCAGTGCTTCATTTTGGCGATCAGAACATCACGGCCGCGGTGAAAGCGTATACCGAAGCGGATGCGGCTGATTTTGAGGGGTTTGCCCGGAAGGCGGCAGAAAGCGTGCAGCAGGCTTACTTCCCCGAAGTGATCCGGATGATCGACCGCTATTATGGGCACGTTGATTACTCGCTGACATCACTGTTCCGCGATGAGCAGCGACGGATTGTGCAATTGATTCTGAACTCAACTTTGTGGGACATCGAGACCTCACTGACCGCGATCTACGAAAACCATGCCAGCCTGTTGCACTATCTTTCGCAGAATGGGCTGCCCAAGCCACCCGCGCTGGCCCTTGCAGCTGAGTTCGCATTAAACGCTGGCCTTCGGCGGGCGCTGGGCACGGATCCCGTGGACCAGGCGCAGGTTCGTTCGCTCCTGATTGCAGCCAAGGCGGACAAGGTACAACTGGAGACGGCGGCGCTGTCGTACCTTGCCGATCAGCGGATGAAACTGTCGATGGTGGAGCTGCAGGTTTCGCACGGTTCCCTGGAAAGGCTGGACCGGGCGCTGACCCTGGCGCGCAACCTGACCGAGCTTCCGTTTGAGTTGAACCTGTGGCAGGCGCAAAACATCTGGTACGAGATTCTGCGTTCATCGAATGAGTGGCTGACGCCGCTAAGGCCGGAAGAGCGGTCGCGATGGGTCATGACGTTTAACGAGCTTGGGGAATGTCTCTCCATCGATGGCGAGAGCATTTCGAAGGAATAATGCAGCGGGGGATTGAGAAGCCGGTTGGCGCGCTGTGACCGGCCGGCATTATCGCCTTCCTTGATGCTCCGGCGATTCTCATGCGTGAAGCACAAGCACAGCGAGTGCCGTTACCATGGAAGCGGCAAACAAATGAGGAAGCTTCCCCTTCTGACTCTTCTGCTCCTTTTGGCCGCATGCGCGGCGGGCTGGGCTGCGCCTGTGCAAGTGACCGAATGGCGATCGGGGCTGACGGAGATCAACGAAGGCTGGGCTGCGCACGACGGCGACAACATGGCCTGGGCGAGCACGGGCTTTGACGACAGCAACTGGAAGACGGTGGATCTTGAAGACATGGGAGTCGCGCAGCCGGGCTGGCACTGGTTTCGCAAGCATGTGACCGTGGGGCCGGATTATCCCGAGGTCCGGTTGCTGCTTCAGGGGGGTGAGGGCACCTATGAGCTGTATGTGAATGGCCAGCGCATTGAGGGCGCCGGGATACTGTCCTCATTTGCAGTGAATCGCCCAGTGGAGCGAGTGTTTACGCTTGACGACGATAAGGGCGATTTTGAGATTGCGCTGCGGACCCGCATTACGCCCAGTTACAACGTCTACGGCCTGCCGCAGTTTTTGAGCGTCACATTGGGCCGACCGGCCGTGATTCGATACGAGCGGCTGGCGCTTGAGGGGGATCGCTTGTATTCCGTTGCCCCTTCGGTCGCCATCAACCTGCTGCTGGTGCTGGCGGCGCTGGGCGCGCTGGCACTCTTCGCCAGCCAGCGGACTCAACGCGACTACTTGTACCTCGCTCTGTTTCTCTTCCTTACCGGTGTTTCCAATGGCCTTTGGCATTTGCAGCAGGACGGGGTCGTGCCGATCTCGGCGAATTTTCTCATTGCTGACCCGCTAATCTATTTCATCTCCATCGCGCAGATCGAGTTCACACTGAGCTTTGCGCGCCGCCGCGTGGGAGTCGGCTGGCGCGTGTACGAATGCGTTCTCCTGCTTCCGATGCTGCTGGTGCCGTTTGCGTGGCTGGGCCACTTTTCCCTGGACACATACAGCCTCGTGCAGTTGGTGGTGACTGCTCCGAAAGTGTTGCTGCTGCCGGGATTCCTTGCCTATTGGTACCGACGCGGGAATCGCGAGGCAGGATTGTTGATTCTGCCCAGCCTGGTGCCGACGGCGATGGGAGTGCTGTTCAATCTCGGTCTTCTGTCTGGGTATTTTGGCTGGAAGGGCCTCGACGTTCTAATCGACCCAATTCAGATCGGCGCTATCCCGGTGCAGATCTCCGATGTTGGCAGCGTCGTGTTTCTTGTGGCGATCGGGTTTGTGATGTTCTTCCGCTTTACGCGCGTGAGCCGCGAACAGGCGCGCTCCGCGGCTGAGCTAGCGGCAGCGCGAGAGATACAGCGGCGGCTGGTTCCGGCGAATCTGCCGGCGGTCAAAGGCTACCGGATTGAGACGGCCTACTTGCCGGCGCAGGAGGTTGGTGGCGACTTCTACCAGGTGCTGGAACAGGAAGACGGGACGCATTTGATTGTTGTAGGCGATGTGAGCGGCAAAGGGCTGAAGGCAGCGATGACGGGAACGCTGGCCATTGGCGCGCTGCGGGCGCTGGCGGCGGAGGGCCTGGGCCCAGGGGAGACGTTGGCGCGTCTCAATCGTCAGCTTGCGCAGGAGGCCGATGACGGCTTTATTACATGTGTGTGTATGCGCATCTCGGCGAACGGCGACGCCACCATTGCGAACGCCGGCCATCCTGCTCCGTACCGGAACGGCGCAGAGATCGAAATCGAATTCAGCCTGCCAGTTGGCATTGCGATGGATATCGTCTATCCGGAGAAAGATTTCAGATTAGGAGCGGGAGAGACGCTCACGTTTATATCGGACGGCGTGCTCGAGGCGCGGGATGCGAGCGGGGAACTCTACGGGTTTGAACGGACCTGCGCCATCAGCCGTGAATCCGCGGAGAAGATTGCGGCTACGGTTCAGCAATTTGGGCAGGAGGACGACATCACAGTGCTGACTGTAATGCGGGAGGCGACGGCATGACAGCGGGACCGCTGATGCAGATGCTGTTTCCGCCGTTGCCGCTGGCCGAACAGGTACACAGGACGCCGATGCTCATCTTTGGCGTGCTTGAGGAGTGCCTGGCTGTTGCGTTTCTTTCACTATGGCGGGCGGCACGGGACTATCGCGTGTTCCGAACCTTGGGCCGGTTCTATGTGGTTGTCGGCATTGAGCAATTCTTGCAGTACTTTGGCGGGTTCACCCCTCCGGTGTGGTCGCTGCGGGCGTTGGCGGTAGCGCTGCTGGTGGAGGCGGCGGGCCAGGCGATGCAGGTGCCGCGGCGGGGATGGACGCGGCTCTTTTGGCCGGTGTATCTGTTTGCGGCTGTAGCCACGTGGATTCCCGGCATGGAGTTTGCAAATGAACTCCCGGCGCTAGGCTCGGAGATTGCGCTCGGCGTTCTGCTGGTGCAGGGATTCCTGCGCGGCAATCGGCGCGACCGGATGGTGGCTGCGGCGTTTACCGTGCACTTTGTTGTGCGGCTGACGATCTCGACGAACTTCCAACACCTGACGGGGATGCGGAACTACGCTACCATCGGCGGATGGCAGTGGCAGTACACCACCGTTGGTATTACCGGGCTGGGGGCAGTGACGCTTGCCATTCTGGTGCTGGACCTGGTGCGCGAGCGCGATGAAAAGCAGCGTCTGGCCGCGGAGCTGGCGGCAAGCCGAGCGGTGCAGCAGGTGCTGATTCCGGAGGAGATTCCGGAGGTGGCTGGATTTGCGATTGATGCTGTCTACGAGCCCTATGGAGAGGTGGGCGGGGATTTTTATCAGATTCTGCCCCTTGCGGAGGGCGGCGCGCTGATTGTGATTGGGGATGTAAGCGGAAAAGGTATGGCGGCGGCCATGATGGTAAGCCTGCTGGTGGGCACGCTGAACGTGTTGGCTGAGATGGAGAGGTCGCCGGCGAAGCTGCTTGAGGAATTGAATCGTCGCGTCGCGGGGCGCAGCCATGGGGGATTCACAACCTGTTTGATTTTGCGCGTAGCTGCGGATGGCTCTGTGACCATGGCCAACGCCGGCCATATCACGCCTTATTTGCGCGGCGAAGAGCTGACCTGCGAAAACGGCCTGCCCCTGGGATTGGTGGCAGCGGCCAGCTATGTTGAGTCGAGTTTTCATCTTGGAGCAGGCGAAAGACTGACGTTGATGACGGACGGCGTTGTCGAGGGGCGGAATGGAACGGGGGAGCTGTTCGGGTTTGAGCGGACGGCTCAGCTTTCGCGGGAGACGGTAACGACCGTGGCCAATGCGGTGAAGCGGTGGGGCCAGGAAGATGACATCACTGTGCTGACGGTGATGCGGGAGGCGACGGCAGGCGCATAGCCTAGCTTCGCCAATGCAGCTCGACTGGGCCGTCGATGGGATGTTTCTGGGCTGCGGCGTCAGCGGAGTCAAGGCGGGCCTGCTTGAGGGCGAAGTACCACTTGGCTGGTTTGTCGGCATTGTCGATGAGCATGAGGCTTGGATTGTGGCGCAGGCCCTCGGCCTGCTGAATCATCGTGACTTGATCCTGGCGCACGAAGCGCGCACCGAAGAACTTGGCGATGGGCGTGACGAGAGGGACGTGGTAAAAGACGTTCCACGCAGCGATCACATCGATGCGGCAGGTAGAGCCGGTGACCGGCGTTACGGTGGTGAGCGAGGAGAACCATTTGTCGCCGCAGCGGATGATCTCAGTGCGGCGGTTGGGCAGCGTGAAGTCGATGGTGGTTTCCACTGGCTGGCCGTAGACACCGAGCAGCTTGTAGGGGGCCGAGTTGCCACTGGGCGCGTGGGCGCTCATGCGAAAGCCTTCCGGGATTGGTTCGAAGCGCTTGGTCTTCTCGCGGATGCTGGCGCGGGAGCGCCACCACCAGGCTTGATGGACGAAGGGCCCGTGGGCAGGATCCATGAGGCCGATGATGCCGTGATCAACGTTGCAGGGCAGGTCGGCAGTAAGGAAAGCGCAACGATAGCGAGGGCCAAACTTGGCGAGCTCAGGCACTTCGCGAGCAGCGGACCCTTTTTTCCCAGATCCCGGGCCAGGAATGTAGACCCATGCGTGGCCATCGCGCTCTTCGCATGGGAACGCGGTGGCAAAGATGCGGGTGGCGTCGAGGTGGTCGTGGGTGGTGAGCGATGGGATCAACTCGCAGCGGCCGCTGCACGGCTCAAACTCCCAGCCGTGATAGCGACAGGTGACGCGATTGCCGTCGAACCAGCCATAGCTGAGTGGGATGCCGCGATGGGGGCAACTGTCGCGCATGGCGAAGACGCGTCCGTCAGATCGGCGGCCCAGCACCAGCGGGATGTCGAGGAGCATGGCGGTGGCCAGCTTGCCGGGGCGCAACGTGGCCGTGCGCAATGCCGGGTACCAGTCATCGTAGATGAGGGTCGCAGTCGGGCCTTGAATTTGTACACCGGATTCGCTAGTCGTGACAAACGGCATTTGGGACTCACGATAGCATTGCCGGGTTAGGAGGCGCCATCGAGGAGGACAGCTTCAAGCGGCTCATTCGTTGATCCTGGGCAGCCTGGAGCTCATGAGGTGGAATGGCGCTGCTGAAGGACAAGATTCTCACTCGATTGATTGAGTTCGATTTGCGGTGCTATCTCGCCCAAGGCAAAGCGTACTTTGCTCATGGCTTTTATCTGACCTACAGCAATAAGCACTGCGGAACTTTCATTGAAGCAGGGTCTTTGAAACAGCATCTACGCAATCTTGGAATCCCCAAAAAGTCCAACGTCGAAAATGTGGCGAGTCCGCCAGCCGAAAGTATATTCTGGGGTGGTTGGGCGAGAACAAGGGAAATTCAGGCGGTCAATCCAAAATTCTGGGATGCCAAAGGTTTGAGATGAGCGAGGTTGGCGCGGCAACCGGCGTACGCAAGTTCATGCCATCCCTTGAAGGAATTCGGGGACTGGGATTCCTGCTCGTTTTCATTGCCCACTATCTTCCCCCTGACAGGTTCTCATCGGCAGGAAGCGTCCCCTACAGAGTTTTGCTTGGATTGGAGGAGATTGCCTACTTCGGGATCCCGATGTTCTTTGTTCTATCGGGGTATCTGATCGGCGGCATCTTATTTTCGACGCGCAATCGAGAGGGCTTTTTCAGGGTTTACTACGGCCATCGAGTTCTGCGCATCCTTCCTGTTTACTACTTGTCCTTGCTG
>Ga0182012_10002137_pt1 | contig 21538 bp, 19 predicted proteins | sample 612S2SmetaG_FD_120486 | JGI IMG/M metagenome (GOLD analysis project Ga0182012, IMG submission 120486) | Permafrost microbial communities from Stordalen Mire, Sweden - 612S2S metaG | ecosystem: Environmental > Terrestrial > Soil > Wetlands > Permafrost | place: Sweden: Stordalen | collected... | reverse complement strand
CCACCGGCCCGCAGCGCGTCGAAGATGCCCCACTGACCGATCCACTTCAGATGCTCGGGCGGCCCGGCTCGGCCCAAGATGGACAACCTGCGCAGTTCGTCGGCCTCGTCGTTAGACGCCGAATAGGCGAGTACATGTGACTCAGCGTTTTCGATGCTGACCATGCCGTGGATGCGGTCGGCCAGCGACTGAGCCAGACCGAATAGATCGGTGCCCGACTCAGGGTCGCCGCGGTCCAGCGACGGCTGGTGGTGCTCGAACACATGGTTGACCAGCTGATAGAGCCGCTCCCAGCGGGCGCGCGGCTCCACGGCCACCACCGCCGACCCGACCGCGACGGCTTTGGCCACCACCGCGTCCGACGGTTGCTTGACGAAGATCGCCACCGGCGCCTGCCCCCGTGCCCGCCCGTCGATCCACCGCAACGCCTCGTCGTCGGTGACGCCCAGCAGGAAGAAGAGGTCGACGGAACCGGCTGCCGATGCCAGGCCCAGCCGCACGTCGTCGCTGTCGATCAGCGCGGCCGACCCCACCGCAAGATCCAGCCCGCGCGGAGCCTTCACCAGGCTCGCCACGGTCGCGTCCAGCGCCAGCAACAGCTGGCCCAGCCCAACGGCAGCCACATTGTCCGATCTTACTAGCATCTGTCCTCATTGTTGTCTGATCAGCCAATTCCCGGGGGCGCCGTGCCGGGCATCCTGTCAGCATGGACGCGATTACTCAGGTGCCACTGCCAACCAACGAGCCGGTCCACGACTACGCGCCGCGATCCCCAGAACGAGCCCGGTTATCGATCGAGCTTGCCTCGCTGGCGAACACTGCGATCGACCTCCCGCACGTCATCGGCGGCAGCCACCGGATGGGCTCCGGTGAACCGATCGACGTCGTCCTGCCGCACCGGCACGCCGAGAAGCTGGGCACCCTGACCAACGCCACGCGCGCAGACGCCATCGCCGCTATCGAAGCCGCCGAGAACGCCAAGAAGGATTGGGCGGCCATGCCTTTCGACGAGCGCGCCGCGGTGTTTTTGCGGGCGGCGGATCTGCTCGCCGGACCGTGGCGAGAAAAGATCGCCGCCGCGACGATGCTCGGCCAATCCAAGTCCGTCTTCCAGGCCGAGATCGACGCGCCGTGCGAGCAGGTCGACTTCTGGCGGTTCAACGTGGCATTCGCCCGTCAAATCCTGGCCCAGCAGCCGATCAGCGGACCCGGGGAATGGAACCGCAGCGACTACCGCCCGCTGGACGGCTTCGTCTATGCGATCACGCCGTTCAACTTCACGTCGATCGCGGGCAACCTGCCGACGGCGCCGGCGCTAATGGGCAACACCGTGGTGTGGAAGCCGTCGATCACCCAGACCCTGTCGGCCTACCTGACCATGCAACTGCTCGAGGCCGCCGGGCTGCCGCCCGGGGTAATCAACCTGGTCACCGGCGACGGCTTCGCGGTTTCCGATGTGGCACTCGCCGATCCGCGACTGTCCGGCATCCACTTCACCGGATCGACCGCCACCTTCCAGCACTTGTGGCAGCAGGTCGGCGCCAATATCGGCCACTACCAGAGCTACCCGCGGCTGGTCGGTGAGACCGGCGGCAAGGACTTTGTGGTGGCTCACGCCTCGGCGCGGCCGGATGTGCTGTGCACGGCGCTGATTCGCGGGGCGTTCGATTACCAGGGCCAGAAGTGCTCGGCGGCGTCGCGGGCGTTCGTCGCGCGTTCGGTGTGGGAACGGATGGGCGACAGCTTCCTGGGCAAGACGGCCGCGTTGCGCTACGGCGACATCACCGATCTGAGCAACTACGGCGGCGCGCTGATCGACCGTCGCGCCTTCGTGAAGAACGTCAACGCCATCGAGCGCGCGAAAAGCGCGTCCGGCGTCACCATCGCGGTGGGGGCCGAATATGACGACAGCGTCGGCTATTTCGTGCGGCCAACCGTCTTGCTGTCCGACGACCCGACCGACGAGGCATTCTCGACCGAGTACTTCGGTCCGCTGCTCTCGGTACACGTCTACCCCGACGAGCAGTACGAACGAATTCTCGACGTCGTCGACACCGGAACCCGCTACGCGCTGACCGGCGCGGTCATCGCTGATGACCGCGAGGCCGTGCTGACCGCGCAAAGCCGGCTGCGTTTTGCCGCTGGAAACTTCTACGTCAACGACAAGCCGACCGGCGCGGTGGTCGGACGCCAGCCATTCGGCGGTTCGCGTGGCTCGGGCACCAACGACAAGGCCGGGTCGGTGCTGAATCTGTTGCGCTGGACCTCGGCGCGGACTATCAAGGAGACATTCGTGCCGGCGACCGAGCACACCTACCCGCACATGGGATCCGACTGATGACCGGGGTGTTCGCGCACACCGTCCGCCCGGCGATGCTCGCGGCCAGCCGGGCCGACAGGCTGCGCCACACCGTGGAGCGGTCGCCGGTCACCCGCCGGGTGGTGCGCCGTTTCGTGCCGGGCGACACGCTTGACGGCGTCCTGGACGTCGTTGTCGGGCTGCGGGATTCGAATCGCTACGTCAGCATCGACTACCTGGGCGAAAACGTCACCGACGCCGATGACGCCGCGACCACCGTCCGGGCATACTTGCAGCTTCTCGATGCGCTCGGCCAGCGGACCGAGGCCGCGCGCGATGGCGCGCGGCCACTTGAGGTGTCTTTGAAGCTTTCGGCGCTGGGTCAGGCGCTGGGTCGCGACGGCCAGAAGATCGCCCTGGACAACGCCCGAACTATCTGCGAGCGCGCCGAGCGGGTGGGTGTCTGGGTCACGGTGGACGCCGAGGACCACACCACTACCGATTCCACGTTGTCGATCTCTACCGACCTTCGGGTCGACTTTCCCTGGCTGGGAACGGTTTTACAGGCCTACCTGAAGCGCACGCTCGGCGATTGCGAGCAGCTGGCTTCAGCGCGGATCCGGTTGTGCAAGGGTGCATACAACGAGCCGGCATCGGTGGCCCACCGATCCGCCGCCGCGGTTACTGACTCGTATCTGGAGTGCTTGCGGGTGCTGATGGCTGGGCCCGGCTATCCGATGGTGGCGTCGCATGACCCGGCGATCATCGATGCCGTGCCTGCCATGGTCCGCGAAACGGGCCGTAGCGCTGGCTGTTTCGAATACCAGATGCTGTACGGTATCCGCGATGACGAGCAGCGGCGACTGGCCGACTCCGGCAACCAGATGCGGGTGTACGTGCCATTCGGCACGCAGTGGTACGGCTACTTCATGCGGCGGTTGGCCGAGCGCCCCGCGAACCTGACTTTCTTCCTGCGGGCGCTGGCCGAACGCGGTCACTGAGCCCGCCGAAACCGCGGGCGCGTTGAGTGTGTTCTGAGGGTTGAAAATTCGCCGGCATCCCGCCCTAGTTACACGCTCGGCGCCGCCAGTGCCCGCTCGACGCGGGCGCGTCCGTCAGGCGTCAAAGACTGTCGCACCGACTCCGTTGGGGCTGTTCGAGATGTAGATCGGCTCCTGCGAGAACGGATAATCACCGGTGTTGAAAATGCCGCTTGACGGCACGACATAGGGCGCATTGGCACTGGTGATTGTCTCCGAGTACAGCTCCTGGTCGCTGCTTGTATAGACGGTCAGAGTTGTGCCGGCCGGCAGGGTACCGCCGACCGGAACGCTTGGGACTTCGGTTGAGGTGATGTCTCCGGTCAAACCACCGGAATCGATGAACGCGCCGCTAGCGGTCTGCAGCGGACCGTTGTTGATCTGTACTTGCAGGGTGGTCATCGGTGCTCCGCTAACCGAGGCAAGGGCGGTCAACGGGTTGGGGCCGAACTCCAGCAGACCTTGGGGTTCGTCGATGAGCACACCCTCATTGAGGTTGCCCGGCAATGCCAAGGTCAACGGGGCGGAGATTGGGTTTCCGTCATTGGGCCCGATACCCAGGACGGTGATTATCGAGGCGACCGGAACTGGGGTTGCCGTACCACCATTGATCGTTTGGCTCGCGGACATGGCGACGTCGACGCTGGTCGGCGCCGTGGCGATGCCATTTCCGAGATTCACCGTGGTGAGATACGTCTTGTAGTTGACGGTTTCAGAGTTGAGGCTGTCGCCGTAAATGACCGTGCCCTGCCCGGTCGACGCGCCAAGGCTGGCCAGGTTGACGTCTGTGCGTGGGATCAGCAGACCGGTGGATCCGGTGTCGACGATCGCGCCCACCGAGGGTCCGCCGGCGACGGAGATGTTGAGAATCGCGTCGCCGTATTGATTTACAGATATCACGGTTTCGTTGGCCGGCAGAGGTGTGCTCGCGCCGGTGGCCCCGGCATGGCCTCCCAGCAAGCCGCCGCGGCCTCCCGTTCCTCCGACACCGCCCGGCCCGCTGGTCCCGCCGCTACCGCCGTTGCCGATCAGACCCGCCGTCCCGCCGGCACCCCCGGCCGCCCCGCCGTATGTGCTGGTGCCGCCGTTGCCGCCGTTGCCCGAGAACCAGCCGCCGCCCCCGCCGGCCGTCCCTACGCCCTGCGAGTTGGTGTATCCGTTGGCGCCGTTGCCGACCAATGGGCGGCCGGTCAGCTGCTGGACAGCCCCGTTGAGCAGCTGCTCGACGTTGGCTGCTTCGGCGGCCGCATAGGAATTCGCGCCGGCCGCCAGGGCTTGGGTGAACGAATCATGAAACCCCGCGATCCGCCCGGCAAGCGCCTGATACTGCCGCGCGTATCCGGCGAATAGCGCAGCCACGGCCGTCGAAACCTCGTCGGCGCCCGCGGCCCCAAGCGCGGTGGTCGGAACGGCCACCGCCGCGTGCGCGGCATCCAGTGCCGAACCCATGCTTTCCAAATCGACTGCCGCCGAGGCCAACAGCCCAGGATCCGCAGCCAGCAGTGACACGCCAGCCTCCCCTGTCATCTCGGCAGTCATTCATAGTGGTTGTCCAGGAGGTTCAGCATACGAGGAGCATGCTCGACGCGGGGCGTTATGAACGCCGCGGGCGTGGTCGATCCCCGGCAAAACCACGCACCACGTGAGCGCGCACGAAGTCGGCTGCGGCCTCGGGATCGTTCATGTCCATTGTCGACGACGGCGTGCTGAACAACGAGAACAGTATGCGGGCAAACCATTCACCAGCGGCCACGACGTCGAGGTCTTTTCGCACCTCGCCGGTGAGCTTCGCCGCGGACAGGTAGGGCGCAAAGAAGTCGGCGCATTCGCGCAACAACACGGCGGCGTCCTTGGTCAGCAGTAGGCTGACCGCGTCTTCGTCGAAGTACTTCTCGGATGCGATGGCCTGGTGCGCCTGGGTTACGAATACGGCCGCTTGGCTCAGCTTTTCCTCTAAAGAGCCACCGCGGTCCATGGCTTTGGACATCTCGCGGTAGAACTGCTCGGAAGCGTGTTCGGCGCATGCTTCGACAATGGCGCCCTTGTCGCTGAAGTACTCGTAGATGGTGCTGCGCGAGACGCCCGCCGCCTTGGCGATGTCGACAATGGTCGCCTTCGGCGGGCCTGGATTGCGAAAGCACGTATACGCGGCCTCGACGATGAGCGCGCGGGTATCGGTCGAGTGCGTTAAATCAGAAGCCCGGGTCATGGTCCCCCTAGTTCGTGCTTACCCCGCCGGCGCGAGAATCAGCCCGCTGGTGGGCACCCCCGTGCCGGACGTGACCAGCACGTGCTCCACGTTGTCCACTTGGTTATGTGAGGTGCCGCGCACCTGACGCACCCCCTCGGTGATGCTGTTCATCCCGTGGATGTAGGCCTCGCCGAGCAGCCCGCCATTGGTGTTGATCGGCAGTTCCCCGCCGAGCGAGAGCCGCTCGACGGTGGCGAAGTCCTTTGCTTCGCCGCGCCCGCAGAAGCCGAGCTCCTCGAGCTGGGTGAACACGAACGGCGTGAAGTGATCGTAGATGAAGGCCGTCTGAATGTCCTTGGGCCCCAGGCCCGAATCACGCCACAGCCGGTCGGCCACCACTCCCATCTCGGGCAATCCGGTGATGTCCTCGCGGTAATAACTGGTCATCATTTCGCCCTCATAGGCGGCGCCCTGCGCGGCCGCGGTGATTACCGCCGGTGGCCGCCGAAGGTCGCGGGCGCGTTCGGCGCTGGTGATCAGCAGCGCGACGCCACCGTCGCTTTCCTGGCAGCAGTCCAGCAGTCGCAGTACGGGTTCGATGATCCAGCGCGAGTTCTGGTGGTCTTCGATCGTGATGGGGCGTTCGTAGAACCAGGCGTCGGGATTGGTTGCCGCATGTTTGCGGTCGACGACGGCGATCCTGCCGAAGTCCTGGTTGGTCACCCCGTAACGGGACATGTAGCGCTGGGCGTGCATCGCGACCCAGGCGGCGGGGGTGATCAATCCAAAGGGCGCGTAGTGCGCCATGAACAGCGGTGTCTCCGAGCTGGTGCGTCCGCTGCCACCGAATCGAAAGCCGGAGCGCTCGTTGAACGCCCGCCAGCACACCACCACATCGGCGACACCCGTCGCGACGGCCATGGCGGCATGCACCACCGTGCCGGCCGCCGCGCCACCGCCATGCGGGACCCGGCTGAAGAAGGACAGGTCACCGATGCCCACGTTGCGCGCGACGTCGATCTCGTCGCTGGAGTCCATGGTGAACGTGACCATGCCGTCGACGTCACTTGGCGCTAGTCCGGCGTCGTCTATTGCCGCACTGACCGCCTCGCAGGCCAATTGCAGTTCGCTGCGCCCGGACTCCTTGGAGAATTCGGTTTGGCCGATTCCGGCAATCGCGCAGCTACCGGGCAGCGAGCCGCTCATGCGCCGACTCCGTCGAGCAGGCTGAGAATCGCGGTGCCGGTGACGTGGTCACCCAGGCTGTTGGAGCCTTTGAAAGCCACTTTCACGAAATTCTCGCCGTTAGACCCTTCATTTTTGTCGGTAACACTGCCGGTGAAGCGCAACGGATCGTCGGGAAAGCACGAAACCCCGAGCCGAATCGACAGGTTCTTGACCATCGCCTCGGGTCCCGCCCAGTCGGTCAGGAATCGGACGCAATAGCCGTTGGTGGTAAGGATGTTCATGAATAAGTTGGGGGAGCCCTGCTTGTTGGCGTAGTCGCGGTCGTGGTGCACCGGCATGAAGTCGCGCGAGGCGATCGCGCCTGCGACGATCATTGTTGCGGTGATGGGAATTTCGAGTGGCGTCACCTCGTCGCCGACTTCGACGTCGGCCCATTGCAAGGTTTTGGTGCGGGCTTCGGCGGTCGTCATCGGTGTCCTTCGGTCGGCCGGAACTGGTGCAGCACAAGGTCGTCATCGAAAGTCTGGTAGTAGACCTCCACGGGCATACCGACCGTGACGTCCCCAGGGTCGATGTCGCACAGGTTCGAGACCAGCCGCACTCCTTCTTCCAGCTGCACCAGCACGACGATGTAGGGATAGTCGAAGAAGGGGAATTTGGGTTGATGAGGCATCACGTAGCTATAAACCGTGCCTAGGCCGGATGATTCGATCGCCTCCCAGTCCAGGGACCGGCACTTCGGACACATGGGACGTGGGGGGTTGCGTGGCGTCCCGCACCCGTTGCAGCGCTGGATCAGCAGCTTGTGCTCGCGCAGCCCGTTCCAGAAGAACTCGGTGTCCGGGCTGACGGCCGGTGGCAGTCGGCTCGCCATCAGCGTGCCGGCCTGAATCGCAGCACCCGGAATCGCTGGCGCCCCAGCACCTCATCGTTCTGATCGGTATAGGTAATCACCCAAGTCAGGAAGAAGCCGGTGCCTAACGCCGTCTTCTTCTCGTCGGAGACACTCTCGAAAAGCGACGTCGCGCTGATGACATCGCCGAGTCGGGGATAGCGTTCGATGTCGAACTCGGAGTTGGTTGCCACCGTGCTGCTGTATCCGGCCTCATCGAGGAATTGCGTTGGGTTGTCTTTGATCTCGACGGGGGCGCCGCCGCGCTCTCCAATCCCCTCGAGCTTCGGCGACGGCATCGTCCAGGTCTGAAGCATGACCGGAGGCGACACGATGCCGCCGAACCGAGACTTCGTCGCGAACTCCGGATCCAGGTAGACGGGGTTCATGTCGTCGAGCGCGTGCGCCCAGTGCCGGATCATCGGTTGATTGACTGGATCCGGTGCCACCGTGGGTGTTCCGCTTCCCCCCGTTGGCCGGTTCACGAGCGCTCGCAGCTTGGCCTCGAACTGTTCGCGCTCGCTGTCTTGATCGGTCACTAACTCTGTCCTCCCGCTCTATCCGTTGGTGCTCAGCCGCACCGGCATGCGTTTCACGCCGGGGACCATGGTCGCCCGCATCCGGTCCACCTCGCCGACCAGTGCCAGCCTGGGAAAGCGAATCAACAGCTCCTCGAACAGCACCGTGGCCTCGAGGCGCGCCAATTGGGCGCCGACGCAGGAATGTTCACCACATCCGAACGCGATGTGCGGGTTGGGATTCCGGGTTACCCTGAACTCTTCGGAGTCGGGACCGAATATCTCCTCGTCGCGATTTGCGGACTGGTAAAGCATCACCACTACATCGCCCGCCCGAATCAGCTGACCGCGAATCTCGACGTCGGCCGTCGCGGTACGCGCCATATGCACCACTGGGCTGTTCCAGCGCAACGTCTCTTCGACGGCGCCCGGGATCAGGGCAGGATCGTCAACCAGTAGGCGGCATTGGTCGGGGTGGGCGATCAATGCCAGGGTGCCCAGCGCGACCAGATTGCGAGTGGTTTCATTGCCGGCCACCAGCAACAGAAATGCGAAGTTGAGCAGGTCTTCGTCGTCTAGCCGGTGTTCGTCGATCTCGGCTTCGGCCAATACCGACAACAGGTCGTCGCGCGGCTCGTTGCGCCTGGCCGCGATCAGCTTCTGGAAGTACTCAAAGAGCTGGGCGATCGCCACAAACGGATCGAGTTCGATCTCAGGGTCGGCGTTCCCGGTGGCCGCGTCCGACCAAGCCCGGAATTGCTCCCAGTCGTCCGGCGGTGCGCCGATCAGCTCGGCGATCATCCGGGTGGGCAGCGGAGCGGCGATTTCTTCGGCGAACTCGTGCACCGAATCGGGTTCGATGCCATCGAGGATTCCCCGCACGATCTCGCGAATTTTGGGTTCGAGTACGGCTACCCGCCGCCGGGTGAATCCCGAGTTGATCAGCTTGCGCATCTGCCGGTGCCGCGGTGGGTCGGTGAAAATGAGGTTGCCCGCTTGCACTGGGCTCTCCATCGCCGGGTCCGGGATGGTAATGCCCTCGGTCGACGAGAACATCCCAGGGTTACTCGACACGAACCGGATATCTTCGTATTTCAGCAGCGCCCAAAAGTTGGTGACGTCGTTCCAGCAGACCGGCGACTGTGCGCGCAGTTCCCGATAAGCAGGATACGGATCGCCGGCGTAGAAGTCTGGGGAGTGCAGTGGGAACGATGTCTGCACGGGCTGGCCTCTCTGAACTGATCCAGCAGGATATGGCTGGATCCGCGATCCGACAGATGGACACAATCTGTCCTGCGAGACGTGTCTACTCTGTGCCGGACGTCGCTGTCAATGCGGCGGCAACACATTGAAACTGACCGGGATTCGGGCCATTGATGATTGACGACGCAGGTGCTTGGGTGAACACTGAGTCGAACGATGACCGACCTTCGTGCGAGGAAAAACATGGCCGAGCTGCAACCCCTGGGACCTCTTGTCGATACCTACCAGCTCTACATCGACGGAAAATGGGTTGACCCCGAGGACGGTCGCTACGACGACATCTCACCAGCCACTGAGCGGACCATCGCCACCGCGCCCGACGCGAGCGTCGACCAAGTCGGCGAGGCGATCGCGGCCGCGCGGCGCGCGTTCGACCATGGGCCGTGGGCCACAATAAGCCTCGAGGACCGCGCTCGCTGCCTCAATCAGCTCGGCGACGCCCTGCTCAAACACGCTGACGAGTTCTTCGCGCTGTCGCAGGCGGAGTGGGGCTGCATCGGGAATGAGCGGGTGATGCAAATCGACGGTGCCGGATTCACGTCCATGCACGCCGCCCAGCTCACCGAGAAGTTGGTCGATGATCCGGTGACCGGAATCGGTGCCGGCACCACACTGCTGCGTCACGAGCCTCTGGGCGTGGTATCGATTCTGACGCCGTGGAATTTCCCGCACATTCTCAACGTGATGAAGGTGAACAACGCGCTGGCCGCCGGCAACACCATCGTCCTCAAACCCTCACCGCTGACGCCACTCGCCGGACTTGCGCTGGCCCGGATGATCGACGAATACACCGACATCCCGCCGGGTGTGGTCAACGTCGTGACGCCGTCGGGTGTCGAGGCCGCCAAGCTGCTCAGCACCGACCCGCGGATCGACATGGTCAGCTTCACCGGTAGCACGTCCGTCGGGTGCCAAGTGATGTCGGCGGCGGGCGCGACCATGAAACGCATCTTGCTGGAGTGCGGCGGGAAGTCGGCCAGCGTCATCCTGGACGACACTGTCGTGACCGATGAAATGTTGCAGCGGATGCTGTTCGACTGCTGCTCACTGCATGCCGGGCAGGCCTGCATCCTGCACAGCAGGCTGCTGCTTCCCGATTCACTGCACGACGACGTCGTCGATCGGCTTGTCGTGCTGGCCCGTCAGGTGAACGTCGGTGATCCCAGCGATCCCGATGTGCAAATGGGACCATTGATCAGTGCGGACCAACGTGGTCGCGTTGAAGCGCACGTCTCGCGGGCGCTGCGCGACGGAGCGAAGCTGGCCACCGGCGGCGGTCGGCCGGCCGGCCTGGATGTCGGGTTCTACTTCGAGCCAACGATTCTGACCGAGGTCGGGCCGGATTCGGCTATCGCCCAGGAGGAAGTCTTCGGGCCAGTGTTGACGGTACTGCGCTATCGCGACGTGGACGACGCGGTGGCGATCGCGAACAATTCCCAATACGGACTGTCCGGCGCAGTATGGGGCGCCGACGTGGACCGGGCCGTCGGCGTCGCCCGCCGTATCCGCACCGGACAGATCGCGGTGAACGGCATCGGGCCCGGTGATGCGCCGTTCGGCGGCTTCAAACTGAGTGGGATCGGACGTGAAGGCGGCGGAATCGGCGGCGTGCACCAATACATGGAGCCGAAGGCCATCGGGGTGCCCGCGTAACGGCGTGGCCTGGTTTACCGCGGCCTTCCCACATGGGAAGCTGCTCGATATGGCCGTCGCGAGCGCCCGCCCCAAGCTCGAGGGGAACATCCCGGTGGGGCCGAGCCGTCACATCGGCTTCGCCGAATTCGGCGACCCGCTGGGCCGCCCGGTTTTCTGGCTGCACGGCACTCCCAGCTCGCGCCGCCAGATTCCGCCGGAGGCCCGGGTGTATGCCGAACAGAACAACATCCGGCTGATCGGTGTGGACCGGCCCGGCATTGGGACGTCGACGCCGCATCAGTACGCGACGGTCTCCGACTTCGCCGACGACCTGCGGATCATCGCGGACACGCTTGGGATCGACAAAATGGCCGTCGCGGCGCTGTCCGGCGGCGCTCCCTACACGCTTGCCTGTGCCGCGCTGCTGCCCGACCGCGTGGTGGCCGCCGGCGTTCTCGGGGGCGTGGCGCCGACGCGAGGGCCCGACGCGGTTACCGGTGGCGCGATGAAGGTCGGTCTGTGGTTTGCGCCGCTGCTGCGGTTGGGCGGCCGACCGCTGCGGGCGCTGTTGAGCCTGCTGATCCAGGCCGCCCGGCCCGTCGCCGCCCCCGTGCTGGACATCTACGCCCGGTTCGCCCCGCAAGCCGACCGGAAAGTGCTGGCCAGCCACGAGTTCAAGGCGATGTTCCTCGACGACCTGCTCGGCGGAACCCGCAAGCAGTTGGCCGCGCCGTTCTGCGACGTCATCGTCTTCGCGCGCGACTGGGGCTTCCGGCTCGACGATGTGAAAGTTCCGGTCCGCTGGTGGCACGGCGACCGCGATCACATCATTCCGTTCTCGCACGGTGAGCACGTCGTCTCCCGGTTGCCCGACGCGGAGCTGATCCAATTGCCCAGTGAAAGTCACCTGAGCGGGCTGGGGCGCGGCCAGGAAATCCTGTCGGCCGTGATGAAGATCTGGGACGAGCAGGACGTACGCACGTGTTGCTAGCTTCGCTGAATCCGTCGGACGTTGCGGCCGCCGACCTCGGTGACGCGGTGCGGATCGACGGCGTTTCGCTGAGCCGCAGCGATCTGGTCGGGGCCGCGACGTCGGTGGCCGAGCGGGTCGCCGGCGCGGGTCGGGTCGCGGTGTTGGCCACACCGACCGCCTCGACCGTGTTGGCGATCACCGGCTGCCTGATCGCCGGCGTGCCCTTCGTTCCGGTGCCCGCCGATGTCGGGGTGGCCGAACGCCGGCACATGCTCACCGACTCCGGGGTCCGGGCGTGGTTGGGGCCGGTACCGCCCCAGGACTCGGCGCCAGAAGGGTTGCCGCACATCCCAGTGCGATTGCACGCCCGCTCCTGGCACCGCTATCCCGAGCCGTCGCCCGATGCCACCGCGATGGTGATCTACACCTCGGGCACCACCGGGTTGCCCAAGGGCGTGGTCCTGAGCCGCCGGGCGATCGCCGCCGACCTGGACGCGCTGGCTGACGCCTGGCAGTGGACGGCCGACGACGTGCTGGTGCATGGGCTGCCGCTTTTTCACGTGCACGGGCTGGTGCTCGGTTTGCTCGGGTCGTTGCGGGTCGGAAATCGCTTCGTGCACACCGGAAAACCGACACCGGCCGGCTACGCCCAAGCCCGCGCCGAAGCGGGTGGGACGCTGTATTTCGGGGTCCCCACGGTGTGGTCGCGGGTGGTGGCCGACGAGGCGGCGGCGCGGGCGTTGCGACCGGCGCGGCTACTGGTCTCCGGAAGCGCCGCGCTGCCGGTGCCGGTGTTCGACCGGCTGGCCGAGCTTACCGGTCACCGGCCCATCGAACGCTACGGTACCTCGGAATCGTTGATCACCATCTCGACACGGGCGGACGGCGAGCGACGGGCGGGCTGGGTGGGCCTGCCGGTGGCCGGCGTGCGGACCGCGCTGGTTGACGACGACGGCGCACCGGTGCCCCACGACGGGGAAACCGTTGGGCGGCTGCATGTTCGCGGTCCAACGCTGTTCGACGGCTACTTGAATCGACCGGATGCCACCGCCGAAGCCTTCGACGACGACGGCTGGTATCGCACCGGCGACGTCGCTGTCGTCGACAGCGTGGGCATGCACCGCATCGTCGGGCGCGAGTCGGTCGATCTGATCAAGTCCGGGGGATACCGCATCGGCGCGGGCGAAATCGAAACGGTTTTGCTCGGGCACCCGGGTGTCGAGGAAACAGCGGTCGTTGGGTTGCCCGACCAGGATCTGGGCCAGCGCATCGTCGCATTCGTCGTCGGCTCCGAACGCAACGCCGATGAGCTGATCAACTATGTCGCCCAAGAGCTTTCCGTGCACAAACGCCCGCGTGAGGTGCGATTCGTGGACTCGCTGCCACGCAACGCCATGGGCAAGGTGGTCAAGAAGAAGCTGCTCGAGGGCTGAAGACGGTTATCGGTCGCCGCGACACGCAGCGTTTTGCCAGGTTACTTGAAGAGCGCAACCGCGAACCTTGACCTACCGTCGTAAACGTGTGCAGACGCAGCCGAACGCGGACCCCATGATGGGCGGGTCGAAGGTTGACGCCGGCCCAGGGGCTGCGGCGTTGAGGCGGGTGGCGGTCTCGTGTTTCGTCGGCTCGGCGATCGAGTTTTACGACTTCCTGATCTACGGCACGGCGGCGGCGCTGGTATTTCCCACCGTGTTCTTTCCGCAGCTAGGTGCCACGGCGGGCACGATCGCCTCGTTGGGGACGTTCGCCACGGCGTTTATTTCCCGGCCGATCGGCGCGGCCGTCTTCGGGTACTACGGGGACCGGCTGGGCCGCAAAAAGACCCTGATCGCGACGCTGCTGATCATGGCCGTGTCGACCGTGAGCGTGGGCCTGGTTCCCAGCACGGCGTCCATCGGTGTGGCGGCTCCAGTGATCCTGATCGTGCTGCGACTACTGCAAGGTTTCGCCGTGGGCGGCGAATGGGCGGGATCGGCGTTGTTGAGCGCCGAGTACGCACCCGCCGGGCAACGGGGTCTGTTCGGCATGTTCACCCTGCTCGGTGGGGGAGCCGCGGCGGTATTTTCCAGCTTGACCTTCCTGGGCGTCAACATCACCATCGGCGAAAACAGCCCCGCATTCATGGAATGGGGGTGGCGGCTGCCGTTCCTGATCAGTGCGGGGCTGATCGGTATCGCCCTGTATGTGCGGGTCAATATCGACGAGACCCCGGTTTTCGTGGAGGAAAAAGCCCGCAACTTGGTACCTGAAACACCGCTCTCAGAGGTGCTTCGGCTGCACCGCCGGGAGATCCTGCTGGCCGCGGGCAGCATCCTGGGCGGGATGGCGTTCGCCCACATGGGCAACACCTACCTGACCGTTTACGCCCATAACCACCTCGGGTACACCCGCACCTTCATCTGGTCCGTCGGTGCGCTCGCAGGGCTGGCAAGCATCACGTCAGTGGTCATCTCGGCCACCTTGTGCGACCGAGTGGGGCGCCGCCGGATGATGTTGCTGGGGTGGGCTGGTTGTCTGCCGTGGGCGTTTGTGGTGATCCCGCTGATGGACACGCGCAACCACTTTCTGTATGCGGTGGCCGTCGTCGGGATGTTCGCCATCGCCGGGGTCGGCTCCGGACCGACCGGAGCCTTCATCCCCGAGCTGTTCGCAACCCGCTACCGCTACAGCGGATCGGCGCTGGCGGTGAACCTCGCCGGCGTCCTCGGTGGCGCCGTGCCGCCGCTGGTCGCGGGAACGCTGCTGGCGACCTACGGCAGCTGGTCGATCGGTCTGATGCTGGGCATTTTTGCCTTCGCCAGCCTGGTGTGCACCTACTTGCTACCGGAGACCAAAGGAACGGCGCTTCGCACTACTCAAGGTGTGTACGTCAGCGACGTGCCAGCAGACGCATAGCTGCAGCGCGGGCGGTAGCTCAGTTGGCGTGCAGGTCCTCGTTGAGGGTGATGCCCTGACCGTCGCGGGCCACCACCTCGACGGCTCCAGTCACCGAATTGCGTCGGAACAGAAGGTTGTTGCCGCCGGAGAGGTCGCGGGCCTTGATGGACTTGCCGCCGGACGTGGTGACCTTGGTTCCTGCGGTGACGTACAGGCCGGCTTCGACGATGCAGTCGTCGCCCAGCGAAATGCCCACCCCCGCGTTAGCACCGAGCAGGCACCTTTCGCCGATCGAAATGACCTGGGTGCCACCGCCGGACAGCGTGCCCATGATCGACGCGCCGCCGCCGATGTCCGACCCGTCGCCCACCACCACGCCGGCGGAGATTCGGCCCTCCACCATCGACGCGCCCAGGGTGCCGGCGTTGAAGTTGACGAAGCCCTCGTGCATCACCGTGGTGCCCGGCGCGAGGTGGGCGCCCAGCCGCACCCGGTCCGCGTCGGCGATGCGCACCCCGCTGGGCACGACATAGTCGACCATGCGGGGGAACTTGTCGACGCCGAAGACGGTCACCGGTCCGTGCCGGCGCAGCCGGGCCCGGACGGCCTCGAAGCCTTCGACAGCGCACGGACCGCGGTTGGTCCACACCACATTGGTCAACACCCCGAACAAGCCGCCGGCGTTCAGCCCGTGCGGCGCCACCAGCCGGTGCGACAACAGATGTAGCCGCAGGTAGGCGTCGTACGCGTCGACGGCGACCTCGTCTAATGAGCCGATGACGGTGCGGACCGCGATGGTCTCGGTGACGCGATCGTCGTCGCGGCCGATCAGCACGGCCAGCTCCGGAGAAACATCGGAGACCGCCAGACGCGACGTCGAGCTGGTGCCCGATTCGGTCAGTTCCGGTGCGGGAAACCAGGTGTCGAGGATCGATCCGTCGGACGCCAGGGTCGCGATGCCTATACCTACCGCGCCTGCAGCTCCAGTCACGTTTCGACACGCTACTTCCTTCTGCCGAGCAGACGTAAACGCCCCCGACACGCCGGTGAAAAGGGGGCCTTTGCGTCTGCTCGGCAGAAGGAACGCAACCACTACCCTGGAGGCGTGCTGGACTTGCGTGGTGATCCGATCGAGCTGACCGCTGCGCTCGTCGACATCCCGAGCGAGTCGCGAGACGAAGCCCGCATCGCCGACGAGGTGGAGGCCGCGCTGCGTGCGCAGACGTCGGGCTTCGAGATCATTCGCAACGGGAACGCGGTGTTGGCGCGCACGTTTCTGGGCCTGCCGTCGCGGGTGCTGCTGGCCGGGCATCTGGATACCGTCCCGGCGGCGGGCAATTTGCCCAGCCGGCTGGCCGACGGGGAACTGCACGGCTGCGGCACCGCGGATATGAAATCCGGTGATGCGGTCTTCCTGCACCTGGCGGCCACCGTGGCCGAACCGGTGCACGACCTGACGCTGGTGTTCTACGACTGCGAGGAAATCGAGGCTGCGGCAAACGGTTTGGGCCGCATCGAGCGCGAGCTGCCGGACTGGTTGGCCGCCGACGTGGCCATCCTCGGCGAGCCCACCGCCGGCTACATCGAGGCGGGCTGCCAGGGCACGCTGCGGGTGGTGATTAGCGCGACCGGCACCCGCGCGCATTCGGCGCGTTCTTGGTTGGGTGACAACGCGATTCACAAGTTGGGCACGGTTTTAGATCGGTTGGCGGCGTACCGGGCGCGCACCGTCGATATCGACGGCTGCGAGTACCGCGAGGGTCTGTCGGCGGTGCGCGTCGACGGCGGGGTGGCCGGCAATGTGATTCCCGATGCGGCCTCGGCGACGGTCAACTACCGCTTTGCCCCGGACCGCTCGGCGGCCGCGGCGCTGCAGCACGTGCACGACGTGTTCGACGGGCTTGACGTGGCGATCGAGCAGACCGACGCCGCGGCGGGCGCGCTGCCCGGGCTGTCCCAACCCGCCGCCAAGGCTCTGGTCGAGGCCGCCGGGGGACAGGTCCGGGCGAAATACGGCTGGACCGACGTGGCCCGGTTCGCCGCGGTGGGGATACCGGCGGTCAACTTCGGGCCCGGGGACCCCAATCTTGCGCACACTCGCGATGAAAGAGTGCCGGTCGCCGCGATCACCGAGGCGGTGGACATGCTGCGCGGGTACTTGAGTCGGTAGCCGGATGGCCCGATATATCGCGCAGCGCGAACTGCGCGATCAGAACGCCAAGGTGATCCGGGCGGTAATCGCGGGCGAGACTTTCGTCGTCACCGGTAACGGTGAACCAGTGGCCGAGCTTCGTCCGATCAGGGCTGGTCGTCGCTTTTTCGTCTCCCGCGATGAAGTGGCGGCGCTGGCGGTGGCCGCCGTATGGATCGACCATCGTCAGTTCCGTGCCAACCTGGACCGGTCCGTCGACCAAGCATTCTGACGTGGCCTCCGGTCTTCTCGACACCGCCGTCGTCGTCGACTGGCATGACCCGACGGTGATCACCGCGCTGCCCGACGAGTTGGCGATATACGCGATCACCTTGGCCGAGTTGACGGCGGGTCCGCAGCTGGCCGCGAGCGCGGTGGAAACCGCGAAACGGCAGGCTCGGTTGCAGGAAGTTGAATCGATACTCGAGCCGATCCCATTCGACGCGGCGGCGGCGCGCAGCTACCGACTCGTCGTCGCGGCCGTGGTCGGCGAAGGGCGGAAGCCGCGGAGCAGATTCGCCGACCTGCTGATCGCAGCAACCGCACACGCAATCGCCTCGATCTCTACACCCGAAGTGGTGATGACTTCGCGGGGCTCGAAGGATTTGTCCGTGTTTTAGGCATCTGACCGGCGCTACTGTGCGGCTTGTGCCCGCGCGGCGGCATCGGCGGCCGCGGCGCGCATCCCGATCGCAGCCAGCTCGTCGGACACCACCGCCAGTGCGGCAGCATCCCCCTCGGCCAGCGCGCGGGCATGGTTGACGACGATGTTGCCGACGACGCAATCGATTTCGGCGGCCAGCCGGGTCACCGGTTCGACGGCACGGGTGTCGCCCAATCGCACGGCATCATGCCAGGCGAGCAGCGCAACCGCCGACTGGCCGGCCCGCTCGGCGGCGCGTGCGGCCTCCCGGGCCGCCGTGATTGCGCCCGTGGTATCGCGGACGGTCATCTTGCACCAGGCACGCGCCAAACCGAGCTCGGGTGAGAACAATGCCGACTTCGTACTGTGCCGGGTTTCGGCCCGCCGCAATGCTTTTGCGGACTCGGGTATATTGCCTTGCTGCGCCAGCGCGGCGGCCAGCAGCATTAGTGACAGGGGGCCCCATGAGTATCCGGTGCGCTCCAAGGTGGCGGCCGCGGGGCCGAGAAGTTCTGCCGCTCGGTCGAATTCGCCCTGAGCGATCAGCACATGCGCCAGCAACACCTCGCCGATCGCGCGGCCCGGCTGCTGCAGTTCGGCGAAGTCGGTGAACTGCTGAGCGAGTTCACGCGCCGCGTCCAGCCGCCCCGCCATCATCAGGGCGCTGGTCTGGCCCAGCCCGATCGTGAAGCGCAGCAGCCCGGGGTGCTCGGCGCCCAGCGCGCGTTGCGCAAGCGGCTCGACGTCGTCGAAACGGCCCTGGCGCGCCGCGCACAGCGTGGCCGCGCTGGCCGCCCAGGCCACCGCCTGGTCATCGGCCGCCGGTGACGCCAGCACCTCGCGGGCCATGTCGACGGCATGCCCGAGGTTGCCCGCGTTCATCGCGAATGTGGCGCTCAGCGCGTCGAGCGTGACGCGCGGGCCGGCATCGGGGATCCGGTTGCGGATGGTCTGCAGGAACGCGGTGGCCCGCTCCGGCTCGCTGAGCATGAAGAACTGGTTGGCCGCCCGCAGCAGCGTCCAGGACATCAACTCCGACTCTGACAGGGCGGTGGCGTCGACCGCGGCCAGCAGCGCCTCCGCGTCGCGGCCGCGGCCCTGAAACGCCAGCGCATTTGCCAGCGGCAGCCGTGCCGCGAGGTCGTCGGAGCGCTGCAGCGCCGAACGGGCCAGTCGTTCGCCGAGCATGAGGTCACCCAGTCGAAGCGCCTGCTGCGCCGCGTCGACGACGTCAGCCACCGGCTGTGGGGTGTCGCTGTCCAGTGCAAGCGACGCCAGCCGCAGCCGGTCGCTGGGATGCGCTGACGAGTGCCGCGACAACACCTTGACCACATCGGTGCGCCTGCGTCGCGCTCCGTCGTCGCCGAGTGCTGCAAGCGCTCGCTGCGCAAACAGCGGGTGTGCCGTGTACACCACCGCGTCGTCCGTACGTTCGCTGCGCACCCGGGTTTCGGCCCCACCCCAGTCCTCCGCCGCCCGTAGCGCGCCGTCGCCGGCCAGGACGGCGAGATCGGCGAGAGAAAGCGGCTCCGCGACGGCGAGATAGTCCAGCACAGCCCGCGCCGGCGCAGGTAACTCGGTGAGGAATTCGTCGACCTCCGCCGGCTCGGATGGATGAGTTGTCGCACCATCCGGCGCCTCGATGTCGATCCGGGTCAGCAAACCGTCCGTCCATAGCGCCGCGATGGCCTCGGGTGCCGCGGCAGCGCGGGCGGTCACGATCATCCGGGCCACCCCGGCCAGCGCTAATTGGTACACCAGGGTGGCCGACAGCAGGTCCAGTTCGTGGGCGTCATCGACGACGAGTAGCAGATCGCCCTCCTGACCGTCACCGCTCAGGGATGCCCGGGCGGCCCGCAACAACGCCGCCGGCTTCCCGATTTCGGCGATAGCCACCAGATGGCTGAACGCCCCGAACGGGACCACCCGCTCGGTGGGGGTGCCGGTGACCCAGCGGATCAGGGTGGCCGGGTGATGTAGGGCGATTTTCTCGGCGGCCAATCGGGCCAGCGTGGATTTGCCGCAGCCGTCGGGCCCGAGTACTACAACGCCAGGCAGTGCTCGGTTCTCCAGAGCAACGTCCAGCTGCTCCAGGGCGGCCGCATGCTGCGGAACATTCCATCGAACCGGCACTGCAGGATCGTAGTGCGCGCAGCGCCCACCCCGATCCAACAGCCCCCCATTTGTGGTCGGGTCCTTTCAGGTTGGTCTACCTTTGGCGGGTATGCGCCCCGAACGTGATTCGTCAAGCGGATGGGCGGTTTGTGTTTACTGTGCCTCCGGGCCGACGCACCCAGAATTGCTCGAGCTGGCCGCCGAACTCGGCGAGGCTATCGCCGAGCGCGGCTGGACCCTGGTGTGGGGCGGCGGTCGAGTATCGGCAATGGGCGCGGTGGCGAGCGCGGCGCGGGCACGCGGCGGCCGGACGGTTGGCGTGATCCCGAAAAAGTTGATGCGCCACGAGATTGCCGACACCGACGCCGACGAGCTGATCGTCAGCGACGCGATGCACGACCGTAAACAGATCATGGAAGATCGCGCCGACGCGTTCATTGTGCTGCCGGGAGGTGTCGGCACCCTCGATGAGTTATTCGACGCATGGACCGCGGGCTATCTCGGCATGCACGACAAATCCATCGTGACGCTGGACCCCTGGGGGCATTACGAAGGTTTATGGGTGTGGCTGAATCATTTGCTCGACAACGGTTACATCTCTCAGGCAGCCATGGATCGGCTGGTGCTGGTCGATAAGGTGAGTGCCGCGGTGGATGCGTGCGCCCCCGGCTGAGGCCGGTGGGCTGGGCTGTCGAGGGGAACGAGGGGTTACGTGTCCGATCATGAGGGTGCGGCGCGCGCCGCGGTCAGCCTGCGCGACATCGCGTCGAGGGCGCCCAGGCTGCTGGCCGACCTGCCGGTGATCGTGCGCGGAACGTTGACCGGAGCGCTGGCCACGCCGAATTCCAACAAATCGATCGGCACGGTTTTCCAGGACCGGGCCGCTCGCCACGGTGGCCGGGTCTTCCTGAGGTTCGGCGATCAGCAGGTGACCTACCGCGACGCCAACGCGGCCGCCAACCGGTACGCCGCGGTGCTGGCGGCGCGCGGGGTGGGCCACGGCGACGTCGTCGCCATCATGCTGCGCAACTCACCCAACGCCGTGTTGACGATGCTGGCCGCGGTCAAGTGCGGTGCCGTCGCAGGCATGCTGAATTACCACCAGCGCGGCGAAGTGCTGGCGCACAGCCTGGGGTTGCTGGAGGCCAAGGTTCTGATCGCGGAGACCGACCTGGTCAGCGCGGTCACCGATTGTGGTGGTGCGGGTGACAGCAACACGCTGACGGTCGAAGACCTCGAGCGATTCGCCGTCAGCGCTCCCGCGACCAACCCGGCGTCGGCGTCGGCGGTGCAGGCCAGGGACGCCGCGTTATACATCTTCACCTCGGGTACCACCGGATTTCCCAAAGCCAGCGTGATGACGCACCTCCGGTGGTTGAAGGCGCTGGCGGCGTTCGGCGGGCTGGGGTTGCGGCTCAAAAGCTCCGACACCCTGTACTGCTGCCTTCCGCTTTACCACAACAACGCGCTGACGGTCGCGCTGTCTTCGGTGATCACTTCCGGTGCGACGCTGGCGCTGGGCAAGTCTTTCTCGGCGTCGAAGTTCTGGGATGAGGTGATCGCCAGCCGGGCCACCGCATTCATCTACATCGGCGAGATCTGCCGGTACCTGCTGAACCAGCCGCCCAAGCCGACGGACCGCGCCCACAAGGTGCGCTTGATCGCCGGCAACGGGCTGCGGCCGGAGATCTGGAACGAGTTCACCAAACGCTT
>Ga0182012_10002136_pt1 | contig 21541 bp, 20 predicted proteins | sample 612S2SmetaG_FD_120486 | JGI IMG/M metagenome (GOLD analysis project Ga0182012, IMG submission 120486) | Permafrost microbial communities from Stordalen Mire, Sweden - 612S2S metaG | ecosystem: Environmental > Terrestrial > Soil > Wetlands > Permafrost | place: Sweden: Stordalen | collected... | reverse complement strand
GGGGCGTCAGCCGGACCCGTCTGGCCACCACCGTGGTGGTGGTGCTGGCCTCCGGTGTGGCCCTGGTGGCCTACAACGAGTTCTACTTCGCCCACCTCCTCGGCCTGCCCCAGCCCCACCCGGTGGTGGGCACGGGAACCGCCTGGCGGGTGGTGGGCCTCCTGGTCGACCGCGACCAGGGTCTGTTCATCCAGGTTCCCGCCACCCTGTTCGGCGTGGTCGGCCTGTGGTTGGCCCGGAAGGACAACCGGGTGGCCGTGGTGGCCGTGGTTCTGGCCGGCCTGTCGGTGCTGGCCATCAACGGCAGCTACCCGTACCCACCCCTCGGGGGGGCGTCCTTCGCCGGCCGATTCCAGTGGACCCTCGTCCCCCTGGTGCTGGCGTGGTCGCCGGAGTTGCTGGCTCGGATCGAGCCCCTCCGCCCGCGGTTGGTGGCGCTGGGCACAGCCGTGGTGATCCTCTCGGTGGTCCAGGCCGTCCCCATCGCCGCCGGCGACCACGTCTACTCCAACGAGTGGTTCGAGCCGTTCCGTCCGTGGGATCCGACCCTCTACCCCGGGTGGTGGCCGGGCCTGGACCGCATCCTGCCCACCTTCGCCTACCCGTCGGTCCATGCGGCCGAGGCGGTCGTCCGTCTGGCCCTGGTGGTGGTAGCCCTGGCGGCGGCGCTGTGGTTGCTGGCCCGGCTGTGCCGGCCCCGGCCGTTCCGGCCCCGGGCCACCGCACTGGTCGCCGCCGGCACGGTGGCGGCGGTGGCGGGGCTGGTGGTGGCCGGACCGTTCGACGGCCTGCCGCTGGGTGCGGTGTCATGGAGCGGGGCCGACCTCGGCAGTCCCTGGGCACCCGGGACCGCCGACCGGACCCTCCCACCCCTCCGCCTGTTGGACCTCGGTGCCGGGCGCTACCGGGCCGTCTTCACCTACGGTCGGTCGGGTCCGTCATCCGTTCCCCCGTCCGTGACGCTGGTGACCACCCCCTCGCACCGGGACGTGGTGTCGGGGTGGCTCGAGTGGAGGCATCCCACCGACGCCGCCTCCATGACCGTGGTGCCGGCGCCCGTGGATCCGGCCCGGGGGACCGCCACCAGTGCGGGCCTGACCGACCGGGCCGGGGCCGGAGGGTCGGCCACCCTCACCTTCTCCCTCACGGGTCCGTCCACCCTCTCGTTCGCACTGTCCCTCCCGGCCCACAGCGGTCTCCGGAGCTCGGGCCTGCGCCTGACCAAGGTGTCCGGCTGATCCTGTGTCCGGCTGATCCTGTGTCCGGCTGATCCTGTGGCCGGCTGATCCTGGCGGCCGGAGGCCGGATGTTAGATTGCGCCGCCGACGACCGGAGAGGGGTGACCAGAGTGCGGGGAGTGAGGATCACCGGGGACGGGGTGCGGGTGGTGGACGCCGGCGCCGACAGCACGGGAGGGGTGCGGGTGTCCGTGGTCAGTGCGGGGATCTGCGGCTCGGATCTGCACCTGGTCTCGTTCGGGCCCAGCCCGTTCACCCTGGGTCACGAATTCTGCGGCCGGCTCGACGACGGCACGCCGGTGACCGTGCTGCCGGTGGTGCACTGCGGAACCTGTGACCGGTGCCGGGCCGGAGCTGAGCACCAGTGTCCGTCGGCCCTCGGGGCCATGTACGGGATCAGCCGCCACGGCGGAATGGCCGACGAGGTGTGGGTGGACCCGTCGTGCGCCAAAGCCCTTCCCGCCGACCTCCCCCTGGAGCACGCCTGCCTGGTCGAGCCCCTGGCGGTGGCGCTCCACGGCCTCCACCGGGCCGGGGTCGAGCCCGGGGTCAGGACCCTGGTCATCGGGGGCGGCCCGATCGGCCTGTGCACCGTGGCCGCGGCCCGGGCCGGAGGCGCCGAGGTCGATCTGGTGGCCCGCCACCCGGGCCGGATGGACGCCGGCGAACGGCTGGGGGCGACCATGACGGCGGGCCAGGACTATGACATCGTGCTCGACGCCGCCGGCACCCAGAGTTCGCTGGACGAGGCGGTCAACCGGGTGCGACCGGGCGGCACGGTGGCGACCCTGAGCAACTTCTGGCAACCGGTCAGCCTGACCATGCAATTTCAGGTGAAAGAGGTCAGCCTGGTGCCGGCGTTCACCTACGGCCACCACCGGGGGGTCCCCGAGTTCGAGGAGGCGGCCCGGGTTCTGGCCCGCACCCCCGATCTCCCCGGTGCCCTGATCACCCACCACTTCGGTCTGGACGACGCCGCCGAGGCCTTCGCCGTGGCCGGCGACCGCAGCACCGGGGCCATCAAGGTGGTCCTGCACCCGTAGCGGCGGATCATTCGGCCGGCCGGACGGTGCCATCCGGTGCGGCCCGGCCGGGACGGTGCCCTCCGGTGCGGCCCGGCCGGGACGGTGCCCTCCGGTGCGGCCCGCCCGTGCCTGGGACCGTACTTTCCGGTGCCGACCCCTAAGGTCGGGTGTCCGCAGCACGAGGGCAGAGGGGCCATGGCAGGGCGACCAGCGGGGCCCGGCGGAGTCGCCGGTGACAGTTACAACGACGGGCGGTCGGCGGGTGCTCCCGACCAGCGCCGGGCCCGCGGGCTCCGGACCCGGGCCCGTCTCATCCAGGCCATGATCGACCTCATCGAGTCCGGCATCCCCCAGCCCACCACCGTCCAGGTGGCCTCCCGGGCCGGCAACGCCGTGCGGACCATCTTCGACCACTTCGAGGACATCGACGACCTGTTCTGCCAGGCCGCCGAACTCCAGGCCTCGCGCCACCGGGCCGTGGTGGGCCGCATCCCGCCCCACGGTCCGGTCGGGAACCGCATCCGGGCCACCTCCCATCAGCGGCGCCAGCACTACGAGGAGGTGGGGCCGGTCCTGCGGGTGGCCTACGGCCGGAACCCGGGCTCACCGGGGTTGGGGACGGTGCTGGCCAACCACCGACGCGTACTCCGGCACCACCTGTCGTACACCTTCGGACCCGAACTCGCCGCCCGCGGCCCGGAGGCCCGCTTCGTGCTCGAGACGGTCGATCTGACCACCGGTTGGCAGAACTGGAACGCCCTGCGGATCGACGCCGGCCACTCGGCGGTGGCCGCCGAAGAGATCGTGGTGTTCGCCGTCACGGCCATGCTGCGAGGCTGACGGGCGGGTGGCGCCGGGGACCGGCACCCCGGGTCAGGCCCCGTCGGACCACGGCGTCTCGTTGTACCGGTTGAGCACCGGCCCCCCCGGGCCCCAGGCGATCCGGGTGACCGAGGCCGTGGCCAGATAAAGACGCCAGGCCCCCTCATCGCCGAGTCCCAGGGCCCAACAGGTGGCGGCCTTGATCGGCGAGACATGGCTGACCACGACCACGGGGCCCGGTCCCCGGGCCCCCACCCCGTCGGTGGCGAACAGCTCCTCGCAGGCCGCCCGGACCCGGGTGCCGGCCTCGGCCAGGGTCTCCCCGCCCGGCGGGCGGTAGTCGGGGTCCGACCGCCAGCGCGCCCAGACCGTTGCGGGCACGGCGTCCAGGGGGCGCCCGTCGAACTCGCCGTAGTCCACCTCCACCCACCGCTCGTCGACCTCGATCGGGAGCCCGGTGCCCAGGGCCTCGGCGGTGGCCCGGGCCCGGGCCAGGGGGCTGGAGATGATCCGGACGGCGCCGGCCACCGCCGGCCGGAGGGAGAGGGCCTGGGCCCGGCCCCTGTCGGTCAGGGGTGCATCCAGGCGTCCGAGGAGGAGACCGGCGGCATTGCCGGTGGACTCGCCGTGGCGGATCAGGATCAGCACCGGAACTCCGGGCCGGATCGGCTCAGTGCACCAGGATGCGGTCGCACTGGGGACAGGTGGCGAACTCGTCGGCCGGGAGGCGGCGGATGCGCTCGATCTCGACCGAGGGGAGGTTGAGGTGGCATCCCCCGCACCGGTCCCCCACCAGCCGGGCCGCACCCACCCCCCCGAGCCTCGACCGCAGGAACTCGTACCGCTCGGCCAGGTCGTCGGGGAGGCCGCGGGCGTGCTCGGCCCGGAGCACCTCCTCGGCGCCGATGTCCACGCCGATCTCCTTTTCGGCCCGGGCCACGGCCTCCTCCAACCGGGCCGCCTCGGCATCCAGCCCGTCGGCCTCGGAGCGCAACCGGTCCAGCTCGGCGTCGAGGGGCTCCTCCTCCTCCAACAGGACGATCTCCTCCTCCTCCAACTCGGCCTGGCGCTCGGCCAGCTGGTGGACCTCGTGGTCCATGGCCTGGAGCTCGCGTGAGGCCGACACGTCACCTGAGACCATCCTCTGTTCGATGTCGTGGCGGCGCCTGGCGGTGGCGGCGATGCGCTCCTCCAGCTCCTTCTGGCGGCCGGACAGTTCGTCCACCTGGGCGCCGACCTGATCCATGGCCGTCCGGACCACCCCCCGGCGCCGGGTGACCTCGGCCAGTTCGGCCCGCTCGGGCAGTGATTCGATCCGGTGCCGCAGCTGGTCGAGGGCGGTGTCATGGTCCTGGACCACCATCAGGGTGTCGAACGGTTCGGCCATGGCGTCTCCTCTCATCCTCCCCCGTCGGCGGGGCGGGCACTCCCCCACTGCCGGCGGCCCGACCGCAGGGCCCCGAGAAGGGCGTCGTCGGCGATGGCCTCGGCGTCCTCCCACCTGAACCATGCCACGTCGCGGCTCTCGCCGGGGCCCGGAGCCGGCTCGGCGTCCGGCGCCCACAACAGATACCGCAGGTCCAGATGGACATGTTCGTCGGCGGCCCGATGCACATCCACGTGGATCAGGAGGGGGCCGGCCGGCGGATGGCGCACGGCCAGACCGGTCTCCTCCCGGCACTCGCGGAGGGCCGCCTGCTCGGGGGTCTCACCCGGATCCACATGACCACCGGGCTGCAGCCAGCGTCGCAGTCGGCGGTGCCGGTGCAGCACCACGCCCCGGTCGCCGACCACCACCGCCGACGCGGTGACGTGGGTGGGATCGGCCGTCCGGTCGAAGGGCCGGTCCAGGCGGTCCAGCTCGACCGCCATGATGGCCAGCGACAGGGCCTCCCGCGGATCGGCGGGCCGGTGGGCCACCAGCCGGTCGCGCAGCCGCCCGACGGCGTCGGCGTTGCCGTCACCGCGCTGCGTTGGGGACCCGGCCTCAGGGGCCGGCGGGTGGGACGGCGTCGATGCTGCGGAGATGGTGGTGTCCCCGGATCCGTCCGGATCCGGTCGGCTCAGGCCGACTTGCGGCGCTGGCGGTGGATCCGGCGCCGCTCACGCTCGGTGGTCCCACCCCACACGCCTTCGCGCTCCCGGTTGGCCAGTGCGTGCTCGAGGCAGGACTCCCGCACCGCGCACTGGTCACAGATGGTTTTGGCCTCATCGGCCTCCTCATCGGAGACCGGGTAGAACACGTCTGGATCGATGCCCCGGCAGGCAGCGTGCTTGCGCCAGGTGGCACTCATGGGAACGTCACTTCCTAATAACTCGGGATCACTGGTCGAACCGCACGGCAGAAGCTTCGGTGACCTGGGGGAACGCGGCCGACCGGCAAAAAACTGGCGGAGTAGACAGTATGGCCCACCCCGCGTGGTGATGTCCACATCCGGGCCCTCCGGCTGGGGTTCCTCCCCGACGGGGGTCGGCCGGAGGCGGCCACCGCCACCCGGTCGGACCGACCCGTTCCGCCGGTCGGGCCGGATCGGCGGAGGGGTTCCGCCAACACCGTTAGGATCGTCCGGCGCCGCCACCCGGCCCAGCCCGTCCACCAGGCGAAGGAGTCCGCCGTGCCGTCAGCACCCCTGTCCGACAAGACCATCGTGATCACCGGCGTGACCGGGCAGGTGGCCGAGCCGGTGGCCGTGGCCCTGGCCCACGACAACCGGGTGGTGGGGGCGGCCCGGTTCAGCGACGGGGCGGCGCGGGAGCGGCTGGAGGAGGCCGGGGTGCGCTGCGTCCCCATCGATCTGGGCACCGGCGATGTGGCCGGCCTGCCCGCCGACGCCGACTACGTCATCAATTTCGCCGTGTCCAAGACCAACAACTGGACCGACGACCTGCAGGCCAACAGCGGCGGCCTGGCCTGGCTGATGGAGCACCACCGGCACGCCACCGCCTTCGTCCACTGCTCGACCACCGGGGTCTACAAGCCCCTCGGCCACCACGTCTTCGCCGAGGAGGACCAGCTCGGTGACAACCACGGGGTCTGGCCGTTCCTGCGCACCTACAGCATCTCGAAGATCGCCGCCGAGGCCACGGCCCGCTGGGCCGCCGTCCGCTTCGACCTCCCCACCACCATCGCCCGGCTGTCCGTCCCCTACGGTGACCGGGGCGGTTGGCCGGCCATCCACCTCGAGATGATCCTCAACGGCAATGAGATCCCCGTCCACATCGACGCTCCGAGCGTCTACCACCCCATCCACCAGGACGACATCATCGCCATGGTCCCCGGCCTCATCGGCGCGGCCACCGCTCCCTCCACCACCGTCAACTGGGGAGGGGACCAGGCGGTGAGCATTGAGGAGTGGTGCGGCTACCTGGCCGGGCTGACCGGCACCGAGGCCCGGTTCCTCCCCACCCCGGACACCATCGACAGCGTCCAGATCGATCTGACCCGGATGCACGAACTGGTCGGGTCCACCACCGTCCACTGGAAGGACGGGATGCGCCGGATGGTGGCCGCACGCCATCCCGAGCTCCTGTCCGACTGACCCCCTGTCCGACTGACCCCGGCCCGCGATCCCCGGCCCGGGGCCCGGGCTCAGCCCGTTCCGCCGGGCGGGCAGTAGACGTCGCCGACCGACCACGCCGGCCGGGAGGCATCGGGTTCCACCACCACGGTGGCGCCCCCGTCGAACACCGCCACCAGCTGGGCGTCCCCGGTGGCCCACAGCCACCGCACGCTCCCCGGGTACAGCCCGGCCAGGGGCCCGAGCCCGTCCGGCCGTCGGGGGTCCAGGGCGTGGATCCGGCCGTCGAGCTCGAGGGTGAACGGCACCCCGATGACCACGTCGGTGGCGCCGAACTGCAGTCCGGCCCGGTCGTCGATGCGGACCGCATCCAGGTCCGGGTGGTCGAGGACGAACTCCTTCCCGCCGTCAGGCAGCTCGCGGATCCGCAGGCCGTCAGCCACCGGTCAATGATCGCACTTCCCCGGCGCCCCCGCACGTCCGGGGCCGGGGTCCGAGGAGGTGCCGGGCCGGGGCCCGCTCACCCCGGAACCGGCACCGGCGGCCAGAGCAGGGCGGCCAGTTCGGCGGTGAGTCCGGCCAGTTCGGACGCCGTGGCCCGGTACCCGTCGAGACTCCCCCCGTAGGGATCGGCCACCTCGTCGGCCGACGACCGGTGGGCCAGTGCGGTCCGGGTCCGGTCACCGTGGACCGCATCGATCCACGACCGGATGCCCTGATCGGGCCGACGGGGACCGAGCGCTCCGCCCCGGCGGACCAACTCCTTCAGCATGAACGCCTTGGGCCAGCACGGGGGATCGAGCAGGACCGCCTCTTGCACGTGGCGCCGGGCCATACCGATGATCAGGTCGGACCCCGCCAGTAGGGACGGGGTGATCACCTGACCGCGGTGGGCGGCCAGGTCGATCCCGAAGGGGAGCATCACCTCGAGAACCTCGTCGGGGACCGGACAGCCGGCCATCCCGGCCTCGGCCAGGCCGGCCGACGAGACCTCCACCGGATCGGTGAGGTCGGGGATCCGACCGGCGAAGAGGGCGGCAGCCATCGGTGACCGGCAGATGTTGGCGGTGCAGACGAAGAGGAATCGGACCCGTTGGAGTGTAACCACCACCGGGGGCGCATACGCTCCGACGTGTGCCGCCCGCCCCGGATCACCCACAGGTGGCTCTGGTCCACGACTACCTGACCCAGCGGGGCGGGGCCGAGCGGGTGGCCCTGGCCCTGGCCCAGATCTTCGCCGGTGCGCCCCTCCACACGTCGCTCTACCAGCCCGACGGGACCTTCCCCGAGTTCGGCCAGGTGGACGTCCGCCCGCTGCCCCTCAACCGGATCGGGCTCCTGCGCCACCACCACCGCCTGGCCCTCCCCCTGCTGGCCCCGGCTTTCTCGCGGCTCCACATCCAGGCCGACGTGACCGTCTGCTCCTCCAGCGGCTGGGCCCACGGCGCCGCCGTCAGCGGTCGCAAGGTGGTCTACTGCCACACGCCGGCCCGGTGGCTGTACCAGACCGACCGGTACCTGGCCGGCCAACCCCGGGCCTCGACCGCCATGATGTCGGTGCTGACCCCGCCGCTGCGCCGGTGGGACCGCCGGGCGGCGGCGACGGCCCACCGCTACCTGGTCAATTCATCCGTGGTGCGGCACCGGGTGGCCGAGCTCTACGGCATCGACGCCGAGGTGGTCCCCCCACCGGTGGACGTGGACCCCGGGGGCCCGCAGGAGGCGGTGGCCGGGGTCGACCCCGGCTTCGTGCTCTGCGTGTCGCGGCTCCTGGCGTACAAGAACGTCGAGGCGGTCACGGCCGCCTTCGCCCGCCTCCCCCGCCAGCGCCTGGTGGTGGTGGGCACCGGGCCCCTGGCCGACCAGATCGCCGCCACCGCCCCCGCCAACGTGACCGTGCTGGGGCGGGTCGGTGACGCCGCCCTGCGCTGGTTGTACGCATCGTCGGTGGGCCTGGTGGCGGCGTCGTACGAGGATTTCGGCCTGACCCCGGTGGAGGCGGCCACGTTCGGCCGGCCCACCGCTGCGCTCCGTTGGGGTGGTTTCCTCGACACCATCGTGGACGGGACCACCGGGGTCTTCTTCGATGATCCCCGGCCCGGCCCCATCGCCGACGCCGTGGAGAGGATGACCGCCACGGCCTGGTCGCCCGAGGCCCTGACCGCCCACGCCGGGACGTTCAGCGCCTCCCGCTTCGCCACCCGGATGACAGAGGTGGTCGCCGAGGAGCGGGCCGCCCTCTGACGGGGATCTGGCTGATGGGGATCGGGCCGCCGGGGCCTCAGGAGGCGCCGCGGCCCCGGAAGATGGTGCTCGGGGTCTGCCAGAGGATCTGCATGTCCCACCAGAAGGACCACGACGCCACGTAGAGATAGTCCAGGCGGCACAGTTCGAGATGGGACAGTTCGTTGCGGCCCGAGACCTGCCAGAGCCCGGTCATACCGGGCCGGGCCTCGAAGCGCTTGCGGGCCCAGCCCTCGATCTCCATGGCCTCGGCCACCACAAACGGGCGGGGGCCGACCAGGGACATGTCGCCCTTCCACACGTTGATCAGCTGGGGGAACTCGTCGAGGCTGGTCCGCCGGAGGAACCGTCCCACCCGGGTGACCCGGGGATCGTTCTGGACCTTGAACAGGGGTCCGTCGACCTCGTTCAGATGGTCGAGCTCGTGGCGCCGGGACTCGGCGTCTCGGAACATGGTCCGGAACTTCATCATCGAGAACGGTTGCTCGTTGCGGCCGGTCCGGACCTGGCGGAAGAAGACCGGGCCGGAGCTGGTGGCCTTGATGGTGACCGCCACCACGGCCATGAACGGCGCCGCCACCAACAGGACCAGTGACGACACCACGATGTCGAACGACCGCTTCAGAAAGCGGGAGCCGAGGCTCAGCGAGGCCGGCGCGATGTCCAGCATGGGCAGGCCGGACAGGTCCTCGACATGGGAGCGGCTGGTCATCAGCTCGTAGTACCGGGGGACGATGGACACCCCGACCTGGCCGGCCAGACCCTTCAGCATCTCGGTGGTGCGCTCGGGGTGGGTCCTTGAGAAGCACACCACCACCCGGGCCACGTCGTGACGCCGGCAGAGATCGGGAAGGTCCTCCAGTTCACCGATGACGTCGGTGTGACCGAGAGGGTTGTCGTCCACGAAGCCCACGAAATTGACGCTGGAGTGGGCCCGCAGATGGCTGGCCACCGTCTGGGCCAGCTTGCCCGTCCCGACCACGATGACCGGCACCGAGCCGACCGAGGACCGGCCCAGGAGGCCGAAGGCCACCACCCGGGCCACCGGGACGACCACCACGGCCACCAGGCACATGGCCACGATCTTCCCGACGGTCAGGGCCCCGAGTACCGAGTCCTTCCGTAGCCCGTAGGCCACGATGGCGTAGAGGAAGCCGCTGATCATCAGAGCGTGGACGATGTTCCGCAGGTCGGAGAAGACGCTCATCGAGATGCGCCGGGTGATCCCCCGGTACAGGCCATAGAGGGCGAACACGGCGATGAACAGGGGGATGACGGCCAGGTCGAACAGGTCGACGGCCAGGGTGTGGCCGGCTCCGCTGTCGGGGTTGCTGGACACCGCCGACACCAGCAGCGGGCCGACGAAGGCCGCCACGGCCAGGCCGATGACGTCGGCCACCATCAGGCGGCGGAGGCCGTGGCGCCGGACGCGGGTCAGGCCGCCCGGCTGTTCGACCGGCTCCAGATGCCGGTCGAGGGCCTGCGCCAGCCCAGGGGGCGGCTGTGCGAGTACCGATTCGATCTTCGTGTCCAGTATTGCCATCCCAGCCGGCCTGCCCTTTCCTGCGCTGGTCCCCCACTGCCCCTCGACCGTTACTCCCGAGGGATCAGCCACCACAACGACGTCCGCCCTGGTCCCCAATGCTAAACCCCGGTGAACGATACGCACAACCGCGGGCGCGGCGGGCGGCGGGCGGGCCCGAAAGGGTGGGTCCGGAGCCACCACCGCTCCGTTGGAGGCACCGACCCATCGCAAGGCCATGGTACCGGGCGGCGGGACCGGCGGTCCGGGCCGTCGAGGACGGTGCGGGGGGCAGCGGGGGCATAACCCCTCTATCGGCTCAGCCCGGTCCGGGCTGAAGGTCTATCGGCTCAGCCCGGTCCGGGCTGAAGGTCTGTCGGCTCAGCCCGGTCCGGGCTGACCGGTCACCTCGAGCACCCCGGCCCGGATGGCGGCGATCGACTCGAAGGTCGACCGCTTCAGCATGCTCTCGGGGAATTCGAAGTCGAACTCCTCCTCCAGCGCCAGCATGACGTTGACGCTGGCGTGGGAGGTCATGCCGGCATCGAAGAGATCACCGTGCTCGTCGATGGACTGCGGGTCGGTCTCGAGTCGGGCCTGTTCGGCCAGGATCTTCCGGATGGTCTCGTCCACGGTCATCTCTCTCCTCCACCGGTACGGGTCGGGCATTCTGTCCCGGTTCGGGACCGGTCATGCGGATCTCCCCCGGGGTGGCACACCCCGACGGCCACCGCGGCGGAGAGGGGCTCCTGGTGGGTCAGGTGGACCGTCAGGCTCTCGAGGCCGGCCCGCTCGGCCAGCACCGCGGCCCGGCCCGACAGCCGGAGACCGGTCCGGCCGGCCCCGTCACGGCGCACCTCCAGATCACGCCACGCCGGCCGCGGGCCGACCGGACGCAGCACCTTGAGCGCGGCCTCCTTGGCGGCGAAGCGGGCGGCCAGCGAGGCCTCGAACGACGGCGAGCGGTCCACCCCGCGCCCGGTGCGGCAGCACTCCAGCTCATGGTCCGTGAAGATCCGCTCCACATAGCGGGTCCCGAACCGTCCGACCGACGCCCCGACCTCGGACACCCGGACCAGGTCGATCCCCACCCGCAGGTCGGGTGCACCCTGACCCGTGCTCACCGGACCACCTCCCCCTGGGGGGAGGGCGCCGGTGCCCGGACCGTCCGGCCCCGTTGGTCGAGAACGCCGGCATAGATCTCGCGGTAGCGCTCGGCGACGGTGGGCCAGCCGAACTCCTGCACCCGCCGCCGGCCGGACTCCCCCAGGTGGCGGCGCCGCTCGGGATCGCCCATCAGGGCCTCCAGGGCGGCGGCGAAGGCGGCCGTGTCGAAGGGGTCGATCAGCACCCCGTCCTCGCCGTCCCGCACGAACTCGGGCGGACCTCCGTGGTCGGTGGCCATCACCGCCGTCCCGGCCCGCCAGGCCTCGAGGATCACGATGCCGAACGGCTCCAGCCGGCTGGGCATGACGAAGAGAGCCGCCCCGGCCATGGCGCCGGCCACCTGCTGCCGGGAGAGGCGGCCGGCGAAATGGACCCGGTCACCCAGGTCCAGGGCCGCAGCCTGGTGCCGGAGACCTTCTAGCGCCGTCCCCTGGCCGGCGATGACCAGATCAGCGGTGCGGTGTCCGGCGTCGACGGCGGCGTAGGCCGCCAGGAGCAGGTCGAAGCCCTTCTTCTCCACCACCCGGCCCACGGCCAGGACGTAGGGCCGCGCCGGATCCCTCCCGGGCACCACGAGAGGATCGGGGTCGGCGTCCGGGTCCGGATCGAGATCGACCCCGTTGGGGACGACCAGACCCCGGCCCGGCACCAGTCCGAAGCGGTCCTCGGCGTCGGCCAGGGTGAAGGCCGAGCACCCGGTGACGGCGGCGGCGTGGCGCAGCGACGCCCGCAGCGAGGCCCGCAGGACCCGCGAGACGTCGAAGGCGTCGCCGTCGTCCATGAGGGTCTCGCCCTGCAGGCTGACCACCAGGGGAAGGCCGGTGATCCGGGAGAGGGCGCCGGCATAGGTCCCGTTGGGTCCGAAGCACTGCACGTGGAGGAGATCGGGGCGGAACGCCGCCACCGCACTCCGCAGGGAGAGCAGCGAACGGGTGCCGGTGAACACCGACCGGCGCACGGCCGAGACGTTGGTGGCGGGCAGGGGGAAGGGGAGCCGGCGCACCACGATGCCGTCCAGCACCTCCACCGTCTCGGGGGTGGCGTCATTGGGGTGGGGGGCCCACACCTCCACCTCGTCCCCGGCCCGGCCGAGGGCCAGAGCCAGATGCCGGGTCAGCTCCTCCACACCACCGAGCGACGGGGGGTACGAACTGGGGAGCAGGGCGATGCGCGTCATGAGGGTCGGCCGGCCCCGGGGTGGCGGACTGGCCCGGACGGGGTCGGCCCGACCGACGGTAACAGCACAGGGACAGGGGACCGGAGCATCGGAGGGCGTCAGGGGATGCGGGGGTTGAACCAGGGCTCGACGGCGGCCAGGACCGCACCGGAGGGTTCGGGCGCTATCTGGCTCCAGTCCCCCACCCCCGGCGACCAGTAGTTGGAGAACGAGGCGGCGTACCAACCCGACAGGAAGCCCTGTTCGGCACAGTCACAGTTGGGGGCCCAACTGGCCGGATGCAGACCCAGGATGTTCTCGATCTGGGTCTCGCCGCCCTGGGGCTCGACCGCGGCGGCATCGACCTCGTGGCCGATCTCGAAGGCGATGATGCCGGCCAGCTGGTCGACGGTCTCCCCCGGGTACACGTAGAGATCCGAGGTCCCGCCGACCTGGCCCCAGGTGAAGGTGGTGTTCCCGTAGAAGCCGGGCGAGGGCGCGTCGGCGATGGGCAGGAACTGGATCGAGTACCCGGGGATGCTCTTCCACGGGTACCGCACCAGGGCCAGCGCCTCCGCCCCCATCTGGTCCGGGGTCAGGGCGGTGGTGGCCACCGGGGCGGTGGCCGGGGCCGCCGGGGGCACCGTCGTGGATGGGGCGACGGTGGGCGGCGGGGTGGTGGCGGGGGTGACGGTGGCGGCCGGGGCGGCGGCCACCGCGGTCGGCGCCGGGGTCACGGGGGTGGTGGTCGCCGGGGTGGTCCGGGGGGCGGTCACCGCCCGGGCCCGGACCGGGGTGGCCACGGCCGGCGCGCTGACGTGGGGCCGACCCCGTGCCGGCGCGCCGGTCGAGGCCGCCACCTGTGGCGACGCTGCGATCTTCCGGCCGGCCTGGCCCACGGTCACCAGGGCGGCCGCCACCATCACGGCGACCACCGCCACGACCAGGACCTCCATCCGGAGCAGCGAACGACGCGGTCGGAACGTGGCCCGGGCCACCCGGGCCCGGAGGCCCCGTCGCCGACGGTCGGCACCGATGTAGTCGGGGGACAGGACCAGGGCCGGATCGTCCAGCTGGGCCTGGAAGGCCGAACGGAGCGCCTCGTCGGGTTCGGAGGCTCCGGTCCGGTCGGGGACGGTGGTGAGCCCGGACGAACCGCCGACCCCGATGGGGGGATCGGTCATCGCCGGGGCGGAGGGGTCGGAGGCGCCCGGGACCTCAGGGACGGCTGACGTGCCGCTCTGGGTCAGGGTTCCATCCATGGACAATGGATCGGCACGTTGCCGGTGCACCTGAAGTACCCCCGGCCGATGGGATCAGCCGGGGTGCGGGCCGGGGCGGGGTCAGGTGGTGCGGACTGCGTGCCCCCGGGTGGAGGTCCGGTGGCGGAGGCGGGCCAGCCGCCGCTCGGTCCGGCGGAGCGCGGCCCGCCGGGCCCGGGCCTCCCTCCGACGGGCGACCGTGGCCGCCCGGAGGGCCTGGCGGGCCCGTTGGCGGCCGCCGAGGGCGGCTCGGGCCGTGGCCCGTTCGGCGACCCGCTGCCGGGTGGCGGTCCGTCGGGCGGCGGAGCGGCGGAGGGCATCGGTCCGGACCGTGGATCCGGACCGGGTGGAGTGGGAGGTGGCCGGCGAGGTGGCTGCGGCCCGGGGGCCGGTGGCCACGCCGGCGTGCGACGACGCCAGCAGGGTGAGGGGGATCACCACGGCCATGGTCGCCACCACCACGATCAGTATCTCGAGGCCCCGGAGCGAGGGACCCGTGCCGGCACGGTCCCGCCGGTGCCGGACCCCGGGGGCCCGGCGGTCCACGCCGACATAGTCGGCCGTGATGATCAGTGGATAGGCGTCCAGGTCGGCCAGGAGCTGGGGCGGCACCACGATGTCGGTCGGGGTCGGTCCGGGGACCGGTTCCCGGGCCAGCAGCCCGTACGCGGTCACCTGGGCCGGGGAGACCACCGCGCCACCGGCCCGGCGGTCGCTTCGTCGTCCCGGGTCCACCCTTTCTCTTCGGCGCCGCAGAGGCGTACCTGTAGGAGTCAGGCCCCGGTCAGAGCCGGACCCCGAGGGAGCGGTAGACCTCGGCGGTGGCGTGGGCGGTCCGGCTCCAACCCAGCCCCTCCACCCGGGTCCTCCCCCGCCGGGCCAGATCGGCCCGGCGGGCCGGGTCGGCCCACAGGTCCCGCAGGGTGGCGGTCAGGCCGTCCACATCACCGGGACGGAAGGTCTCAGCCCCGTCGCCGACGATCTCCACCACCGCCGGCACCGGGGTGCTGACCACCGGGGCCCCGCAGGCCATGGCCTCCACGGGGGGGAGGCCGAACCCTTCGTACAGGGAGGCGTAGCCCACCAGCGTGGCCGATCCGTAGAGCGCCGGGAGGTCCTCCCGCGGCACGTGGCCGATCTCGACGGTCCCGGTGGGGGGCACGTTCCCCCACAGCCGGTGCCCGGTGAGGACCAGGGGGATGCCGACCCGCCGGCACGCTTCGGCCAGGGTGGCCAGGTCCTTCCTCGGCTCGATGTTGCCCACGTGGAGGACGAACCGGTCGGGAAGCCGGTAGCGGGCCCGGACCCGGTCGATCTCGTCGTCGCCGGCAGGGACCATGTCCGGCCCCGGGGCCGAGTGCACCACGACGGCCTCCAGCCCCAGCCGGGCGGCGATCCTCTCGGCGGTGAAGGAGGACACCGCCACAATGGCGTCGGCCCGTCGGAGGGCGTGCCGCACCAGCAGCTGCTCACCGATCACCCGGTGACGCGGGAACGCCCACGGGGTGTCGAAGATGGTGAGGTCGTGCACCGTGGACACCATCGGTCCGGGACGGCGCAGGGGGAGGTCGACGTCGAGGCCGTGGGTCAGCGGGGCGGGTCCGAACCCGACCGCACCGGTGATGGCCCGGCGCACCCCACCGACCTCGCTTTTGACCAGGGGGGTGACACCGGCGGGCAGCTCGGTCACGCCGGACGGCCGGACCGCCGCCACCAGCTCGGCGTCCACCTCACCGACCAGGGCCGTCAGCAGCTCCCGGATGTAGGTGCTCACCCCGCCGCCCCGCGTCTCGAGGGGCAGGGCGTTGAAGACCACCCGGGCCCGGGGCCCGGTCACGCCGCCGTCGGATCGCTGCTCACGGGGACGGCAGCAACCCCAGGGCGGCCCGGGTCGACCGGGCGAGGCCCTGTCCCCCGGCCCGGAGGGACCGTCGCGCCCCCGCCACCCACTCCGGTCCGTCCCGACCCGCTCCCACCGGTTGGTCGGTGGGAGCGGAGGTACCCGGCACTGCCGTCCGGTCCCGCCGGTCGAGGTCGGCCATCCCGAGGGAGACGCCGGCGATGATGAACGGGGCGATCGACGAGGCGCCGATCCAGAAGATGTCGAACATTCCGTCGACATAGTGGAAGACCAGGATCACCAGTCCCAGGGTCCCGAGGGCATAGGGCAGCCGGAACATGGTCCGCACGGTCACCGCCACCAGGAACAAGAAGGCCAGCGAACCGACGATGCCGGTGGAGGCCAGATTGTCGACCAACACATTGGGGGCGGCGCTGATCGAGCTGAATTGGGGCAGATTGTAGAAACGCATGCCTTCGCCCAGGATGGGGCTCAGATGCCAGACGTGGAGGGCGGCGCTGATCTGTCCGACCCGGGTGGACACCGAATTGAACTTGGGATTGACCCGGGCGTTGATCTCGAAGCTGTAGTACAGCGCCACGACCACCGGCAGCGCGGCCAGCATCATCATCCGCGACCGGGCCCGCAGCTCGGGATTGAGGAACGCCGCCAGGGCCAGGGCCAGGATCAACAGGATGATCGACTGGCGGCTCTGCGACGCCAGCAGGCCGCCGATGCAGAGTACCTTGTTGATGCGGGCCTCCCACCGGCCGAGACCGGTCCACGGCGGGTTGATCTGGGCGATGACGACGGCCACCCACATGACCGCCCCGATGCCGTTCTTCTGGTAGACGCCCCACTGGGCCGGTTGGAAGTGCAGGGTGACGGCGTGCTCCATGGCGATCACCGCCAGGATGGACGAACCGGCAAGGAACAGCCGGAACGCCTGCCGGGTCCGGCCATGGGTGGCGATGACCCAACCGACCAGCACGCTGCCCCCGATGTAGGACCACCGGTGGAACCACTCCACGATGTCATCCCGGAAGGGATGGAACACGACCACCAGGAGCAGGATGGCCTGATACCAGACGATTCCCCGCATGAACCGGCGGAGGTAGTAGGCATCGTTCCACCGCACGTGGAACAGAGCCACCAGGGCGCCGATGAAGACCAGGAGGTCGGCGGCACTGAGGTTGGTGGAACTTCCGCCGACCCGCTGGAAGAGAAGGGACCCGGGGAGGGCGATGACCACCAGGAGGAGGGGGTCGGCGACGAAGATGCCGAAGACCAGCACCAGTCCGGCCAGTGCCAGTCCGACTTTGCGGCTTCCGACCGCGGCCACGGCCACGGCGGCCGCCACCACCACCGTGCCCAGCCAGGCCAGGGCGGTGCGGACCAGGTCCCACCGGCTGCCGGCGGATCGCAGGCCGCGGGTCACACGGAGCACGGTCGGGCTGTTGGTGCGGCTCATCGTGTCGGCACGCTCTCGCTCATCGGTGCTCGGAGGATCTGTCGACTGCGGCCTCACCAGCGTAGCCGCCACTCCTCCCGTTTCCCGTTCCTTTGCCCGGCGACCGGTGGGCACCGACATTGGATCTCAAGGTCACCGGACCCGGTGTCGAGGCTATGGGGGAACCCCGACTGTCGGGGGTCCACCTGGGCCCGGAGCACGGGGTCGGAGGATCATCTGGTTGTCAGCAAGGAACAGTGATGGCTACGCGACATCCCGTCGAGGCGTATGGATCACCGGACGGTCGGGGTCCTGACGCGGTGTCCCCGGACGCAGTGTCCCCGGATGCGGTGCCATCGGATGCGGTGCCGCCGGATGCGGTGCCATCGGATGCGGTGCCGGCCCATGGCGGAGTTCCGGTCCGGACGCCGGTGGTGGTCTGCTCCCTCGAGACCTGGACCGAGGTCCGGCGCCGGATCCGCATCCTGGTGGATGAGCTGATCGACCTCGACCCTTCGATCGAGATCCTCTTTGTCGCTCCGGCCGTCGACGTCCTGCACCAGCTGAGGCAGGGGGATCTCTCCCCCCTGACCGGACGGGGGACACCCCCCCGCACGCGGCTGGAAGAGATCCACCCACGCCTCCACGTCCTCCGGCCCCGCAAGTGGTGGCCCCGGGTGCTGGGGCCGTTCGCCGACCGGGCGCTGGAGCGCCAGGTCCTGGCGGCGGTGGACCAACTCGGGTTCCGACGACCGCTGCTGTGGATCAACGACGCCTCCTACGCCGGACTGGCCGCCCACACCGGCTGGCCCACCCTCTATGACATCACCGACGACTGGCTGTTGACCCCGTTGGCCCCCCGCCAGCGGGGCCGGCTGATGGCCAACGAGGAGTCGCTGATGGAGACCAGCGGGGCCGTGGTGGTCTGCTCCCCCGACCTGGCCCGGACGCGGGGGAGCGTCCGCCCGGTGGAGCTCATCCCCAACGGGGTCGACGTGGACCTGTTCCGTTCCGCCCGGCCCCGCCCGGTGGATCTGCCGGCGGCGCCGGTGGCCCTCTACGTCGGGACCCTGCACACCTGGCGCATCGACGTCCCCCTGATCCTCGATCTGGCCCGGTCCCGACCCGATGTCCATGTCGTCCTGGTCGGACCCAACGATCTGCCCGGCGAGATCACCGACCAGCTGGAGGCGGTCCCCACCATCCGGATCCTCGGAGCCCGGCCCTACGACCAGGTCCCCGCGTATCTGCAGCACGCCGACATCGTGATCATCCCCCATCTGGTCAGCCCCTTCACCGAGAGCCTCGACCCCATCAAGGCCTACGAGTGCCTGGCCGCGGGCCGACCCACGGTGGCCACCCCGGTGGCCGGGTTCCGCGAGCTGGGACCACCCGTGGTCACGGCCGACCGCTCCACCTTCGTCGGGGCGGCCTGGGCCGCCCTGGACGGGGCCGGACCCACCGGCGTGCCCCCGGCACCGTCGGCCACACCCATTCCCACCTGGCACGACCGGGCCCTGGCCCTGGCATCGGTCATGGCCCACGTCCGGAAAACGGGCGGATGACGGTGATGAACGCTCCGGGGGCGGCCGTCCCGGGTGGTCGGGGACCCGAAGTGCCGCCACGGCACCCCGCCACGCCCTATCCTCGACCGCAGGGGTGTGGATTCCTGAAAGCGAGAGAACACTGACCTTCCCCGACCTCCTCTCCACGCTCTGGCGGAAGAAGCTGATCATCGTGGTCAGTGTGGTCGTCGCCGTCGCCGCCGCGTTGGCGTACTCGAAGCTGCACACCCCCCAGTACCAGTCGACGGCGACCGTCCAGACCAGCGCCACCACCTCCACCGGACAGTCCGCCACCCCGGTGACCCTCCCCGACCCGGTGCAGGCCGTCGGGTCCACCGCCGTGGCGCTCAAGGCGGCCCAGATCCTCCACAACCCCGACAGCAGCGCGGTGTCCTCGCAGGTCACCGGCACCCTCGATCCCACCACCGGGTCCCTCGACATCACGGCCACCAGTGCGAACCCCCACGAGGCCCAGGCCATCGCCTCGGCCTACACCCAGGCCTACATCGACTACATCCAGTCGGTGGTGAACGACCAGACCGCCAAGATCACCTCGGCCGTGGCCGGGCTGGAGGCCCAGATCGCCGACCTCGAGAACAAGCCGGTCACCGGGGCCATCACCGCCGAGGTCACCGCCCTCGAGCAGACCGTCAGCTCGCTCCAGACCGAGCAGGAGGAGATCACCCTGGGGGGGCCCTACGCCGCCGTGCAGGTGGCCGCCGGCCTGCCCACCGCACCCTCGGGGCTGAGCAAGTCCAAGCTGATCCTGATCGGCCTCATCGCCGGCCTGCTGGTCGGCATCGGGATCGCCCTGGCCCGCGACCAGTTCGACACCCGGCTCCGTGACACCCCGGACATCGCCTCGGTCACCGAGGCCCCGGTTCTGGCCGAGCTGCCCGAGGACAGCGAGGTGCGGTCGGGCAAGGTGGCCATCGCCATGCTGCAGGCCCCCCAGTCGCTCATGGCCGAGTCGGTCCGCGAGCTGCGGACCAGCCTCCGGGTCATCCTCGACGACACACCGTTCCCGATCGTGGTGGTCACCAGTCCGGAGCCCGGCGACGGCAAGACCTTCGTGACGGCCAACCTGGCCGCCTCCTGGGCCATGAGCGGCAGCAAGGTCATCGTGGTGTCGGCCGATTTCCGGCGGCCCCGGCTGGAGCAGATCTTCGGCCTGGAAGTCACCGGCCAGGCCGGGCTGTCCGATCTCATCCGGGCCAACTGGAAGAACTCCGACCCCGACCACTCCCCGGTCGGCGGCCGGGACCCGGGCGCCGGCCCGGCGGTCGAGCGCCGGTCGCCACCGTCTCCGTCCCGCTCCCGACGGGAGCCGGTGGCCGCACCCGAGATACCCTCGGTCAGCTCACTGCTGGTGGAGAGCGGCATCTGGGGCCTGCAGGTCCTGCCGGCGGGGAACCAGCTCGAGAACCCCAGCGAACTGTTCGGCAGCCCGGGCATGCAACCCGTCCTCGACCAGATCCAACTGCTGGCCGACGTGGTGCTGGTGGACACCCCGCCGGTCCTGGCCGTCCCCGACACGGCCATCATCGGCAGCCTGGCCGGCGGTGCGGTGATCGTGGCCGCCGAGGGCCACACCGAGCGCAGCGACCTCGAACGGACCATCCGGCGGTTGGAGAACACCCACTGCCGGGTGCTGGGGATCGCCATCAACCGGGTGAGGCGGGCCTCCACCGATTCGTACCAGTCCTACGCCTACAAGCAATGACCCGGGGCCGGTGGGTACCGCCGCCACCGGCCAGCCGGTGACGGTCGGTCGGCCCGGCCCCCCGACCGGCGCCGGGGTGGACGCCGGGGTGGACGCCGGGGTGGACGCCGTGGTCGTGGCGTTCGGGGCGGCCGACCTCTTGGACGAGTGCCTCCGGGTGCTGGGTCCCGGCATCCCCGTCACGGTCGTCGACAACTCGTCCGATCCCGAGGTGCGGGAGGTGGTCGGTCGCCACCGGGGTGACTACATCGACCCCGGGTCCAACCGGGGGTTCGCCGCAGGGGTCAACATCGGCCTGGCCCATCGCCCGGGCACCGGTGACGTCCTGTTGTTGAACCCGGACGCCTCGATCACCCCCGACGCCGTGGCCGAGCTGTCCCAGCTGCTCCACTCGTCCGACGATCTGGCCTGCGTGGCTCCGGCCCAGGTGGACCCGGACACCGGGGAGGCGGCCCGGGTGGACTGGCCCTTCCCCACCCCGGCGCAGGCGTGGCTGGACGCACTGGGGCTGGGCCGGCGGCTGAGGCGCCCCACCTTCCTGATCGGCTCGATCCTGTTGATCCGGGCGGAGGCGCTGGTCGACGTGGGTCGGTTCGACGAGCATTTCTTCCTCTACGCCGAAGAGACCGACTGGCAACGGCGCGCCCACGAGCTCGGATGGGGCACCCGTCTGTGCCCCGAGGTGGTGGCCACCCATGTCGGGGCGGGGACCGGCGGCGACCGGTCGGAGCGGGAGATCCACTTCCACGCCTCGAACGAGCGCTACGTGCGCAAGCACGACGGGCCCGTCGGATGGGCGATCTTCCGCGCCGGGGTCATGGCCGGGGCGGTGGTCCGGGCTCTCGTCCTCCCCGGCGAACGGGGCCGGGAGGCGGCGGCCCGCTTCCGGCTCTACCTCCACGGACCACTCCGGTCCGAGGCTGAGCGGTCCGGGGCTGAGCGGTCCGGGGCTGAGCGGTCCGGGGCTGAGCGGTCCGGGGCTGAGCGGTCCGGGGCTGAGCGGTCCGGG
>Ga0182012_10002135_pt1 | contig 21548 bp, 16 predicted proteins | sample 612S2SmetaG_FD_120486 | JGI IMG/M metagenome (GOLD analysis project Ga0182012, IMG submission 120486) | Permafrost microbial communities from Stordalen Mire, Sweden - 612S2S metaG | ecosystem: Environmental > Terrestrial > Soil > Wetlands > Permafrost | place: Sweden: Stordalen | collected... | reverse complement strand
GCAACGGCGGACGTTCAGGCGTTCGAAGTCAATTTGTGGGACAACATCCGCGGGCAGAACCGCTGCGGCCAATGCCACAATGCCACCACTCCGGCGCAGATGCCGAACTTCGCCCGCAGCGACAATGTGAACCTCGCTTATGCGCAGGCCAACACGGTCGTCAACCTGGCACAGCCCTCCACCTCCACGATGGTCGTGAAGGTCAGCGGCGGCCACAATTGCTGGCTCGCCGATGCGAGCGCCTGCGGCCAGATCTTGACGACGTGGATCAGCAACTGGGCGAATGCCACGGGTGCCTCGTCGGCGACCCAGGTCCAGCTGGTGGCGCCGCCGGTGCAATCCGCCGGGCAGAGCTTGAACTTCTCGTCGAATAGCGCCGCTGAGGCCGCGTATCAGAGCACCATCTACACCTTGGTTGCCACGGCGCCAAATCCTCCCGGAGCCAACGGATACTGCACCCGGTGCCACAGCTCGCAGGCGAGCCCGAGCAACGCACAAACGCCGTACTTCGCGGACCCGACCATCGCGACTGCCTACCAGGCAGCGATCCCGAAGATCGACTTCACGGGTTGCCTGCCGTTCGTCGGCGGAAACGGGCCGGGCGCCTGCGGCACCAATTCACGCTTCTATCAGCGCCTGGCGATAGACCAGCACAACTGCTGGAGCGTCTGCACCACGGGGAGCATGACCAACCCGGGCGATGCAGAGCTGATGCTCGCCCAGATTCAGGCCTACGCGAAGATGGCGACGCCGACCTCTCTTAATCCGGCGTTGGTCGTGAGCAAGGCGGTGAAGCTGACCCAGGGTACGGTGGCGAGCGGCGCCAACCGCTACGACGCCGATACCATCGCGAAGTACCTGTTCTCGGAAGGCGCCGGCTCGACCATGGCGTACGACACCTCAGGCATCGACCCCTCCGCGGATCTGACGCTGACCGGCCATTATCAGTTCGACGGCAGCTGGGGACTCATATTCCTTGCCGGCGGCGCCAAGGCCCAGGCGACCGTGCAGGCGAGCTCCAAGCTCAACACGCTCATCCAGGCGACCGGCGAGTTCTCGATCGAGACTTGGGTCGCCCCGGCGGTCGTGGCGACGAACCTGTCCGACATCGTGAGCTACTCGGGCGGTGACACCCTGCGCAACGTCACGCTCGCACAGACCAACCAGGACTATGATTTCTCCCTGCGCGGCTCGAACTCGGATCTGAACGGCGCGCCGATGCTGCAGACGCCGAACTCCACCATGGCGCTGCAGGCGTCCCTGCAGCACGTCGTGCTGACCTACGATCCGGTCAACGGACGCCAGATCTTTGTCAACGGCGTCAATCAGAAGATCCCCGATCCGCAGAAGGGCGGCACCATCTCGAACTGGGATTCGACCTTCGCGCTGGTTCTCGGCAGCGAGGTATCGGGCGACAATCCCTTCCAGGGCGAGGTCAAGTTCCTCGCGATCCACAGCCGCGCTCTGTCCGCCACGCAGGTGCTGCAGAACTTCAATGCGGGCGTGGGACAGCGCTACTACCTGCTGTTCAACATCTCGAACGTCCCAGGCGTCAACGTCAATCAGGCTTACATGATGTTCACGGTGAGCCAGTACGACAACTACAGCTACCTGTTCTATGAGCCCACGTTCATTTCCCTGGATTCGACCGCGAAGCCCACCAGCATCCCGGTCAGCGGCATGCGCATCGGCATCAATGGCACGATTCCGCTCGTGGGTCAGGCGTGGATTCCGCTGAATACCTCGATCACGGCGGCGAATTATTCGACGACCTCGGGTGACATCCTGTCGACCGTCGGCAGCATCATCGGACTGGAGAACGGCCCGTTGACGGATCAGTTCTTCCTGCAGTTCGATACGCTCGGCACCGCGCACGATGTGATCGTGGAGGCGACGCCGCAGCCGGCCACCCTGACCCTCGGACCCCCGGCCGCCGACTTTGGCGTGCGCTCCTTCGCCCAGGTGAACTCGACGTTCTCGCAGCTCACCGGTGTGCCCACCTCGAACTCTGCGGTGGTCACGACCTATCAGAGCGTCCAGCAACAGCTGCCGGCGATCAATACGCTCGAAGCGTACTCGTCCGCGAATCAGGTCGGCGTCGCGCAGCTGGCGGTTCAATACTGCAACCAGGTGATGCTGAGCCCGACCCTGCAGGCGAAGCTGTTCCCCACGGTGAACTTCAGCAGCCTGAGTCTGCCCTCGGGCTCCGCTCAGATCACCGGCCCGCTGACCACGCTTGCTGTTGGCGCCACCGGGACGCCCACGCAGATCACCGCGGTGCAGACCGAGCTCACCCATCTCGTGACCAATCTCTGCACGGCCGTTCCCTGCAACAACCCGACCCGGGTGAGTGCAGTGACCGTCGGGGCCTGCGCCGCGGCGCTCGGCAACGCCAACGTGCTGATCGATTAATCGGACTAATAGTTAAGGAATCGTAGAGGTTCAATATGCGCATTATTCGCAAGATCCCCCGGGGCCTCGGCCGCTATGAGCCGCTTCGTCATGCCGATCATCCGCGGCCGACGACGCGCCGTCAGTTCCTCGCCCAGGGGTTCATGACGGGCGGGGCCTCGGTGCTGCTACCCTCGGTTTTCAGCCTGATGGCGAATCCGCGCATCGCGCAGGCCCAGCCGGCGCTGGTCGGCGACATCCAATCGGCCGTAGCAGCGTGCGGCATCACGGCCGGCGCCGGCATGATTCCCTTCATCTGCTTCGACCTGTCGGGCGGCAGCAATATCGTCGGCTCGAACGTTCTCGGCGGCGGACCGGGCGGTCAGTTGGACTTTCTGAGCGTCGCCGGCTACAGCAAGCAAGGGTTGCCGGGCTCCATGGTGCCCAACTCGAGCACCAAGAGCTTCGTCGATTCGAGCCTGGGATTGCGCTATCACTCCGACAGCGGGCACTTGCGGGGCATCAAGACGCGTTTCACCAACGCCGCGGCTGCCGCCAAGGTCACCGGAACATTGATTCCGGCGCTCTCGCAGAACGACACCAACACCAATCCGCACAACCCGATGTACGGCATCTGGCAGGCGGGTGCGCGCGGGGCATTGCTCGATCTCATCGGCACCGACAGCTCGACCTCGGGCGGGAACTCCATGGCTCCTCCCGGCATGGTGAACGTGGCGGCTCAGCCGAGCGTGATCGACAAAGGCGCCGACACGGCCGGCCTGGTCAGCACGGGTCAATTGAGCACGTTGCTGCCCAATCCGCCCGATCCCGAGACGACCACGACCGATGTGACCAACGTGCTCGAATCCATGAAACGAATCAGCGATGCCAAATACTCAGGCGTATCGGCCTATGCGGGCTCTATTCCGAACGCTTCCACGCTGCAGACCGCCGCCGTGCAGGCTCAAACCTGTGCATACACCAAGGCAGCCTATTTGCTGAATCGATATCCGAGCCCCGGCGCGGTCGATCCGGACTCGGATCCGCACATCGTCGGTCCGAGCGGCATATTCCAGACAGCCGAATATCAGTCGAGCAGCGACTTCCAGGCAACCGCCGCCGTCATGAAGCTCGTCATCGACGGTGACGCGGCCGCCGGCACCATCCAGCTCGGCGGCTTCGATTACCACACCGGCGATCGAGCGACCGGCGAGACACGCGATTTTTCCGCCGGCCAGTGCATCGGCGCCGTGCTTCAATACGCGGCCATCCAGGGCAAGCCCGTGATGATCTACATTTTCAGCGACGGCTCGCTCGCGAGCGACGGCACCATCGACGATTCGGTGGCGGGACGCGGCAAGGGCGTGTGGACGGCCGACAATGGCAGCGTTGCCGCCACGTACTTCCTGGTTTATGACCCGAAAGCCAAACCCACGCCCGCTCAGAAGAATCCGGAGTTGAGTTTGCAGCTGGGATACTTCAATCCCGACGGCTCGCAGAACACGACCTCGAGTCCGGCCGGCAACAACGTGCCGAACTTGGTGCAGACGGTCGTGCTCAATTACATGGCGCTGCACAGCACCTCGGCCGTGGCGAACTGGCCCAACCTCTGGCCGACCATACCGACCAACAATACTCTCGGTTCGGGAGCATCCGCGCTCGATCCTCTGATCATGTACCAGCCGCTCGCGAGCTTGGTGAACGGCAAGGTACCCGGCTGACGCATCTTCGGCTCCCGTTCCGGCCCCACGCCGGAACGGGTTCCCGAAAAGGTTCCCGTACGGGCGAGCCCACTGTCTCAACGGAGAGACAGCGGCATCGCGTGCTGCGAGGACGGTTTCGCGCTCTCACCTGCGTTCGCCATCGCGTATGGCGCCGCGCACGCCAAGAAACTTCCACGAATGTGCGCCAAGTCATACTGATTACACCGCAAAGCAAAGCCCCGCGCGTTGACACTTCGGCTTGCAGTGTGCGATTTTGCATAAGGTCTGATCAGGGCAAACTCGGCGAAAGTCGAGGGGCGCAAAGCTTCCGGTCTACGGGTGTTTCCAGGAACTCGAACCCAGGACGTGAACCTAGGACAGCGGGGTTACCAGCGTGATTGATTCTCGGCCGTGCCGCAGCGCCGGCTTGTGTTTGATTCGTCCACGAGCGATGCGGTAGGAGCGTCGCGCCATGCGTAAGGTATTGGCTCTGTGCGGCGTGATTCTCGGTGCTTCCTGGATCGGCCAGGCGCCTGCCGACGAGACGCCTCCCTTGATCGGCAAGGACGCGCCGGATTTCGTGCTGAAGACGAACAGCGGCGCCAATCTTCGCTTGTCGGAATTTCGCGGCCAGGTGGTGCTGGTGAATTTCTGGGCGCGCTGGGCCGGGGACACGCACCGTGAGATGCGCGCGCTCGACAAGATCAACACGACTTACCAGCGCGCGGGGCTGGTCGTGCTCGGCGTATCCGTCGACGAGGACCTGCGGCGCTCGCAGGAATTCGCCGATTCGATGAAAGTGTCCTACCCGATCATGTTCGACACGGGCTCGGATATCGGCCGCGACTACCAATTGGCCAAGATGCCCGTGACGTTTCTGATCGATCGCTCGGGAGTCGTGCGCTTCGCCCACATCGGGTTCCAGCGCGGCGACGATCGAATGTACCTCGAACAAATACGCGAGCTGCTTCGCGAGTAACCGATAGGTCTGATATGAATCTCAAGTCCAGAGTTGGGTCGATCCTTGCGGGCGTGCTGCTGCTCATCGGAGCGTACACGGTCGGTCCCGCGGCCTCGGCGCAGGCACCTGCAGCGTCCGCACCCGCTGCATCCGCGCCGGCGCCGGCCGCCGTGCCGTCAGCCCAACCGGCGCCCGCCAACGGCGCGAGCCTTCCCGCCGGCGCACCGGCGGCCTCAGCGCCGAGCGCGCCCGCCGCCGCGCCTTCCGATGCATCTGCCGCAGACTTCAAGACCCTGGACCAGGAAGTGCAGGGCATGAAGAAGGACGTCATCGACCTCAACAAGGATCTGTTCGTCCTGGAGGAAGAGCTGCTGTTCCCGGCGAACACCCAGGTCGCAGTGTACGTCTCCATGGACGTGGGCGCCTTCTTCGCGTTGGATTCGGTCACGCTCAAGATCGACAACAAAGAGGTCAAGAACTACCTGTACACCGCGCGTGAGGCGGACGCCCTGCTGAAGGGCGGCGTGCAGCAGCTCTATCTCGGCAATCTGAAGGTCGGCAAACACGAGCTCGTCGCCTTCTTCTCGGGCAAGGGCCCGGTCGAGCGCGACTACCGGCGCGGCGCCACCCTCAAATTCGACAAGGGCGTCGGCGCCAAGTATCTCGAGCTCAAGATCAGCGACAAGGTCGCCAAGCACCAACCAGAATTCCTGATCAAAGATTGGGAGTGATGTGCGGCGTCTAAGAGTCAAGCTGCGCCCGATCGTTTTAGCGGGGCTCCTCTCGGCGCTGCCGTTGATGCCGGCCGCCGCAAAGAACGTGAAGCCCGACCCTGACGGGCTGCCGCCGCATGACGTGCGCGACCTTCACTACGGCGACGTGCTGTTCTATTTCTATCAGGACGATTACTTCGACTCGATCACCCGCCTGCTCGCCGCGCAACAGCTCGAGCGGCTTCCGCATACCGAGGGCGAGGCGGAGCTGCTCCTCGGCGGGTTGTATCTGTCGCTGGGCGAGCATGTCGAGGCCGGCAAGATTTTCGAGGCGTTGCTGGCGGGCAAGGCCTCCGAGGCGGTACGCAACAAGGCGTGGTTCTACCTGGGCAAGGTGTGGTATCAGCGCGGCTATCTCAAGGAGTCCGAGCGCGCGCTGAAACAGGTGTCGGACAAGATTCAACCGCGCATCAGCGCCGAGCGTTACATGCTGCTGGCGCAATTGATGCTGCGCGAGGGCCGCTACGACGACGCGATCGCGGCGCTGCAATCCTGGCATGGGGCGCCGGATTGGACCGCGTATGCGCAATTCAATCTCGGCGTCGCGCTGGTTCGCAAGGGCCGGCTGCCCGACGCCATCCATTATCTGGATCGTGTTGGAAAGATGGAAACCAAGGACGAGGAGCTGCTGTCGCTCAGGGACAAGGCGAATCTTGCCCTGGGGTTCGCCTACCTGCAGGCGCAGCGTCCCGCCGACGCACGGCCGATCCTCGAGCGTGTGCGCCTGGAGGGGCCGTTCTCGAGCATGGCGCTGCTCGGCGACGGCTGGGCGGATTCCTCGCTCGGCGAATTCAAGAAGGCGCTGGTCCCCTGGATGGCGCTGCGAAAGCGGAACCTCCTCGACTCGGCCGTGCAGGAGGCCTATCTCACGGTCCCGTACGCCTACAATCAACTCGGCGCGCGCGGTCAGGCGGCGGAGTATTACAGCTCCGCCATCGATTCCTTCGACGCGGAGCAGAGGCGCATCGATGAGTCCATCGAACTCATCCGAAAGGGCGATCTGCTCGACCGGCTGCTGAACGACGACAAAAAGGACACCCTGACCTGGTACTGGCAGCTGAAGACCGTGCCCGACGCCCCGGAGTCGCGCTATCTGTACCATCTGCTCGCGACCAACGAGTTTCAGGAAGGCCTCAAGAATTATCGCGAGCTCAAGTTCATGAGCAAGAACCTCGACGACTGGCGCGAGGTTCTCGGCGCCTACGACAGCATGTTGGATACACGCCAGCAGGCTTATAACGAGGAGGTTCCCAAGGCGGATGCGTTGATGTCGGCGACTGACCTGGATGCCTTGACGCAGAAGCGCGTCGACTTCGAATCCCGGCTCAACTCGATCGAGAAGTCCAACGACGTGTCCGCGCTCGGCACGCCGGAAGAGCAGCGCACCTGGGCGCGCCTGAAGCGCATCGAGGATTATCTCGCCATGCATCCCGACGATCCGGACCTTTCCGAGATGCGCGAGAAGCTGCGCCTCGAAAAAGGGGTCATGTACTGGCGGCTCTCGGAGAGCTTCAAGGCTCGGCTCTGGAACGAGCGCCGCTCCGTCAAGGAGCTGGAAGCCTCGCTGATCGAGACGCAAAAGCGCGCGGTGCTGGTCAAGCAGGCTCGCGTCGGCATGCCGGCGAATACGGGCGCATTCGCGAACCGGGTCGGGGCGATGCGCACGCGCATGGACCAGCTGCAGGGGCGCTTGAACGCCTTGACCGACAAACAGAGCCGTTATCTGCAGGATATCGCGATCGTCGAGCTGGGCCGCCAGAAGCAGCGCATCGAGACCTATCAGATACAGGCGCGCTTCGAGCTGGCGGCGATCTACGACAAGACCGCGAACCCGAGCGAGAAGCCGGGCGGCGGCAAGCCGCCGAATGATCCGTCGAAGGTGCACCCATGAAGGGGATTTCGACCGCGCTCGTCATCGGCATCCTCTCGTGCATCGCTTTCGCCCCGGCGGGGCATGCGGACTCCAAGAAGAAGCCGCAGACCATCAAGGATCTCGACAGCCAGCAGATCGATATCAGTCCCGATCCTCCCAAGGGCGTGGACACCGCCAAGACCATGGACAGCTACAAACGCTTCCTCGACCTGAACGCCGGCGATGCGGCGCTTCGCGAGGAGGCGATGCGCCGGCTGGGCGATTTGAACCTGGAGAGCTCCGAGTCGGAGCGCATTGAGCACGAGCTGGCGACGAACGAGGGCTTAAGGGCGACGGAAGCGATTCATCTTTATTCCGCCCTGCTCAAGACCTATCCCAATTACGAGCGCAACGACTCCGTGCTGTACCAGCTCGCGCGCGCCTACGAGCTCAATGCGCAGCCGGACAAGGCGCTCGCGACCCTCGACAAGCTGGTTGCGAATTTTCCGAAAAGCCGTTACATCGACGAGGCGCAGTTCCGCCGCGGCGAGATCCTGTTCTCGAACAAGAGCTATCCTGCGGCCCAAAGCGCCTACGAAGCGGTCATCAAGTTCGGATCCGCTTCGGGCTTCTACAATCAGAGTCTCTACAAGCACGGCTGGTCGCTGTTCAAGCAGGGCGAGAGCGAACGGAGCCTCGAATCCTTCTCCCACGTGCTCGATTCGGTGCTGGTCTCGAAGAAGGACCCGAGGGCGCTGGTGGACATCGACACCTTGAGCAAGCCGAACCGGGAGCTGGTCGAGGACACGTTCCGCGTCATGTCCATCACCTTCTCCTACCTGGACGGCCCGAAGTCCATCGACGAGTTCGTGAAGCACAAGCAGCCCCGGCCGTATTACTACCTCCTTTACGCGCGGCTGGGCGATCTGTACATCGAAAAGGAGCGCTACACGGATGCCGCGGACAGCTATCGCGCATTCGTTTCGCAGGACCGCAACAACGAGAAAGCCCCGCTCCTCGAGATGCAGGCCATCGAGGCCTACTCCAAAGGCGGATTCCCCGATCTCGTGCTGCAGGGAAAGAAGGAATTCGTCGAGAACTACAGCTATGGGACCGCGTTCTGGCAGGGCAGAACGCCGAAAGACGAGCCCCAGGTCGTCGCCGTGCTCAAGACCAATCTGAAGGACGTGGCGCAGTATTATCATGCGCAGGCGCAGCGCACCAAAAACGTGGCGGACTACCAGGAGGCGGCGAAATGGTATCGCAGCTACCTGACCTCGTTCCCGGATGACCCCGAGTCTGCGGTCACGAATTTCCTGCTCGCGGACACGCTGTACGAGAGCAAGCAGTATCTCGACGCCGCACAGCAGTACGAGAACACGGCGTACTCCTACGGCAGCCACGAGAAGGCCGGAGAAGCGGGCTACGCCGCGTTGGTCGCCTACGGCAAGGAAGAGGAGGGCGCCGCGCAAGATGCCAAGGCGAAGATTCACGCCAAGGAGGTCGACAGCTCCCTGAAATTTGCGCAGGCGTTTCCGACGCATCCCGAGGTGCCCCAGGTGCTGACGCGTGCGGCCACCGATCTCTACGCCGCCAAGGATTACACCCGCGCCACCGCCGCCGCACAGACCCTGCTGGCGCGGCAGCCCTCGGTCGATGCGGGAAAACAGCGCGTCGCCTATACGGTGATCGCCAATTCGAACTTCGAGCAAGGACATTTCGACAAGGCCGAGGCGGGCTATGCGAGCGCGCAGGGACTCATGGCGGCCAACGATCCCGAACGAGCTGCCATCGTCGAAAGGCTGGCCGCGTCGATCTACAAGCAGGGTGAGCAGAAAAACCAGGCGGGCGACAGTTCCGGTGCGGTGGACGACTTTCTACGGGTGTCGAAGATGGCGCCCACCTCGAAGGTGCGCGCCAATGCGGATTTCGACGCGGGAGCGCTCCTCATCACCCAGAAGCAATGGGACCGGGCCATCGTCGTGCTCGAGGACTTCCGCCGCAATTTCCCGCAAAGTCCGCTGCAGGCGGACGTGACGCGCAAGCTCGCGGTGGCCTATTCTGAATCGAACCATCCGGGGCAGGCCGCTGTCGAGTTCGAGATGATCGCCCAATCGCCGACGGAGAATCCGGAAGTTCAACGGGAAGCGACCCTGCAGGCGGCCGAGCTGTACGACAAGGCCGGCAACAGCGCGAAGTCGCGCGCCATGCTCGAGGCCTTCGTGAAGCATTTCCCGCAGCCGTTGAATCCGGCGATGGAGGCCCGCAACAAGCTCTCCGCGATCGCCCAGAAATCGGGCGACTACACGGCCCGGGACTACTGGCTCAAGGAGATCATCAATGCGGATCGTGCGGCGGGGGCGGCGCGAACGGATCGCAGCAAGGCGCTCGCGGCCAAGGCGACCTTGACGCTGGCGGGCCCGGCGCGCGAGGAGTTCATGCGGGTCAAGCTCGTCGCACCGCTCAAGAAATCCCTGGCCGAGAAGCGCAAGGCCATGGAGGCGGCGCTCAAAGCCTATACCCAGGCCGCCGACTACCAGGTGGCGGAGGTGACGACCGCGGCCACGTTCGAGAGTGCCGAGCTGTACCGCCAATTGGGCAAGGATCTGATGAGCTCGGAGCGCCCCAAGGGGCTTTCGAAGGACGAATTGGAGCAATACGACGTGTTGCTCGAGGAGCAGGCCTTCCCGTTCGAGGAGAAGGCCATTCAATTGCATCAGGTGAATACCGCACGCGCCAAAGAAGGCACCTACGACGAGTGGGTGCAGAAGAGTTTCGCGGCATTGGCACAACTCAACCCGGGGCGTTACGCCAAGGTGGAAATCGGTGAGCAGCAAGTCGACTCGATTCGTTAGCGCGGCGGCGGCGCTGGCCTTGCTCGCCGGCTGTCACGGCTCGCCGCCGCGGCGGCCCGCACCCGCGCCGAGCTCCCCGCCCGCCTCCAGCCCCGCGCCGTCGGGTGCCGCAGCCCCCGCTGCGGCCGGCGCGAGCGCGCCTGCGCCCGGAGCGGGCGGCAAGGCCGCGCCCGGCGCAGGCGCCGTCGGGGCGGGCTCCCGGACCCAGGCGACGTCGCCCCCGGCCGCCCCGGTTCCCGAACGTGCGGCGCAGCAATACGCTCAGGCGCTCAACATGATGAAGTCCGGTCGCAACAGCGATGCGGAGCTAGAATTCAAACAGCTCGCGCTCGCTTATCCGGACTACGCGGGACCGTATGTCAACCTCGGTCTCCTCTACGTGCGCGCGTCGCGATTCGGGGATGCCGAGGCGGCCTTCGAGGCCGCGCTGAAGCGCAATCCCGACGGCGCGGTCGCCAATGACGAGCTCGGCATCGTGCTGCGCAAGCTCGGGAAATTTTCGCAGGCTGAGGCCGCCTACCAGCGCACCATTTCGCTGCGGCCGGACTACGCACCGGCATATTTCAACCTGGGCGTGTTATACGACCTGTATCTGGACGAGCCGAAAAAGGCGCTCGAGCAATTCGAGCATTACCTCACGCTGGCGGGCGACAATAAACAAGTCGCCGGCTGGGTGATCGAGCTGCGCAAGCGCGTCGGCGCCCCGGCGCCGGCTGCCAAGAAGGAGCCCGCATGAACACGCCGAGAAGGATGATCCCGTTCACCGCGCTGGCTTGTATCGGCGTCCTCGGATTCGCCGGCCCGCGCTGGTCCGTGGGACAGACGGCACCGGCCGCGCCTGACACGCCGGCGTCACATTCGAGTGCACAATCGGAGGCTGGCGAGCCCCGCGCGACGACATCGCCCAGTGCGTCTTCGGCCACGGCGGAGAAGCCCGGGCCGGCGGCCGGGGGTCCTACGCAGAGTTCCCCCGACGAACGCGCCAAGTCCGCAAAGGCGGGAGGCAAGGCGCAGGGAGGCGGCAAAAACGACGGCGGCGGGAAGGCCGCGGTGGGCAAGAACACGGCGGCCGACAAACTGGAGCTGCAAACGGCGACGGTCACGGGTGACCGGGAGCAGCCCAAGGTGATGTACATCGTTCCCTGGAAGAAGTCGGATATCGGCGACTTGTCGGGCAAGCCCATGAACAGCCTGCTGGATGAGGCCCTGGCACCGGTCGACCGCGACGAATTCAAGCGTGAAGTGATGTATTACCAGGCCGTGCGGGCGGACGCGTCACAAAATGGTGCGTCGGCGGGCGGCGCGGCGGGGTCCGGGGCGCCCCCCCGCCCACGCTGATCAAGGGGTGAGAAGTAAGTCATAGCCGATTTTACGGAATCTGGTTGAATCTCAAGGTTGCAGCGGGTCGGATTTTCTAGGAGCGCAGAATGAATTTCATGAGTTCGGTCGTCAACTTCTTCAAGGACGGCGGGTTGTTCCTCTACCCCCTGGCCTTGATCTTCGTGGTCGGGGTGTCGATCGCCATCGAGCGGTTCGTGTACCTGACCCGCGAGACCATCCGCAATCGAACGCTGTGGGACAACCTGGTTCCCGCGTTGAGCGCCGGTAACTTCAAGCAAGTGGTGTCGCTCACGCAGAATTCGAAGGCGTCCATCGCCACGATTCTGAACTACGGGGTTGCCCGGGTGGCAAGCGCGCGCCGCCGGGACGACATCGAGAAGGCGATGGACGAGAGTCTGCTGGAGGTCATCCCGCGCATCGAGAAGCGCACGCACTTCCTCGCCTCGCTCGCCAACGTCGGCCTGTTGATCGGCTTGCTCGGCACCATCACCGGCCTCATCGGCGCCTTCAGCGCCGTTGCAACGGCGAACCCGGCGGAGAAGGCGAGCCTGCTGGCGGCCGCCATCTCGGTCGCCATGAACAATACGGCCTCGGGCCTGGGCGTTGCGATCACGCTGCTGCTCTCGCACATGTTCCTCGAGTCGAAGACGACCTCGCTGATCGACAGCCTGGAGATCGCGTCCGTCAAGTTCTTGAATTCGATCACCGAGCGTCAGCACGACGCCCCCGGAGTTCCGCAGACTCCGTCGGCGCCGACGCCGCAGACGCGCGCACCCGCGGCGGCGCGCGGCAGCATCTAGACCTTGAACCCGGTGGTCGAGCGAACGGTACAGAGCCCATGAAATCAAAATCCGCCAGCATGGTCCGGCGCAATCACGCCCGCTATCATCGCGGCCGCGATGATTTGAACATCGTGCCGATGATCGACATGATGGTGATCCTGGTGTTTTTCTTGATCTTCACCGCGGTCTTCTCGAAGACCAACATCCTGCAGCTCAATCTGCCCGCCAATTCGAGCGCCGCCGTCGATTTGCCGAAGGGATTGAAGCTCGAGATCATCATCCACCCGAACGATCTGGTGGTGAACGACCGTAATTCCGGGCCGCTCAAGCTGATCGAGAACACGGCGGGTGGTTACGATCTGGACAGCCTTTCGGAATTCATGCGCAAGGTGAAGTCGCAGTTTCCGCAGATGACCGACGCCACCATCCTGCCGGGTCCAAACGTTTCCTACGATACGCTGGTCCAGGTCATGGACACTGTGCGGGTCTATGAGATTCCCCAGCCGCCATTCTCCAAGGCGGAGTTGTTCCCGGACATTTCCATCGCGGACGCGCCCACATGACGCCCTACCGAATTCGCAGGCACCGGCAGCGCCGGCATGGCGCGAGCCATTTCGCGCTGGTCCCGTTCATCGACATGATGACCATCCTGGTGGTGTTCCTGCTCGCCCACACGGCGGACGTGGACATCCTGCCCAACACCAAGAACATCCACATCCCGCAATCCCTGTCCGACCGCAAGCCGAGCGCCGCCGTCGTGGTGATGGTCACCAAGGATTCGGTGTTCGTCGACGGACAGCTCGTGGGGTCCGTGGCGGATGTCGTCGCGAGCCCGGCGCCGGTGTTCGCTCCGTTGAAGGCCGCGCTCATGGCGCAGAACGACAAGATCCTGAGCGGCGAGCGGCAGGCCGACATCTCCAAGCGCGAAGTCACGATCATGGGCGACAAGGACCTGCCCTACAGCCTCCTGAAGCGGATCATGCTCACCTGCAGCGACGCAGAATACGGCAAGGTGTCGTTTGCGGTCGTCGAGCGTGAAAAGGCGGCCGGCTGATGGCCGCGGCAACTACCGCCAGAGGCTCTTCGGCGACGGGGCTCGCCCCTTATTTCCGTCGCTACGAGCTGCCGTGGTCGCCTTCCGAGGACATGGAACGGCGCTATCGCGCCATCCTTCGCAATCTCGTCATCGCGTTCGCGATCATTGCCGTGATCATCCCGTTTCTGCCCAGGCGCGAGCACGTGGTGAACACCGAGTCGCTTCCCGAGCGCGTGGTTCAGCTGGTGATGGAGCCGCCGCCACCCCCACCGCCGCCGCCGCCGCCGAAGCCGGAAAAGCCGCTCGAGAAGGCGCCGGTCACCTCGAAACCCGTTCCGCCCCCGGTGGATCCGCGCGCCAAGGCGGCCAAGAGCGGACTTCTGGCCAGCATGGACGACCTGGCGGCGTTGCGGGACATCAATCTGGACAAGCTCGCCAAGAATCAGCCGAAGACCACGGATCCGGGCGACGTGACCGAGGTGACCCGATCGCTGATCACCTCCAAGGCGGGCGGCACCAGCGGCGGCATCAGTGCGCCCACGAGCTCCGGATTGGCATCCGGCGGGGGCTCGCTGAACGGGATCCGGACCGCCCAGGTCACGGGGCCGACGCTCGCCACCGGGAACCAGGGCGCGACGCGCGCGGGGGGCAGCGGCAGGGCCTCGCGCAGCGCCGATGAGATTGCGCTGGTATTCACCCGCAACAAGGGTGCGATCGATGCCATGTATGCACGTGCGCTGCGCGACAACCCGGCGCTGCAAGGCAAGGTGGTGATCGAATTGACCATCGCGCCCTCCGGCGACATCACGGCGGCCCGGGTGGTTTCGAGCGACCTCAACGACCCTGAGTTCGAATCGAAGCTGCTCGCGCGCATCCGGCTGTTCAAATTCGACGCCAAGGACGTGGCGACCTTGACCGCCACCAAACCCATCGATTTCTTCCCGGCCGGATGAACATTCAGTCCGAAATCGAGTTCTTCAGCGATCTGGGCCTGATCGACAAGGCCCGGTTCATCATCCGTCTGATCGGCGAGGTCGCGGAAGAGGCCAAGGTGGGGGCGGGCGATGGGCAGGATCTCACCCGGCTGAAATTCTCCAACGAAATCATGCAGCGGCTGGCACGCTTCAGCTTCCAGCTGCTGAGCGAGGATACCGCCCGTCCCGCGGACGACGTGGTGATCCGGATGCTCTTGGGGCATCGCGCCGACAAGAACGCCGAGCGCATCATGCAGAACGCGTACCGCCGCGTGCTGACCAGCTTCGAAAGCTTCGATACCACGGTTCTCCTCAATTCCCATTAGAATCGGGGGCTTTCGGTGGGCGTGTCGCCCCGCCGATCGACGGACCGACTCATGATGTATCGCGAAGGTATTCAATTCCCGCCCAAAGACGCCGGGCTCCGCGAGGATGTGCACGCGCTCGGCGAGCTCATCGGCGAGATTTTGCGCGACCAGGGCGGGGAGGCATTCTTCGATCTCGTGGAGGGGGATCGGCGCGCCGCCATCGCCCGGCGCGAGGGGGTCAGCGCCGGCGAAGCGCTCGAGCGGCGCACCGCAGGGCGGGAGCCTGAGCTCGCGACCAACCTGACGCGCGCATTCTCCACCTGGTTTCAAGCGGTCAATACCGCCGAGAAAGTGCACCGCGTGCGGCGCCGGCGCCAATATCTGAGCGATTCCAGCCTCAAACAGCCCGGGGGCATCGCCGAGAGCATCGACCTTCTGCAGCGCGACGGCTACACGCTCGAGCAGACATTGGCGTTGATCGGCTCGATCAGCATCGAGCCCGTGTTCACCGCGCATCCCACGGAGTCGACCCGGCGCACGGTGCTGCGCAAGCAGCAGCACATCGCCCAGGGGCTGCTCGATCGGCTCAATCCGGGCTTGATGCGAGTAGAGCTCGACACGCTCTGGTCGCGGCTCCGACTGGAGATCGCTAGCATCTGGCAGACCGAAGAGCATCCGCGCGAAGGCCTCACGGTCGTGGACGAGCGCGAGCACGTGCTGTTCTATCTGATCGAGATTCTCTATCGGGTGGTTCCCCTCTTTTACGAGGAGATCGAAGGGGCGCTCGCCCGCGCCTACGGCGTGAGCGTCGAATCGCTGAACGTGCGCGGCGTGCTCAAGTTCGGTTCCTGGGTGGGCGGGGACATGGACAACAATGCCGATGTGCACGCCAAGACCATCCGGGAGACCCTCCACCGCCACGAGCAGCTCATCGTATCCACGTATTTCAACGAATGCGGTCAATTGGCCGAGGCGCTCAGCCAGAGCGCGCGACGGGTCGAAATCTCGGGCGCGCTCGCGGAGCGCATCAGCGCCTACACCTCGCTGCTGCCCGGGGTGCAGGCGCTCGCACCGGCGCGTCACGACCGCATGCCTTACCGGATCTTCTTCGGCCAGGTCGGCGAGCGCCTGAAGGCGACTTACGAGGGCCGGCCGAATGCCTATCAGAACAGCGATGAGCTGCTGGCCGACGTGAAACTCGCCGCCGACAGCCTGACGGCCAATCGGGGACGGCACGCGGGATATTTCCTGGTGCGGCGTTTCATCCGCCGGGTGCGCACCTTCGGATTCCACATCGCAACCATGGACGTGACCCAGGCTGCGCACGTGCACCACGAAGTGATCGCGCAGGGCCTCGGGAGCCCGGAGTGGACCACGCTGCCGCGCAGCGAACGACTGGTCCGCCTGCGCGAGCTGCTGGCGCAAGATCTTTCGCCGAGCACGCCGCTCGATGCGGCCGGTCGGCGCCTGTTGTGGGTGTTCGACACCATTGCGCACGCCCGGCACAAGTATGGCGAGCGCGCCATCGGCAGCTACATCGTCTCGGGGGCCGAGGGGCCCGACGACGTGCTCGCGGTGCTGCTGCTCGCGCGATGGGCGGACACCACCGACAAGCGTACCGGCGAGTTGCGGCTCGATGTCGCTCCGCTTCTCGAGTCGGTCGAGGCGCTCGAGAGCGCCGGCGAGCTGTTGCGCGCGTTGCACAAGGAGCCTGCGTATCGGCGGCATCTCGCGGTGCGCGGCAATCGTCAGACCGTCGTGATCGGTTATTCGGACACCAACAAGCAGGCCGGTTTCTCGGCTTCGCGCTGGGCGCTGCAGGTTGCGCAGCAGCGGCTGCTCGAGGCCGCGCGCGACACGGCGATCGCCTTGACCATCTTCCATGCGCGCGGCGGCACCCCGGCGCGCGGCGGCGGCAGAACCGAGAGTCTGGTCGAGGCGGCGCCGAGCGGCGCCATTCGCGGCGTACTGCGGCTCACCGAACAGGGAGAGGTGGTGAACCAAAGCTACGGCCTTCGGCCGATTGCGATGCGCACGCTCGAACGGACTTTCGCCGCCGTGGCGCTCGCGACGGCGCACGCGGCCTCACGGACTGTGCCGTCGGCCGCGTCGCTCGCGGCGATGCGCACCCTCGCATCCAAGAGCTTCGATGCCTATCGCGGATTGGTGTTCGACAGCCCCCGGTTCGGCGAATTTTTCCGTGCGGTCACGCCCCTCGACGTGATCGAACGCATGCACATCGGGTCGCGGCCCGCCGTGCGTGCGACCGGCGAGGGGATCGCGGCGTTACGCGCCATACCCTGGGTTTTCGCCTGGACTCAGAGCCGCCACATGCTGCCCGGTTGGTTCGGATTCGGCACCGGCCTCGAGGCGGCGCTCGCGGAGCACGGCGAGGGCGTGATCCGGGAAATGCTCACCGGGTGGCCGTTTTTCGCGCATCTACTCGACGATGTCGAATCCATGCTGGCGCGCACCGATCTCGACATCGCCGCGCACTATGAGGCGCTTGCCGACGAGAGCCTCGCCGTGCATGCCGATCCCATCCGCCGGGAGTACGACCTGACGGTGGGGCACGTGCTCAGCTTGCGCGGCTCGACGCGGCTCCTCGACTCGGATCCGACGTTGCAGCGTGGGATCACGTTGCGCAATCCCTACGTCGATCCGATGCATCTCATGCAGGTGGATCTGTTGAAGCGCTGGCGCGCCACCGACCGCAGGGATCCGGCGCTGTTCGGTGCCTTGCGAGCGACCATCTCAGGCATCGCGCAAGGGCTGCAAGCGACGGGCTGAGCGGCCTGGCCCGCTTTGGGCTAGCACTCCGGCACGTTGACGGCGAGCCCCCCTTGGGAGGTTTCCTTGTAGATGGCCGACATGTCGAGACCGGTCTGGCGCATGGTGGCGATCACCTGATCGAGCGTCACCTTGTGCGATCCGTCGCCGCGCAGCGCGAGCCGCGCCGCGTTGATGGCCTTCACCGATCCCATGGCGTTGCGTTCGATGCACGGGATCTGAACCAATCCCGCGACCGGATCACAGGTCAGCCCGAGGTTGTGCTCCATGCCGATCTCGGCGGCATTTTCGATCTGCTCATTGGTGCCGTTCATCGCCGACACGAGTCCGGCCGCCGCCATGGAACAGGCGACTCCCACCTCACCCTGACAGCCCATCTCGGCGCCGGAGATGGAGGCGTTTTGCTTGTAAAGCATGCCCATCGCGGCGGCGGTCAGCAAAAAACGAATCACGCCGGCGTCGTCCGCGCCCGGCTCGAAGCGCCGATAATAGTGCAGCACCGCGGGGACGATCCCCGCCGCTCCGTTCGTGGGGGCGGTCACCACCTGGCCGCCCGCGGCGTTCTCCTCGTTGACGGCCAATGCGTAGACGTTGACCCAATCCAGGGCATGCATGGGGCTCGAGGGATCGCCGGTCATCAATTGACGATAGAGCTTCGGCGCGCGCCGGCGCACGCCCAACACGCCCGGCAACAGGCCCTGCGCCTCGAAGCCGCGCTGCACGCACGCCTGCATGACCTGCCAAATGCGCATGAGCCGCGCGCGGATGTCCGCGTCGCCATACCAGGCCCGCTCGCGCGCCAGCATGAGCTCGTGAATCTCGAGTCCTTCCTGCCTGCAAAGCTCGAGCAGCCGCGCTCCGGATTCGAATTCGTAGGGCGGCGGCGCCCGATTCTCGCCGCCCTGCACCGAGGCGCCGGCCTGCACGATGAAGCCGCCGCCGATGCTGTAGTACTCCTCGCGTGCCAGCACCTCGAGGGAGGCGTCATGCGCGGTGAAGCGCATCCCGTTGGAGTGCCCGGGAAGCACCTGATCGAGATGGAACAAAAGATTCAGCGGTTCGTCGAAAGCGATCTCATGGCGGCCGAGCAGATGTATCCGGCCCGTCGAACGAATCCGATGCAAAGCCGGCTCGACGCCGGCGGGATCGATCGTGTCCGGACTCATGCCCGACAGGCCGAGGAGAACCGCCCGATCGGTGCAATGGCCGCGCCCGGTGAGGGCGAGCGAGCCGTATAGCTGCGCCGAGACCTGCGCGGTGCGCTCGAGCAACCCGCGGGCCGCGAGCAGCTCGACGAAGCTCCTGGCGGCATTCATCGGGCCCATGGTGTGGGAGCTCGAGGGACCGATGCCGATCTTGAAAATATCGAAGACGCTGAGACTCATGGGGACCTTTGAGATGCCGGGAGCAGGAATTCTACGCGGCTGCGGCGGTCGGTGCTGATGATAGAATCCGGGCCAAAGCCATACACGCTCAAGGGGAGACACTCATGATTCACGACACCATCGGCCGGCGCGCTCTGGTACTCGCGGGCATCATCTTGGCGGCGTCCGCGGCTTCCGCCGCGCAAGTGCAGCCGCCCAAGATCCCTGGTTTTCTTGCTGCCGCGGTCGCCGACCCCGCCCGGCCGGCGGCCGACGTCGAACGCGATGTGAACCGAAAGCCGGCCGAGACGCTCGTGTTCGCCGGCATCGAGCCCGGATTCAAGGTCGCCGAGCTCTTGCCGGGCGGCGGATATTTCACGCGCATCATCAGCAAGGCCGTCGGCAGCTCGGGCCACGTATATGCGCTGGTACCGGCGCCACGTCCGGACGCGGCCGCCGACGCCCCCGATTTCTCCGCGCGGATCAAGGCGGTCGCCGCGGAGCCGGGCTATTCCAATGTCAGCGTGGTGGTCGAGCCGTTCGCCGCGCTCAAGACCCCCGAGCCCGTTGACCTCGTATGGACATCGCAGAATTATCACGACCTGCACAATTTCCCGGGGCTGGATCTCGGGGTGTTCAATCAGATGGTGTTCGAGGCGCTCAAGCCGGGGGGCATCTATCTCATCTTGGATCATTCCTCGGTGCCGGGGGCAGGCAGCAGCGTCACCTCGACACTGCACAGGATCGACCCGGAAACGGTGAAGCAGGAGGTGCTGGCGGCCGGATTCCAATTCGTCGGTTCGAGCGATCTTCTGCACAGGGCCTCGGATCCACGCACCGCGAAGGTGTTCGATCCCGCGATCCGGGGTCAGACCGATCAGTTCATCTTGAAATTCCGCAAACCCGCCAAACCTTGAAACGACCGCCAAACAACGTTGATGGGACCGACGAACTCCCGCGGGCCGTAGCTGTCAACTAGCGTGCTTGATATGCGTTGTAGGCGGTTGATGAACAAAGGATCCAAAGGTTGCAAGCCCATGACAATTCTTGACTTTTCTCGACGGACGACGGTGGCGCTGCGTGCGGGCGCGATATTCGCCGCGGGCTTGGTGCTTTGTGCCTGCGTGACACCTCCGCCACGCACGGTTGTGGTGCCGGCACCGCCGCCGCCTCAGCCGCAGAAAATCTTCGTGTATCCCAACAACGGGCAGTCGCCCGAGCAGACCGACCGAGACCGGTATGAATGCCACAATTGGGCGGTTCATGAGACAGGCGTCGATCCGAGCCGTCCGGACGCGCCGCCGTACGAGCGAGTGGTGGTCCAGCCCGCCAATCCTCCCGGCTCGGGTACGGCGGTGGGCGCCATCGGCGGCGCCATACTCGGCTCCATTCTCGCGGGCCCGCGAAATGCGGGTGCCGGCCTCGTGCTCGGCGCCGCCACCGGCGCCATCGTCGGATCGGCGGCAGACGCGAACGCCCAGGCCCAGGCGCGTCAAGCGCAGGCGCAGATCAATCAGGAGACCGCGGCGCAAATCGCGGCCGATCGGGCGCGCGCGGACTCCTATCGCCGTGCGCTGAGCGCCTGCTTGCAAGGTCGTGGGTACACCGTCAACTAAGCACGCCCTGGTCAGGACAATCGAATTGAAGCTAGCTATGAACACCTCTCGAAGCATACGGATGGCATTACTGGCGACGTTCGCCCTGGCTCTTTTGGGCACACGCAGCGTTTCAGCTGCGGAAGAACCCAGGCATGGAGCCGAGGCCGCAGGGCGACCCGCGCCCGCCCCCGCGCGGCCGGCGGCGGTCCGGCCGGGTGGCCCCACACGTCCCATCGTGGATGGGCGCGGTCAGGTCATGGACGCCCGCTATAACCATGGGCGCTTTTACGCCCCCGTGGGCACGGTCGCGCGGACGCTGCCGCCCGACTACCGCCCCTATTACCATGGCGGCTCGCCGTACTACTTCAGCGGCGGCATGTGGTATGCACCCCGGGCTGGGGGCTTCGTCGTGGTGACGCCGCCCTTCGGTCTGGTCATCGGGGCATTGCCGGGCTATTACTCCACGGTTTGGGTCGGCGGCGTTCCCTACTACTATGCCGACAATGTCTATTACACCTGGCAGCCGGATCAGAATGGCTACGTGGTCGTGGCGCCCCCCGATGGCGCTCCACCGCCCGATGGCGGCGGCGATCCGAATCAGGCGGCAGCGCCGCCCCCGGGCGCTCCGCCGGCTGGGACCCAGAGCGACCTGATCGTCTATCCCGCGAACGGTCAGTCGAAGGATCAACAGGCCGCTGACCAATACGAGTGCCACAATTGGGCCAAGGGGCAGACCGGCTTCGATCCGACCCAGCCGGCCGGCGGTGCGTCGCAGGCCGATGCGGATCGCGCGTACGGCAACTACGATCGCGCCATGGCG
>Ga0182012_10002134_pt1 | contig 21557 bp, 23 predicted proteins | sample 612S2SmetaG_FD_120486 | JGI IMG/M metagenome (GOLD analysis project Ga0182012, IMG submission 120486) | Permafrost microbial communities from Stordalen Mire, Sweden - 612S2S metaG | ecosystem: Environmental > Terrestrial > Soil > Wetlands > Permafrost | place: Sweden: Stordalen | collected... | reverse complement strand
TCTGAAGAAGGGTGGTTTACGGATTCGTGCCCGGATGTTTCGTCGAGACGAGGCGCCCAAAGCGAAGGAATGACAGCGTCATTTCGAGTTTTGGGCAACGAAGTATCGACGGAACAGGCGGGTGAAAGACGTGAGCCATCCTTTTTCAGAGCTTCCCTAGGCACTTGCCTCGCGAGTCGCGCGGGCCGGCCCGGGCGCGGGCTCAGGCCGGCTTGCCCGACTCCTCGGCGCGATAGGCCGCCTCGACGTAGTCGCGGATGCGCGCGAGCAGGTCGTCGGCCGTGGATTCGGCGATGCGGTGGCCGACGACGGCGTCGAAGGCCTGGCCTGCGAGGCCGAGCGGCGGCTCGTAGCGGCCGTCGAGGACGAGGAAGAACGAGCCGTAGTCTTCGTCGGAGTCGACGGTCAGCGCGCCGGCGAACGCCGGGAGCGGCTGGTCGCCGAGCGGCACCCACTGGACGTGGAAGCGCGGCTTCATGTCGGCGGGATGGGCCTCGTATTGCAGCGTTGCGACGACCGGATGGGAGAGCGAGACGGGGGCCGGCAGCCCGGGCACGGCGGCGGCTACCCGCAGGTCCAGTTTGGCCACGTCCCCGTCGGGGTTCCCGTGCTCCTTAAAGAATGCGGCCAAGTGCCGTGACGCTTGGCTAAGGGGGCAGCGAATGAGGACTCGGCGGCTCAGTGTGCTCATAGTACCGGAAAGGTACGACGCCGGGCGCGCCGGCCCCGTGCCGGGGGAATCATGCTGTTCGTCCGACGAAGGACGAAACCGATGGAGGCGCCCACCTCGCAGGCGCGGATCCTCGTCGTCGACGATGAGGCCGCGATCGTCGACGTACTCGAGCATTATCTGGCGGACGAGGGCTTTGCCGTCTCGCGCGCCGGCGACGGCCTGAGCGCAGTTGAGACCGCGTTGCGAGAGCGGCCCGATCTGGTCATTCTCGACCTCAACCTGCCGAAGCTCTCCGGCGTCGAGGCGTTTCGCCGCCTCCGCGCGGAGTCCGACGTGCCCGTCATCATGCTCACGTCGCGCGTCGGCGAGGTCGACCGCGTCGTCGGGCTGGAGCTGGGCGCGGACGACTACATCTCGAAGCCGTTCAGTCCGCGCGAGGTCGTCGCGCGCGTCAAGACGGTCTTGCGGCGCGCGCAGCGGTCGGCCGCTCCCATGCCGTCGACGCAGTCGCAGCGCATCGGTGCCATCGACATCGACCGGGCCGGCCACGTCGTTCGCTCTGCCGGGCAGCCCGTCAACCTCACGCCGATGGAGTTCCGCATCCTCGACGTGCTCGCGAGCAACCTCGGGCGCACGTTCACGCGCGACCAGCTCCTGGACAAGGTGTCGTCCGACGGCGACGTCTTCGACCGCACCCTCGACCGCCACATCGCGAACCTGCGCCACAAGATCGAACGCGACCCGGCCCATCCGCGCCACATCATCACGGTGTTCGGCGTTGGCTACAAGATGGTCGAAGGAGCGTGAGGCGGCTCGTTCACGAGATGCGCAACCAACTGGCGGTTGCGATGGCGAACGTCGAGGCGTTTCTCGACGGGAAGCTCGAGCCGACTCCGGCGCGCCTGCGGGGCGTGCTCGAAGCGCTCGGGAAGCTGGACGCCCTGATCGACGAGGTGCGGGAAGGCAGTGACGAGATGCATTCCCAGTTGCGAGACATCAACGTCTGCGATCTCATCTGCCTCGAGACGACGGCGATCGAAGCCTCCGCCGAAGAGAAGGGCGTCGCTCTCCGTTCGATCCAATGCGCCGTGTCCGACCCGGCGTGCGCGCACTTCACGGGCGATCCGGTCCGCATCTCGCAGATCGTCAAAAACCTGCTCCTCAACGCTATCCGCTACACGCCGGCCGGCGGGAGCGTCACCGTCGACTGCCGCCGCTCGCACGGCGACCTCGTCTTCACGGTGTGCGACGAGGGCCCGGGCATCGCGGCCGGGGAGGCGGAGCACGTCTTCGAGGCGGGCTATCGGGGCGCTGCCAGCACCGGCACCGCCGGCAGCGGCATGGGGCTCGCGCTCGTCAAGCGTTTCGTGGAAGAGCACGGCGGCTCGGTGCTGCTGAGCAGCGGCGACGGGAAGGGCGCGACGTTTGCCGTGCGGCTCCCGGGCCGCTTTCCGGGCGTGGAGGCGATGCTGCCGCAGGTCCTCGACGCCTGACCCCGGCGCCGCACGGCGCAATGTGAACGGCCTGTGAACGGCTCCTTCTCGATGCGTGCACGGCACGATGGCAGACTTCGTCCCCAAAGGGACAGACGTACGGTGAGAGATTTCCACACGTCGATACTGCTGGTCGACGACGAGGCCGCGATTCGGGAGGTCCTCGGAGCGTATCTCCGTCAGGAAGGCTTCCACGTGTTCGAAGCGGCCGACGGCGTCGAGGGCGTCGACGCGGCGCTGCGGGAGCGCCCGGACCTCGTCGTGCTGGACATCGGGCTGCCTCGCCTGTCCGGGATCGAGGCGCTGCGTCAGATCCGCGCGGAGCAGGACGTGCCCGTGATTTTGCTTACCGCCCGAAGCTCGGAAGCCGAGCGGGTTCTGGGCCTCGAACTCGGCGCCGACGATTACGTCGGCAAGCCGTTTAGCCTGCGCGAGGTCGCGGCCCGTATCAAGAGCGTCCTGCGTCGCTACGGCCGCTACGGGCACAACGCGGTGCGGGCGCACGACGTCGTGCGAGTCGCCTCGCTCGAGATCGACCGCACGGCCCACGAGGTTCGTACCGGGGGTTCCCCGGTTCGGCTCACGCCGACGGAATTCCGCATCCTCGACGCACTCGCCGGCGAACCGGGCAGGACGTTCGCGCGCTCCGCACTGCTGGATCGGATCTCCGAGTCGCGCGGCGTGTACGACCGGACGTTGGACCGCCACGTCGCCAACCTCCGGCGGAAGATCGAGCGGGATCCGGGCAATCCCCGCTACGTCCTGACCGTCTTCGGCGTCGGCTACAAGCTCGCGGGCCCTCCCTGAGGGAGGGCCCTAGGCGCGGCGCGGCTGCCTGAAAGGTCGCAGGGCTGCGGACGAACTTCTCGCGTTCTTCACGCGGCCGTCATTTTATTGGGGCGTCGGAGTGAGAGCCTCTGCACGATGCTGCGGAAGGAGCGAAGTAGAGCGATGCAGATGCGACGATTATTGCACGTGCTGACGGCGGGAGTTGGGGTCGGGGTCTTCCTGAGCGGGCGCCCCGCCCTGGCGATGCCCAACTTCGCGCAAGCGACGGGCCTCCAGTGTAGCGCCTGCCACCTGTCGGTCCCGGGCCTCAACGCCAACGGCCGCTACGTGCAGCGCACCGCTTTCACGGCGATTCCGATGAAGACGCTCGAGCGCGCACTACCGATCTGGTTCAGCGAACAGGCGACGTACGACAGCCAGGCCGGCTACGAGCCGCACCGCGTGCAGTTCGGCAACGCAAATTTCCACCTCGACGGCGGCGTTGGGAGCGACGTCACCTTTCACATCCAGCAATGGATCGTGGAGGGCGATCAGACGGGAACGCTCGATACGGCGTGGGTGTCCTACAACAACCTGATCAACCGTGAAGCCCATCTGTTCGCGGGGTACGCCCCAATGCCGTCCCCGTCGGTCTACCAGTTCTGGATGGATATAAACCCGTTCTCGGTCGCGGAATATACCGTGGGCGAGCACACCGAAGGGCTCGACGCCAACCGTTGGGGCGCGAAGCTCAACTTCGAGCCGAAGAACTTCACGATCGAGTTGGGTTACGGCAGCGCCGGCTATCCGGCCGACTTTGCGTACTCGCAGCCCAACGACAAGGCGTTCCAGTGGCGCGTCGCCTATGCCCGGCCGAAGTCTCCGATCGAGATCGGCACCTTCGGGTCCGACGGGACGACCCCGCTTGCCGAGGGCGGCGTCGACCGCTACTACACCGCGGCGGCGTACGCCGAACTCGACCCGCAGCACCACCTGCCCGGCGCCCTGCTCATCTACAACATGGGCTACGACGGGAATCCGATCGCGACGGGACAGACGGCCGTCAGCCACGCCTACGCGGCCGAGATCTACTACCCGATCTTCCGCCACTGGGAGACGATGATCTCCGCTCGCACGGAGCAGACCGTCGACGGTCTCGGCAACACGCTGCACGACGGCAACATCGACTTCAACTTCACGCTCGCCAAGTATCTGCGGGGCACCGTCGAAGAGGGCTTCGCCAATAACACGACGCCGGCGTGGCGCTGGCAGATCTGGTGGACGATGCCGATCATGCGGTGCTGCCTAACGGGAAATTCGTGAGCGGACTCTTCAGACTGATTCTCGTCCCGGTCGACGGCTCCGAACCGTCGGCCGGGGCCGTCGCATCGGCGGCGCGCATCGCCGTTGCCTGCGACGCGGAGCTACTGTTCTGCAGCATCGTCGATCGCAATAAACTCGTGGCCGAGGCAGCCCAGATGCCGTTTGCCGATCCGACGCCCGCCATCGACGCGGTGACCGAGGGCGGTAAACGCATCCTGGGCGAAGCGCTGCACGCGGCCGCGGACGCGCACGCGAAGGCGCGCGCCGAACTTTGCGAGGGAGAACCGGTCGCCGCGATCCTCCGCCTAGCCGACGAGCAGGGGGTGGATTTGATCGTGATGGGCAGCCACGGCCGCGGCGGCATCGGCCGCCTGTTGGTCGGGAGCACGACCGAAGGCGTGCTCCGCCGCAGCAACGTGCCCGTGCTCGTGCTGCGCGAAGGCGTGACGCTTAAGCCGGCGGACGGCCCCGCCGAAGCGTAGCGCACGCGGGCGCTGCTTCACGGGTCCTTCACGACTCCTCTGCATCTGCGCAGTAGACTCGTGCGCATGAGTAAACCAACGCGCAAGGACGAGCCGTTGCCGACGACTCTCGCCTTTGTGCTGGTCATGGGCGCCGCCATCTTCATCGGCTGGTTCGCGATGTTCGCTCTGCTGAAGGAGCGCTGGTAGCATGCACGTCAATCGGTACGAGCGGATCTGGCTCGCGTTCAGCGTCGGCATGTTGGCCGTGTTTTTTGCGGTGATCACGACGCAGGCGATCGTCGAAGGCGTGGTTCCCCCAAGCCGCATCCAGACGATCGATCCGACGAAAGTTGCGTCGACGCCGCCGTTCGACCACCCCGGCCTCCACAAGGTCGGCGACAACGCCTACGAGGCGTACTACGTCGCGCGCATCTTCGCGTTCCAGCCTCAGCATCTCGAAGTGCCGGTTGGCGCGCACGTCACGTTCTATGTGACGAGCACTGACGTCATGCACGGCTTCAGCGTCACCGAGACCGACGTCAATACGATGGTCACGCCGGGCTGGGTGAGCGAGGTTTCGCATACGTTCAACAAGCCGGGCCGCTACCTGCTCGTCTGCAACGAATACTGTGGCGCCGGGCATCAGTTGATGGCCGGCGACATCGAGGTCAAGTAAGATGCCGACGCAAGTGGAACGCGAGAACAGGCTCGTCCTCGCGCACATTTATACGGCGACCGCCGCTCTGGGCCTGGGCGCCCTATTCGGACTGCTGCAGGTCTTTTCGCGCGCCAACTGGCTCGCCGCGCCCGCGTGGTTCGACTACTATCGCATCCTGACGGCCCACGGCGTCCTGATGGCGCTCGTCTTCACGACGTTCTTCATCACGGGGCTGGCGACGTTCTTTGCGTACCGGACCGTGCCGCGCGAGCGCTCGCTGGGGGTCGGCTGGACGGCCTACTGGATCATGCTGATCGGTACGCTGATGGCGGCCGTCATGATCCTGGCCGGCGAAGCGACGGTCCTCTACACGTTCTACGCCCCGCTCAAAGCGAATCCGCTGTTCTACATCGGCGCGACGCTGCTGATCGTCGGTACGTGGGTCGTCACGTTCGAAGTGCTCGAGAACGTCGCATACTTCAAAAAGAACAATCGCGGCAAGGCGATCCCGCTACCGCTGCACGGCGTCGCGTGCACGTTCGTCATGTGGTTCATCGCCACGTTGGGCATCGCAGCCGAATCGCTCGGGATGCTCATCCCGTGGTCGCTCGGCATCGTGCCGACGATCAACGTCGAGCTGTCGCGCATGCTCTTTTGGTACTTCGGGCACCCGCTCGTGTACTTCTGGATCATGGGCGCCTACCTGCTATGGTACAACGTTCTGCCGGTGACGTACGGCGGCAAGACGTTCAGCGACTCGCTCACCCGCCTCGCGTTCCTGTTCCTGCTGATCCTGTCCACGCCGGTCGGCCTGCACCATCAGTTCCTCGAGCCCGGCGTCTCGGCGACCTGGAAGTGGGTCCACACGTTCACGACGTTCGGCGTGGTGATCCCGTCCTTCATGACGGCGTTCGCCATCTTCGCGTCGTTCGAGATCGCCGCGCGCAGGCAAGGCCGCAAGGGCTTCGTGGCGACGGTCGCGGGCTTGCCGTGGGACAATCCGACGTTCACGGGCTCGGCGCTCGGCATGATCCTGTTCATCTTCGGCGGGCTCGGCGGCATCGTGAACGCGTCCTACAGTCTCGACGTACTCGTCCACAACACGATGTGGATCGTCGGCCACTTCCACATCACGGTGGGCGGCCCGGTGGCGCTGACGTTCCTCGGTGCGGCCTACTGGCTGGTCCCGGCGCTGACCGGGCGCAAGCTCTGGGCGCCGAAGCTGGCCCTCCTGCAGACCTATACCTGGTTCATCGGCATGGTGCTCATGTCGGTCGCGATGCACTGGGCCGGTATCCTCGGCTCGCCGCGCCGCACGTCGGACGTGACGTACTTCGGCGCGGCCGGCGCGGCATCGTGGCATCCGGAAATGGTGCTCGCCGCCGTCGGCGGCACGATCGTGTTCGTCAGCGTCGCCATGTTCGTCGCCGTCGCGGTCGGAACGCGCTTCACGAACGAGAAGGGATCGACCGAGGTCGTCTTCGCCGAAGTGGACGACGCCGCGATCGCGCCTCCGCGCGCGTTCGACGCGATCGGCAAGTGGGCGATCGCCGCCGTCATCCTCGCCGTGCTCGCCTATGCGGGACCGGTTCACGACCTGATGTCGGTCCACGTGTACTCGGTGCCTGGGATGCGGACGTGGTAGCGTCCCGCCGCTGAGGTGCGCGTTCTGGCGGTCAACGCCGGATCGAGCAGCCTGAGAGCCGCGCTCTTCGAACTTTCGGAGAACGCGGCTCTGGCGCAGCCCGGCGACGCGCTCTGGAGCGCGTGCGTGCGCTGGGGCTCACTCCCCGCGCGAGCGGATCTGGAGTGGACGTTCGCCGGGGGTTCCCGCCGGCGCACCGTGCGGCTGGAGTCCGCCGGCGCCGCGGCCGACGCGCTGATCGCCGCGTTTGCGGCCAACTCGCCGACGAAGCGCCGCGCCCCCGAGGCGGACGTCGTCGCGCATCGCGTGCTCCATGCCGGGGCCGCACTGCGAGAGCCCGCGCTCGTGACGACGTCCGTGAAGGCCACGATCCGGCGGCACCTTGCGTACGCGCCCGAGAACAACCGGGCCGCGCTCTCCGCGATGGCGGCCGCGCGGCGCGAACTCGGCAACGTCGTGCAGGTAGCGGTCTTCGACTCCGGCTTTCACGCCACGATCGGCGAGGCGGCCGCCGCGTATCCCGGCCCCTACGCGTGGCGCGAGCGGCTCGGCTTGCGGCGCATCGGGTTCTTCGGCGAAAGCCACCGCTACGCGGCGGCGCGCGCCGCGCAGATGCTCGACACCGGCCCCGCCCCATTGCGCGTCGTCGCGTGCCACCTCGGCCGTTCGACGTCGCTGGCGGCCGTCGCCGGCGGCATCAGCAGGGACACCACGATGGGCTACACGCCGCTCGAAGGGCCGATGATGGCGGCCTCCGCGGGATCCATCGACCCGGGGCTGCTGCTCCATTTCGCGGGCGAGCGCTACGGCCCCGAACGGCTGCGGCGGGTGCTTGCCGACGAGTCGGGGCTGCGCGGGCTCTCCGGCATCGCGGCGGGCGCTCTCGAGGTCGAGCGCGCCGCCGCGGCAGGCGACGCGCGCGCGAGCCTGGCGCTCGAGGTCTACGCGCATCGTCTCCGCGCGGCGGTGGCCGCCATGGCGGCGGCGATGGACGGCGTCGACGTCCTCACGTTTTCGGGCGGCATCGGCGAGCACTCCGCCCGGACCCGCGCCGCCGCCTGCCGCGGTCTCGGCTTCCTCGGGATCCGGCTCGACGACGGCGCGAACGCGGCGGCAGCCGGCGATGCCGAGGTCGGCGCCGCCGGTGCGGCCGCGCGGGTCCTGGTCGTCCGCGCTCAGGAGGAGTGGGCGGTCGCCTGCGCGGCGCGGCGCCTGCTGCACGGCGGGCTCGGCTAGGCGGAAGGGGGCGGCCGCGATTTCTCACGAAAGCGAAACCTCGCCGGCCCTGCGGGTGTGATGTAATGGTAGCCTGCGACCTTCCCAAGGTTGACGCGCGGGTTCGATTCCCGCCACCCGCTCCGGCGGAATCGAGGGGCCTCCCGGCGGAGGTGTGGCGACGTAGCCAAGTGGTAAGGCAGAGCTCTGCAAAAGCTCCATTCCCCAGTTCGAGTCTGGGCGTCGCCTCGATTTTCTCCGCCGGGAGCCTCCCCGCGACCGCAGACTTGAGATGCTGCGCATTCAACGACTGACCTCCGAGGACTCGAATGTTCGCGACGCGCTCGTCCTGGGCGCATTTCTCGCGTTCATTCTTCTCGTTGCCGTGTTCGTGACGGTGCGCATCTACACGCAGTTGGACCGGATCGCGTCCCTGCAGCGCACCCTCGTCAGCTCGCAGCAGCAACTCTACGACGTGCTGCGGTCTCAGTTGGACGAAGAGGTCGGCCTGCGCGGGAACCTCGGCAGCTCGGATCCCCAGGACCTGAATCCGAGCGGCGCCGCTGTCGACGACTTCGCCAAGGCGCTTGAGGACCTTCAGAAATCGGCACGTTCGCTCAGCATCCCCGGGCTCGGACAGACGCTCGACGAGATGGGGAACGTTCACCGGGAGTGGGAGACGCAGGTCGCCGGGCCGATCATGCGGGGCCACCTGACGCTCGAGCAGCAGAGGTACATCGAGACACGCGGCAAGCAGCTCGCCGACCGGGAGCGCTACGATGCCGATGACGTCAGCCGGATGCTCCAGCAGCGCCTCGGGCAAGCGCAACTGGAGTTGCGGCGCGGTATCGACGAGACGCTCCGCCTAGCCGTGAGCGCAATTCTGCTGTTCGGAGCGGCCGGGCTGGTCGTCGTCCTCTGGGGCAGGCGGATGCTCAAGCGCATCGATCGCGAGCGCCGGATCATCGAAGTGCTGCAGCGGGCGTTCCGGACCGGCTGGGATACGCTTCCTCGCTCGCGGATCGGCACGGCCTACGTCTCGGCGACCCGCGACGCGTCGGTCGGCGGCGACCTGTTCGACGTGCGGCGCCTCGACGAGCACCGCGGGCTCCTCATCGTCGCCGACGTCAGCGGCAAGGGCATCGAGGCCGCGGTGAACACCGCTTTCGTCAAGTATTCCATCCGAACGCTGGCGCTTACGCACGACGACCCCGGCGAGATCCTCGCCGCCTTCAACCGGATGTTCCTCGATGCGATCAAGGATCCGGGGCTGTTCGTCGTGGCTTTCGTCGCGATCTTCGACGCCCGCACGCTGCGCTTGTCGTACGCCAGCGCGGGCCACTCGGGGGCGTTCGTGCGGCGCGGCAGCGAGGTGCGCCGGTTGGACGTCACCGGACCGATCGTCGGTCTCGACAAGAATTTCTCGTACGAGAGCCGCACGCTCGACCTGCAGCCGCGCGACCTGGTCGTGCTCGCGACCGACGGCCTCACCGAGGCGCGCGACCGCAGCGGCCGGACGCTCGACGAGGAGGGCGCGATGCTGCTCGTGCGCGACAGTCCGGCCGATCCGCAGGCGTGCGCCGACGAGCTGGTGTCGCAGGTGCGGCGGCGCAGCGGAGGCCGGATCAACGACGACCTCGCGCTGCTCGTCCTCGAGGTCGAGGACGTCTGGCGCGAGCCCGCCAAGCGAGAGAAGAACAAGGACGAGGCCGCGTAGTGACGGTGCAGGGCGCCGGGCCGCAGTCGCTGCGCGACCTGCGCGGCGTGGGTCCCGCGCTGGCCGAGCGGCTCGCCGAGATGGACATCCGCACGCCGGCCGACTTGACGGCGACCTTCCCGCGAGCGTACAAAGACTGGCGCGTTCCGACGCCCATCGGCGAGATCGTGCGCGCCGCCGTCGCGCGCGGCATCGAGGCCAAAGACGCGCCGTCGACCGAGGAGATCGCCGTCGGCACGATCCGTTCGCTGCGCGAGTTTCGCGGCCGCGTCGCCGTCGTCTCAGCCGAACTGGAGGACGCGACGGGGCGCCTGCGCGTCTCCTGGTTCGGGCGGCGCGGGCTTGCCGGCAGGTTGGCGATCGGCGACCGCATCTTCGTGCACGGGCGGGTCGCGCTCAAGCGATCGCGCACCGCCGGTACGACGGTAGAGATGAACGTGCTGAGCCATCGCCTGCTCGACGAAGGCGAGGAGTACCGCGGCCGCATCGTGCCCGTCTACCGCGCGAGTCAGGAGGTGCCGTCGCGCACGATCGCCGCGATCTTCGAGCGGAACGAGGCCGCGCTCGCGGCCCTCGTGCGCGACGTGATGCCGGCCGAGGTCGAGCGCAAGCACGGCTACCCGACGCTGAGCCAGGCGTGGCGCGACGTGCACTTCCCCCGTTCGATGGACGTGGCCGGCGCCGCGCGCGAACGGCTGCTGTTCGAGCAATTCTTCGGGCTGGCGCTCGCGGCGGCACTCAAACGCGCGCGCCGCGACGCGGAGGGCGGCGCGCAGCCGATGACCGCGTCGCGCGGGCTGCTCGACGAGTTCGCCCGCGCGCTGCCGTTCGCGCTCACCGGCGCGCAGCGGCGCGAAATCGCGGCGATCTACGCCGACATGGCGCGCGGCGCGCCGATGAACCGCCTCCTGCAGGGCGACGTCGGCAGCGGCAAGACGCTGGTCGCCGCGGCGGCCGTCGTGCTGGCCGCCCGCTCCGGCGCGCAGAGCGCCTTCATGGCGCCGACCGAGATTCTCGCCGCCCAACACGCGCGCAAATTGGCCCCGTTACTCCTGCCGTTCGGCATTCGGGTCGACGCGTTCTTCGGCAGTCAGGGCGCCCGTTCGCGGGCCGAGGCGCGGGCGCGGCTCGAGAGCGGCGAGTGCGAACTGGCCGTCGGCACCCACGCGCTGCTGACCGAGGACGTCGTCTTTCGGAACCTCGGCCTCGCCGTCATCGACGAGCAGCACCGCTTCGGCGTGCTGCAGCGAGCCAAACTGCGTGCCAAGAGCCGCGCGCCGCATACGCTTTACATGACCGCGACGCCGATCCCGCGCACCCTCGCGCAGTCGCGCTATGCGGACCTCGACCTGTCGGTGCTCGACGAACTGCCGCCGGGGCGCACGCCGGTCGCGACCTACGTCCTGCGCGAGAGCCGCAAGGCGCTCGCCTACGAGTTCGTCCTGCGGAGCGTGGAGGCGGGCCGCCAGGCATACGTCGTCGCGCCCGCGATCGAGGACGCCGGCGGTGAGAACGACGCGGCGCTCACGGGCGCCGTCGCGGAGTACGAAGCGCTGCGCGCGGGGCCGCTCGCGGGGGTGCGCGTCGCCCTGTTGCACGGCCGCATGCCGCCGCGCGAGAAGGACGACGTCATGGGACGTTTCTCGCGCGGCGAAATCGACGTGCTGATGGCCACGACCGTGGTCGAGGTGGGCGTCGACGTCGCCAACGCGACGGTCATGGCGATCCTCGACGCGCACCGCTACGGCCTCGCACAGCTGCACCAGTTGCGGGGACGCGTGGGCAGAGGCGCGGCGGAGTCGTACTGCGTGCTCATCGCACCCGACGACAAGCACGACGTCGAACGGCTCGACATTCTCGCGCGGACGACGGACGGATTCGTCATCGCGGAGGAAGACCTGCGGCTGCGGCGCGCCGGTGAATTCGCGGGAACCGCGCAGGCCGGCGGCGAGGGCGGCCTGTTCGGCGACGTCGAGCGCGAGTTCGCGCTCTACATGAAGGCAAAGGCAGACGCCGACGCACTCGTCGCGGCCGACCCGCAGCTCGCGCGCCCGGAGCACGCATCGCTGGAAAGCCTGCTGAACGAGAACGCGTCTGCCCGCGCGATGCTGCTCAGTTCGTGACGCGCGCCGCCGGGCCGGCTCAAGGGCCGCCGACCCGCGCGGCGAACCGGGCCGCATGAACGCTGGCGTCGTGTGGACGGACGATGCGGGTTAGCGGCGGAGAGCTGCGAAGCCGCGAGATCCACGTCCCCCGCGGGCGTTCGATCCGGCCGACGCCCGGCCGCGTCAGGGAAGCGCTCTTTTCCATCCTCGGCGAGCGCGTGCGTGGGGCGCGCGTCCTCGACCTGTTTGCCGGGACCGGCCTGATCGGCTTCGAGGCCCTCTCGCGAGGAGCGGCCCACGTGACCTTCGTCGAGTCGCACGCGCCGACGGCGGCGCGCATCCGGGCGGCCGCCGCCCTGCTGGGCGTCGAGGACCGGGCTACCGTCGTCTCGGCGCGAGCCGAACGCGCGGCCGGCGCGGTCGCCGGCCCGTTCGACATCGTATACGCCGACCCGCCCTATGCCGACGCGCCCCCGTCCGGCGCGATCGGGGCCCTGCGCGAGCGGGGCGCTCTAGCGCCCGGGTCCCTCGTCGTCTACGAACACCGGCCGGGAACTCCGGAACTCGCGGTCGACGGCCTCGCCGTGCACCGCCGGTCGCGCTACGGCGACGTCGCGCTGGACTTCGCCGGCTTTGCCGATGCCTGACGGGCGCGCCGTCCAGAGCGGCCATGCCGTGATCCCGGGGTCGTTCGACCCGCCGACCAATGGGCATCTCGACATCATCGAGCGGGCGGCGTCGATCTTTCCGCGCTTGACGGTGGCCGTCGTGGTCAATCCGCAAAAGCGCGACCCGCTGTTCACCGTCGCGGAGCGGGAGTTGATGCTGCGGGAGTGCGTCGCCGGCTTCGGGAACGTGCAGGTCGACCACTTCGGGGGGCTTCTGGCCGACTTCGTCCGCTCGCTCCGGGCCGACGTCATCGTCAAAGGGTTGCGCGTCGTCTCCGACTTCGAGAGCGAGATGGCGTACGCGCACATGAATCGAGCGCTGTGCGGCGTCGATACGATGTTCCTCATGGCGCACGAAGGGTATTCGTTCATCAGTTCCAGCATCGTCAAAGAGGTTTTCGGGCAGAGCGGCGACGTCGCCGGCTTCGTGCCCAAGAGCGTGCTCGCCGCACTCGAACAAAAACGCACGACAACCGGAGGTACGAATGTCGATCTACCGCGTCATCGATAAACTGGAGAACTACGTCCGCGAGGGTACCTGGCTTCCGTTCGGGATGCGGATCCTGAGCGAAGAGCGGCTGGTCGAGTTCATCGAGAAGATGCGGTCGACGCTTCCCGAGGAAGTCGGCCGCGCGAAGGTTATCGCGACCAACAAGGACCGCGTGATCCGGGAGGCCCACGAAAAGGCCCAGATGATCGTGGACGAGGCGACCACCGCGCACTCGCAGTTGATCGATCAGGCCGAGATCGTCCGTCAGGCGCGGACGACCGCCGAGGTCGTGCTGCGCGAGGCCGAGGAGAAGGCGCGCCGCACGCGCGAAGGCGCGGACGCCTATGCGGCGCAGGTCCTCGCCGACCTCGAGGCCCGGCTGTCGACGGCGATCGGGTCGGTGCGCAAGGGCCAGGATGCGCTCGCGGCGCAGCGTGCGCCCGCAGCGATCGCCGCACCGTTGGCCGACGCCGCAGCCAAGAGCAAGCGCGCCGCCTTCGACGCGCAGAACGAGGCGCACGCGCTCGAGCACGCGGAGGTGCCGTCGTAAAGAGACCGACCTGGACCGGCGTATTGCTGGGCGGCGTCCTCGTCGCGGCCCTCGGCCTGCTCCCGACCCCGTACTGGATCATCACGCCCGGCAACGCCGTCGACCTCAGCCGGGCGGTCGCCGTCGACGGCCACGCCCCGGGGGCCGATCGCTACCTGCTGACGGACGTCACGGTGCAGCGAGCGACGGCGCTGACGATCGTGATGGGCCTGCTGCCCGGGGCGCGGCTCGTGCGCCAGGAAGCGCTGGTGCCCGACGGCGTCCCGCTCGGCGTCTACGATCGGGCGCTGATGGACGGGATGGGCGAGAGCCAGGACGTCGCCGCCGTCGTCGCCGAGCGCGCCGCCGGCCTGCGCGTCGCGGATCCGCCGCACCGGCTCTACGTCGGCTCGGTGCTGGAGTCGGCCGACGCGAACCGCGTGCTCCAACCAGGCGACGAGATCGTCAGCCTCCGCGGCCGCGCCATCACGCAGCCCGATGACATCCCACGGCTCGTCTCGCGGCTCTCCGCCGGTACGGTGGTGCCGATCACCGTTCGGCGCGGCGCCGACGTGCTGGCGCTGACCGTTCGCACGACGCAACTCGGTGGCCAGACGAAGTTGGGCGTCGCCGTCGAGACCCGCACCGCACGCCCCGATCTGCCCGTTCCCGTGCGCTTTAGCGTCGACAATATTTCGGGCAGCTCCGGCGGCTTGATGTTCGCGCTGCAGATCTACGCTGCGCTCCACGGCGAGCATCGCGGCGCCGGGACCTCGATCGCCGGCACCGGCACGATCGCCCCGGACGGCTCGGTCGGACCCATCGAGGGGACCGAGCAGAAGTTGATCGCCGCCAAGCGCGCCGGCGCGAGCGTCTTCCTGGTGCCCAAGGAGAACGCGGCCGACATCGCCTCGGAGCGCGACGTCCGCGTCGTCCCGGTCGGTACGTTCAGCGACGCGCTCCGCGCCCTGCGTACCTGACGAGAGCGTCTGCCGGATGCGCTCGGTCTGCGTCTTCTGCGGTTCGCACGCGGGCAACGATGCTGCGTACGCGCAAGCGGCCGACGGGTTGGGCGCGGAGATCGCGCGGCGGGGACTGCGGCTCGTGTACGGCGGCGGGAGCGTCGGCCTGATGGGGATCGTTGCCGACGGCGCGCTCGCCGCGGGCGGCGAGGTGGTCGGCGTGCTTCCGGTGGAGCTGTTCAAACGCGAGGTCGCGCATCCCGGCCTCACGCGGCTGTACGACGTTGCGACGATGCACGAACGCAAGGCTCTGATGGCGAGCTTGTCCGATGCCTTCGTCGCGATGCCCGGCGGCTACGGGACGCTCGACGAATTGTTCGAGATGACGACCTGGTCGCAACTGGCGATCCAGCGCAAGCCCGTCGGCGTGCTCGACGTCGCGGGCTACTTCTCGGAGTTGCGGGCGTTCCTGCGGCGCGCGGAGGCGGACGGCTTCCTGTCGGCGCGCCACGCGGGTCTCATCGCCTTCGACACCTCGCCGCAGCGGCTGCTGGACGAACTCACCGTCCGCGCGGCCTGAGTCGCGGTGCGCTCGGCATATGGTACGGCACGAACCCGTGCGTGTCGAGCTTCGTATACGTCAGCGCCGACGCGGCGTTGAAGTCGAACAGACCCATCAGATTATCGCCGCCGGCGTCCACGTAGGTCAGCGCCGGAACGCGGAAGACCGTCTCGATGAACCCGAGCACCGAGGTCGCCGCGCGCTGCGTGTGGTCGATGAGGCCGCGCTGCCGCACGTACGGCGAAACGGCGATCAGCGGCACGCGCATCCCGAACTCGTAGGGGTCCGACGGATAGCCGGACGGCGGGTGCGGCACGTAGTGGTCGTACCATCCGCCCCAGTCGTCCCACAGTACGAAAACCACGGTCGACTTCCAATACGGGCTCGCCGCGACGGCGTTGGTCACCGTCGCGACCCAGTTCGGGCCGTTGGTGCCGGCGATTTGCGGGTGATCCGAATAGGCCTTGAACGGGACGACGTAACTGACGCCCGGGAGCGTGCCGTTCGCGATGTCGGTGAGGATCGTCCCCTCCGGGTAGACGACGTTGGTCTTGAACTCGGGCGATTCGTAGAGGTGCTTGATCCCGTTCGGGGCGTTCCACAGCGTGTCTTGGTAGGGTGAGTAGTAGCGCCACGTGACCTTCGCCGCATCGAGTTCGTCGAAGATCGTCGGGAAGTCGACGCACGCGCCGGGCTTCGTCGTTTCGGGCAAGCCGGGGAACGGATCGTTCAGATCGACGTACGATAGCGTCGTCCCGTCGGGCGCGTCGCAGCCTCCCTGCGTGTTCGAGGCGTTCTCGGCCGCCGCCATCGGCTGTCCGGACTGGCCCGCGACGAGATAGAAGTGGGCGGGGTAACTCGGTCCCTGATTGGGCTGCAGCACGTGGTCGGCGAATGCGAATCCGCTCGCGAGTTGCAGGTAGTTCGCGATGTCGCTCGCCTGGACGTACGTGTAGACGTTGGCCGGCGCCGAACTGCAGCCGGACGAACAGTCGGCGGCTTCGTGGTCGAAGCCGTTCATTTGGCCGCCGTTGTACTCGGTGACGAACGCGAGGTGGGTGTGGTGCGGGTCGTACGACGACGCGAGCGACGTCGGCGTGAGCGGAACTTGCTGGTTGTGCGAGTTGAGCCCATAGTTGACCGTGTCGACGCCGGGCAGAACGTGAAACAGGTTGTCGACGCTGCGGTTCTCCTGAATCAACACGATCACGTGTGACGGCAGATGAGCCGGTGCGGCGGTCGGCGTCGGGAGCGGCGTCACCTGACCTGAGGAGCCCCCGCCTCCGCAGCCTGCCAAGGCAACAGTTAGCGCGCACGCCGCAAGCGCGGCGGCCGGCCTGGAATAGCTAGCACGTTTCGTCGGCAACCTCTTCACGATACGGACAAGCGGTTCTGCGAGCCGCGCGCGTGCCCTTGCCTGCGGACTCCGCCGGGATGAGCGTCCCGTTAGAGTGCGGCTACGGTGCGGACCGCGGCGCGTCGAGCGCGAGCGCCGCCATCATTTCGATGCCCGTCGCCAAGGCGGTCTCGTCGATGTCGAACCGGCCGTGGTGGTTCGGGTAGCCCGTCCGCTCGTCGCCGCGGCTGCCGAGGAAGAAGAAGCACGCCGGCACGCGCTGCGCGAAGTACGAGAAGTCCTCGCTGCCCATGACCTGCGGTGACGTGACGACGCGGCCCTCGCCAAGTTCGCGCTCCGCGAGCGATCGCACGTAGGCGGCCTGATCGACGTCGTTCGAGGTGACCGGAAAGCCGCGCCGGTAGACGAGTTCGAACTCGGCTCCGGTCGCGTGACAGGCGCCGGACACGACGCGCTCGATGCGCTGTTCGATCGTGCCGCGCAGCGCGTCGTTGAACGTGCGGACGGTGCCGCGCACGGTGGCCGTGCTGGGAATGACGTTGTGCGTCGTGCCCGAGTGCAGCGAACAGATCGACAGCACGGCCGGCTCGATGGGATCGACGTGCCGGCTGACGACGTGATTGAGGCCGACGACGACGTTGGCCGCCGTGAACAGCGGGTCGACGGACGCGTGCGGCAGGGACGCGTGTCCGCCGCGGCCGTGGATGGTGATGTCCACCTCGTCGGACGACGCCATGAACGGGCCGGGCCGCAGCGCTGCGATGCCGGTCGGGATCTGCGACGTCAAGTGCAGCCCGTACGCGCGCTGGACGCCGAAGCGTTCGATGACGCCTTCCTCGATCATCACGCGCGCCCCGCCGCCGCCCTCTTCGGCCGGCTGGAAGCAGAAAACGATCGTTCCGGCAAGCTCGTCGCGCCGCTCCGCCACGAGCGCGGCGGCGGCCAACAGGATCGCGACGTGCCCGTCGTGCCCGCAGGCATGCGTCACGCCGTCGACCGACGATGCGTAGGAGACGTCGTTCTCCTCGGGCATCGGCAGTGCGTCCATGTCGGCGCGCAGCATGATCGTGCGCCCCGGGCGGGCTCCGCGCAGCACGCCGATGACGCCCGTCGTCGCGATGCCCGGGTGTACGTCGAGGCCCAGCGCGCGTAGCCGGCGCTCGACGATCGCGGCCGTGCGCACTTCGTAGAAGCCGAGTTCGGGGTGGCGATGAATGTCGCGGCGAACGGCGACGGCGTCGTCGAACAGTGCGGGCGGGACGGCGATCGTCGCCATCAGACGGGCGGCGCCTGCACGTTGCGCGCGAAGCCTTCCAGCCGCTCGCGATCGAGGGCGCGCACGCGTCCCCGTTCCAGTTCGACGGCTGCGGCGTTGCGCAGCCGCAGCAGCGCGCGCGCGGCCATGTCGCGCACGGTGCCGGCTGCAGCGGCGATCTGCGCCTGAGAGAGGTTCTCGACGCCGGAGAGCCCGCGCGCCATGCCGGTCGTCGCCGGTGCGTACGAGAGCAAAAACTTCGCGACCCGTTGCAAGACGTGCGCGAACGCCAGATCGGAGATCGTGTCGATCGAACGGCGCCTGGCCTGCGACATTTCCGTCAGGAAGCCGACCGCGACGTCCGCGTCGTTGCGGCACGAGCGGAGCACCGCCTCCGTCGGCAGCACGACGAGCGCGCAGTCGACCAGGGCTTCCGCCCGCGTCGTCGAGCCGCCGCCGTCGAACGTGCCGGTCTCGTTGAGCGGATCGCCGGCGAGCCGCTCGCCGAGCGAATGGGTCTTGCCGTCGGGCGACAGGAGGCTGTAGACGACCTTGCCGGTCCGTACGAAGGCGAGGTACGGCCACATCTCGCCCTCATCGTAGATGAGGTCCCCGGCCCGGTAGGTGCGCTCGCCCGCGACCGAGGCCAGCTCGGCCATCGTGCCGTCGCGCGCGTTCGCGAACGCCGTGCAGTGCGATAGGAACGTCGCGACGTCGGCGTGCTCGTCGATGCGTTCGATCCGCACGGTCCAACGCCCAGAGCCCAGGTTGCGCGCGTCCCACGAGAAGCGGCCCGGCCGGCGCTGCTGAAACTCGTTACGCAGGGCGCGCGGGTCGCTCTCGTCGCCGAGCTCGAGGATGCCGCCGAGCTGCAGCCGGTCGAACGCGTCGAGAATCAGGGCGCTCCGATTCGTGCTCGGGAGCGACCGGCTATCCAGCGTGACCGTAGCTGCGCGGCGGGTGGCCATCACGGGTGCTTTTGGGCGCCCGGCGTCCGCCGCCTGCCCGGGGCGCGCGCCGGCTAGGCGCCCCGAAACGCGGCCTTGCGCTTTTCGAGGAAGGCGCCGGTCCCTTCTTTCGCGTCGGCCGTGTCGATCATCGTGCCGAATGCCAGCGCCTCCATCGCCAAGGCCTCGGCCAGCGGAATGCCGGCGCCCTCGACGATCGCGCGCTTCGTCGCCTCCACGGCGAGCGGTGCCCGCGATGCGATCGTCGCCGCGATGCGTTTGGCCTCGGGTACGACCTCGCCCAGCGGCACGACCTTCTGGACGAGCCCGATGCGCAGCGCCTCGTGCGCGTCGATGATCTCGCCGCCCAGGCAGAGCAGCATCGCCATGCCGCGGCCCGCCAGCCGCGCCATGCGCTGCGTGCCGCCGTAGCCGGGGATGAGGCCGAGGTTGACTTCGGGCTGGCCGAACTTCGCCGTCTCCGCGGCGATGCGAACGTCGCCGGCCATCGCGAGTTCGCAGCCGCCGCCCAGCGCGAAGCCGTTGACGGCGACGATGACGGGCTTGCGCATGCGCTCGATCCGCAGCGTGAGCGCCTGGCCGCGGCGGGCGAGGCGCGCGCCTTCCGCGGCGCCGCCGAGCGCGCGCAGTTCGCCGATGTCCGCGCCCGCCGCGAACGCGCGCTCGCCGGCTCCGGTAAGGACGATCGCGCGGATCGCGTCGTCGGCGTCGAGCCCGGCGAGCGCGCAGTCCAACTCGCCGATCATCTCGGCGTTGAGCGCGTTCAGCACGCCGGGACGGTTGAGCGTGACGGTCGCGAGCGGCTCCTCGCGTTCGACGAGGAGCGTACGTAGTTCTTGCACGCGGGCCCATTCCTGGCGGGCGACGGGTGTACCTAGCGGCGGGCGTGGTATACTCCATCGGAGCCCGGCGCGTGCCGGGCGGGTACGGAAGGAGACGGTGCTGGTGAGAACGGCCTACCACGAGGCACTGGAGGCGACGAGGCTCGACGTCGTCCGTTTGGGCGCGCTCGCGGCCGACGCGATTCACCACGCGGTCTCTTCGCTCGAACGCCGCGATACGGCGCTGGCCGCGCGCGTCATCGCGGGCGACGACACGATCGACGATCTGCGGCGGAAGATCGAGCAGTCGTGCATCGAGCTGATCTGGCGCCAACAGCCGGTCGCAGGCGAGCTGCGCCAGGTCGCGGCCATGCTCGAAATCGTCGTCGACCTCGAGCGCATCGGCGACTACGCCGTGGAGATCGCCAAGCACGCGATCAAGTTGGACGACGCGCCGCTGCGTCCCGCGCGCGTCGAGATCGGACGCATTGCGGCGATCGCACAGACGATGCTGACCGAGACGATGCGCGCCTACACCGAGCGCGACGCGATTCTCGCCGAGTCGGTCATCGCGCAGGACGACGAAGTCGACCGCCTCTACAACCGCAGCATCGAAGCGTTGCAAGACGAGATGCAGAACGACGCGGGCCTGGTGCGCGCCGGCACCCTGATGCTGTTCGTGCTGACGTCGCTCGAGCGCGTCGGCGACCGCGCCCAGAACATCGCATGGCATACCAAGGAGATGCTGGGCACGGCGTGAAGGTCGCGCCCATGAGACGCGTACTGGCCGCCGTTGGTTTTGCGCTGTGCCTGGCGGCCGTCTGGGGCGGGCCGGCCGCGGCGAAGGACACGAAGCTGACCATCCTGCTGGACGGGCGGCCGCTCGATGCCAAATCCCCGACCGGCGTCGTTCACGACGGGCGCTCGTTCATCGACATCGTCCGCGGCACCAAGGCGTTCTCCGGGCTGCTGACGTTCACCGCGAAGGACCGCGCGGCAACGGTCTCGGTCCGCTCGCACGCAGGCCGCTTTGCGATCGGCAGCCGCAGCGGGTCGCTCGACGGCCAGCCGGTCACCTGGGAAGCTGCGTCGTTCAGCCTCAACGGCGACTTCTTCGTGCCGCTGTCGGGCTTCGCGCGGGTCGCCGGCGTCGGCCTGAAGGTCGACACGCAGCACCACGTCGCCCACCTAACGACGACGAACCAAGAGTGACCGCGACGGCGCCGCCGCTCGGGCGCGACGAGTTCTCGCTCGACGAGGGCTTCGTCTACCTCAACCACGCGGCCGCCGGACCGCTCCCGAACCGCACCCGCGACGCGCTCGTGCGCGGCGTGCTGGGACAGGCGGCCGAGGGCGTGCTCGGCGTCGCCGAGATCGAGCGGCGGCTGCCGGCGCTACGCGAGCGCGCCGGCGCCTTCGTCGGCGCCGCCGGCGACGAGATCGCGTTCCTGCGCAATACCGGCGACGGTGCCAACGTCGTGGCGCGCGGCCTCGACTGGAGCGCCGGCGACGAGGTCGTGCTCTGCGATAACGAGTTCGGCGCCAACGCGCAGCCGTGGCTGGCGCTGCGCGAGATCGGCGTCGTCCCGCGCCTCATCGGGACACCGGCCAAGCGGATGACGCCGGCCCAACTGCGCGCGCAGATGACGGCGCGCACGCGCGTCGTGGCCGTGTCGTGGGTATCGTTCTTCGACGGCTACCGGCACGATCTCGACGCGCTCGCCGACGTCGCCCACGAGCGCGGCGCGCTCCTCTGCGTTGACGCCATCCAAGGCCTTGGCGCGTTTCCCCTCGACGTGAAACGCAGCAAGGTCGACGCGCTCTACGCGGGCGGTGCGAAGTGGCTCCTGTCGCTGCCGGGCGTCAGCATGCTGTACGTCGACC
>Ga0182012_10002133_pt1 | contig 21557 bp, 20 predicted proteins | sample 612S2SmetaG_FD_120486 | JGI IMG/M metagenome (GOLD analysis project Ga0182012, IMG submission 120486) | Permafrost microbial communities from Stordalen Mire, Sweden - 612S2S metaG | ecosystem: Environmental > Terrestrial > Soil > Wetlands > Permafrost | place: Sweden: Stordalen | collected... | reverse complement strand
CCGGCAGCAGCCGTTCCAGGCGCTCGCCGTCCTCGATGAGCACTGCGAGCAGGCCTTGCGCCTGGGCCTCGCGCAGCGCGATCCGCAGATGCCGCCGCGCGACCCCCTCGGCGCCCGCTTGATGCCGAGCCGCTGCCTCGAGCAGCGCGAGGGAGATGCGCTGGCGGGGCTCGAGTGCCGGATGATGCGCGAGCGCGGCGCTGAGCCGCACCTGCTCGGCGCGCGAGCTCTCGCGCTCCAAGGCATGGCGCAGCCGTATCAGTCCGCTCTCGATCTCGAGCGCAGCGGAGGGGCGCGCATCGGTCGAAAGATCGTACTCCTCGAGCAATGTTCCCGCCTCTGCATGGCGGCGCGCCGCCTGCAGCAGCCGGATTCGAATCAGCGCCAGGCGTCGGCTCGCAGTCTCCCCGTGCCGCCGGCTCTGGGCGAGCGCGCACCGATCGAGCTGCTCGAGCGCGCTTTTGAGGCCGCCGCGCCAGAGCGCGGCAAGCGCCACCGGCGCCACCACCCGGGGCAGGAGATCGGGCCAGCTGTCGCCGCTGACGAGTGCCTCGAGCAGGGGCTGGATCTCGACCACGCAGTCGTCGAACCGGCCCTGCTCGAAGGCGAGGCGCGTCTTGAGCGAGCCGATGATGGCGTGTTCGGAATTGAACGCCTGACCGGATTCACGCAGCAGGCTCTCGGCGCGCTCGATGTGCCCGGCAGCCTCGGCGAGGCGGCTGTGCCGAAGGGCGATCTCCGCCAGATGCACGTGCATGAAATGCGACAGATACGGCATGCCCGCGCTCTCGTAGGCCGCGAGCGCCTCCTCGGCGAGCTGCCGTGCCTCGGTGAGCGCATCCGCCTGCAGATAGCCGATGGCCATGGAGTTGAAGAGAAGCCCGCGCGAGAGCTCGTCGCCGGGTTCCATGAAAGCCTGCAGGCGCCCCCAGCTCGCGATCACCTCGAGCGGCGGCGTGCCGTCGAGATCGAGCGACATGTCGGCGCGCAACAGCAGCAACTCCGGCCGGTGAGAGACCCGCAAGCTCCGCAGGTCCACCGGCAGCCCCGGATGGCGCGCTTCGAGGCGCAGCAGCGCCTCGCGCGTCTTGCCGGTCTTCACCAGCATCCAGAGACGCGCGAGGAAAATGTCCTCCGAGCGCTGCTCGAGCTGCGGGCCGAAGAACGCGAGCACGCGCTCGAGCGCATGGTAGCCGTGGGCGTAGCCGTAGTACGCACCACCCGCCCGGCGGAAGAGCTCGAATGCCGCGTTCGAATCACCGACACTCAGCAGGGCCGCAATCGCGGGTGCCGGATCGGTGAGACTCCCGTAGAGCCGCATGAGCCGTTCGCGCACGCCGGGCGCACGCGCGGCAGCTCCGCGACGCAGGCCCGACAGCGCCGAGCGCACCCACTCGCCCGCGACGCGCGTCTCGCCGCCCTCGTTCACGAGCAGACCGCAAGGCAGGGCGAGTGCCTTGAGCGCCCCCGCGGGCAGCGGCATCGACACCGCCGCGAACAGCACGGCGGCCGCGTCCTCGGAGAGCTCCGGCAGCACTTCGCGCTCCAGAAATTCCGGCAGCAGCGCGCGAACCAAAGCCTCGCGTCCGTCGAGTGCGGCATCGACCAGCCACGGCCAACCGCCGGTCGCGGCCATCAGGTCTTCCTCCCCGGTGCGGGTGTCTTCGATGCCGACGAAGAGTTCCGCATCGACCAGCGTCTCGACGAGCCCGTAGGCTCGCGGCTTCAAGAGGAGCGGAGCGGCGGTGGACGTGGGGCGAGAGGCGATCAGCAGCCGGCGGGGGGGCCCCGGCACCCCATTCTTCATGCTGCAGAGCTCACTCTCGAGAGTCGCCGGCGTGGGATCGTCGAGCAGGCCATAGCCTCGCTCGGTCAGGCGCGGGCGCCAATGCTCGAGCAGCCGGGTCTTGCCGCTGCCGGCTGTCGCGCGGAGCCAGACGATGGGCGCGCGGGAACGGAGCAGCCGCTGCGCGAGCCGCACGGTGCGGCGTTCGAGTGCGCCGGTTGCACGCTCGAGAGCCCGTCGGCCGGCGTCTATGCGCGTGATCTTAGACATCGACGTGCGAGGGGGCAGCACGATAGCTGCGCGAGCGCCAGCGCAATATCGCGTACAAAAGCGCGGTGACGAGAAGCGCATCGAGCGCGGCGACGCCGGTCAGCCGCAACAGGCCGGCGGAGCCCAACAAGGCGATCCCGGCGCCCACCGCCCAGGCCCCGAGCGCCGTCGGCTCGATTCCGCGACTTTGGCCGTCGCCGACCAGATAGTCGCTGCGCCGCAGCCAGAAGAAATCGATGACGATGATGCTCGCCACCGGGACAAACACGATCGAGAGGTAGAAGAGAAAAGTGAGGAAGTGGTCGAGGATATTGAGGAACGCCGAGAGCGTGCCCAGCAACCCGCAGGTGACGGTGGTGGTGGTGCGCGAGAGGCGCGGGATGGCCGCATCGACGCTCAAGGCGGCGCTGTAGAGGTTCAAGGCGTTGAGCAGCCAGCTGCCGCCGATCACGATGGCGAACGCGGCGGCCCCCAAACCCATCGCGAGCATCAGGTCGAGCATTTCGGTCCGATGCAGCGCGAGAGCCGCCAATCCGCCGATGATCATGATGCCCGCACTGCTGACAAAATAGGTCAGAATTGCGGTCCAGACCGCGCCATACGCGGGCCCGATGAAGCGGCAGGTATCCGGCATGATCACCGCACCGACGATGTAGCCGCCGACGATCGCCGAGACCGCATCCCCGAAGGACATCCCCGTGGCCGGTGCGCGCGCGAGCAGATGCGCCGCCGAGTCGTGCCCCAGCGATTTCACCAGCAACAGGGCGCACACGAGAAGCAGCACGGGCACGATCAGCATCGACAGGCGATTGATGGCCTTGAGCCCGACGAGGGTGGTGGCGGTGATGAGTATCCCGGCAACGAGCTCCGAAGGCCACTCGGGCCCGTGGTAGTTGAACTGCGCCTGCAGCAGCCGCTGGATCGAGTCGCCGAACAAATTGAGGTTGACGCCGAACCAGCCGATCAGCGAGAGCGCGAAGGCGAGGTTCAGGAGCATCGAGCCCTTGGCCCCAAAGGCGATGCGCGCGAGCATGTAGGAGGAGAATCGGGCGCGGCAGCCGACGATGCTGGTCAGGATGCCGATCACGGTCAAAATCAACGAGCCGATCAGGATGCTCGACAGAAAGACGGCCTGGGAGCTCTCGTTGGCGAGGTCCATGCCGGTAATGAGCGTCGGCAGCGAGACGCTGAAGAGCACATTGATGGTTGCGATCCGCCACCAAGGCATCGAGCGCTCGGGCGGTACCCGGCTGGTTGAATATTCATCGGAATCCATCGAAACCCCTCGGCGTTCGTGCCATCCCCCGGTGAAAGCGGGTTGATCTTAGTTACTTGAGGACGGCGAGGCCAGCAAAGCCGGTTGAGGAGGCCGGGCCGGTCGGCAAGCGTTGCGGCGGCGCGGGGGTGTGGCGGGGCCTCGTCGGCCATCCGCGAGCAGCCGGCTTCTGGCGGGGGCATAATTGGGTGCAACGTGAGTTGGGAGATGAATAATGCCCCCGATGCCGATGGCTTCCGTCAGGGCACCATGACTGTGGGTCACGTCCTCTCGTTCGGACCCTACCGCCTGATCCCGGCGGAACGTCTGTTGCTGAATGGCGCAGAAACCGTCGATGTTGGCAGCCGAGCGCTCGACATCCTCATTGCGCTCACAGAGGCCGCAGGGGTGGTGGTTGGACAGCGCGAACTGATGGCCCGCGCGTGGCCGGGGGTCGTGGTAGGCGAAGGCAGTCTCAGGGTTGCGGTCGCGGACCTGCGAAGGGCGCTGGGCGATGGCCAGAATGGGGTCAGATTCATCGCGAACGTGACGGGCCGGGGTTATTGTTTCGTGGCACCTGTGGTTCGCGAGGCAGCGCAGCCATCGAGGTTGTTTCCGCTTCCGCCCGAGTCTCTTCCGGCTCAGAAGCATAAGCTTCCGGCGAGACTTGCCCGCGTAATTGGCCGTAACGGTGCCGTTGAAGCTTTGCTGACATTGCTTGCCTCCCGACGCTTTGTCAGTGTGGTGGGTCCCGGCGGCCTGGGTAAGACGACCGTCGCTGTCTCCGTCGCTCACGCATTACTGGACGACTTCGGCGAGGCTGTGTACTTCGTGGACCTCGGGGCTTTGAGTGACCCGCAGCTGGTTCCCAGCGCAGTAGCGGAGGTGCTGGGTGTCTTCGTACAGACGCAAGATACCCTCCCCAGTCTCATGGCCTTCCTGGCGGGTCGTCGGATTCTTCTGGTCCTCGACAGCTGCGAACATGTCATCGATGCCGCAGCCTCGCTGACGGAGCTCCTCTTCAAGGGAGCGCCGCAGGTGCATATCCTCACAACGAGCCGCGAGGCGCTACGCGTGGAGGGCGAGCACGTTCATCTCTTGGCGCCTCTAGATTGTCCGGTCGTCAGCGAAGACTTGACCGCGGCGGAAGCCCTCGCGTCGCCCGCCGTGCAACTGTTCATGGATCGAGCGTTAGCCAGCGGCCACGCGTCCAGCCTAACCGACGCCGACGCGCCGGCCGTGGCGGCGATCTGCGGCCGACTGGATGGCGTCGCGCTCGCGATCGAACTGGCCGGAAGCCGGGTGGGCACCTATGGGATTCAGGGGACCGCCGACCTGCTGAGAAATCGATTCAAGCTCCTCTGGCAGGGTCGCCGCAGTGCGCCGCCGCGCCACCAAACCCTGTACGCGATGCTGGACTGGAGCTTCAATCTCTTGTCAATGCGGGACCGACGCGTGCTTGCACGACTTTCGATATTTGTCGGCCCGTTCACGCTCGAGGCAGCCCAGGCTGTGGCGGCCGAAGATCAAATCGATGCGATGGAGGCCGCCGAAGCGATCGCCAGTTTGATCAATAAATCGCTCATCTGGGTCGCACCGATCGACGGAACCACACACCATCGGCTGCTCGACTCAACGTTGGCGTTCGCCGCCGAAAAGCTTGCGCAAACCGCTGACTCGAACACCGTCGCGAAACAACATGCCCTCTACTACGCGCAATATCTTGCCAGCCGCGCCGGGAAGGGCTTGGACGTGTCAGGTACCGAACCGTACCTGGGCAATATTCGCGCGGGTCTGGAATGGAGCCTTTCCAGCGCTGGCGAAGTGGCGCTCGGAGTACGGATGGCGGCCGCGGCCGCGCCATTGTTCTTTTTTCATTCCTTGTTCGTCGAGTGTATTCGCTGGTGCGAGCAGGGCCTGGCTGTATTGCCCGAAAGCGACCAACGGAACCCCGCGCGCCTGACGCTGCAGTCGTTCTTGGCTGCGTCAGTGATGCTGACCCGAGGCAATAGCGACGAAGTTCGGAGAGCCATCGAGGACGCGCTGAGCCTGGCGGACGCACTGGGCGACCGGGAGTATCAGACGCACCTCTTGGTCGGTCTGGGTATTTTCCTGACCCGTATCGGCGATTTCCGCCGCGCTCTGGCAGTCGCCGAGCGCAGCATCACAATCGCCCAGGCAATCGGCTTGCCCGGCGTGATTGCCACGGCAGAATCGTTATTGGGTGTCGCCTACCACTTGACGGGAGACCAGATGGCCGCTCGGCGCCACTGCGAACTCGGCCAGATGAAAGCCGAGGCCGCGGGCGCCGCGCAGGTCTCCTTCTTTGGCTACGATCACGAGATTCGCGCGTTGATCGCGCTGGCGCGCTGCTACTGGCTGATCGGGTTTGCGGATCGTGCCGCTAGAACCGCGAAATGGGTGATCGATACGGCGACCAAGCGCAATCACCCGGTCAATCTGTGCATGACTTTGATCTACACGGCGACCGTCTTTCTCTGGCGAGGCGATCTCGATGAGGCGGAACAGCTTATCCGACGCCTGGTCGCCCACGCCGCTCGACATGCGCTTGGACCTTATCATGCTGCCGGGTTGGCCTTGACAGGTGATCTCGCCGTTGCGCGGGGCGAACCCGCGGACGGTGTGAGGACTCTGAGGCGTGCCCTCGTGCTGTTGCAAGCGGAGCGTTATCAGACTTTAACGCCGGCCCTTCATCTGGCGCTGGCTGAAGGCCTCATGAAGGCGGGGGAGGCTGATGAGGCGGCGGCGGCGATCGACGCCGGCTTGGCCCTAAGCGAGGCCTTCGGCGAAACCTTGAACGTACCCGAACTGCTGAGGGTCCGAGGGGAGATATGGCTCCAAAAAAATCCCCCGGATCCCGTAGCGGCGGAGCGGGCGTTCCATCTCTCCCTGCAGCAAGCAAAGGAGCAATCGACCCTCAGCCTCGAACTCCGGTCGGCCATGGGGCTTGCCCGATTGTGGGCCCGTCATGGCAATTCCGCGGGCGCCGCTGACTTGCTGGAGTCCGTCTACCGGCGGTTTACGGAAGGATTCCAAACGACGGACCTGAAATGTGCCGGTCAACTCCTGGCGGAACTCAGGGGGGCGATGACGGCGTTTAACACCGATTAACGCGCTCTCCTCGGCCTCCTCCGGCAATATCTGCCGGAGTTGAACGAAGATAGGGTGTCGGTCGACATGTCTCATTGGGAGCGGCAGCAGGATTCCGGCGCACACACAACCTCTACTGGCGAGGTGACCGCCGGGCTGCCGCCGTCGGTGGGCGTATTTATCCAAGCGGCGAACCTCGGCGACCTCGACGCCCTGTTGGCTACGTTCGTCGATGACGCCCTCGTCAACGATCAACTTACGGACTACTGGGGCAAGGAGGCGATCGCAGCTTGGGCTGCTCGCGACATCCTCGGGGAGCGGTTGACGCTCAAGATCGTCAAGACCGTGCTGCACTATGGTAATTCAATCGTGACAGCCCATGTGGACGGACTGTTCGACAAGCGTGGGCTGCCCGACCCACTCGTGCTCGCATTCTATTTCTCGTCCTACGACGACAAAATCGTTCAACTCATCATTCTTCGGAATCACTCCGGCATCTGAGCAAAGCGTCGGTAACAGGGTTTTGCACCGTCTCACATCTCATAACACCCGATCAATTATCGCTCATGCCATCCTCTGCCGCGCCGTTCTCGATGGACGGTTTTCCGAGGTGAGCGATGTACACTCTCGATTTTCAGACCGGCCTGATCACCGATTCCCCGTCAGATGTGCAATCCAGCACGGTGCCTCGAGCGATCGTCGGCGACGAGCCCGCCTGGCGAGTTCCAGACGGTGACTCTGCGCTCGCGTTATCGGCGTCGAAGGTAGTCGCCACGCGATGGTACGCCAGCAGCGGATGGGCTCAAGAGTTTGACGCCGAAACGCCCGCGGACTGCCACGTCGTCAAGATCGTATTGCGAAACACAAATATTCGGTTTGAGGTGGGCGGCCGGACGGTGCAGGATGGCGCCACCACACCTGGCACAGTCCACGTCACCGGCCCCTCCATCCCTGTTCGTTGCCTGTTTCGGGGGCCGTACGATGTGTTGCATCTTCACGTACCCAGCAATCTAATTGCCGAATGCGCCCGCGACCTGACCGGCCGTACAACGCCGGTGCTCGGATTGGGCGGCGTTCCCCGCCGGGATATGGCGATCGATGCAATGTCGCGCGCACTGCTTGATGCCGACCGAATCGGTGGCGCGTTCGGACAGCTGTATGCGGACGGCATCGGCATCGCCATCATTGCAAAGCTTCTCGCCTCGGCGAATCGCATGCCCGAGCGACCGAAGGTGAGCGCACTTGCGCGATGGCGACTGAAACGAGCGATCGATTATTTCGAGGCCCAGATCGGCCAGCGCGTGAGCCTCGCCGCTGTTGCCTCCTCGGCTGGCCTCACACGCATGCATTTCGCTGCGCAGTTCCGAGCGGCCACGGGTCTAAGGCCTCACGAATACCTCTTGCGCCGCCGGATCGAGCGCGCTCAAGAGATGCTCGCGGAGACCGGCATGTCGTTGGTGGATATCGCCCTATCGGTCGGGTTTCAAACCCAGTCGCACTTCACCAGCGTATTCAAGCGCTACGCGGGGCAGCCGCCGCGTGCGTGGCGCGAGTCGCATGGCAAAATACTACCAAAGAGGAGCAGATCAACATGATGAATCGACGTACTTTTTCGGCCGCCCTGATCGGCGGTGCTGCCGTTTCGATGATTCCCACCCGCGGCCCGGCCGCAAACTCGCCTCCGATCGTGGCGCGAAACGTCGTTCTCGTGCACGGCCTTTTCTCCGACGGATCGTGCTGGTCCGAGGTGATCGCGCGATTGCAGGCGGCGGGACTGAATGCCACGGCCGTGCAAAACCCTTTGACGACACTCTCTGAAGCGGTTGCATCGGCGCAGCGCGTACTGGATCGGCAGGATGGCCCGACCGTGCTGGTCGGGCATTCCTTTTCCGGAATGATAGTCACCGAAGCCGGCGTACACCCGAGCGTGTCAGCTCTTGTCTATGTGGCGGCACGGGCGCCGGACGCGGGCGAGGACTACACGGCCTTGGCCAAGACGTTTCCAACGCCGCCCGCATCGGCCGGCATCCTCTTCGACGGCGATGAGGGACGTTTGAGCGAGGCGGCGTTCCTGCGCGATTTCGCGGGCGACCTGCCGGAAGCGAAAGCGAAGGTCCTGTACGCTGTCCAGGAACCATTCCAAAAGGCCCTGCTGACAGGCAAGACCACGCACGCGGCTTGGCGGTCGAAGCCGAGCTTCTACGCCGTTTCGACAGAAGATCGGACCATCAACCCGGACCTCGAGCGCTTCATGGCAAAGCGCATGGGCGCCAAGACAATCGAAGTGAATTCAAGCCATCTCTCCCTGATCTCCCACCCCGACGAGATCACCCGACTGATCCTGGAAGCCGCCGGACACCGGGTTTAGCCGATCACCGTGGAAGTGTCGGGCGGGCGTGGTGCCCGCCCGACAATCTCAAGCCTTGATGAAGGCGAGCAGATCCTCGTTAACCTGATCCTTCATCGTCGTGCAGAGTCCGTGCGGGGCGCCCTTGTATACCTTGAGCGTCGCATTCGGCAGGAGCTTCGCCTGCAGCGCCGCGGCATTGGCGAATGGCACAATCTGATCATCGTCACCTTGAATGACCAGCGTCGGGATGTTCATGCGCTTCAGGTCCTCCGTTTGATCCGTCTCGGAGAACGCCTTGATGCAAAAGTAGGCGGCGGGGAACCCCGCCATCATCCCTTGCAGCCAAAATGATTCACGCACCCCCTCGGAGGTCTTGGCGCCTGGCCGGTTGTAACCGTAGAACGGGAACGTCAACTCCTTGAAGAACTGCGAACGGTCGGACTGTACGCCGGCCCGGAGGCCGTCGAAGACGCTGAGGGGCACGCCGCCGGGATTGCCCGGTGTCTTTACCATCAGCGGCGGGACAGACGCGATGAGCACGGCTTTGGCCACGCGCTTGGTGCCGTGCCGCCCAATATAGCGCGCCACCTCGCCGCCGCCGGTGGAGTGACCGATATGCACCGCATTTTCCAGCTGAAGCTTCTCGGTGAGTTCGGCGAGATCGTCGGCGTAGGTGTCCATGTCGTTGCCGCTCCAAGGCTGACTCGATCGACCGTGACCTCGACGGTCGTGCGCGATACATCGATACCCGCGAGACGCCAGGAAGAACATCTGATCTTCAAACGCATCCGAGGACAGCGGCCAGCCGTGGCTGAATACCACGGGTTGCCCGCCACCCCAATCCTTGTAATAAAGCTGCGTGCCGTCTTTGGTCGTAATCGTGCTCATCGAGTGTGTTCCTTTGGGGTGCAAGACAGAAGAATGCGCTTGTTCGGCCGCTGCGGCAGGCGCCGTCGATGAGAGGCTTGCGGAGGCAAGGAGACCGGCGCCACCGGCCAAGACGCTGCGTCGAGAGGTCGTGCTGACGGTCGAAGTCGTTCGCTCGTTCATGGAGTCCTCATGTTTAGGTTGGTTAATAGTAAAATCGAACAGTTGATCAAACGGAGGAAAACGCCACCTCGTGTGCGCTCTCAGTCTCGTCCCCGCGCTGCACGTGCAATGACGTCGGCTACGGCATCCGGTCGCGATAACATGATGACGTGGCTCGAACGCACGGTAGTCGTTTCGGCGTTGATCGTTTGCGCCATCGTGGCCTCGAGGGCTGGAGAAAGCACCCGATCTTCGCTGGCGACCATGTACCACGAGGGCTTTGTCAGCCAAGCCGGTGCGGTCGCCGGTGTGCCGAGAGCGACTGCCGCAATCGGACCCTGAGTGACTGCCAAGGTTTGCTTTTCTGTGTCGGAAAGATCCGGAGCAAAATCAGCGCTGATTCCTTCGGTGGTAATGCTCAAGAACCCCGCATTCAGCCTGAGTTGTGCCGCGACCGGAGTGACCGGCACCGACGCGTTCAACGAGGCGATCGATTGCCCCGCGTCGGGGGCAAACGCGGAGATATAAACCAGTCCGCTCACCTTGGGGTCGTTGCCGGCTTCCGTGATCACGATTCCAGCGTAAGAGTGACCAACCAGGAGCAGCGGGCCCGGGTCCAACTCAATCGCCCGGTTCACCGTGGCCACGTCATCCGCCACGGAGGTCAACGGAAGCTGCACCGCCGTCACGTGGAAGCCTCTTCGTTCCAGCAATGAAATGACCTTTGACCAGCTTGAGCCATCCGCCCAAGCTCCGTGGACGAGAATGACGTCCTTCGTTTTGTAAACATGATCATCCTCCGCCCGCACCAGATTGGCTGCGAAAAGGGCTAGCGCGCTCCACACCAACGGTGCCATCAGCAATGTCCGATTTCTTTGACTTTGCATCTTAGAATCCGTCAGACGAGGCTGCAGACAGCGCAGCGGGAATGAGCATAGAATTCATAAAGGCTCCAATTGTGGTTGTGGTTGAAATCGTGGTCTTCCACGGAGGTCTTGGCTCCTCACTTGGCGGAGCTTTTCTTTATTCGCTCCGAGAGGAACCTTAGTCACGGGATGCGATCGAATCTTCCCGGATCGCCGGTCAGATGTTCTAAGAGCACTCCGTTCTCGTCCAAGGATAGCTACCGTTGGGCGGGCCTTTCGCTAAAAAGTGTCCTCGATTGAGCGTGCGCCGCGAAAACAGCGCTCCTCAACCATGAGGGATTGGATGGTCGAAAGTTAGTGACCATGAAATTGCGCAGCTCGGAGCGTATCATTGTGGGCATGGACGCAATAACTCCCGCAGAAGCCCAGGCTTACTTCAAGCGTTGGGAAATGGTCAAAGAGGTCGAACTCATCGAACTGCGCCGAACGTCCACGGACTCGAAGCTACAGCAGTTGTCGGTTCTAATGGCGTCGCGCGGCCTCTTTGGGGCGGATCCGGAGCGCGAGCATGGTGTGCAGCTCGTGCGTGATCGGTGGGCCCTTCTTCGGCAAGCATTGGGTGGTTGACCGCGTCCCCGCAACCCTGCTGGTCGCGCTCGCCGATTTGGTGAAGTGGCTGGACGCATCGAGGATGCCGTCCATGGTCATCGGGGGCGTCGCGGCTTCGATTTTAGGTCGTCCGCGCCTGACCCAAGATGTCGATGCTCTTGCGATCCTTCCCGAAGGAGAATGGGCCGATGCGGTTTCCATCGCAGCCCGTCATGGGATCCTTCCCAGAATTGAGAACCCGCTCGACTTCGCGCGCCGAAGCCGCGTCCTTCTGATGCGGCATGTGGAGTCCGGTATCGACATCGACGTTACGTTCGGCGGTCTGTCGTTCGAACAGGCGGCGATCGACAACAGCGAGATTCACGATATCGGCGGGCTGCGTGTACGCCTGCCCCGCGTCGAGGATCTGCTCATCATGAAGGCCGTTGCCCGGCGGCCGAAGGATTTGCAGGACATCGAAGGCCTGCTTGCCGCGCATCCTGAGGCTGACGTCGTTGGCGTTCGGCGGTGGGTCAACGAGTTCGCGGTTGCTCTGAGCACGTCCGATATGCTGGACGAATTCGACAAATTGGTGGCGCGGAGCAGGGTAAAGCCTTGATCCGCGGCTGTGGCGACCTAATTATCGCTCAGATGGTCAGAAAGAACGCGCTCGCAGAAGCGGCGACCGAGGCCAGTGCGCATATTGCGACGGCGTAATGAAAGGCGGACAGAAGAGCGGGACCTGCGGCGCCGAGAACGCCGCCGATCAGGGCCGTTGCCACCATGCCTCCGGTGCGTGCAACCGCATTATTCAGGCCGGAGGCGGAGCCGGTATGTTGTTTATCGACCGAAGCGAGGACTGCCGTGGTGAGCGGCGCGACTGCGCCTGCCATGCCGATTGCGATCAACAGCACAGAAGGGAATACAGTCGTCCAGTAGTCGGCGTCCGCCTGAATTCTAAGGGCGAGCAAGAATCCGCCCGCCACAACGAGCGGTCCCAGCGTCAGTGGAGCGCGTGGTCCCATCCTGCCTGCCACGGCACCCATCAGGGGGGAGGCCAATGCCAACACCAGAGCCAAGGGAGCGAGCGCGGCACCGGCTTGAGCGCCGGAATATCGACCCGCCTGAATCAGCACGAATGGGACCAGCACCAGCAGCGCGCCCAGCGCGCCGTACAGCAGGGCGGTGAGGAGAGTAAGGCCGATAAAGCTGGAAGAGCCAAACAGGGCGAGAGGCATCATTGCGCGTTCGCTTTTCGACCTTTCGATGGCGAGAAAGCCCAACATGAGAATGACGCCGACACAAACCAGCAGGACGGCAAGGGGCGTCCAACCCGCGTGAGTCGAGCCGATGGTGAGCCCCCATATCAGAGTTCCGAGAGAAGCGGTCGCCAGCACACCGCCCAGTAGATCCAGCGCCGGGACTGCACCCTCGCGAGGCGGAGTTCGGATGAAGATGAAGGCCAAGACGACGGCGCCGGCCGCGAGCGGCAAATTGATCAGAAAGATCCAGCGCCATCCGAACGTGTCGATCAGCCAACCGCCAAGGACGGGTCCGAGCGCGCCCATCACCGCGCCCACGGACGCCCAAATGCCTATCGCGCGACCGCGGGCTTCGCCCGCAAAAGCCGCCCCGAGAATGGCCAGGCTGTTTGGCATCAATAACGCGGCGCCGACTCCCTGCAGTCCGCGCCCGACCAGCAGCCACGTCAGGCCAGGGGCGAGCGCGCAACCGATCGACGCGGCCCCGAATATTCCGGTGCCCGCGATCAGGAGACGCGCGTGTCCGTAGCGATCCCCGGCCGCGCCGCCAAGAAGCAGAAGAGCGCTGAGAGGCAGGAGGTAGGCGTTGATGACCCATTGCAAATCGGAGGCACCAGCCCTGAACGTGGCGCCGATTGAAGACAGGCCGACATTGACCACCGAACCGTCAATGAATGCGAGGCTCGAGGCCAAAATGGTCGTCGTCAGAACCCAGTTGGGGTGGGCGGTATCGCGGGCGGATCGCAGCTGCATAACCAGGGTTCACGAGCCATGGGACTGGACCGCATGATTGCTGGCTGGCGGATCGGCGTCCACTACTTGGAGCATGGGCCCACTGGTTTGTGGATAGAGGGGTTCATTGGTCACGAACAGAGTCGCTCCCGGCGTCAGTATTCCATTCACCCGGGCCGCGAAGTCAGCAGGTATTTTGATTCTGGCAACGGCGGCAGAATCCACCTGCGTTCCTTGTTCTCCGATGTGCCCTGGGACGCCTACTCACAGCCAGCTGAACCTGGCGGGATCGGGGACGTATGGATCGGGCACGCTGCTCGGCTTGTCGGTCAGCACCATTACGTGATCGACGAGCGGCGCATCCCCGCTGAAGCTCAATCGCGCCCTGCCGATCTCTATACCGTTGCGATAGACGACGATGAGCCGGCTGCCTTGACTGAGCACAATGCTGACCGGCCCACTGGGAGACACATCAGGCCGCCAGCTTTCATCCTCTTTGGGGGCAAAAGCCTCGGGCTCAACCGGCTGCCCGCCGACAAAGGTCACCGGAGCGAGATACCCCGGATGAGCGACCTGCTCCGGCGCGGTTTGTGCGGTGCTAATCACGACCGTCATGCCGGTGGGCGAGATGTCGAATAGGCGCTGTGCAAACTCGGTGGGTAGGTGAATGCAACCGTGCGACTCGGGATAGCCCGGCAATCCCCCTGCATGCAGGGCGATGCCTCCCCACGTGAGCCGCTCCATGTAGGGCATCGGAGCACCGGTCTGTAGCGCCGCAACTGTCACCATTACAATAAGACAAAACGAACGCATTCCTCGTTTCATGACAGCCACCTGAACTTCCTCGGATGGATCAAGTCAACTCTTGGGCCTACTTGCGTTGGAGTTCACCGTCTTGGTACTTTCGCGTCGCTTTTTTATCAATCTTGCCATTGCCGGGGTTGCTGCTGGGTCCGCAGGAGCCAAGCTCGCGCTCGGGCGGACGGCGGCCATCGACGGGCAGATAGACCCGAGCCTGCTGCGGCGCGCGCTCGATGCGCTGAATCGCCACGGCGGGAGCATCGTTCATCAAGACGTTATGGGCGTCGTAGACTTCTCCCTTCCCTCGCGTGCACCGAGGTTTCATCTGGTAAACCTCGCCGATGGCACCGTGCAGTCGCATCTGGTGGCGCATGGCAGGGGTTCCGACCCGTCTCACACAGGATGGCTCGAGCGCTTCTCCAATGAGCCTCGCTCAAACGCGACATCGGCGGGAGCCTATCGAACGGGCTCGCTCTATGTGGGTGCTCATGGTCGCTCGATGCGACTCGAGGGGCTCGACCCGACGAACAGCAATGCCCTCTCTCGAGCCATCGTGGTGCATAGTGCCTGGTACGTGAATCAGGAGGTGATCGGCCACACCGGCATGCTCGGTCGCAGTCAGGGCTGCTTTGCGGTCGCGGACTCCAGCCTATCCGACATCACGATGCGGCTGGGGGAAGGCCGGCTTATTTACGCGGACAAAGCTTAGTAAGAAGCGCACGCGATTCAGCCGGCTCTGTAAGGTAAAATTCCCCGGCCTCGCGGCGATGAGGTTTCTGGCTGATGACCTTACTTCAGTCTTTGGGTATCGAGCTGCCCATCATTCAGGCTCCGATGGCTGGGGTGTCTTCCCCCGCACTGGCGGCGGCGGTGTCCAAAGCCGGTGCGCTCGGATCCATCGGAGTGGGATCGACCGACGCGCAGGGCGCGCGCAGAATGATCGCAGCGGTTCGCGAGCGAGCGCGGCGCCCTCTCAACGTGAATGTCTTTTGCCATCAGCCGGCAAAAGCCGACCCCTCGGTCGAGTCAGCGTGGCTTGAGTATTTGCGTCCCTATTTCGCGAGGTTCGACGCCAAGCCTCCGCCCGCACTCAAGGAAATCTATCGGAGTTTCTTGGAGGACGACGCGATGCTCGCCGCGCTGCTTGCTGACAAGCCGCATGTCGTGAGCTTTCATTTCGGGCTTCCATCCTCTGAGCGCATTCGCGCCCTGCGTGAGGCGGGAATAGTGCTTCTCGCCACTGCGACGAATATCGTGGAAGGTCGTGCGGCCGCGAAGGCGGGGGTTCACGCAGTCGTGGCCCAGGGCTATGAGGCGGGCGGCCATCGCGGAGTATTCGATCCGGATGCTGTGGACGACCGGCTTGGAACACTGGCTTTGACGCGTATCCTGGTGCGCGGACTAGACGTACCCATCATCGCCTCGGGCGGCATCATGGATGGCGCTGGAATTGCCGCAGTGCTGCGCTTGGGGGCGGGCGCCGCACAACTCGGCACGGCGTTCGTCGCCTGCCCTGAGTCCGATGCGGATGCGGGCTACCGTGAAGCGCTGGCCAGCGATGCGGCAAATCACACCCTCATGACGCGCGCCATTTCCGGGCGTCCCGCACGGTGTTTGCGCAATGGGTTCACCCTGCTGGGCGCGGGCGTCTCCTCGCGACAGATTCCCGCGTACCCCATCGCCTACGATGCCGGGAAAGCGTTGAATGCCGCCGCCAAAACGGCACACGAGGCCGGATACGGTGCGCAATGGGCCGGGCAGGGCGCGCCGCTTTCCCGGCAGCTGCCGGCGGCGGAACTCATCGCCGTACTGGCGCGCGAACTAGCGCAGCACGCTTGAGCTCGCTCTGCGGCGCGGGGTAGCGCATCGATTACGTCGGCTGTCTGCGAGCGCGAGCAGATGACGCGCGCAAACCTCGATTTGCATTGGTCGAACGACCTATGTAGACTTGCAACTATGGGTAAGAAAGACAAGGACACTCCGGTCCGGATGTCGCTGCAAACGCTTCGGGTACTGGAAGCCTTTTTGGAGAATCCGACCGCGCAGTTGGCGGGCGCCGAAGTGCACCAACGCTGCGGCATTGCGTCGGGAACCTTGTATCCTATTTTGATTCGACTCGAATCCGCGGGCTGGTTGGTGAGCCAGTGGGAAGCCATCGATCCATCGTCCTTGGGCAGGCCGCGCCGCCGGCTGTATCGACTGACGTCAACCGGCTTGAGGCGCGCCAGTGAAGTGTTCGCAAGCTTCAATCGAGGAGTACTCGCATGAGCCAGCGCAACGAGCGATCGACACCACTCGACTTGGAGGGGATGACCGCTTGGCTGATCCATCACGCCTCCCGCCGAGCGCCGGACTCCTTGTCCTCTCGGCTCGAGGAGGAATGGCTCGCGGACTTGGCGTCCAGGTCCTCGGCCTGGTCGAGACTGCGCTTCGCGATGGGCTGCTGCTGGGCGAGCCTGGTGATCGTCAGTGAGGTCCCGCGAAGCCGAGTTCCAGCGGCGAGCTCCGCCGGAGCAAGGGGAATCATCGCGCTTGCGGATGGACCGTGGGGCTACTTTTCCAAGCGTTCCGGCACGCTATTTCTGGTTGCGGGCTTGCATGCCGCGCTGTTCTACGGGCTGATCACGACACTCTCGCACACGCGCGGATCGGCGAAACCGCCCGATCTTCAGAACCAGGTGCTGAAACCTGTGCCACCAGAAACGTTGCCGCCGCCACTGCCGCGTGAATTGAAATTGAAGGCCTGGGTGATCGACGTGCAGAAGCTCGTCGACAGGGTTCCGCCTAAAGTCGATGTCGAAAAAGACCCGACGGTGCGAGTCGTTGACTCTCTGGAAGGCCAGGTGCCGCAGCTTCCTCCTGAAGCGCCACCTCATAGGGTTCGGCGAGTCGCGGGTGGGCCGGGCGCGGGATTCCCAGACACGGCTGACTTCTATCCAACCCTCTCGCTTCGTTTGGAAGAAGAGGGGCTGTCCACCGTGCAAGTCTGTGTCGATCCCCAAGGTAAACTGCTCGCCGATCCAACCGTGGTGACGAGCAGTGGAAAGGCTCGACTCGACGAGGCTGCACTGAGGTTGGCGAGAGCCGGATCAGGGCATTATCGCTCGACGACCGAGGACGGTCTGCCGGTGAGCTCCTGCTATCCTTTGGGCGTTCGGTTTCAGCTCAAGAAATGACGGGCCAAACACCGGTTCGAAGCGTGACCGGTGAGTATTCCGAGAAGGACCACCGTAGCGGCAGGGCCGCGTTGCGCCGCCAACCCTGGGTGATGTGAAAGCGCCAAAGCCGCTCGGCGCCGCGAAACTCCTCGGCCGGACCACTCCAATCGACTTGCGCTACGCCCTGCAGTTGAATCAAGCTTCCCGTCTCGAATTCCACGAACAACAACGACGCTCGCGGTTCGGCAATCAGATTGCCCAGCGTGTTGAAATACCGGTTCCCGCGAAAATCGGGGATCGTCAGCATGTTGCCGTCGACGCGGACGAAACCGGGGCGCCCGCCGCGATGTGAGATGTCCGCGCCGAATGCCGCGCCGACTCCGGCCCGAGAGCAACTCGCCACAAAAAACGTGTCGGCGCGTGCAATGGCAGCCTGCGCCTTACCATCCAGTTGCTCGAAGGTCTCTACGTCGGCAGAAGCCCCTGTCCCGGCTCGAGGACCATTTTCGAGGGTCCGCAGCTGGATGTATTGCGGACAGTTGCCGAAGCTCTGGTCGACGGCAACTCGGATGCCATGAGCATGGCGGCCGACGATGCGACCATTCGCTCGGTTGCGCCGCCGAGTGGAGAAATCGATGCCCAGGATGCCGACGCTACGGTCCGGGAGAAGCGCGTCCGCTGCGGGATCGCCAACATCCGGAAGCGCATCGATACACAGCGTCTCAGGATCCGGTGACTGCACGAACCCGGGCTTCCCGGTCAGCACGGTCGCAAGCGGCCATCCCGAGGTATCGATCGCGGCAACGAAAATACAGGGCAGCTGCGCGAAAAAGAGTTGATGCGGCGCCGGCATGGAGTGACGAATGCCGCCGCCGCCGCGGGGTCCGCCCCCCGCCAGCGTCTGGGCGGTCAACTCATCCGGATTGAACGGCGATGCGTCCATTCGGTCCTCAAGTTCCCGAGGGTATCGGCAGCGGCGGGATCGGCTTGAAATGAGGCAGCGCCTCGACGCGCCGAAGCCAGGAGAGCACCGATGCATAGCCGTCGAGCGCAATACCGCCCTCGGGCGCATGAGCGACGTAGGAATAACAGGCAAGATCTGCGATGGTGGCATGATCGGCTGCCAGGAACCTGCGGCCGCTCAAGTGCTCATCCATGAACGGCAGGAGCATGCCGGCGATCTGCTTCGAATCGGCGAGCAAGCCCGGATAATTCCATTGCGTGATCATGCGGGCCATTGCCGGTCCATAACGCACCTCCCCGGCCGCGATGGACAGCCAGCGCTGCACGCGCGCGGCGGCCTCGGGCTCGTCGGGCAACCAGTGGGTTTCGGCCCCGTATCGTTTGGCCAGGTAAACGAGGATGGCATTGCTGTCGGCCAACGTGACACCACCATCCTGCAACACGGGGATTTGGCCAAGCGGGTTCAACCGATGAAACTCCGGTGTGCGCCGGACATCTGCGGAAGCCGCCTTAAATCGAAAAGGCAGGCCGAGCATCCGCAGCAAGAGCTCGACCCGGTGGGTGTGCCCGGACAATTCCGCTCCGTAAAGAATGATTTCAGAAGTCGTCACGCTGATTCCCCAGAGTTTTGGTTCCCCAGAGCATTCTATCGTTGCAGTATTCTGCGAGAATCAGGTCATCTGGAAACTGAGAATTCCATAATTAGGAATAATCAAATGGACCGCCTCGACGAACTCACCATCTTCCTTGCCATCTTCGAGACCGGCAGTCTGATCAGTGCGGCGAGGCGTCTGCGCCGGTCGCCGCCCGCGGTGACCCGGGCGCTGGGCGCCCTGGAAGATCGGGTGGGGTCGCGCCTGTTCGAGCGAACGACTCGAAGATTGTCGCCGACCGAGGCAGGTCGCTTGCTGGCAGAGCCTGCACGTGCCTTGTTGGCGGCGTACGAGGAGTCGCTGGCGGGCGCATCGCACGCGCTGATCCGAGGCGTGCTGCGAATCACCGCGCCGGTGCAGTTTGGACGCCGCCATGTGGCACCCATCGTTTCAGCTTTTCTCAACGACCACCCCGATGTACGAGTCGAGCTGACGCTCAACGATCGCAACCTCGATCTGATCGAGGAGGGACTCGATATTGCCTTGCGTATCGGTGGTCTACCGGATTCAACCTTGATCGCACGGCAGGTCGGCAGCGTTCGGCGCGTGGTCGTTGCGAGCCCGCGCTATCTCGCGGGCCGAGGCATGCCTCGAGTGCCGGCGGACCTGGCGAAGCACGACACCATATTTGGCATGGCGCGATCATCAGCGCGCGAATGGCGCTTTGGGAAGAAGAAGGGGCGTGGCTCCGTCGTTCGACTTTCGCCGCGCCTCCTGGTCGATGACGTCGAGGCGCAAGTGCAGGCGGCTAAAGCCGGACGTGGCGTCGCACGGGTGTTGTCCTACCAGGTGACAGAGGAATTGGCCGCCGGCAGCTTGGTGCGGTTGCTTGAGGACTTCGAACCCGAGCCCTTGCCGGTGCAGCTCGTCACCTTGAGCCGCGTCCATATGACCCCGAAAGTTCGCGCCTTTGTCGACACCGCAGTGAGGGTGCTGTGCGATGTGAAGGTCATTCAGTGTCCTAGCCGTGTCCGCCAGCCTGCAGAATGAGCTTCGTGATCTCGTCCGGGTGGGAGATCAACGATAAATGGCTCGCGTTCACTTCGATGGTGTGGGCACCCATGCGCTTGGCCATGAATCGCTGCAGATCCGGATTGATGGTCCGATCTTCGCTCGAAACGGCATAGTAACTCGGCTTCGACCGCCAGGCCGCCTGTGTGGTCCTGCCCGTGAGCAGCGCCTTCTGAAACGGCTCCTGCACCGCATAGAGCACCTTCGCCTTCGCTTCCGGCAGATCGCCCGCAAAATCGCGCAGGAACGCCTGCTCGCCGAGGCGCCCTTCGTCGCCGTCGAAGACGATGCCGGCGGACGCGGGTGGCGTAGGGAATGTCTTGGCCAACGCCGGGTAATCCTCGCCCGCGTCCGGCGCGCGCGCTGCTACGTAGACGAGGGCTGAGACGTTCGGATGCAGGCCGATCTCGGACACGATCATCCCGGCGAAGGAATGCCCAACCAAAATTGTGGGGCCGTCTTGTCGGGCCAGCACCCGTTGGGCCGCAGCGACCGCATCCGGCAGCGTCGTCAAGGGATTTTGTACGGCCGTGGCGTTCAGGCCCGCGGCCTGCAATCGCATGATCACTTCGGACCAGCAGGATCCGTCGGCAAAAAGCCCGTGCACGAGAACCACGTTTCGAGCCGCCGGGAGACCCGAGTTCGCCGCCATGTCGCGCCCGGAGAACATCGCAGCGGCAGCGCCGGCAACCAGGCCCGCAGAAAAAGTACGTCTGTTCAAGGTCATGATTTATCGTCCTTCCCGGTGGAGTTCGTTATCGAGGACCGAGCCAAAAATAACCTGTTTGAATTCAAGCAGCGGCGCGGCGCTTCTTTCGGCACGCATGCGGAGCAGGGCTCCCTCCCAGCTGTTCAACACGAAGCGAGCCAGCAGTCCCGCGGATCGTTGCTTGCCGATGGTTCCTTGTTCCTGCGCCGCCGCGATGCACTGCTCGAAGTAGTGATCCCACGATTTAAACTGCGCGTCGAGTCGTTCGCGCAGGAGCTCGCTGTGATCCGCAATCTCTGCGCTGAAATTTCCAAGCAGGCATCCCTTCCTGAATCCGGCCGTTTTCAACGCCTCGATCCGATCGTCGAAATAGGCCTCCAGCCGTGCCCGCGGCGCGACCTCGGCGTTGCAGAGGATCGCGCGTAACTTGTCCAGATTGCGGTCGAAATACGCACCGAGCACCTCGGTTCCGAACGCTTCCTTGCTGGCGAAGTGATTGTAGAACGAGCCCTTCGGGACATCCGCTCCCGCGACAATGCCTTGGACACCGGTGGCGGCATAGCCGTCGGCATGAAACATCTTCAGGCCCACCTGCACCAAATTGTTGCGGGTGTTGGGGTTGGGCTTCGGACCGCGGCGAAGGGCTGGGCGAGAGGACAAGAACGTCTCCTTGACAAATTAAAGTAGACCGGTCAGAGTAAATTTACTCGACGGCCAGGTCGGTGTCAAGAACGGCGGCGAAGGCGATGATTTCGAAGGTGGATGTGAGGATCGCGGCGGAAGGTGGAATGGAACTGGGTGCGTGGCTGTTTGTGCCGGGCGCGGCTGGCAGGTCGCCAGCCATTACGATGGCCCATGGCTTTTCCGGGACCAAGGAGCACGGCATTGAGCGCTTCGCGCAGGCGTTCGCGGCCGCCGGCTTTGTCGTGCTGATTCACGACCACCGCAATTTTGGAACGAGTGGCGGCGAGCTGCGGGGCGATATCGACCCATGGCAGCAGCTTGCCGATTGG
>Ga0182012_10002132_pt1 | contig 21568 bp, 17 predicted proteins | sample 612S2SmetaG_FD_120486 | JGI IMG/M metagenome (GOLD analysis project Ga0182012, IMG submission 120486) | Permafrost microbial communities from Stordalen Mire, Sweden - 612S2S metaG | ecosystem: Environmental > Terrestrial > Soil > Wetlands > Permafrost | place: Sweden: Stordalen | collected... | reverse complement strand
TTCCCACCGGGCAGCGCCAGGCGGTGGCTGATTTGCTGGCGGAATACGGACTCGATTCTCCGACCGGGGCGCTGCGCCGCAGTTCCATGGCCTGTGTCGCGCTGCCGACCTGCGGCCTCGCGCTGGCGGAGAGCGAGCGCTACCTGCCCGATCTGCTGACGCGGCTGGAGCAGGAGCTGGCGCAGGCGGGCCTTGGCGACGATGAAATCACCATCCGCATGACCGGTTGCCCGAACGGCTGCGCGCGGCCATATCTGGCCGAGATCGGCATGGTGGGCCGTGGTCCTGGGGTCTACAACCTGTATCTGGGTGCCGCGTTCGACGGGTCGCGGCTGAATAAGCTGTACCTCAAGGATGTCAGCGGCGATGCGATCGTGGCGGCGCTGACGCCGCTGTTTCTCGCCTACGCCGCCGAGCGGCGACGCGGCGAGCATTTCGGCGATTTCGTCATCCGCGCCGGACATGTGCACGCGACCACCGCCGGACGAGAGTTCCACAACGACATTGCGCCGGAGGCGGGCGCGTGACCCAGGCACCGGAAATGCCGCAGTCCCGGTTGGGCGTCACGAGCAGGCATGGCTGGATGATACGGCGCCGTCCTTCGATCAACGCAGACCCGGCCGTTCGCGCTGGCATTCACCGTGTGCGGCTTGGCTACAGAGGGATGAGCGCGCCGGCCGGCCGATGTCAGCGAGCGTGAAACCGTCGCTGGTCGCTCCTTTTCTCTGGCTTAGGACGTGCGTCATGACTTATTCGGACCATCACACGGTCGCCCCTTCGGCCATCGGACATCCTTCCGCAATGGATTCAGTTGCCACCGTCTTGGCAAGTTTCCCCGAGGGTTTGGATGCGATTGCCCTGCTGCACCATGCGATCTTCGTGGCGTTTCCGGGCCGGATTGCGGTCTCCTCCTCCTATGGGGCGGAATCCGCCCTGCTGCTGGCCTTGGTGGCTGACGTTGACCGTTCGGTCCCGGTGCTGTTCCTGGACACGGGCCGCCACTTCCCGGAAACGCTGGCCTATCGCCATGCGCTGACGGCGATGCTGGGCCTGACCGGGGTGCAGGATTTGCGGCCGGACCCCGCGGCGTTGGCGAGGGAAGACCCGGTCGAGTTGCTCTATAGCATCGATCCGGACGGATGCTGCGCCATCCGCAAGGTGGGACCGCTGGAGCGGGCGCTGGCGCCGTATGACGCCCTGATCACCGGCCGCAAGCGCCACCAGGCGCTCACCCGCCGGCAGCTTCACCAGGTGGAGGCCGAGGAAGGGCGCATCAGCGTCAATCCGCTGGTCGATTGGGATGCGGCGCGCATCGAGGCGGAGATTGCGCGACGCGGCCTGCCGCCGCATCCGCTGGTCGCCCGCGGCTATAAGTCGATCGGCTGCGAGCCTTGCACCCGGCCGGTGGGGCCAGATGAGGACCCGCGCTCCGGCCGTTGGGCGGGGCTGCTCAAGACGGAATGCGGCATTCATCGGCCGGCCAGCGGCGGGGGCGCGGCGGCGGAGAGCGCCGGGGCGCCCGCAGCCGGATAACTTGCTCCTGCCTCGCGCGGGACAGCTCCGCCCGATGAAACGGCGCTGTCCGCCCATCGCGAGGCTCACGAATTTGTGGTCGGCTTGTTACTCGTTCGCGACGTAATGGGCGTGAACCGATCCTTATAGACACCTATAAAAACTGAAAGCGATCGATCAAGGCCGAGAGGTCGACGGTTCAGGAGGACACACGGCATGCGCTTGCTCAGCCAGGCGGCGGTCAGCGGCGCCCTCATCGCTGGTTGGTGCCAGGTCGCCTTGGCAGATCCCCTCCCGTTTGAGTGGAGCCCATCCAACGTCGGATTGACGGCGACCGGGAACGTCAACGCGACTGCACTAACCATGCTGCATTACGCCGACATAACGATAAATACCCATACTGGCCGCTTCACTGAAAACGGTGTCCTCGCCATCAGCGGGTTTTTGAATGGCAGCGTGGCCGCGCCCCCGAACGGCCTGAATACAACGTACAATCTGTACTTCACATTCCAGGACACCGGCTACCAAACTCAGTCGCCACCGCCAAACTCGGGCGCGTCGGCGACCGGCGCATTCACGACGCTGAATTACACCGTGTGGGCAAGCCCGACATCCGGCATCACTGTGGGTCTGGTGCCCGGCAGCACACCCACAATCACCGGCCAAGGCAGCGCGTTTCCGCTGTTCTACGGCAGTTTGATCGGGGGGGCACTGACGCTGACGGCACCGGTGTCGGGCGGCTATTCACCCTCCGCCAATGCGGATGTGACCGTGACACCCTGCACTGCGAGCGGCCAGACAACGACGACCGGAGCAACCTGCACGGGTAACGAAGCAAGTTTCTTCGTCAGCTCCATCGCCGACCAGTTTCTGACGTTCAACCTGTCCGCCGGTGCCGACGTGACAACACTGACGCCGCCGGGTCCGGGCGGCACCGGAAGCCAATATGCCTGGCTCGACATCAATGCCGGAACCGGCGGGAACGCCAGCTTCCAAACGCCGGAGCCCGGGACCCTTATGCTCTTGGCATCGGGCGTATTGGGGCTTGGAGTCGTCGGTTCGCGTCGCAAGCGCGCCTAGCCTAGCCTAGCCTCGTCTCGCCGCGGCGGGCGACGTCGTTGCGAATGAAACCTCCGGGTCATCGAGATCCACGAATATCCCGCCCGTCCGGGAGAAATGGCGATTATAGCAGCGGTCGTGCTTTAGCATCTCGCCCCAGCGCGCCTGCATCACGCGGGTTTCGTGAAAGAACCGCAGTTGGTGGTCCGGCTGGAAGTCGCTGCCTCGGCTAAGGCTCTCGCGATGCTCGGCGACCGACGCAGGCGTCCAGACGATGCGGTAGCCGGCAGCGGCGATCTTCAGGCACAAATCCACGTCGTTGAGCGAAACCGGAAGCTCCGACTCGTCGAATCCGGCCACGCGCATGAACGCGTCACGCCGGCAGAGCATGCAGGCCGCGGTCACGGCCGAGAGGTCCTGCGCGCAGACTGCCCGCGCCATGTAGCCGGGATGATCCGCCGGCAGCCCGCGATGGGCATGCTCCGCGATCCCCGCCACCCCGAGCACAAGGCCGCCATGCTGCACCAGCCCGTTGGGATAGATCAGCTTGTTCCCCACAATCGCCACCAGCGGATCGGCCAGCGCTTCCCCGACCATCTGCGCAAGCCACTGCGGTTGCGTGACCACGACATCGTTGTTCATGAACAGCAGGAACTTGCCCTGCGTCGCCGCCGCGCCGAGGTTGTTGAGGCGGGCGAAGTTGAAGCGCTCCTCCACCCGCACGACCCGCGTGCCGTCCTGACCGTCCATCTCCGCGGCGAAGGCCTTCGCCTCGCCGGAGACCGACCAGTTGTCCATCAGCACGATCTCATAATTCCGATAATCGGTCACGCGCCGAAGCGCATCCAGGCAGACGCGCGTCATGCCGATGTGTTCGCGATACGGAATGATAACCGAGACCTTCGGCTCCTGCGCAAGGGTCCACTGTATTTCGTAACAGCCGTCCCCGCGCGGCGACCGCACGTCCGCCTTGAGACCCTTGCGCTGCAGATGGTCCGACACCGCGTGAACCCCGGCCGGGATGGCGGACCTGCTGTTGACCGCGGATGCCGCGGGCTTCCGCCGGTGGCAGAGGATCTCCGGCACGTGGTGGACGTCGTTCGGCTGGGCGATCTCCGCCAGGCGAAGCACCAGGTCGTGGCGCTCGGCGCCGTCAAGGTCGGAGCGCAGCGGTCCGGCCGTTCTGAGGTGGCCGCGCTCGACGAACAGTATGGAACCGACGTAGTCTTGTGCCAGCAGCAGGCGATAGTTCCAGTCGGGCTTTAGCCGGACATCGGAAAAAGTCCCCGTGTCGTCGATGCCGTCCTCGTCGCAGTACAGCAACTTGGCGCCGGTGCGCAGCGCCGCCTCGACCATGAGCGCCAGCGCTGGGGGGGCCATAAGCTCATCCTGCCCGAAAAACGCGACGTAACGGCCCTTCGCGCTTTTCAGCGCCGCGTTGAGGCCGGCGACCGTGCCGCCGTTCGGATCGCTGTGCACCGCGCGGATGCGCGGGTCGCGCCCGGCAAGATCGGCGATGCACTCCGCCACGTCCGGCGATCCGTCGCCGACGAGGACCAATTCCCATTTCGCATAGGTCTGGACGACGACGGACTGGACCGCGGCAACGACATCGCTGGTCCGCGCACACCCGGTTAACGGCCCGGGCGACGAGCAATCGTGTTGCCGGGCGGCGCAGATGACGGTCACCAGCGGCGGCTCGCGTCCTTTGCGCGCTGTCGGCAAGGGCGGCAGCGCCGCCGCGGCCAGGCTACGCTGGTAGGCGCGCGCCCACCGGTCGTAGGTCTGCAGGCTGAACCGTTCGCGGGGCAGCAGGTCGTCGATCTGTGCACGCAGGGTTGCGAGTTGGGCAAGGATATGGTCGGCCGAAGCCTGAAGCTGCCGCAGCTTCCGGTGGTCCTCGGGCTCGGGGAACTCAGCCACATACGGGCTGTTCTGCAGCTCTACGCCGCCTGGGATGACGTTGAACCGCAGTTCGACCGGTTTGCCGACGCTGTCGGCCGGCGCGACGAACTGGAAGCCGCAATTCGGATCGCACGCCGCCGCCTCTGCGACATCCGGTCGAAACAGATTGGCCACGACCTGGCCGACTGGGTGTCCGTCACAGGTCACCAGGACCTGCAAGCCGCCGTGCCTTCGGTCGGTGATCCGATCGTGGCGAAAGGCCCAGCCGGTTATGGCGCCGTTATGCAGGCCCTCCACCACCCCGAAGACGCTCGTGGAGGGAAATCGGAACTCCCGTACCGCCCTTCCCCTGCCCGATGCGTCGATTACCGCGACCGGCGCGCCATGGGGACTGCGGAGTTCCAGCACATGGGTCTGGTCGTTGCAGTATCTCGATGGGATGACGACGGAGAACCCAACCGAACCAGTCGGAAATCCGCCGTCCAGGACATCCTGCCGGACCCCGTCGCACGGGAAGTCCTGGATGAACGCATCATCGATATGCAGGCTCAGGGTGACAGGCTGCAGCGGCGAGCCCTCATCGCAGGCCCATCCGGCCACCTCTTGATCCGACAGAACGTCGAGAAAGACGATCACGGAGCGCGGCTGGACTTGCACGTTCGTCTCGCGGCTGGAAGCTCGGAAAGACATTTCGGCACGCGCCCGCACCGACCAATCGCGGTCGGTCGGACTGTGCCCCCGCATCGCTCAGCAGTCTAGCGACGGACGAACAGTGTACGGGTGGGCTCGCCGTTGCATCCGACGAAGCGCGCGCCGGCCACCGGTGGCATCGGACGGCCAGCGCAAGTCCAGGACTGTTGGTCTGCGGCCGTCAGGCCATTTGATGGGCGGGCACGGCATGCTCGCCGACGAGCGCAGCGGAAAGCACGCCATCGATCGCGTTGATGTCGTCCAGCAGCCGTCCCACGGTCCGGGCATCGGGGCCTTCCAGCACCACGACGATGCGACCCCAGTCGGCGGCGCGCGTCTCGACGAAAGGCAAGGCGGCGATGCGTTCGGCGACCGACACGACATCTTTCGGCCGGGTCTTCACCAGGGCCGAGGCGGTGTGCAGTGTGATGGCTTCAGGCATGAATGCTCCCCGTTGCGAGCGCGATAACACGGCGGAACAATATTCAGGGCTGCACGCCCCGACCTGCGGCCGGGCATGGCCGGAGATGACTTGCCAGCTCCGCGCAGCGTATTTCCCCCGCTCTCGTTAACGCGAGGATGATGTACTATTCGGCTTTCGGCAAGAGGGGATGGGGTCCGGGCGATGCCGGACGGCGGCGCTCCCGGGTGACCCGGGAGCGCCGCCTGTCGCTCAGGCCGCCTCGGCGAGACGCCCGTTGATGGTCAGCCCGTCGGCGCCGGCCGAGACGCGCACCGTCTCATTTTCCTTCACCGCGCCCTCCAGGAGCAAGCCGGCCAGCGGGTTCTGCAGGCTGCGCTGGATCACCCGCTTCAGCGGACGGGCGCCATAGGTGCTGTCGTAGCCCTCGGTCGCCAGCCATTCCAGCGCAGCGCGATCCAGCTCCAACCCGATCTTCCGGTCAGCCAACAGCGCCCGCAACCGTTCGATCTGGATCAGCACGATTGCCGCCATGTCAGCGCGCTGCAGGCGGCGGAACAGAATGATTTCGTCCAGCCGGTTCAGGAATTCGGGCCGGAAATGCGCGCGGACCACATTCATGACCTGGCCTTGCACCATGGCCGCGGATTCGCCTTCCGGTTGCGCCGCCAGAATGTCCGAGCCGAGGTTGCTGGTCAGCACGATGATCGTGTTCTTGAAATCCACCGTCCTGCCCTGGCCGTCGGTCAGCCTGCCATCGTCCAAAACCTGCAGCAGGACGTTGAACACGTCTTCGTGAGCCTTCTCCACCTCGTCGAACAGGATCACCTGGTAGGGCCGCCGGCGCACCGCCTCGGTCAGCACCCCGCCCTCGTCGTAGCCGACGTAGCCAGGCGGCGCGCCGATCAGCCGCGCCACCGAGTGCTTCTCCATGAATTCGCTCATGTCGATGCGCACCATGGCCCGGTCGTCGTCGAACAGGAACGCGGCCAGCGCCTTGGTCAGCTCGGTCTTGCCGACGCCGGTGGGACCCAGGAACAGGAAGCTGCCGATCGGCCGGTTCGGGTCCTGCAGGCCGGCGCGCGACCGGCGCACGGCATTGGCCACCGCTTTCAGCGCCTCGTCCTGGCCGATGACCCGCTTGCGCAGTTCTTCCTCGATGCGCAGCAGCTTGCCGCGCTCGCCTTCCAGCATCCGTTCCATCGGCACGCCGGTCCAGCGGGAGACCACGCCGGCGATGCTTTCCTCGGTGACCGCCTCGTTCACCAGCTTGCCGTCGGACTCCTTCGCCAGCTTGCGCTCAAGGTCGGGGATCACGCCGTAGAGCAACTCGGACGCCCGCGCCAGGTCGCCGCGGCGCTGCGCGATCTCAACCTCGCTCTTCGCCTGGTCGAGCCGTTCCTTCAGCTTCTGGGACTCCGCCACCTGCTCCTTCTCGGACTTCCAGGCGGCGGCCATCGCGTTGGCCTTGTCCTCAAGCTCGGCCAGTTCCTTCTCCAGGGTTTCCAGCCGCTCGTGGGACGCGATGTCGCTTTCCTTGCGCAGCGCCTCGCGCTCGATCTTGAGCTGGATCACGCGGCGATCCAGTTCGTCCAGCGCCTCCGGCTTGCTGTCCACCTGCATGCGCAGCCGGCTGCCGGCCTCGTCCATCAGGTCGATCGCCTTGTCGGGCAGGAAGCGGTCGGTGATGTAGCGGTTGGACAGCGTCGCCGCAGCGACCAGCGCGCCGTCGGTAATGCGCACGCCGTGGTGCAGCTCGTACTTCTCCTTGATGCCGCGCAGGATGCTGATCGTGTCGGCCACCGAGGGCTCGCCGACGAACACCGGCTGGAAGCGCCGCGCCAGCGCTGCATCCTTCTCGACGTGCTTGCGGTACTCGTCCAGGGTGGTGGCGCCGACGCAATGCAGGGTGCCGCGCGCCAACTCCGGCTTGATCAGGTTGGAGGCGTCCATCGCCCCGTCGGCCCGGCCGGCGCCGACCAGCGTGTGCATCTCGTCGATGAACAGGATGATCTCGCCCTGGGCGGCATCGATCTCTTTCAGCACGGCCTTCAGCCGCTCCTCGAACTCGCCGCGGTATTTGGAGCCGGCGACCATCGCGCCGAGATCCAGCGCGAGCAGCCGCTTGTTCTTCAGCGCTTCGGGCACGTCGCCGTTGACGATGCGCAGCGCCAGTCCCTCGACAATGGCGGTCTTGCCGACGCCGGGCTCCCCGATCAGGACGGGGTTGTTCTTGGTGCGGCGGGCGAGCACCTGGATGGTGCGGCGGATTTCCTCGTCACGGCCGATCACCGGGTCGAGTTTTCCTTCCCGCGCCAGGGCGGTAACGTCGCGCGCGTATTTGTTCAGCGCGTCGAAGCCGGCTTCGGCGTTCTGGCTATCGACCTTGCGCCCCTTGCGGATGTCGGCGACCGCCTTGTCCAGCGCCTGAGCGGTCACGCCGGCCGCGCGCAGGGCGCGGGCCGCCGCGGTGTCGCTGGCGGCAAGCGCCACCAGCAGGCGGTCCTGCGCCACGTATTCGTCGCCGGCCTTGGTCGCGGCTTGCTGCGCGGCGTCGAGCACCCGCACCAGCTCGGGGGTGATTTGCGGCTGACCGGCGCCGGGACCATGCACTTTGGGCTGCTTGGCGATTTCGGCCTCGACCCCGGCCAGCGCCAGCTTTGGGTCGCCGCCGGCGCTGCGGATCAGCCCGGCCGCCGCCCCTTCCTCGTCGTCCAGCAGCGCTTTCAGCAAATGTTCGGCGGTGATCCGCTGGTGGAACTCGCGGATCGCGATGGTGCCGGCGGCCTGGAGGAAGCCGCGCGAGCGTTCGGTGAACTTCTCGATGTCCATGTCCTGTCCCTGTTGATTAGGCGACGGGCTCGGTTCGCCCCCCTGGAGGCAGCGAACGGTGAACCTTTGCGCTAGGATTTGGGAAGGGGCGGCCGGCCGCTCAAGAGGATGTCACCATGCGCATCGAATACCTGTACCGCTATCCGGTGAAGGGTCTGACTGCCGAGGCGCTGGAAGCCGCCGAGGTGGAACCGGGCAGGTGCATCCCCTGGGATCGGGCGTTTGCGCTGGCGCAGGGGGATTCCGGGTTCGACCCGGGCGCGCCGGTGTGGCGGCAGAAGAGCAACTTCATGTGCTTGTTGAAGAATGCACGGATCGCGGCGCTGGTTTCGTTGTTCGATCCTCGGTCCGGCATGCTGGCGATCCGCGCGCCGGACGGCAGCGCGGTGGTCGAAAGCCCGTTGACCGAGCAGGGGCGCGCCCGGATCGGGGCGTTTTTGGCGGCGTTCCTGGGGGATGAGGCGCGCGGGGGGCCGCAGTTCCGCTACGTGCCGGGGCACGTGTTCTGCGACCAGCAAAAGCCGGTGGTGAGTCTGATCAACCTGGCGAGCCTGGCCGACTACCAGGCGCGGGTCGGTGCCCGCCGCCACCGGCGCCGGTTCCGCGCCAATGTGTGGTTCAGCGGCGCCCCTGCGTGGAGCGAGTTCGGCTGGGTCGGGCGGCAGATCCAGCTCGGCGGGGCGGTGCTGCTGGTGACCAAGCGGATCGTGCGGTGCGCGGCGACCGAGGTGAACCCCGAGACGGCGGAGCGGGACGTCGATCCGGTGGCGGAGCTGCGCGGCTTGTACGGGCACTCCGATCTGGGAGTGCATGCGGAGGTGGTGGAGGGCGGGCGGTTTGCTGTGGGGGACGCGATCGAGGTGCTGCCGGAGTGATGGCGGCGGCCGGTTTTTTTAATCCGCGGCCTCCTCGCCGAGTGGAGCCCCCGGTTGTCCAGATGGCATGGACGGAAGGGAGGGTTCTCGACAAGCATCACGGGACCTCGGATATCGGACGCCGGGCGGGCCGAGCAGTGTTTTTGCCTGTGCCAGTCCCGTCATGCCGCAAGCTGCTCCCCGCCTCGGCGAACTGGAGGGCGTGGCGGGCGCCGCGGCTTTGTTCCTGTGAAACCATGGGATACCTGACGGCCGCCGAGGCGGCGGCACGCCCCGGCCGGCATTGTACTCCGCTGCGTGAGGCGGATCGTCTTCAAGCGGCGGCCTGGAACGACGGACGGCCCTTCGCTTATCCGCCCCGCCACTGCCCCACACCAGCCGTCGCGCCTGAACTATCGCGGCGACAGCACCATCACCATCTGGCGATTCTCCATCCGCGGCATCTGCTCCACCTTGGATGTCGGGTCCATCTCGGTACGGATGCGTTCGAGCACGCGCACGCCGATGTCCTGGTGCGCCATTTCCCGGCCGCGGAAGCGCAGCGTCACCTTGACCTTGTCCCCCTCCTCGATGAACGACTTCATGGCGCGCATCTTCACCTGATAGTCGTTCTCATCGATGTTCGGGCGGACCTTGATCTCCTTGATCTCGATGACCTTCTGCTTCTTCTTGGCTTCGTTCTTCTTTTTCTGCTGCTCGTACTTGAATTTGCCGAAATCGAGAATTTTCGCCACCGGCGGCTCAGCGTTCGGACTGATCTCGACGAGGTCGAGCCCGACGCTATAGGCGCGCAGCATGGCTTCGCGCGTGGTCAGCACGCCCTGCATCTCGCCGTCCTGATCGATCAGCCGCACCTGCGGAACGCGGATTTCCTCGTTCACGCGGGGCCCGTCACGCGTCGGCGGAGCGGGCATTGGTCCTCTTGCTATGGGTCTCTCCTACTGCTGTTTGAGTCACGTTGGGACGTTTTGAGTCACGTTGGGACGTTGTCAGTCTGGTTCAGATCACGCCGGACAGCGCGCGGCTGCGTCGCCGGGCTCCTCACGCGTCCGTCACCACTGGGTAGTCTCGCCGATTTTGCCAGTGGCAATCAAGGGCGGCAATCGAGGGCGGCGATCAAGGGCGGCGATCAGCGTTACGGTCAAGCGGCGGTCACCGTCCTGGCTAGATCGGGCGGCGTGGCCTCCGCTGCAAGCCGCGCCACCGCCTCATCCAGCGGCAGCACCTCCTGCGCCTCGCCACCCAGCCGGCGCAGCGCCACGGTGCGGGCTTCAGCCTCCTTGCGACCGACAACGACCAGAACCGGCACATGCGCCAGGCTGTGCTCGCGGATCTTGGCATTGATCTTCTGGTTGGACAGGTCGAGCCGCACCTCCAGCCCGGCCGCGCGGAACACCGCCGCCGTCTCGCGCGCGTAGTCGTCGGCGTCGGAGACAATCGTCGCCACCACCACCTGCACCGGCGCCAGCCAGAGCGGGAAGCGCCCGGCATATTGCTCGATCAGGATGCCGAGGAAGCGTTCGAAGCTGCCCAGCACGGCACGGTGCAGCATCACCGGGCGCCGGCGGCTGCCGTCCTCCGCCACGTATTCCGCGTCAAGCCGCTCCGGCAGGACGAAATCGACCTGCAGCGTGCCGCACTGCCACTCGCGGCCGATCGCGTCGCGGAGCACGAATTCCAGCTTGGGGCCGTAAAAGGCGCCCTCGCCCGGGTTCAGCTCGTACTCGACCCCGGCGGTGGCGCAGGCTTCCTTCAGCGCCGCCTCAGCCCGGTCCCAGACTTCGTCAGTGCCAGCCCGCACGGCCGGGCGGTCGCTGAACTTGATGCGGAACTCGGGGAAGCCGAAGTCGCGGTAGATCGACGATAGCAGTTCAACGAATTTCACGGTCTCCGACGCAATCTGCTGCTCGGTGCAGAAGATGTGCGCGTCGTCCTGGGTGAACGCACGCACCCGCATGATGCCGTGCAGCGCGCCCGACGGCTCGTAGCGGTGGCAGGAGCCGAATTCCGCCATCCGCAGCGGCAGTTCGCGATAGCTGCGGATGCCCTGGCGGAAGATCTGAACATGGCACGGGCAGTTCATCGGCTTCAGCGCGAGCACTTTGTCTTCGTCCGCGACCTGGGCGATGAACATGTGTTCGCGGAATTTCTCCCAGTGGCCCGACGCCTCCCAGAGCGAACGGTCCACGAGCTGGGGGGTCCGCACCTCCTGGTAGTCGGCCGCCTCCAGCCGCCGGCGCATGTAGGCCTCGGTCGTGCGGTAGATCTTCCAGCCGTTCCGGTGCCAGAATATGCTGCCGACCGCTTCCTCCTGGAGGTGGAACAGGTCCATCTCCTTGCCGATGCGGCGGTGATCGCGGCGCTCCGCCTCCTCCAGCATGTGGAGGTAGGCGTCGAGTTCCTTCTGGTCGCGCCAGGCGGTGCCGTAGATGCGCGACAGCATGGCGTTGCGGTGGTCACCACGCCAATACGCGCCGGCCACCTTCATCAGCTTGAACGCGGTGCCGACATCCGCGGTCGAGCGCAAGTGCGGGCCGCGGCACAGATCGACCCAGTCGCCCTGGCGATACAGGGTGATGGTCTGGTCGGGCGGCAGGTCGTGGATCAGTTCGGCTTTGTATTTTTCGCCTTTGGAGTCGAAGAAGCGGATCGCTTCGTCGCGGTCGATTACCTCGCGCTGGAACGGGGCGCTGGCGGCGACGATCGCGCGCATCTTGGATTCGATGGCGGGAAAGTCTTCGGGGGTGAACGGCTGGTTGCGGGCGAAGTCGTAGTAGAACCCGTTCTCGATCGAGGGGCCGATGGTGACCTGGGTGCCGGGGAACAGTTCCTGCACCGCCTCCGCCATCACATGCGCGGCGTCGTGGCGGATCAGCTCCAGCGCGTCCGGGTCGCGGCGGGTGACGAACACGATGTTTGCGTCGTGGACGATCTCGGTTGCGAGGTCCACCAGCTTGCCGTCCAGCTTCATCGCCAGGGCGGCGCGCGCCAGGCCGGGGCCGATCGCCGCCGCAACCGCGGTGCCCGTCACCGGCCCGTCGAAACGGCGGACGGATCCATCGGGCAGGGTCAGGGCGGGCATGGACGCTGGTCTCCTGGGCGCGTTGCTTGGGGGAACGTCTATGGCGTCATGGGGCTGCCGCCGCAACCCCGGGGCGCGTGGCGCGGGGCAGGTTTGCGCGGGGTATGTGCGCTTTGGCGGGACGGCTTCTGCCGGATGGTCGCACGGCGATGGCTAGGCTGGGTGGGCTGCGCCCGGTGTCCCTGGGTGGAAGCGATACCGCCAGCAAGCGAGCTTTCACACGGAGTTCACCGAGGAAGATCAAGCCACTGAGGTCACGGAGGAGAGTCGGGCGCGGAATACCGTCGCCGGTCGAAAGTCCCCCCTGCCGCTTGTGACAGGCGCTCGCCGCCGGATCGATTTGGATGTCGATGGTGGGCGCACGTGGGATCGAACCACGGACCTCCTCCGTGTCAGGGAGGCGCTCTCCCGCTGAGCTATACGCCCTCGCGTCGGGAGCCGGGCTGATAGCCGCCTTCTTTCTGACGCGCAAGCTGGCGCGAATGGGTTGACTGCGCTACGAGACGGGTCGTTTGTCTATGCCATCATGTCGTTGGCCCGACCGGTCACGCTGACCGGTCGAAAGCGTAGGGTGGATAAGCTCTTGCGCTATCCACCAATGCCCCAAGCCGCACCGCAGAAAGGTGGACGGCGCTTCGCCGGTCCACGCTGCGTGGAGCCACATGAAGCGGTCTTTGGAACGGGCGATGGTAGGAATCCGGACAATCGAGGCACCGGGCGCTACACCGCGACATCGCACAATGCCGCGCTGCCAATAGGTTAAGCCGCGCCGCGACGATGGCACGCCAATTGCGTCACCTCGCACGACGAACCGGCGTGGAGACGCGGATGTCCGACTTGACCGTTGCCCGGTCCGACCTGGCGATCGCCACCGAGCCGCCGCCGTCGGTCGGGATCAACGACAGCACCCTGCGCGACGGCGAGCAGGCGCCTGGCATCGCCTTCACCATCGCCGAGAAGGTCGCGATCGCCCGCGCGCTCGACACCGCCGGCATCGACGAGATCGAGGCCGGCACGCCCGCCATGGGCGGCGCCGAGATCGAGGCGATGGCCGAGATCGGCCGGGTCGTACGGCACGCAGCAGCAATCGCCTGGGGCCGCATGACCGAGGCCGACGTCGATGCCGCGGTTCGCACCCGCTTGCCCCGGGTCAGCCTGTCCGTGCCGACCTCGGAACGGCAGATGCGCGCGAAAAGCATGCGCGGGCCGGAAGACGTGCTGGCGCGAATCGCCCACGTCGTCCCCTACGCGCTGGACCGCGGTCTGCAGGTCGCGGTCGGCGGCGAGGATTCCAGCCGCGCCGACCCGGATTTCCTGCTCCGCGTGCTGGATGCGGCGGCGGCGGCCGGCGCGCACCGGTTCCGGTTTGCCGACACGCTCGGGGTAATGGACCCGTTCGCAACCCAGGCTGCGCTGGCGAAGCTGCGTGCAGCGACCGACCTGGAGATCGAGTTTCACGGCCATGACGATATCGGCCTGGCGACCGCGAACTCGCTGGCGGCGGTCCGCGGCGGGGCGACGCATGTCAGCGTCTGCGTGACCGGCCTCGGCGAGCGCGCCGGCAACGCCGCGCTTGAGCAAGTGGTGGTGGCGCTGGCGCGCACCGGCCTGGGGCGAACCGGCACGCGGTTCGACCGGCTGCCGGCGCTTGCCGCGCTGGTGTCGCGCGCCACCGGCCGGCCGGTGGACGCGGCGAGCCCGATCGTCGGTTCCGCCGTGTTCAGCCACGAATCGGGGCTGCATGTGAGTGGCCTGCTGCGCGACGCTGGCACGTATGAGGCGCTCGATCCCGCGCTGTTCGGGCGGTCACGGCGGATCGTGCTGGGCAAGCATTCGGGGCTGGCCGCGGTGCGGCATACGCTGGGCGGGCTGGGGCTGCAGGCGGACGAGGCCCACGCTGGCCGGGTGCTGGAGCGGGTGCGGCGGCATGCGGTCACGACGAAGCGTGCGGTCGAGCCGTCCGAGCTGGCCGCCTTCCACGCCGCCACGGCGCCGGCACCGAAACCGCGGAGAGTGCTGAGCCGGTTGGGGCTGGACTCGCTGCTGGTCTCGGCGGCGAGCCCCGCCTGACGGGGTTGCGGGCGGTGATGGACTCGCCTCTGCTGGGTCGCCGCGTTGGCCGCTTGCCGGCGGTGGCGGTGGTCCTGGGCACCAATGACATTGCGTCGGCGATCGGGTGGCGGATGGCGCGGGCCGGATGGGGCGTGCTGCTGCTACGCGATCTGGACGTGGCCGTGCTGCGGCGGGGCATGGCGTTCGATGACGCGATGGAAGACGGGGCGGCCTCGCTGGACGGGGTTGTGGCCGTGCGCGCCGCGGACCCGGCTGCCGCCGCCGCGGTGGTGGCCTCGGCGGGCGGAGTGGCTGTGGGGCGCTTCGGGGTTGGCGCGCTGATCGCCGCTCGGGTGCTGGCGTTGGACGCGCTGGTGGATGCGCGCATGCACAAATACGCGGAACGGGAGGATTGGCGGCCCCTCGCCGCCTGCGCGGTCGGCGTCGGTCCGGGGTTCGTGGCCGGCAGCAACGTGCATGTGGCGGTCGAGAGCCTGCCCGGCGCGGAGGGGGCGGTCGTCGCCGCCGGTCCCACGGCGTCGCCGACCGGCAAGGCCATTCCGCTTGCGGGCGCCGGCGCGGAACGCTTCGTCTATGCGCCGCTGTCCGGCCCGTGGGTGGCGGAGGCGGCGCTGGGGGCGTGGGTGGAGGCCGGCCAGCGCATCGGCCGGATCAGCGGCGTCGCGCTGGAGGCGCCGCTGGCAGGCACGATCCGTGGCCTGGTGCGGTCGAGCCCGCACGGCATCGTTCGGGGGACAAAGCTGCTGGAGATCGATCCGCGCCGGGGGGCGCTGTGCCGGGGGATTGCTCCACGGCCGGGGCGGATCGCTGCTGGGGTGGCGGAGGCGTTGGGGGCGGGTGTTACACCAACCGCCCAAAACGCTGAGTCGTGGAATCGCGAAGAATATCCATCATTCAATGGGATACGCCTTCCGGCACGAGTCAACCTTTGCGGCGGTTGGTATTACGGTGGGGTTGGTGGAGGCGGCTTGCGCGGCTTGAGGCGGGCTTCCCCGGAGCCGTGCCGGTTGCTGGGTTCGATTGAAGACGGCCCTATGCCAGCCGGCGCGCGTTTCCCATAACCTCGCTGAAGCCCTATATAGTCTTGCAAGGAGAGGGACGATGGACAGCCCCAACGACCACCGACCCGAGAACGAGACCCACGACGAGCCGCCGCAGGTTAGAGAGGCTTCGATCCGGACGATGTTGGAGCAAAGCCGCCAGAACATCGCGGAGGGCCGGACGGTGCCGCTGGCCCCGGTGCTCGACCGGATGCGGGCGACAGCGGAGCGGACACGGGACGAATGAATTAGTACTTAGGTCGGGTTCAAGTCTGCCAGGAAGTCACCCAGAAGCCTTTTATTCTTCTTCGAATTGCATTCTCGACATGCCGTTATAAGGTTTAGTAGGCTATTATCTCCACCAATCGTTACGGGCCTTACATGATCAAGAGTCGAGGTGAACCGCGTCAATTGCTTCCCGCAGTATTGACATTTATAATCGTCTCGCTCATAGACCTCTAACCTATTCTCTCTGATGTTATAGTAATCCAGATCTGTCTCAGTAACGCCAGCAGTTTCTCGACCATTCCGTTGCCGTTCCCGAGCAGACCGGCATGCTTCTATCTCCTCCGGCAACAGCACACGATATGGTGTCCCTTCCCGATTTGCTTCGCCCTCCTGTCGGATAGCTCCGATTGTCGTGAGAGCTTGGAGCGTTTCTTGCATTTTTCGGTAGCTGGCCGTGTCGGATTGCCCGGATGCCGATTTGATTACACCCGCCCGCATGCCCCGTCTGCTAACGCGAACCAACGGCGTGCCGTTGGCCAAAATAGAGTTTCTTATGAGATACATGTAAATCGCAGCCTGATACGGCGTCAGATTGGGAAGCAATAGATCTACGATATCACATATAATATCCGGCAACTCAAAGCCCGTAAAGGCGGCCCGTATCGACGCTACATCGTTCGACAATAGCGATTTTTCTTCTAATTTTGTGAGTAGCTCCCGAATTTGTTCGATAGTTTCTTTCATGGTGTGACTTGCCATACTGTTGTTTGGCCGGCATATTTCACGCGTATTACGAAATTAAGGTTGGCACCGGAACCCTGGTTAAGCGGTCTTCCCAAGATCCCGAAACGTCTTGATCCTCACAGCATGATCGGGAAAGCGCGCGGTGATCTCCAACTCACCGCCCATCGCCTCGATGAAGCGGCGCAACGTACTCACATACATATCCGCCCGCTTCTCGATCTTGGCGACGGCGGGCTGCTCGACATGCAGAATCTCCCCCAAAGCCGCCTGCGAAAGCTGCCGAGCCGTCCGAAGCTGGGTCAGGTCCATTTCCTCGCGCAGCTCTTCGGACAGCCGGTCCACCCGCGCGCGCCGCTCCGGCGGCATCTTCGCCAACAGCGCGGAAAACTTATGCCGCCCAGTCATAGCAAACCCTCCGCCTTCAGTTCCGTCAGATGCGCGTCGTAGAGGTCGTCCGCCAACGGCACATACTCCTCGTAGAACCGATCCCTGCCCGTCTTGTCGCCGCCGATCAGCAGGATCGCCGCCCGGCGCGGATCGAACGCGTAGAAGACCCGCAACGGATTTCCGCCACTCTGCACCCGCAACTCCCGCATATGCGCATGCCGCGACCCATTGATCCCCGAGCAATGCGGAAACGGCAGCGCCGGACCGTGCTGGGCCAGAAGTGTAACCGTCGCCGCAAGCCGGTCCTGCTGAGCCTCGTTCAATCCGGTCCACCAATCACCGAACTCGTCGGTATATTCGACCTCCCAGACCACGCCCTATATATTCCTTCCATGGAATGCCGTCAAGGATGACCGGCCCCCCACAGAGCCTTCCAAGCCCTAATTTTCCGTTGGTCCATGTCGAGCCCGCGCCCGGGTCGCACGCGGCAGGCGATCTCACTCCCGACCGGGCCCGGCTCTCCGAAACGCCCCTCGCAAAACTCGGGTCACTAAGGAGAAACCGCCAGCACATGGTAGTCGTCCGACGCCACGCCTCGGCTCGCAGCCGCGAGGTCGCGCGCCAGCCGGTCCGCGACCGCAACCCGGTAATGCAACGAGTCCCAGTAGTTGTCATCGTTCTCCGTGATCGGGCTCGGCCGCATAAAGTCCACGACCAACGTGTTCGGCTGCCCCTCCGCCATCGCGGCGACGCGGCGTTTGCACTCGCCCCACACCGCGGCAACCGGCGAATCGGGCGGCCACAGCCGCACATGGTTGTAAGGCACAAAGAACAGCACGCGCCGTGTCGAAGCCGGCAGCTTCGCGAGATCGCCGGCGAGCATCTCAAGCGCGGCAAAGCGCCACGCAGCAGGCGGCCCGATGCGCGGTCCGGGCGGCGACGACGCGCCGGTTTCCTGCCGCAGATGCTCGGCAACGCGCGCGGAATCGTAGTCGCTGTCCGGCGGAACGAAGCTGGTGTAGCCGTCCCGGCCGTAGGTTGGCGGCTTGGCGCCGATCAGGATGCCGAACAACTGTCCCGCCTCCTGCACGGCGTACATGTTCAGCATCTCGGCGTAGCCCCGCCAGCGATTGGCGCCATACATCCAGGCGGGAAACGCACGCGGCGTAAACAGCTCGAGCGTGTCGCCGGTGCCGCACCAGCGCACGTCCAGCCCGACCATCACCACGCGTGGCGCCGGGTGCGCGCGGCGGAAGACGTCGAACAGACGCGACTGCTCGTACGCCGTGGCATCGTTCATCGCCAGGTTCGCAAACCGGGCGCCGAACGCCGGATCGAGCGCGCCGGGCCGCAGCAGGCGGCTGGTCGAGGTGCCGAACAGCGCGCTGTCGAACCGATCGGAGCGGGCCAGCGACGGAAACGCAAATCGTGCGTTGCCCGCGACCGGCGAGCGGTCGAGCGGGGGCGACAGCGGCAGCGTATCGAACGGATCGACCAGCACGACGAAGGCGTAGATCACCCCCACCGTGACGGCGGCAGTGCCGACGGCAAGCCGGAAAAACCGGCGCCAGGGGTTAGAACTGGAAGTAGATGAAGACATTGGGCAGTCGTCCGCCAACCAGAAGCAACAGATAAGCCAGTCCGGCGCCGGCCGGCACCGCCAGCCACGGGTGCGGCCGGAGCATGCGCAGTGCGGCCTCCTGGCTGGTGGGTCCCAGCAGCGCGATCGCGGCGCCGCCCGCCAGCACCGCGACGTCCTCCTGTTTCAGCTTCAGGCTGCCCATGCCGTTTGTCCCCAGCATCGCAAGCAGCCCCTTGCCGGCATGGGTGAAGTCAGGCGAACGAAACAGCATCCAGCATGCCATGACGAACAACAAGGTCACGGTCCAGGCGAGCGCGCGCGGCAGGCGCAGCCCGCGGTCCTGCCACACGTGGTTCACCGCCAGCGCCGCGCCGTGCAAGCCGCCCCAGGCGACGAACGTCCAGTTGGCGCCATGCCACAGCCCGCCCAGCAGCATGGTCGCGATCACGTTCAGCGCCTGGCGCGGCGGGCTGCAGCGGTTGCCGCCCAGCGGGATGTACAGGTAGTCGCGCAGGAAACGGCTCAGCGTCATGTGCCAGCGCCGCCAGAAATCGCGGATCGAGACGGCCCGGTACGGGGCATTGAAGTTGAACGGCAGGCGAAGGCCGAACATCAGGGCCAGTCCGATCGCCATATCGGAATAGCCGGAAAAGTCGAAGTAGATCTGCAGCGTATAGGCACCGCAGGCGGTCCACGCTTCCGCCGCCGACAGCGGCCCGGTCAGCGCCTTGGCAAACAGCGGATCGGCCAGCATCGCCAGCGTGTCGGCCAGCACGACCTTTTTCGCCACACCGATGATGAACAGCACGAAGCCGCGCGACAGGTTCTCCCACATCTCGGGCCGCCGCGGATCGGCGGCGAATTGCGGGATGATCTCGTTGTGCCGGACCAGCGGTCCCGCGATGAGCTGCGGGAAGAAGGTGACGAACATACAGAAGTCGAGAAAGCCGTAGATATGCCGATCGCCGCGCTTCAGGTCGATCAGGTAGGAAATCTTCTGGAACACGAAGAAGCTCATGCCCAGCGGCAGAATCAGCTGCCAGGGCTGCCAGTCTCCGCCGAACGCGCCGTAGACCGATCCACGCAGGAAGTCCGCGTATTTGAACAGGCCGAGCACCGCCAGGTTCAGCGCCACGCCGAGCAAGGGTATCCACCCGGCACGCACCCGGCCGAACCACTGCGCGATCAGCCAGTTGGCAAGCGTCAACCCGGCGAGCAGCGGCACAAAGCGCACGTCCCACCAGCCATAGAATGCCAGCGACGCAACCACCACCAGCGCCTGGCGCGCAGCCTTGCGCGCAGCCAGCGCGTAGTAGAGCGACAGCACGACCGGCAGAAAGCCGACAATGAAGACTTGCGAGTTGAACAGCATTAGTTTTGGAACGGCGCCGGAATGACTGCGGCGCCACCCTGCATTTCACGCAATCTGCCGACAGCGCCTGGCGCGGAACCAACCCCCGCCAGGATGTGCTCGTGGCTGGTATGCGCGCCGCGCCCTGCCACTTTCGCCTTAAGCTGCTTCGCTACCATGACTGGATGATCCTAACCCGAAGAGTCCCGTTTTCACGGGGACAGAATCACGATCCATAACCGAGCACAACACGGGTTTCCTGACTCGACCGGCTGGGACGTCGTCGGTTCCAGGAAACTGGCTCGCGACACCGGCCTTGTTAAGGACCCAATGGATCAGATTGGCGCTTGGTAGGCGCGTCTGGTGGGGGGGGCGGCAGACCACCGAACCGGCAAGCCGCACCCAGGCCGCTCCGGCGGCAACCTGGCCACCGGTGCGGACGATGTTTGTCCCTCGTTCCCCGCAAGCCCAGGAACCGCCGGCGTCAGAACCGGTACGTGCCGAACAGCACGAAATACGAGACGCTCTTGCCGCCCGCTTCGGTGATCGCGGGGCCGGCCAGGAACTCGGCGAAGATGGCACCGAGCGTCAGGTGCCGGTCCAACCGCCAGCGAACGTCCGCCGACAGCTCGGTGCCAACCCGCGCTCCGGTCGTCTTGTTGGTCCCCGGGAACAGCGTCTCCGCGCTGCCGTACAGCCCGTCATGCAGCGAGGTGCGCCACAGCGTGTCCCAGCCGAACACCGCCGTCACCACCGGCGTCGGCTTGAAACTCAGCACCGGGCGGATGTCGTAGACATTCGCTGGCACCAGCAGCGGGGTCTCGGCGAAGTAGGGCAGGCGGGGATACAGCGCGTTGAACGTCCCAAGCGTTCCGTGCCCGCTGTCGCCGCTGGCGGCGTTCATTTCCAGCGCAAGCCGCGGCTCCCACGGCAATCCGCGGAACGTGTAGCCGGCGATCGAGGCGAGCAGCCAGGCACGGATGTCGTTGCCGCGGAAACGACCGCCCTGCAGCGCGGCCTCCGAATTCCAGTCCCACCCGCCGGCGGCGCCGAACAGGCGCGTGCCGACAGTCTGGCGGCTTTCGAACCCGGTCTGGCCGCGGAATCGCCCCAACGCGTTGTCGTAGCCCATCCAATACAGGTCGGCCTTCAACCCGCCCCACACCGGCACCGTGAGGTACCCTCCCCACAGCGACTGGTTCAAGTTGGAGTGGTCGTCGAACACGCCAGTGTTGTCCACCACCGGCCGAACGGCGAACAGGTCAATCGTCGCACCGCCCAACGCGTCCGACAGGCGAAAGCCGTCGAAGGCGCGGCGAACATTCGGTCCCTCGCGCAACGCGACCAGGCGCTGGTAGCCGTACTCCATCTCCGCCTGCCCGACACGCAGCGTGGGTGCATCGCCCAGCGGTGTCGGCGCCCGCAGATCGGCGAACCCTTGCATGACATCGAGCTTGTCAATGTCGGTGGTCGTCGGCGTGCCGCGGTTGCCGAGCCGCTCCATGTCGCCGAGTTGCAGAAAGACACGAAGGTAGTCGTTGACCCGCAGATCGGCATTCAGCAGCAGCCGGTGCAGCAGGTAGGCGTTGCTGTCCGGCGCCTTGATACCAAAGTTGGGGTTGATATATGATTCGAAACGCTCGCGCAGTTCTCCGCCGAAGCCGAGATAGCTGGGTCCAAAGCGGCCGTCGCCGAGCGGGAGGTATTTGATGCCGTCCCAGAAGTCGACCGCCTTCGCCGGCTTCCCGCTATTCGGGGTGATGGGGCCACACGCGTAGGTTGAGGCC
>Ga0182012_10002131_pt1 | contig 21569 bp, 19 predicted proteins | sample 612S2SmetaG_FD_120486 | JGI IMG/M metagenome (GOLD analysis project Ga0182012, IMG submission 120486) | Permafrost microbial communities from Stordalen Mire, Sweden - 612S2S metaG | ecosystem: Environmental > Terrestrial > Soil > Wetlands > Permafrost | place: Sweden: Stordalen | collected... | reverse complement strand
CGTTGTGCGCCTTCATCAATCCGGCCAACCGGCTGATGGTCTATCGCGGCGACCTCGGCAACCGTTGGGCCGGTCCGGCGTTCCTGTTGAACCAGATGCTGGTTTGGGGATTCACCGGCCAGGTGATTTCCGCGGTGCTCGACGTCGCCGGCTGGGCGAAGCCGTGGGACACCGACGATATCCGCGAGCTGGATGACGTGATGGCACTGGTTGGCCACCAGGGTGACGCGCGATGAACTCGATGACCCCGTCACAGTGGCTGGATGTCGCCGTCCTTGCCGTCGCCTTCATCGCGGCCATCTCGGGCTGGCGTTCGGGTGCGTTGGGTTCGCTGCTGTCGTTTGTCGGGGTGCTGCTCGGAGCGATAGCGGGCGTGCTGCTGGCACCGCACATCGTCAGCCACATCGCCGCTCCGCGCGCCAAACTTTTCACTGCGCTTTTCCTGATACTCGCGCTGGTCGTTGTCGGTGAGGTCGCCGGTGTGGTGCTGGGACGGGCGGTTCGCGGCGCGATCCGCAGCCGCGCGATCCGAAACATCGACTCACTCATCGGTGTGGCGGTCCAGCTTGTCGTCGTGCTGACCGCCGCCTGGTTGTTGGCGACCCCGTTGACCCAGTCGAAGGATCAGCCTGAACTTGCTTCTGCGGTAAAGGGTTCACGGGTGCTCGCTCAGGTCAACGAGGTCGCGCCGCCCTGGCTGAAGACGGTGCCCAAGCGGCTGTCGGCGCTTTTGAACACCTCGGGACTGCCCGCGGTGCTTGAGCCGTTCAGCCGCACCCCGGTGATTCCGGTCGCCTCACCAGACCCCGCGCTGGCCAACAATCCGGTGGTGACTTCCACGGCGCCGAGCGTCGTCAAGGTGCGCAGCGAGGCGCGTAGTTGCCAGAAAGTGTTGGAGGGCAGCGGATTCGTGATAGCTCCTGACCGGGTTATGACCAACGCGCACGTGGTGGCCGGGTCCAACAATGTGCAGGTCTTCGCCAGCGGCAACCCCCTCGACGCGACCGTGGTGTCCTACGATCCGTCGGTCGACATCGCCATCATCGCCGTCCCGAACCTGCCGCCGCCGCCGCTGGACTTCGCTGAGGCCGACGGGAAATCCGGGGCCAGCGTTGTGGTGATGGGCTACCCCGGCGGCGGGAATTTCACCGCTACCCCGGCCAGGATCCGTGAGGCGATCAAGCTGAGCGGTCCCGATATCTACCGGGACCCGACACCGGTTACCCGCGACGTGTACACGATCAGAGCCGATGTGGAGCAAGGTAATTCAGGTGGGCCGTTGATCGACCTGAGTGGTCATGTGTTGGGCGTGGTGTTCGGTGCCGCCGTCGACGATGCCGACACCGGATTTGTGCTGACGGCCGGCGAGGTGGCCGGCCAGCTTTCCAAGATCGGTAACAGCCAGCCAGTGCCCACCGGCGCCTGTGTCAGCTGACCCGGGGCCCGTGCACCTGTTCGAGGAACCTGGTCAGGTGCCTGTTGACTTCCTCCGGTGCTTCTTCGTGGCTGAAATGCCCTGCGCCGGCAATGGATAAGTAGCGCCCGTGTGGCGCGTAGCGCTGCGTACGGTCCACCGGATCGGCCAGCACATAGGGGTCGGCGTCGCCGCGCAGGTGCAGCAGAGGTATACCGAGTTGTTGGGAGATCGATCCCATGAATCGTCGGCCTTCGTCGCGCAGCTGGCTGCGAACCGCCCAGCGCTGGTATTCCAATGCGCAGTGCGCAGCCGACGGAATCTGGATCGCCATCCGCAGATAACCGATGGTCGCGGAGAAGTCCTCGGAGGCAACCCATTTGGCCGAACTGCGGGTACGAACAAGGCGCTCGACTTCAGCTGCGTTGTCTCGGGTCAGCAGACGTTCCGGCCAGATCGGCACCTGATAGCGCAGCAACGTCGGCAGCACTGCGTAGCCCTGGTCGCGTCGCGTCAACGTGGATCGCCGCAACGCTGCCGGGTGCGGCGAGCTGATCAGAGCGATGGCGCGTACCAGGCGTGAGTGCAGCCGCGCGGTGCTCCAGCAGACCAGCCCGCCGTCCGCGTGGCCGATCAAAGTCGCCGACGAGTGCCCCAGCGCACGGATGAGCCCGGCCGTATCGCCGGCGAGTGTCCAGCCGTCGTAGCCGCGCGGCGGCTTGTCACTGCCGCCGTAGCCGCGCAGGTCGACCGCAACCACGCGCGCCCCGGCCAGTCCGCGCAGCTGATGACGCCAGGACCACCAGAACGATCCGAAACCGTGCAGCAGGAGCACCAGTGGCCGCGCCGTGGCCGGTGTGGTCACATCGGTGCCACCTGGTAAAGCCTCGACTACGTGGAATCGGATGCCGTTAGCATGCACATCCAAATGGCGCCAAGGCCCGTCGATTCGGGTCAGCGCGGGATCTGGCGCTGCCACTTACCAACCTGAGGTGTCGGTGGGTGCGGTGTCGGGCTTGGTTTCGGGGCTGGTGATCGCGCGCGCCCCCGCTTTGTCGTGGCCAGCGGTCAGCGCTGTACGCGTTTCTTTGACCGATTCGATCGTCTGGCGCGGTCCCCTGATGCGCCGAACCTTCAGGAAACCCAATACCGCCAGCGCGGCCCCTACCACCAGCATGGCCGCGAACACGATCAAATACGCCGCCCACTGCGGCAGCCAGTTGCCGAGCAGCTCGGCGAGGAAAAAGAAGAAAAAGAATGTGGAGTAGAACAGCACCACCAACGCGGCGATGAAGAAAACGCTGCCGGTCAGGCCCTTCTTGACGTCCCGGGTGATCTCGGAGCGAGCCAGTTCGACCTCGGCGCGCACCAGCGTGGACACCTGAGTTGTCGCGTCTTTGATCAGATCACCGATCGAGGGCTCACCAGGCCCGGCATGGGGGTCGGCCAGCGGAATTGTGGTCAGCGTGCTGGGCACACCGTTCTTGCGATCGACTTTGCTCACAGACGGTCCTCTCGGTTGTCGTCGCGGTTCATGTTGCCATGCGGCGCGATGTCAGGCTGACGGAACCGGCGCGGGGATGATTTAGACTTGCGCACCTGTGCCCTGACGTCCGATCAGTTCGACGGGAGTTCCGCTTTGCAGACGGCCCATCGGTGCTTTGCGGGGGCGGCGGTGGCGGTGCTGTTAGCTCTGGTGGTTTTACCCGCCAAGACCGGGGCCGCCGACGACAGGGTCCCGATGGGCGGCGGTGCGGGCATCGTTATCAACGGGGACACGATGTGCACCCTGACGACCATCGGAGGCGATTCCGCCGGCGAGTTGATCGGCTTCACCTCCGCGCACTGCGGGGGTCCCGGCGCGCAGGTCGCCGCCGAGGCGGCCACGAGCAGGGGGGTGCTCGGCGTGATGGTCGGGGGCAACGACAACCTCGACTATGCGGTGATCAAGTTCGATCTGGCCAAGGTGATACCGGTGGCTAGCTACAACGGTTTTGTGATCGCCGGCGTCGCCCCGGATCCGATGTTCGGCGCGATCGCGTGCAAACAAGGCCGCACCACCGGGAACTCCTGCGGCGTCACCTGGGGGGCAGGTCAGACGCCGGGGACCATCGTCATGCAGGTATGCGGACGGCCAGGTGACTCCGGGGCGCCGGTGACGGTGAACAATCTGCTGGTCGGCATGATTCACGGGGCCTTCAGCGACGCCCTCCCTGACTGCATCGTCAAATACATCCCGCTGCACACTCCGGCGGTGGTGATGTCGTTCAGCTCGATCCTGGCCGACATCAACGCCAAGAACCGGCCGGGCGCGGGCTTCGTCCCCATCCCGGCCTGAGCCGGCTCGGTTACTTCGCGGCCTGAATCGCGACGAACACGCTGGGGTCGAGCAACGTCGACGTGTCACCCAACTCGCGCTTTTCGGCGACGTCACGCAATAGCCTGCGCATGATTTTGCCGCTGCGGGTCTTGGGCAGTTCGGGTACGACATGGATCTCGCGCGGTTTGGCGATGGGCGAGATCTCCTGGGCCACCTGACCGCGCAGCTCGTCGACGGTCCCGTCGTGCGCCTCGTAGCTGGCAACCATGACAACGAACGCGCAGATGGCTTGCCCGGTGGTGTCATCGGTGACTCCGACAACCGCCGCCTCGGCGACGCCGGAATGGCCGACGAGCGCCGATTCCACCTCGGCGGTCGAGATCCGGTGCCCGGACACGTTCATCACATCGTCGATGCGGCCCAGCACCCAGATCGCGCCGTCGGGATCGAACCGGGCGCCGTCACCGGCGAAATAGAAGCCTTTATCGGCGAACTTGGACCAATAGGTTTCCCGGTAACGCTCCGGGTCACCCCAGATGCCGCGCAGCATCGAGGGCCACGGCTGATCCAGCACCAGGTAACCGGTGACGTGCTCGGCGCCTTCGACGTCCGGGGGCAGCGGATCACCGTGATCGTCCACGATCTTGGCCGAGATCCCGGGCAGCGCCGCCATCGCCGAACCGGGTTTGGCCGCCGTGACTCCCGGCAGCGGCGAGATCATCGCCGAACCCGTTTCGGTCTGCCACCAGGTGTCTACCACCGGGACGTTGTCCGCGCCGAAGACAGTGCGGTACCAGCGCCAGGCCTCGTGGTTGATCGGTTCACCGACCGATCCCAGCAGTCGCAGGCTGGACAGATCGTGCGCGTCGGGGATCTCGCGGCCCCACTTCATGAACGTCCGGATGAGCGTCGGTGCGGTGTAATAGATTGTTACACCGTACTTTTCGATGATCTGAAAATGTCGGTGCTCGTCAGGCGTATTCGGTGTGCCCTCGTAGAGAACCTCGGTGACGCCGTTCGACAGCGGGCCGTAGACCCCGTAGGTGTGCCCGGTGACCCAGCCGATGTCGGCGGTGCACCAGAACACGTCGCTCTTGGGCTTGACGTCGAAAATAGTGTGCACCGTATAGGAAGTCTGGGTGAGATAGCCGCCGCTGGTGTGAATGATGCCCTTGGGATTGCCGGTGGTGCCCGACGTGTAGAGCAGGAACAGCGGGTGCTCGGCGTCGAACGGCTCAGCCGTGTGTTCCGCGTTCGCGGAGTCGACGACGTCGTGCCACCACACATCGCGGCCCTCATTCCAGGACACATCAATTCCCGTGCGCCGCACCACCAGAACGTGCTCGACGGGATTGTCGGGCCCTTCGACCGCCTCGTCGGCCGCGTCCTTGAGCGGCGCCGGCTTGCCGCGCCGGAACTGCCCGTCGGCAGTGATCACCAGCTTGGCCTGGGCGTCGGCGATCCGGGAGCGCAGCGCCGTGGCGGTGAAGCCGGCGAACACCACGCTGTGCATGAGGCCAAGCCGCGCGCAGGCCAGCATCGCGACTACAGCCTCGGGGATCAACGGCATGTAGATGGCGACCCGGTCGCCGGCGACCAGACCCAGGCTCGTCAGCGCGTTGGCCGCTTTGCACACCTCGGTCTGCAGATCGGAGTAGGTCAGGCTGCGGCTATCGCCGACGGGCTCGCCCTCCCAGTGGATGGCGACCCGATCACCTTTACCGGCTTCGACGTGGCGGTCCACGCAGTTGTAGGCGACGTTGAGCTTGCCGCCGACGAACCACTTGGCAAACGGCGCGTCTGACCAGTCCAGCACCTCGCTGTACGGTGTCGCCCATGACAGCCGGTCGGCCTGTTTGGCCCAAAAAGCAAGGCGGTCTTTCTCGGCCTCGTGGTAGAGCTCCTCGCGGGCGTTGGCCTGCTCGACGAACTGCGCCGCCGGCGGATACGAGCTCGGGGCTTCAGCACTGGTCTCGGTCACTGGCTTGTCTCCTCATCGCGGTTTCAGCTCGTCAACCGTCTGTGAGCCTAGCCGGGTGCGGCGCACGCAGGCTCTAGGGTCGCTGTCATGCCTCGGATGCGGGCCATACTGGCCCAAGCGGCCTTGCTCGCCCTCCTCGGGTGTCTTGCCGGCGGCTTCTCAGTCGGTTGTGGCGGCGGCGTGCTGAGTCCAGATGTGGTGCTCGTCAACGGCGGGGAACCGGCGAACCCGCTGATTCCGACCAGCACCAACGACAGTTTCGGCGGGCGGATCATCGACCGGCTTTTCGCCGGCCTGATGTCCTATGACGCCGCGGGAAAACCCTCGCTCGAGGTGGCCCAGTCGATCGAGACCACCGACAACATCAACTATCGCATCACTTTGAAACCGGGGTGGAAATTCACCGACGGCTCGCCAGTGACGGCGCACTCGTTCGTCGACTCGTGGAATTACGGCGCCGTGAGTACCAATGCCCAACTGCAGCAAGACTTTTTCAGCCCGATCGAGGGGTTCGACGAGGGGCGGACCGCCATGTCGGGACTACACGTGGTCAGTGATCTCGAATTCAACGTGCGACTCAAGGCGCCGACCATCGACTTCACCCTGCGACTGGGCCATAGCGCGTTCTACCCGCTGCCGGAAGCCGCATTTCGCGATATGACGGCGTTTGGCCGCAACCCGATTGGCAACGGCCCCTACAAGCTGGCCGACAACTCGGACGGCCCAGCGTGGGAACATAACGTCAAGATCGACCTGAGACCCAACCCCGGATATCACGGCAACCGGATGCCGCATAACAGAGGCCTAAGATTCGAATTCTACGCCAATCTGGACACCGCTTACGCCGACCTGCTATCGGGCAATCTCGATGTCCTGGATGCGATTCCGCCGAGCGCCCTGCCGATCTACAAACGCGACCTGGGCGATAATGCCGCCAGTGGCCCGGTAGCGGTCAACCACAGCCTGGATACCCCATTGCGGTTGCCGCACTTCGGCGGCGAAGAAGGCCGGCTGCGCCGGCTTGCGCTCTCAGCTGCGATCAACCGCCCACAGATCTGCCGGCAGATCTTCGTCGGAACACGCAGTCCTGCTGTTGATTTCACCGCACGCTCGCTGCCGGGCTTTGACCCGAACCTGCCCGGCAATGAAACGTTGAACTTCGATCCTGTGCGGGCGCGCCAACTCTGGGCGCAAGCCAACGCGATCTCGTCGTGGAACGGCCAGTACCAGATTGCGTACAACGCCGACGCCGGACATCAGGAGTGGGTGGACGCGGTGGCCAACAGCATCAAGAACGCCCTGGGAATCGACGCCGTCGGCGCGCCACAGCCTACTTTCGCTGGATTCCGCACCCAGATTACCAACCGCGCCATCACGACCGCGTTCCGGGCCGCATGGCAGGGTGACTATCCGTCAATGATCGAATTCCTCGCCCCCCTGTTCGCCACCGGCGCGGGTTCCAATGACGTCGGCTACTCCAACCGCGGGTTCGACGACGCCTTGATGGCAGCCGAAGCTGCCCCCGATTTGCGGCAGTCAGATGTGCTGGTGAATAACGCACAACGAATCCTGTTGCACGACATGCCCGTTGTACCGCTGTGGGACAACATCAGCGTCCTCGGTTGGTCGCCGCAGGTCAGCAGGGTCGCCGTGACTTGGAATGGTCTGCCCGACTACGAGAACATCGTGAAGGCCTGAGATGGGCTGGTACATCGCGCGCCGGGTTGCCATCATGGTGCCCGTTTTCCTCGGTGCCACGCTGCTCATCTACGGCATGGTCTTCTTGCTGCCCGGTGACCCATTGGCCGCGCTGGCCGGGGACCAGCCGCTGACCCCCGCGGTGGCCGCGCAACTGCGTGCCCGTTACCACCTCGACGATCCCTTCTTCCTGCAGTACCTGCACTACCTGGGTGGCGTACTGCGCGGCGACCTGGGTCGATCCTATTCCGGGCTGCCCATCAGTGACGTTCTGGCACATGCGTTTCCGGTCACCCTCAGGCTCGCGATGATCGCGTTGACGGTGGAGGCGGTGCTTGGGATCGGATTCGGCGTGGTCGCCGGCCTTCGCCAGGGCGGCATCTTCGATTCCACGGTGCTCAGCACCGGGCTGGTCATCATCGCGATCCCGATATTCGTTCTCGGCTTCTTGGCGCAATTCGTGTTCGGGGTGCAGTTGGGAATCGCGTCCGTCACTGTGGGTGGAAGGGCGACCTTCGCGCGCCTGCTGCTGCCCGGGATTGTGCTGGGCTCAGTGTCATTCGCCTACGTGGTGCGGTTGACCCGGTCCGCGGTGGCCGCCAATGCGCACACCGACTATGTGCGCACCGCGACCGCCAAAGGGCTGTCGAGGCCGCGGGTGGTGGCGGTGCACATTCTGCGTAACTCCCTGATACCGGTGGTGACGTTCCTGGGCGCCGATCTGGGGTCGTTGATGGGCGGAGCCATTGTGACCGAAGGCATCTTCAACATCCATGGCGTCGGCGGCGTGCTTTATCAGGCCGTCACCCGCCAAGAGGCGCCGACGGTGGTGTCGATCGTGACCGTCCTGGTGCTGATCTATTTGATCAGCAACTTGCTGGTGGACCTGTTGTATGCGGTCCTGGACCCGCGGATCCGTTATGGCTGAGCTACTCAGGCGCCCGAAGTTCGTCATCGCCGCCATGCTGGTCCTGTTGATTCTCGTCGTCGCCACCTTTCCGGCGGTGTTCACCGGCGCCGACCCAACCTATGCCGACCCTGGCCAGAGCCTGCTCGGACCCTCGGCGGCGCACTGGTTCGGCACCGACCTGCAGGGCCACGACATTTACGCGCGCACCGTCTACGGTGCGCGGGCATCGGTCACCGTGGGGTTGGGAGCCACCCTGGTCGTGTTCATCGTCGGCGGTGCGCTTGGCGCGCTGGCCGGCTTCTACGGTGGCTGGGTCGACGCGGTGGTCTCCCGCGTCACCGACGTGTTCTTCGGATTGCCGCTGCTGCTGGCCGCCATCGTGCTCATGCAGGTCATGCACCACCGCACGGTGTGGACGGTGATCGCCATCCTGGCCTTGTTCGGCTGGCCGCAAATCGCCAGGATCGCCCGCGGCGCGGTGCTGGAGGTGCGGGCCAGCGATTATGTGCTGGCAGCTAAGGCGCTAGGGTCGACCAGATTTCAGATCCTGCTGCGGCACGCGGTGCCCAATGCGTTGGGCCCGGTGATTGCGGTGGCCACTATTGCCCTGGGCCTGTTCATCGTCACCGAGGCCACGATGTCCTACCTCGGCGTCGGACTGCCGACATCGGTGGTGTCCTGGGGCGGCGATATCAACCTCGCGCAGACGCGGCTGCGATCAGGCTCACCCATATTGTTTTATCCGGCCGGTGCACTGGCGATTACGGTGCTGGCGTTCATGATGATGGGTGATGCACTACGCGATGCCCTGGATCCGGCATCACGGAGATGGCGACCATGACCGCCATCGGGATCGCCGCGTCGCCACTGTTGTCGGTCGAGGGTCTGGAAGTTAGATTCGGCAACCACGCCCCGGCGCTCCGCGGCGTGGACCTGACCGTCCTGCGCGGCCAGACCGTTGCCGTGGTGGGCGAATCGGGGTCGGGTAAATCCACCACGGCCGCCGCGATTCTCGGGTTGCTCGCGCCCGGAGGCCGAATCACGGCCGGGCGAATCGTTTTCGACGGGCGCGACATCACCAGTGGTGTCACATCAGCAGACCGCCGGTTGCTCCGATCGATCAGGGGCCGTTGCATCGGCTACGTGCCCCAAGACCCGATGACCAACCTCAACCCGGTTTGGAAGGTCGGCTTTCAAGTCCGGGAAGCGTTGCGCGCCAACACCGATGGACGCGACGTGCGACGCCGAGCGGTGCAGCTGCTCGCCGAGGCGGGCATGCCGGATCCGGCGAAGCAAGCCGGCAAATACCCCCATCAGCTGTCCGGAGGCATGTGCCAACGTGCGCTGATCGCGATCGGGTTGGCCGGCCGGCCACAGCTGCTTATCGCCGACGAGCCGACTTCCGCTCTGGACGTCACCGTGCAGCGGCAGGTGCTCGACCATTTGCAGCGGCTCACCGACGAACTGGGCACCGCCCTGCTGCTCATCACCCACGATCTGGCGCTGGCCGCCGAGCGGGCCGAGTCACTGGTCGTTGTCCACCGCGGATTGGTGGTGGAATCCGGACCCGCGCAGTCAATTTTGCGGAACCCACAACATGACTACACCAGACTTCTGGTGGCTGCGCCGCCGTCCCTCAGCGCCAGGCGTCGGGCGCAGACCGGGCGGCAGCCAGGCGTCCAAGCCGACGACGTGCTGGTCGCCTCGGAGCTGACGAAGACGTACCGGGAATCTCGCGGTGCGCCGTGGCGTGCAACCGAGCTTCGTGCGGTCGACGCCGTGTCATTTCGGTTGCGACGGGGGAGCACGCTTGCGGTCGTCGGAGAGTCGGGGTCGGGGAAATCCACCCTGGCGCGCATGGTCCTCGGTCTGTTGGAACCCACTGCGGGGACAGTGGTTTTCGAGGGCACCCGGATCGATGGCGCACTGGACCGGGATAAAGCACTGGCTTTTCGCCGGCGGGCACAGCCGGTATTCCAAAACCCCTACAGCAGTCTGGACCCCAGGTACTCGGTGTTTCGCGCCATCGAGGAGCCGTTGCGGATTCACCGGGTCGGGGACCGCAGGCAGCGCGCGCAAGCCGTTCGCGAGCTGATCGAGCGGGTGGCGCTGCCGTCGTCGGCGTTGGGCCGGCTGCCCCGGGAGCTATCGGGTGGTCAGCGCCAGCGGGTCGCGATAGCCCGGGCGCTGGCGCTGCGGCCCGCGGTGCTGGTATGCGACGAGGCGGTCTCAGCGCTTGACGTCCTGGTGCAGGCGCAGATCCTGGGCCTGCTGGCCGATCTGCAGGCCGAGCTGGGTTTGAGCTACCTGTTCATCAGCCACGACCTGGCGGTGGTCCGGCAGATCGCCGACGACGTGCTGGTGATGCGGGAGGGCCGGGTGGTGGAGCACGCGCCAACCGAAGATGTGTTCACCCGGCCCGGCCACGAGTACACCCGGCAGTTGTTGGAGGCTATTCCCGGCTCGGCCAGATAGGTTGCAACGTGTGACGCCTGACCCGCTGGCTCCGCTGCTGGAGCTGCCCGGCGTGGCCGAAGCCAGTGACTGCGCCCGCGACGCGCTGGGTCGGGTTCATCGGCACCGGGCCAACCTGCGTGGCTGGCCGGTGACCGCTGCGGAGGCCTCGCTGCGCGCGGCGCGGGCCTCGTCGGTGCTCGATGACGGTCCGGTGGTCAGCGATCCCGTTTTCGGTGGGGCGCTGCGGGTGGCTCAGGCGCTGGAAGGCGGCGGGGGGCCGATGATCGGGATATGGCAGCGGGCGCCTTTGCAGGCGCTCGCGCGGCTGCACATGCTGGCCGCGGCTGACCAGGCCGATGATGACCAGCTGGGCCGCCCGCGCGTCGAGTCCGGGGTTGGGCCGCGGCTGGAGTTGCTCGCGGATGTGGTGACCGGCGGCACGCGGGCGCCGGCACCTGTGGTTGCCGCGGTGGCACACGGTGAGCTGTTGACACTGCGGCCGTTCGGCAGCGCGGACGGTGTGGTGGCCCGCGCCGTGTCGCGATTAGTGACCATCGCCAGGGGGCTGGATCCGCACGGACTGGGTGTGCCCGAGGTGATTTGGATGCGCCAACCCGCGGAATACCGAGATGCCGCGCGCGGCTTCGCCGAGGGAACGCCGGACGGCGTGGGGGCTTGGCTTGTGCTGTGTTGCGGGGCACTGCAGGCTGGCGCGCAGGAGGCTTTGTCGATCGCCGAGTCTATGTAAGCGGGCGGCAGTCCGAAGAATTCGAACCGCCGCCCGCTAGCACGGAACCCGGTTACCAAGCGTGCATCTGTGGGTTGCGTGGGTGGCCTCGGCGATCTTGCGACGCATTCAGCCGCAACCCCACCCAAAGGGTCGTCGATGCATTCTGCTCTTCGCAATTACGCAGGCCCGCAACACTTCTGCCATTATCGCGGCTATGACTCCGCGTGGGTGCCGGGAACCGTGCTGGGCGCCCGGATCGGGAGGTCGATCCTTCTCTTCCGGATCGAACTAGGCCTAACCGAGCTTCCGTGTCTCCTTTGTACTACTAGACCCTTAACACGGCAAGGCCCAATTCCGCCAAAGTTACGAAGGCGCAGTGTATTGCGTGCGCTAAAAGGCGAGCCGGCGCAGCAACGAGTAGGTAACCGCGCCGGCGGCCAGCGCCGTGATGCCCACCGCGGCAGTCGTCGCAATGGCGGCCCCCGACGGTGCCGGAATACGGTCGCGCAGGGACACCGGCCGGGAGAACGTCAATACTGGCCAACCGCGCTCGGCGGCTTCTTTGCGCAAGCCACGGTCGGGGTTGACCACGCTGGGATGGCCGACCGCCTCGAGCATCGGCACATCGGTGATCGAGTCGGAGTAGGCGTAGCAATATTCCAGCGGGTAGCCCTCGCGGGCGGCTAGCTCGCGGATGGCATGCACCTTGCCTTCGCCGAAGCAGTAGAACGCTACGTCGCCGGTGTACTTGCCGTCCTCGACGACCATTCGGGTCGCCATCGCGTGGGTCGCGCCCAGCGCTCGGGCGATTGGCGCCACGATCTCCTCTCCGGACGCTGAGACCACCACGACGTCGCGGCCGAGCAGTTTGTGCGAGGCGATCAGGTCGGCGGCTTCGGCGAACACCAGTGGAGTCACGATGTCGTGCAGTGTTTCGCTGACGATCGAACGGACCTGTGCCACGTCCCAACCGGCGCACATATTGGTCATGTGGATGCGCATCCGTTCCATCTGGTCATGATCGGCACCGTTCAGCAAGAAGATGATCTGGGCGTAGCTGGACTTGAGCACCGCGCGCCGGGTGAGCAGTCCCTGATCGAAGAATGGTTTGCTGAACGCCAGCGTGCTGGATTTGGCGATGATGGTCTTGTCGAGGTCGAAAAAGGCGGCGGTGCGCGGGCGGGGCACGGTGGTTTCCAGTGCGTGCAGTGAGGTTTGCTGCTGCGCGGCCGGGTCGAATACGGTCACCGACCCAGCATAGGTCGGACGTTCGATCGGGCCGCGACCTTGCGCGTAGAAACGCTGGCACGGCCAGGTGTCGCCGACGGAGCCGGTGGCGTTGTTGCGGCTCAAGCTGCTTTTTGATTTGCACGACCACTTGCGTTACTCCGCACTGTCGTGTGTATAGTAAGCATTACTCGGCCTGAGCCGAGGGTGTATCAGCCCGACCCCCCGGGGCTGATGCACGACGACCCTCGCCTCCTCCCCCCCTGGCGGGGGTCGTCCCTTTTGTGGGGCAAAAATTCTCCGGCCGGCCACGGCTTATAGCCGTGTGCCCGCGCGTTGCGGAGAACACTCCCGCAACGCTCCGCCTGAGTGTTTGTGCACACTCGCGTCTCCTTCCACAAATCCAGCTTTGGCACTGGCGTCCCGTCTTTGTGGGCCTGCACGGTGGGGGGATGACAGGCGTGTTGGCGGTGCTGACCGATTCGGAATTGCGCAACGAGCTGGACCGGGTGGCAGCGGCCGTCGGAGTTCGGATCGTTCATGCCGGCGTTGGTTCTTCGGTGAGCAGGAGGACTTGGTCGGCTGCCGCCGCTGTGGTCCTCGACCCGGCCGCGGCGGCTCGGTGCGGTGAGTCGGCGTTACCGCGGCGCGGTCACGTCAGCGTCCTAACAGCGGCCGAGCCCACGACGGCGACCTGGGCGGCCGCCATCGCCGTCGGAGCCCGGCACGTGTTGAGGCTACCCGCGCAGGAACGTGAATTGATCCATGAGCTCGGCGAAGCAGCTGAATCGGTGCGCGACCAGGGACCGCGTGGCGAGGTTGTCGCAGTCATCGGTGGTTGCGGCGGGGCCGGCGCCTCATTGCTCGCTGCCGCCCTGGCTTACTCGGCTGCTGACTCGGCGCGAACGGCACTGCTGGTTGACCTGGATCCGTGGGGTGGCGGTATCGATCTGCTGGTGGGCGGCGAAACGGCGCCCGGCCTGCGTTGGCCCGATCTTGCGCTGGAGGGCGGACGGCTCAACTGGTCGGCCGTGCGCGAGGCGCTCCCGCGACACCGGGAAATCACCTTGCTGTCGGGCACCCGGCGCGGTTACGAGTTGGATGCCGCGCCGGTCGATGCCGTCGTCGACGCCGGCCGCCGTGGCGGAGCCACCGTTGTGTGCGATCTTCCCCGACGGCTCACCGATGCCACCCAGGCCGCGGTGGATACCGCCGACCTTGTGGTTCTGGTCAGTCCCTGCGATGTGCGGGCGTGCGCCGCCACCGGGTCGATTGCCCCGGTGCTCACCACGATCAATCCCAACCTGGGGCTCGTGGTCCGGGGGCCGTCGCCCGGAGGGCTGCGGGCGGTGGAGATCGCCGACATCACCGGCCTGCCGCTGCTGGCGGCGATGAAAGCCGAGCCTCAACTCGCCGAGCAACTGGAATGCGGTGGGCTGCGATTACGACGCCGATCGGCACTCGCGACGGCGGCCCGCCGGGTGCTTGCCCTGTTGCCAGTCCAGAACGGTAGGGCGGCGTGAACGGTCCACTGATTGAACGGGTGCGCGAACGGCTGGCAGCCGAATCCGCCCCGCTGGGATCTCCTTTAAGTCCCAACGTCGTGGCGGCCGCGATCCGCGCCGAGTCGGGCGGAATGCTCGGTGACACCGAAGTCCTGGCCAATCTTCGGGTGTTACAGACCGAACTGACCGGTGCGGGCATCCTGGAACCGTTGCTGTGCGCGAAGGGCGCGACCGACGTTTTGGTCACCGCACCCGACGCGGTGTGGGTTGACGATGGAAACGGTTTGCGGCGCAGCCAGATTCGGTTTGCCGACGAAGCGGCGGTGCGGCGATTGGCGCAGCGGCTGGCATTGGCCGCGGGCCGCCGCCTCGACGACGCGCAACCCTGGGTGGATGGCCAGCTGAGCGGCATCGGTGCCGGCGGGTTCGCGGTGCGCCTGCACGCCGTGTTACCGCCGGTGGCGCCCCAGGGCACCTGCCTGTCGCTGCGTGTGTTGCGACCCGCCACCCAGGACCTGGACGCGCTGATCGCCGCGGGCGCGATCGATCCGCAAGGTGCCGCACTCGTCACCGACATCATCGCCGCCCGGCTGGCCTTTCTGGTAAGCGGCGGAACGGGTGCCGGCAAAACGACTTTGCTGGCCGCGATGCTCGGCGCGGTGTCGCCCCGCGAGCGGATCGTGTGCGTCGAGGATGCCGCCGAGCTGGCGCCCCGCCATCCTCATCTGGTCAAGCTGGTGGCGCGAGGCGCGAACGTCGAAGGGATCGGGGAAGTCCCGCTGCGCCAACTTGTCCGGCAGGCTTTGCGAATGCGACCCGACCGCATTGTGGTCGGCGAGGTCAGGGGTGCCGAGGTCGTTGATCTGCTGGCGGCCTTGAACACCGGCCACGATGGCGGGGCCGGCACAGTGCATGCCAACAACCCGGAGGAGGTTCCCGCCCGAATGGAAGCGCTGGGTGCTCTCGGAGGTCTTGATCGGGCGGCGTTGCACAGCCAACTCGCCGCCGCCGTCCAAGTGCTGCTGCACGTCGCCCGGGACCGGGCCGGCAGTCGCAGGTTGAGTGAAGTTGCGGTCCTGCGCCGAAGTGACGAGCGCGTCCGGGCGGTGACCGTATGGCACGCGGAGGGCGGCATGACAGAGGACGCGGGCGATCTGCACCGCTTGTTGCGCAGCCGGACGTCGGGATGAGCGGCACGATTTCCGCCGCGCTGCTGTTGTCGGTCGCGCTCTCGGTCGTTCCGGCATCACCGCGGCGCCGGCTCGCGCCGCGTGCGCCGACCCGCCGGCGGGTTCCGCTGATCGGCGCGAACGGGGTCGGCTGGATCCTGGCGTGTGCCGCTGCTGCCGCCGCCGTGGTGCTGCCGCTGACGACGGTCCTGGCCGTGGCGGTGGTAAGCACGACTGCCGGCCGGCGTTACCGTCGCACCCGTCGTATCCGCCGAGCCGCCGACGAGGGGCGGACGCTGGAAGCTGCCCTCGACGTGCTGGTGGGCGAACTCCGCGCGGGTTCTCATCCGGTGCGCGCGTTTCGCGTCGCCGCCGACGAAACCGATGGCACGGTCGCCGCCGCGCTGCGCGCGGTGGCCGCACGCGCGAGGTTGGGCGGTGACGTCATCGCCGGATTGCGCAGCGCGGCCCGATCGTCGGTTCTGCCCGCGCACTGGAACCGACTCGCGGCGTGTTGGCAGTTGGCCGGCGATCACGGGTTGGCGATAGCCACCCTGGTGCGTGCGGCGCAGCGCGACATCGCTGAGCGGCAACGGTTCTCGGCGCGGGTGGCGGCGGGGATGGCCGGCGCCCGCGCCACCGCGGTGATACTTGCGGGTTTACCGGTGCTTGGCGTGCTACTGGGTCAACTGATCGGGGCCAGACCGCTGAGCTTCTTGCTCAGCGGGCACGCGGGCGGCGCTCTGTTGGTAATCGGGTGCATGCTGGCCTGCGCAGGGCTGCTGTGGTCGGACCACATCACCGATCGGATCGCGTCGTGAGCACCTCGGCGATGTTGCTGGCCGTGGCATTGTGGATCGGCCCAGGGCCGTCGATGGTGCGGGCGCGGGCCGCAACGTTGGTCCATTCACCTGTTCGGTTTGGATTGCCGCGGCTGGGGCCGGCGGGTGGCCCGGACCCGCTGGCGGTCGCGTCGAGCCTGGACGTGCTGGCAGTGTGCCTAGGGGCGGGTATGGCGGTGTCGACGGCGGCTTCCGCGACCGCGGCGTCCGCGCCGCCGAAGCTCAGCGCGGTGTTACGGCGGGCCGCCGACCTGCTGGCGCTGGGCTCCGATCCCGGCGTGGCGTGGTCGATTTCGCCGGACCTGCAGCCCGATTCGGTTGATACACAAATTGATTCGTTGCTGCGACTGGCGCGACGCTCGGCGTCATCGGGTGCGGCACTGGCCGACGGCGTCGCCGAGCTCGCCGACCAATCCCGCCATAACGCCGCACAGGCGGCGACGGCGGCCGCTGAGCGGGCCGGGGTGCTGATCGCCGGACCGCTCGGACTGTGCTTCCTGCCGGCTTTTGTGTGCCTGGGCATTGTTCCGGTGGTGGCCGGGCTGGCCGGCGATGTCCTGCAGTCGGGTCTGTTATGAAGCGTGCGAGAGCACAAAAGAGAGGATGTATTGGTGATCAACATGTTTCGCGTTCTAGTCGCACGCGTGACGTTGCTGGCGACAGACGAGTCGGGGATGTCTACGGTCGAATACGCTATCGGGACCGTCGCGGCGGCGGCCTTCGGCGCGATCCTTTACACGGTCGTAACCGGCGATTCCATCGTGTCGGCGCTGACCAACATCATCGGACGCGCGCTCAATACCAAGGTCTAGCCGGCTGTGTCGGTGCGAGCACCGTTGAGGCGGCACTTGGGATCGCCACGCTGGTCACGGTGCTGGTGCTGTGTCTGGCCGGTGTCACCGCGGTGTCGATGCAGGTGCGCTGCGTCGATGCCGCGCGCGAGGCGGCCCGCCTGGCTGCCCGCGGTGACGAGCGGTCGGCGATGGATGCCGCGCGCCGCATCGCGCCCACTGGCGCGCTGGTCCAGGTGCACCGGGACGGCGACTTTCTTGTCGCCACGGTGGTTGCGCATTCAAAGCTGTTGCCAAGACTGGACATCGCCGCCAGGGCGGTTTCGGCGGCGGAGCCGCAGCGATGATCGTGGCTCGGCGACCGTCGTGGCGGTCACGATGGTCGCGGTGCTGCTGTGCGTTACGGGCGCAGGTGCATATCTCGGCTCCGTCCTGGTTGCGAGGCACCGCGCGCAGTCGGCGGCCGATCTGGCCGCTCTGGCCGCCGCCGCACGCCTGCCGTCAGGAATCGCCGCGGCGTGTGCCGATGCGACCCGGGTGGCCCGCGAGATGCGAGTGACTGACCCCCGATGCGAGGTAGACGACCTGGACGTCGTCGTCACCGTCGAGGTGGCGGTCTTCTTCGGGGGCGCGGCGCGAGCGGCCGCGCGGGCCGGACCTCAGATCTTGTCGTCGGGCGCCTTCGGCAGTCCAGCTTCGGCGAGTTCGTCACCGGTGGGTAATCGCAACGAGACCAGCCCGGCGAAAGTGTCCGGTTCGACTTCCACCCGTTTGACGGTCATATGCATCGGCACCCAATCGTCGCTGAACCCCCGCATCCGCAATACCCGGCTGGCCCTTCCGTCGGCGAATTCCTTTGCCATGGAGGCTATAACGCCCTTGTCGTCGGGATGGACCCGCGGTCTATCAGTCTCCTTGCCGCGCCAGTCATAGAACGGACAGGGCTCGTCGAGCCATTTCAGCAGGGTCCAGTTGTCGAGGTCGACCAGCGCTCGGTGGACCCCGGCCTGAGTCAGCCCGCTGAGGATCCGATATGCCAAATCATCCGTGGATATCAGCGGGCCGTCGAGGTCGGAGCGCCAGGTCATCGCCCGCGCTATCAGGTGGTCCTGGCGGTCGGGTCCCCGTTCCAGCCCGGTGCGCGCCACGAAGCCGATCCGGATGGCGTTTCCCTGCCAGTCGATCAGATCCCAGGTGCTACAGAGCGTTCGGCCCGGCTCGACCTGCGCCGCCATCGCCAGCACTTTGCTTTCATTCGGATTGAGCTGGCGGGACGGAAGATCTTCCGCGAACGCTCTACCGAAGACCACTTCGACGTCGGGGTTCTTTCCGCTGTTGGCCAGCGACTCTCGGGTGTCGGTGGCAGCACCGACGGTCAGGTCCCACTTCAGTGGGCCCGGGGTCGGTCGCTCGGGTGGGTCTTCGCCGGCAGGGCCGATCCAAACGTGCACCCCGTGCATGCGGCCGTCGGACATCACCACCGGTTCGGTGCGGATGACGCGATCGTGCTTGGGCGTGATGCTGTTCAAGCTCTGTCCGGTCTGAACTGACTCGGCGATCGCCGTCCGGACCGCGGACAGATGGGGGCGGCGGCGTAGGAAGGTGGTTACCGGGACGAGGTGTATGAGTTGCAACCCGTTCGCCACCACGGCGGGTTCGTCACCCAGCGTCTCCACGAGCAACCAGTCGTGGGCCATGAAACCGATAGTACGGATGCCTGCGTCCGTCAGGCCTGTTCAGGTCCAACGTATCTCGGTTTTGGGTCGGCGGGTGATTTGCGCTGCCCTCTGGGGGGCGAGTAGTTTTACTCTTGCGCCCGCGTTGTCGGGACTGCGAGCGGCTCGTGGTAGTCCGACCGTTCGTCGCGCTGTGCGATAGCACGCCGGCACTTCTTCCGCAGGGAGGAAGTGCCTTCCAGAGGCGGCCGTCGTGATGCAGATCCGTGGAGGTCGACCGTCGAGGGGTCGGTCGCCATCCGCTGGATTGCTCAGTGTGAATTCAAGCGGGTGCCGCGTTCGTCGACTACGGCAATCCGTTCAGCCTGATTCCTGGCCCAACTCGGCAAGCACGAGCCGCAACACCAGCACCGCACCCGCCTTGTCCAGGGGGTCGTTGCCGTTGCCGCACTTGGGTGATTGCACGCACGACGGACAGCCACTCGGGCACTCGCACGCCTCGATGGCCGCAGCCGTCGCGCCCAACCAGGTGCGTGCCCGGCGGAAGCCACGTTCGGCGAATCCCGCCCCACCCGGATAGCCGTCATAGACGAAGACTGTGGGTAAACCATCGGGACCGACAGCGGTGGACATGCCGCCGATATCGCCACGGTCACAACTGGCCACCAACGGCAATAGGCCAATAGCGGCGTGCTCTGCGGCATGCAATGATCCCGGGATGCGCGGCAAATCAATACCGTTGTGCGCCAGAGCATCCGGAGTGACGGTATACATGGCCGCGGTGGTGGGCAGCACCCGCTCCGGCATCTCCAGTTCGATGAAGTCGATCACCTCGCCATTGAGCCGGCGGCGCAGGTAGCCGACCACCTGGTTAGTGACTCGCACCGGAACCAGTCCGAGGGTCACCGGCCCGAACGCCGACCGCTCGCCCTCGTCAGTGACGTCGATGTCGGTGAGCTCCCGTGCGAACGTCGCGTAGCCGGGATCCTCGGCGTGGACGAAGGCAATCCCTTCGTGCAGATCCAACGAGTCGACGAGGTAGCTCTCGCCCTGGTGCAGATACACCGCTCCGGGGTGCACCGAAGCCGGCGCCTGACCCATACCGGCACTGCCCAGCAGCCGCCCGGTGTCCGCCTCCACGATGACGATCTGTCCGCCGGTCGAACCGCGAATGTCCACGGCGCCGTGCGGCGCGAGGCCGGCCACCGGAAAGTACTTGCCGTTGCGACGCCGCAGCAGCCCGTCGTCGACCAGGCCCTGGGCCACCGCTACCGCTCCCAACGTCTGGACCTCGGTTTCCTCCAGTGGCATTTCTGTTGCCGCACAGAGGAGTTGAGGCCCCAGAAGGTAAGGGTTGGCAGGATCGATCACGACCCTTTCGACGGGCTTGTCCAGCAGTGCGGCGGGGTTGTGCACCAGATATGTGTCTAGCGGATCGTCGCGGGCGATCAGCACGACCAGCGCGCCCTGCCCGCGCCGCCCCGACCGCCCGGCCTGCTGCCAGAACGACGCGACCGTGCCGGGGAATCCGGCAAGCACCACCGCGTCCAGGCCGGCGATGTCGACGCCCAACTCCAGCGCGTTGGTGGTGGCCAGGCCCCGCAGCCGGCCCTCGGCCAGCGCGCGCTCGAGTGCGCTGCGGTCCTCGGCGAGATAGCCGGCGCGATAGGACGCCACCTTGGCCGACAGTTCCGGGGCCCCAGGGTATAGGTCGTCGAGTCGCGCCTGGGCGCCCAGCGCGGTCAGCTCCGCAGCGCGACGAGATCGAACGAACGTCAAAGTCTGTGCACCCTCGGCGACCAGGTCGGCCATCACGCGCGCCGCCTCGGCGCCGGCGGATCGGCGCACCGGCGCGCCGTTCTCGCCGGTCAGGTCGGCCCGCAGTGCGGGCTCCCACAGCCCTATCGTGCGAGCGCCCTGGGGAGAGCCGTCTTCGACGACCTCTTGGACCGGCTGACCGATCAGCTCAGCGGCCGTCGCGCCCGGCGAATCCGTCGTCGCACTGGCGAAGATCACCGTCGGCACCTTGCCGGGCTGGGAAGAGTACCGCGCACACAGCCGCATCAACCGGCGCAATACCATCGCCACATTCGATCCGAAAACGCCGCGGTAGTAGTGGCATTCGTCGACAATCACAAACCGAAGGCCGCGCAGCAGGACAGCCCAGCGGGCATGGTTGCGCAATATCGACAGATGAATCATGTCGGGGTTGGAAAACAGCCATCGCGACCGCTCGCGGGCAAAGCGGCGCACCTCGGCGGGGCTGTCGCCGTCGTAGGCCGTGGGCCCGACGTCATCCAGCCGCGGGATAGCGGAAGTCAGCGCATAGGCGGCGCGCAGCTGGTCGTGACCGAGCGCTTTCGTCGGCGACAGGTACAGCACCCGGGCGCGTGGGTCCGTCACCAACGCGTTGAGGACGGGAAGTTGATAGGCCAATGACTTGCCCGACGCGGTACCCGTGCTTACCACCACGTGTCGGCCGGCGTGGGCCAGCTCGGCGGCCTCAAACTGGTGCGACCAGGGGGCGCTGATGCCGCGATCGGCAAACGCGCGAACCACCTCCGGATCGGCCCACTGGGGCCAATTGCGTGGGCGGCCGGTGCGGGGTGGCAGCTCGGCGACGTGGCGCAGCGGATGCTCGCCTGGCGCGGTACCGGCGAGCGCGACGGCAAGCAGGTCGCCGCCGAAACTCGCCATCTGGAATCCTTCAAAAATCAGTCCGCGTCTCAAGGGTGTCGCCAACGCGACGAACGTGGTTCACTATTTGCGGTCGCAGCTTCTGTGTTCGTGTAAAACTTTCGCAGGATCGACGTTGCGGCCGCGGTTCCTGCGAGGTTATCGGTCGGGTG
>Ga0182012_10002130_pt1 | contig 21571 bp, 18 predicted proteins | sample 612S2SmetaG_FD_120486 | JGI IMG/M metagenome (GOLD analysis project Ga0182012, IMG submission 120486) | Permafrost microbial communities from Stordalen Mire, Sweden - 612S2S metaG | ecosystem: Environmental > Terrestrial > Soil > Wetlands > Permafrost | place: Sweden: Stordalen | collected... | reverse complement strand
CCTTGGCGGCTGCCGACCGATTGCGCTTCGAGACTGGCTGCGCCGGTGAATTGTCCCCAAGTGCTTAGCCCACCGCGCTGCAGAACAGTTTCGGACCGGTCGGGATCGTACAAATTGAGGATTGAGGCTTGTTCGAAAATCGTGGTGGAGCCGAGGCTGGCGGGATGATCTGGGTTGCCTTCGACTTTGGTGGGACGGTTGAAGTGGCTTTCCACCAGAACGCCCTTGGCGTACCCCGCATTGGTGAAGGCGGTGGCGTAGAACATGGGCAAGCCGGGGACGATATTTTCCGGTTGGCGCACATAGGGCACGATGCTTTCAAGCGGCAGCTTGGTGCAACCCGCCGCGCCCGCCATGGCGAGCGAAGCACCCATGACTTTCAGCAGATTACGGCGGTCGACCCCTTGTGGAATCTGGCCGGAAAGTCCAGGGAACTCCTGTTCGACGTATTCCTTCAAGTGCTCGGATTCGGCGGCTTCATCCAGCGTCCGCCAGAAAACGGGTCCGCGGCCGGCGGCGAGCTTTTCGCGCAACTCGGCCAAGTCAACTTTTTTCTGCGGCGTTTCGAGCAGCGACTCTAAGGGTACGAGCGCACTCGCCATTGCTTTATCGTGCTCGTTCATAATTCCGTTGGGGTGAGAGGGCGAATGATCTTTCATCGGTGGCACGTGGCGCAATCCTGCAGCGACTGCACATGATATTCCTTCACAAGCTTGGCGCCCAGTTCGGCTTGGTTATCCGGATACTGATAGGCGACGTTGAAGACTTCAGAACGCGGGCGGATATATTGGGCCGGGTTTCGGTGGCAGTTGATGCACCAGTTCATGTTCAAGGTGTTGACCTTGTAGATGAGCGGCATTTCCGACACGTTGCCATGGCAGGAAGAGCAGCCGATGCCCTTATTAACGTGGATGCTGTGGTTGAAGTAAACGTAATCGGGTAGGTTGTGGACGCGATTCCAGGCTATAGATTTGCCGCTGGCCCAGCTATCACGAATGGGTTGCGTAGCCGTCGCGTTGTTCCAGATCTGCGAGTGGCACGACATACAGGTTTCGGTGGCCGGAATGCCCGCGAAATGCGACGTTTCTACGCTCGTGTGGCAATAGCGGCAGTCGATGCCATCGTCTTTGACGTGGTGTTTATGACTGAAAGCGATAGGCTGTTCGGGTGCGACTTGCACATTGGTGATCCAACTGCCGCGATCAATCATATAGGCGACGCCGATGGTGGAAGAAGCTAGTAAGACTACGGCGGCGATGGAAACCTTGGCGATGGTGTTCGAACTGGGTCTAAAAAGTTGTGCCATACGGAGATCTACAACTCAAGGAATTGTATCAGGCGATTCATTCCAATAGATGAGTATAGAACGAGCGGGGCGAGAAAATGTGCGCTCTGGCAATAATTTTTATGGTTGAACAGTAAAAATTGCGGTGAAGGCTCGGAGTTGCCTACTTCGTCCAATCCACCACCTTGATCCAGGGTGTCAAGCGAAGTAACGCTCCATCGGTCGTCACCAACGTGGAGGTAGCGTCTTCCCTGGCGTGACTGGCGATCATGAGATCGACTGTATCGACAGTTATGCCTCGGGCTTCCGCATCAGTCTGCAATTGAGCGAAACACTGGGCGGTGGACGATTCCCATGCAGGATCTGAAAAGCGCTTAAGAACCTATCAACTAAACCACCGACTTTGCTTTTTGCTATGCCCTTTTTGGCTAGACCATAACGAAGCTCAGCTTCAACGATCGGCGAGACAGCCAAGTCCGATAACGGCACCCGACTAAAATGGCCCAGCAACTTGGCATTGGGCGCTTTGATCCAACGGCTGATCGTATTCGTATCCAACAGGAACATCAGAAAACCGGCTCTCTGCGTTTAGTTACAAGCACGCTTCGCTCCGGGAACACGTTGCGTTCTTCTTGGGAAAGATCTCCCATTTCTTTGAGAATGTTTTTCCATATGAGCTCACCCGAGTCTTTGGCCGAGAGAATGACGTCTCCGGTTGTGGCGTCCTTCCGAATGAAAACCTCAGAGACAGCAAAGCGGAATTCCTTGGGAAGGCGGACGGCTTGGCTTCGGCCCGTCTTGAACACTTTCGCCGTCTGCATTTTGGTTTTGGTGTGCTGCGTGTCTGTACTATACCGTGGTATGTATCGTCACTGAATTTCCTATTGACAAGAAGCCTGCATTTAGCCTATCCTATGCATAGGAATGCGAGGTATCAATTGAATTTCAAAGGTACGCTGCCCACTTTGATTCTGGAAGCGGTGGCGCATGCGCCCAGCCACGGCTACCGGATTGCGCAACAGATCAAGGAGCGCTCGCAGGGAGTATTGGATTTCAAAGAAGGCACTCTTTATCCGGCGCTGCACAAGCTCGAAAACGAAGGACTGGTGGAAGCATATGAGGGCGTGGAAAGCGGCCGTCCGCGGCGTTATTACCGGATCACCAAGGCAGGCCGCGTGGCATTGGGCAAAGATCGAGCCGAGTGGCGGCAGATTTCGCGGGCGGTAACGACAATTCTGGGGGAGGCGTGAACGATGACTAGGCTGGACGTTTGGTTAGAGCAGGCTACGCGGCGCTTAGCGGCGAATTCGGCGGCGCAAGTGCGAACGGAGATTCGCGAGCATTACGAATCGGCGCGCGACGCCGCGATCGCAACTGGCGCGAGTGCCGAGGAAGCGGATCGCGTGGCGGTGAATGCGCTGGGCCAAGCCGCGGCGGCGAACTGTGAATACCGCAAGGTTTTGCTGACGTCCGCCGAAGCGCGGATGCTCCGGGAAGGCAACTGGGAAACGCGCGCCATTTGTTCCCGGCCGTGGCTAAAGTTGGCACTGCTGGCCATTCCCGGGGCCATGCTGTTGGCGGCTGGCGTTCAATTCCTGCTGGGCGCGAGAACGTTCGCGGAGGCGTTACTGTGCTCGGGAATTGGTTTTGCCTTTTTTCTGGCGACGCCCTTTCTGCCGCTGTATACGCCAAGCCGCAGCCGCGTGATGCGAGTGGTGAGATACGTTGTCTTAGCCGGCACAATGTTGCTGATTTTTGGGCCGGACATGCTCAAATGGTCGTGGCTGCTGATCTCTTGTTTGTGGCCCATGTTTTGGATCGAATGGACGAGGAGTTCCATTCGGCGAAAGCTGCCGGTCGCGGATTGGCCGAAACATTTGTACCTTTAGCCGCCAGTCATCACTCGTGCCGTAAGGCGCTCAGCGGATCGGTCTTAACGGCCCGGTACGCTGGGATGAAGGCCGCCAGGAATGATGCCGCGAGTAACAGGAGGGATGCTGTGACAAATGTTCCGGTGTCATTGGGGGCGAGGCCGTAAAGCAGGGTTCCGATCGAAAGGCCAGCGAGCACTGAGACGATGACTCCCAGTACGATGCCAGTCCCGATGATCGCTTCCAGCATTACTTCATTCAATACTTCATTCAATGCCGCTTGCATGGGAGCGGCCGCCAGTGCAATAGTGTCGCCGGATTTCAATCGACCCATCGTGCGCAGCCAGAAGTTGTGATCGTTGGAAAGATCCGCGGCGGGGGACATCGAGATCGGTGTCCATACATCGACGATCTTGCCCACTTCCACGCCGAAGAATTGCGGCGGCGCCACGCCAATGATCTCGTAGAGGCGATCGCCAAAGCTAAGCTTGCTGCCGATCACGTTAGGGTTATTGTGGAATCGATCTCGCCAGATTCGCGCACTTACTACGGCGACTGGGTGCTGCCCCGGTGCGCCGTTTCCTCCCGCGAACTCATGCGGCCCAACTCCGGCGGCACTTCCAGCACCACGAAATAGTTGCCCGAGACCGTCTGCTGCGTGAGGCGTTGCGCCGCCGAATTGGCGATGGAGACGCTAGCGAAAGCCGCCGGTGCATACGCCATCAGGTCAGCCAATGGCTTCGTTCGTTGTTGCATTTCGAGGAACAGCCGGTAGGAGCTGCCGCTGCTATCGGACGCTTCGCCGCTGGCGTAGACGGTGCGGAACAAAGACGCGGGGTCCTTCACCGGAAGCATGCGCAGTAGAAGCGCGTCAGCCAAGTCTAAAGGTAGCCAGGTTCGCGCCCACGGCGAATGCCAGCATGAGTACTACAAAGCCAGTGAAAGCTGGTGCGCGACGAAGTGCTCGGATGGCGTAGAGCAGCCCTATCCTATGTAGTCTACTACTTATAGACGATCGTGCTTTCGCCCGAGTACTTGTGATAATCGCGATAATCGATTTCGTTCTTGCTGCAGTATGAGGTCCCGCGGCGGCAGGCGATATTTTCCGCATGAACCGGCAACAGGAACGTACTGGTGCCTAAACGAATGGGTTCGTAATCCACCGCCGTTTGCACGGAATCATCCGGAAAATCTTTAGGAATCTTGTCTGCCTGAAATTCAATGCGCCGCACTTGGCCGGTGGCTTTTTCGAGCCACACCGAACCGCTATATTGCGGCCGCAGCGCCTGTCCGCCCACAATAATTGTCCAATCGGACGCCTTCAACGGCACCGTGAAATCGTAAATCACCGCCGGCGTGCCCGCAACCGAAGTGGACTGGTAGAACTTAAACTGCGCGCGATTACCGAGGAACAAGCCGCGCAAATAGCCGGCGAACTCGCCCTCGGAGGTAGAGCCGCCAATTTCCATGATGCTCTTATTGGTGCGTTTGCCGCCAACTGTGATATCGCGGTAATTCTCATGGCCGTCTTCGTACACCACTTTGGCTGTCACGACATCCATCGCTTGCCAGCCGGAAGAGCGGGATTCTTCCATGTAGCGCGTCGTATTCTGCTGGCAAATATAATTCGGCAAACCTTGCGTGAACGTTTCGGCCCAATCTTTGCTGCGCCGGATCTGCTCATCGTCGCCTGCTGAGTATTTACGTTGCGAATTTTCGTCGGTGATGGTGAAGTCGTCCGATTCCTTTTTCGGCGTGTTGGCAGCGGCGGTTTGCGCTGGCTTAGGCGGCGCCGCGGGTGGTGGTTCGTCTTCCGGGAACTCGTTGCGTCCGGCGGGCCGGCCGCGGCGCAGAATCGGTCTGTCCGGCGCGTCCGTGGCGGCGGGTTTATTCAACTCGGCCGCTAATTTCGGATCCACCGGCGCGGCGGCTGGTTGTGCGCCGGGTTCGCCAGGCTTGGGCGCTGCCTGCGGCGCGGGATCTTTCAAGAGCGAAACCTTGACTACGGTTAAATACGCTTCGTCATCTTCCGCCGCTTCAATGTGGACGAACGAATCTTCTTCGATTTTGCTGGCGGGAATCGTCGCGCCATCCTTCGTAAAGGTGGTTTTAGCATCCACCGTCATAGTGATAGTGCGCCCGTCCTCGGTGGCGATCACCAATTTCTTGTCGTCGCGCGAAACGGTGTAACCATCCGCCGCGATGGTTGGCATCGTGTCGGTGTTTTTGTTGTCGGCGGTTTTCTTGTGCCGCCGGGGAATGGAAAGGCCGCCGCCGGGTCCCTGGCCATAGGGCCCTTGTCCTGGAGGGTATTGACCCGGCGGATATTGCCCCGGCGGGTACACTTGTGCATTCGCCGGCGTGATCGCGAACAGCGCCAGCACAAAACTAATACAAAATAGTTTCATAGCCCTATCTCCACTTTAGATGGATTCAACGGGGCTTTGGGTTTCGCCTTTGCTTAAGATCCTAGCGCCGGGTGACATCAAACGGCAATTGCAGCGTTTTCTTCTTAGCCTTGGGGTCTGAACCCGGGGGCAATTGGTCGTCGGTCAGCGTCAATTCCTTGTGGCCGGGCTTGCTGGTCATATCACTGGTGATCAGGACGGTGAGCTGCTTCTTATCCTTTTCGTATTTGTGGTCATTGGTGATAGTTTTCCCATCGAAGGCGAGTGTCGGATTGCTGCCCACCAGATCGACGCCGCTAAACACGGCCTGCATGCTATCGCTGACGTTCAGGATTGCCGAGGCGCTAATGCTCGCCTTCGTTTCTGGCGGAATATCGAGATCCCACTCAATCTTCTCCGCACTTCCGTAACCGTAGCGCCAGATAAACCGCAGAGCTTTGTAGTTGTATTGCGGCGCAAGCGCAAGCGGGAGGCGCAGCACCGCCGCAGTATTAGACTCCACGTCTAAGACCGCCGCATGCACGCCTCCGACTAAATCCGCGTCCGTTGGCGACAGGGTTATTGGCTCAAGTCCGCGTTTGACCTCCAGACAATTCGTGACTCTAGTGTTATCGCAAAAGCCGATCTTTCTGAACTGGAAACCCGTCAATGAAAAAAGCGCCGGGGGAGTGCAGGTTGAAGTGAGTTTTGGGTTCGGCGCAGCAGGCCGCACGGTGGGCGGAGGAACGGAAGCGCACACTTGGGCATCTTCGGCGGGTTTGGTCCCTAAGGTGGCGAGCGCGGCGAAGGCAGGGTCGAAATCTATGCCGCCTTTTTGGCCGAAGTTTACCCATCTCAAATCTCGCAATGAGAAGGTTTCGCTGGTGCGCAAAGCGTCCGTGGGCGCGATGAAATGATATTTACAAGTCAGTCCCGGCGGCGCTCCAGCGGAGGCAGGGCGACAGCCTTCGTCCGGCCCATCGCGCAGCAGCGGAGTCTCGTGCAGCCCATAGACTTGCGAACCTATGAGCACCAGCGGATACGGTTCTCCATCGGGGTTAATGGAATAGCGCGCGCCGGTTTTGAAACTTACTTCAACTAGCGAGTTGCCATCTGGCCGCGGCACGGCCTTGAGCGCAGCGCCGGTCAAGCGGCACGTTCCCGGAAACTGCGCTCGCATTCCAAGGAACTCGGCCTTGCCGTCTTCACTTACCAGTTTTAGATCGTCGGCCAGCAGCAGATCGCGCGCGTTGGCGAAGAATTGAATGCTGTGGCCGTCAAAGGTTGTGGGCGCTATGGTGTTCGGTCCCGAAAGAACGGAAAAGCCGGAAGCAAGAAATTCACCTTCGGCGCGCATCTTCAAAACACCGCCGCCCACGTCGTCGACGGTGGTTTTGTGAATGCGCAGCGGACTCACTACGGTAATGGGAGTCGGATCTTCCACAATGGAGCAACTGCCTTTATAAACTGCCCCTAGGACCTGGCGTTTGGCGTCGTACTCGCGCCAGCGCGTTTGCACATGAATCGAAAGAGGCGTGAACTGTCCGCCCAAACCTACCGGCAGGGCAAGCTGCGCGAAAACAGTTCTTTGCCCGGCCTGCACGTAGTCTGCTCCTAAGACCGGCCGGAATTGCCAGCCAAACACCACGGAATCCGGCGGGGCGGAATCGGCGGGCCCGCCGGGTCCAGGGTCGGCATCACAAGCGCCTTGTATCTTTTGCCAAATCTCCATTTTCCGCGCGACGTCGCGCACCCTTTCCTGCGCCGAGCGCGCTACGACGCTTTGACCTCTAGGCCACAGCGGAGCATCGGTTGGGAACTGCAGGGCAACCGTGTCGGTGTCCTTGGCGAGGTAAAGCCGGTCTTTAGAGCGGCCCCCAGCCACGCCCAGGTTGACGGCTTCCACCACCACACCGGCGCCGAACGCGCTCTGATGACTGGTTATCTTTGCCACGTTGTATGTCTTATCCGCCGGCAGCAGGTTCATGATGCTCACCGGGTCGGCCTCCGGTGCGGATTCGATCCAGATTTTTACTTCAGCCACCGCGTGTTTGTAGCGCGCCGGCGGATTAAGACTAATACCAAAGCCGACGGTCGTCTGTTGGCGCGTATCGACGGCGCGGTTGCCCTTCAGCAGATACTTGTCGGAAAGGGAACCTTGCAAAAGCAAACGAAGCGTGGTGATCTGCGAATTGAGTTGCACTTGTTCGGCCAGCACATCGGAAGCCGAAACGCCTATATTGGCCGGTGGAGAGAGCGCGGTGGAAACGGGAGTGGGTGGGATGACGCCGGCTTGACCGCCGCTGGTGGTGGTTACGCTATTTTGCAGGTTGTTGGTTTGCTGGCCGGTAAAGCTGGAATTAAAGGTGGCTCCGAGGGCGGCCTGGACGCCAGTCTGGAGGCTCGAACCGCCGGTTGTGGCCGTGGCGACCGCGGCGCAAGCCGGCAGGCCATTGCTTCCTACCGCCGGCAGAGAGCCCGCTGGACACGAAATATTGGTGCCCGATAGCGTTACATTGTTATTGGCGCCGAGCGCGTTGGAAAGCGTGCTGCCGCCGGTCACGCCATTGGTCTCGGTGGCCGCAACCGAGGGTGTAGCTATAGTGGTAAGCTGCGCGCTTACAAAGGAGGCGTCGCGCGCTATGCCTTGCAGATTGCCGAAGGCTCCGACGATGCTGCCCTGATTGAAGCCGGATATGCCGGCTAGTTGCGAGGCTGTGTTCGAGAGCATCTGGCGCAGCGAAAAGGAATCGAACACCTTCAAGTGAGCCACCATGATGCCGTTGTCCCGGGCTGTGCTGGCCGCCGCCGGCGCTGGCTCGGACCTTTCGATATCGAGAAAATCGTGCCCTTCCTCCAGGTACTCGCGGCAATGGTTATCGGCCGCATAGCGTTCGATGCGATACTGCCGCACGGATTTCGATTTCCACCCCACAATCGGTTTGTGCACCCACGCGGGAGAATCGTCGCTCGCCCGGTAGGCAATGGGAGTGCCGTTGAGAACGTAAGTGTCGGCCTCCTCCTGCTGCGCGAAATTAATGAGCGCATCGGTGATTTCAAGGCTGTCGTCAGTAAGGATGAAGGCTGGAATCAGATCGCCGCCGACGCTTTTCAATTCTTTGATGAAGACCACGACGATGTGTTGACGAACCTTCTTATACACCTTCCCGCGAATCTCGTTTGTTGCCATGCCGCAGGAATACGGCGGCTCGTTGAAGCTCAGAACTTCCACCGGGCTGCACCAGTCAAGCTGTGCCTCTATGAGGTGCACATGGTGGGGAATACTAATTGGATGGCTGATAGCCGCTTCGCCTCCCATTTGGCCTTTTGCCAGCCCGTGGAACTCGCCTTCACCCGCGAAGCGGTAATTCGCCACGAGTCCGTCCGGCGGCTTTTCGAGTTGCATGGTAAGTCCACCATTATCGGCTCCCCGCAGAGAGATTCGCAATCCTCCGATTCGCGTGATCGCATCGGACGTAAAGGTCTCCGAGGAGTCGCCCTTTTCTTCGGCGTGCGGTTCCTCAACGGAGTATGTCTGGGTTTTCAGTTCCGGTGTAAGTTGTGTGCTCTGGCCGGATAGGTAGTATGATCCGCTGAGCACTACGCTTAAAAGAGTCAGACTTGCGGCGCGTAACATCTGGGCAATACCTCAAAATTTTTTTTGAGGCGTTGTAACAACCAGCCTCAACTCATAAAGCGGAATTCCCATGAAAAAGGGGACAGCGGGATTTAAACTGGTTTGCCTACCACTTAAGCAAAACAAGTTCCGAACAGAAACCAGGTCCCATGGCCGCTAAAATACCGTAGCTGCCCGGCTCGGGGCGCCTGTTCTTCATGGTTTCTTCCAAAACGAACAGCACCGAGGCCGAAGAGAGGTTGCCCGTTTTGCGCAAGCACTTCCAGGAAACGTCGAGCGCGCCTTTGGGCAGACGCAAGGCTGTCTCCGTGGCTTCCAATACTTTAGGGCCGCCGGTATGAATCACCCAACTCTTGATGTCCGCAGGTTGCAAGCCGTTGTCCGCCAAAAAAGCGGCGGCATCGCGCCCGAGATTTTCCAGCACCACGGCCGGCACTTCGCGCGACAGAATGATGCGAAAGCCCTTTTCCGAAATATCCCAACCCATCACGTCTTCAGTGTTCGGGTAGAAAGTAGAGCGCGTGGCAATCACTTCGGGTCCGGCTTCGCCGCCGCACTCGCTGCCGCACAGCACCACCGCCGCGCCGCCATCGCCAAATAAGCCGGTACTGATCAGGTTGGCGGCCGACAGATCGTCCTGCTGCGCCGTCAAAGAACATAGTTCTACCGAAAGCAACAGCGCGGCCTGTTTGGGAAACGCCTTAACGTAATCGGCGGCGCGTGCGATGCCCGCCGCTCCTGCTACGCAGCCTAAACCGAAAATCGGAATGCGCTTGGTGTTTGGATTCAGCTTCAGCAGGTTGATCAAGCGCCCTTCAATGGAAGGACTGCAAACGCCCGTGATGGAGACGAAAAAGAAAGCGCCAATATCGTTGGGCCTTACCTGGGCCGCCGTCATGGCCTGGCAAACTGCTTGCTGCCCCAAGGCAAGGGTGGATTCAATCCATTGATTGTTTGCTTCGCCCCAGGTTTTCGGCGGGTATTGGTCCAAGGGCATGGCCAGATAGCGGCCGTCCACCTGCGCCGCGGCATGCAGTTTCTCCAGAACGGTGAAGCGTTCCAGGCGCTGCCCCCAGTGTTTGCGGAACGCTTCAATTAAAACGTGTTGCGGATAGTAGTGGGGGGGAAGCGCGGAAACGGCGCTGGAGATTCTCATAGTGGTTTTGACAACACGCCGAGGCTTATATAAGATGCGGAGATGTCAAGGCTCAGGCTCATTCATTGGAACGCCGCCGAAGCTGCCCGATATGTGACTTTATTAACAGAAGCCGGCCACCGTGTTGAGTACTCTCACGAGTTTAGCCCACCGCTCCTGCGCGAATGGCGCGCCTCGCCGCCCGACGCTTTTGTGATTGACCTTTCCCGCCTGCCGTCGCATGGGCGCGAGATTGCCGTGGCGTTGCGCCAGTACAAGGCAACACGCACCACACCGATCGTATTTTGCGACGGTGAGGAAGAAAAAGTGGCGAAGACGCGGGCGCTGCTGCCCAATGCGGTGTTTTGCCCGTTTGGGCGTTTGAAAAATGCATTGCGTGCGGCCACGCGATCAAAGCCAAGTATTGCGGTGGTGCCGGCGGCCATGATGGATCGGTATGCCGGGAGACCGACAGCGCAGAAGTTGGGGATCCGCGCCGGCTCTACGGTGGCTCTGGTGAACGGACCGCGCGATATGCCCGCGGCGCTGGGTGAATTGCCGGAAGGTGTGACGCTCACCGATGAAGTGGGCGATGTGACGCTGTATTTTGCGACCGACCCGAGCGAAGTGCAAATGCAGTTATCTAGCCTGCGAGCCGGCGCCGCGCGGACCAAGCTTTGGGTGTGTTGGAAGAAGGGTAAATCGAAAGAGACCGGCATAACTGAAGATTTCGTCAGAAAAACGGGGATCGCGTTGGGGCTGGTAGATTACAAAGTTTGTTCGGTGAGTGAGGTTTGGAGCGGGCTGCTCTTCGCGGCGAAGAAGTCTTAATTCGGGACGTCCCGGACCAATCCCTCAACTTAGCGAATGGAGGGCCGCGCGGCAATGGCGGACGCGCGTCCTGTTCCGATTCGGTTTGATCCGTTTGCAAAGAGTAACGAGCGGCAAGAGACTAGGGGAGAGTGGCTTTGCGGGCGGGTGCAAACTCGTCGCCGGGGTTCCATTGAATGGCCGTGGGAGCGCTGACGGCTTCCCAACCTAACTCCAGGCCGAAGCGGACTAACTTGGCGTTGCCGCGGAAATCCCAAGTGGAGCGGTAGTTATCACTGAAGTTGTGATAATCGTGTTCGACAAAATCCGAGAGTTGTTGGTGGCCCCAGGCGGCATCGTGCCCCTCGTAGAGATCGCCAGTATCGACCGAGAAGGCAGGGATGCCAACGCGCGAGAGGCTGAAATGGTCTGAGCGGTAGTAGCTGCCTGCCTCGGGGCGCGGGTCGGGAACAATCGTTAAACGGAAGCGTTTGGCGGTGGCCCGCACGACGGGGAAGAAGGTCGTGCGCTGCGCGCCGTTCACATCGATCTCGCGCGGGATACCGATGGGCAGGATCATGTCGTAGTTGATATCGAGGGTAATTTGTCCGGCGGGGATGGGCGGATGCTGCCCTAGATACTCGGATCCGAGGAGTCCTTGTTCCTCGGCGGTTACGGCGGAAAAAATAATTGAATGCGGAGGCCGAATACCGGACTGCGTCCAGGCGCGTGCCATCTCCAGAATCATGCCGCAACCGGTGGCGTTGTCGGCGGCGCCGTTATATATGTTGTCGCCGGCCATGCCGGGCACGAAGCCGAGGTGATCATAGTGAGCGGTGTACAAAACAGCCTGGTCTTTGGCGGAAGGATTGATGCCGGGCAGAATCCCGACCACATTTGGCGAGCGGAAAGGGCGAACGGTGGTTGTTATATGGGCGTCCAAGCGCATGGGGAGTTCGACCGCCTTGAAGCCGGGCCGGCCAGCGGCTGTCATCTCGGCAGCTAGGTCGAGTCCCGCGGCGGCGAAAAGCTTACGTGCGACATCGAGTTGGATCCAACTGGCGGCTTGCAAATGCGGGTTCTGGTCATCGCGCAGGTAGGTCTTCTCGCTGGTAGAGGAATTCTTCACGACGTCCCAGCCGTAACTCGCCAAGTCGGTACGATGAATGATGAGAGCGCCGACGGCACCCAGGCGCGCGGCTTGCTCGAATTTGTAGGTCCAGCGGCCGTAGTAAGTGAGTGCCTTGCCGGCAAAAAACTTCGGATCGTCCGAGGGCGGATCGCCAACGATGCAGAGAATTACCTTGCCCTTAACATCAACGCCCGCATAGTCGTTCCATTGAAACTCGGGCGCGGTCACGCCGTAACCAACGAACACAATAGGAGCGCTGATGCTTATGTGCGGGGTGAGGGTTTGGTTGCTGACGGTGTAGTCGTCGCCATAGGCTAGGTCGATCGTGCCCTTATCGGAGACCAAGCGAAAGCTTGTCTGGGAGGGAATCACCTTCATCCCGACGAAACCGATAGCTTGCAGATACGTGCCATCATCGCCGGCGGGAAGCAAACCATATAGCGCGAATTGCGTGGCAATGTATTGGGCCGCCAATTCACTGCCGCGCAGACCGGGGCCACGACCTTCGAGCAGATCGCCGGAGAGGAATTTCACGTGAGCGCGAATATTGTCAGCGTTGACGGATTCCTCGGCGGCTTTGAGGGCGGGCGGGATGTTCTGGGCAGCCACGGCGAAGGAAAAGAGGAAGGGGGGAATCAAGCGAGCTTGCATTGGATTATCGTAATCGATTGAGGGGAAGAACGAGGAGGTCATTTGTTGCTAGACTAGTCAAAACGCACCACGTGGATCAGTGCCCGACAGTCAAGAAGGAGAGGAAAGTTCATGACATCACGAAGACAGTTTTTGGGCACGGCGGCCGCCGCTGGTCTTGCGGCAGGGGCTTGGGGCAAGTCCACGTATTCAACCTATCCATACACGGAATTTGAAGCGCGCATTGCACGCCGCGATTTCCGAGGCATGACAAAAGACGTTCTGCCGACGCCCTGCATGGTGGTGGACCTGGCGATGTTTGAGCGCAACGTGAATACGATGGCCACGACGGCGAAAAGCAACGGAATCAATGTGCGGCCGCACGTGAAGATTCACAAGAGCGTGGACGTGGCTAAGTACCAGATCGGCCAAGGAGCGATCGGCGTGACGTGCGCCACGATCGCGGAGGCGGAGTTGATGTCCGGAGCGGGCGTGCAGAACGTACTTTGGACGAAGCAGCCGGCCAGCGCAAATAACATCGCGCGGGCAGTGGCGCTGTCAAAGAAAGATTCCACCTTCCTGTTCGTGGCCGACGATCCGCTGGTGGTGGATTGGGTGGAAGAAGCGGCCGCGGCGGCCAAAGCAAAGCTGAAGATCGCGGTGAGTGTGAATGCCAGCATGGACCGGCAAGGAATCGAGGCGGGTGAGCCGGCGCTTAAGCTGGCGCAGAAGATCGCATCTTCCAAGTACATCGAATTTCAGGGTTTTATGGCCTATTCGGGAAACGCCGCGCATACGCATGGCTGGGAGGCGAGGCGGACTAGATCGGCTAACGATCTGGCGGGCGTCCGGGAGACGATTGGCCTCGCGCGCAAGGCCGGATTACCGGTGAATCTTGTGAGTGGGGGTTCGACTGGAACCTATAACATCGACCACGATAATGGGCTGACTGAGCTGGAAGCCGGGTCGTATGTATTTATGGACACGGCGTACTTTGGGATCGGCAGTAAGAGTGGGGATGCGACTTACTCGGACTTTCTTGGTTCGTTGACTGTTCTCACAACGGTGGACGGGAAACTGCACCCTGGCCTGGCGACGACAGACTACGGCAATAAAGCGATGGTGAGGTCGACTGACAGAGTGAAGGGCATGTCTTGGCTGGAAGTGGGCTCGCAAGGCGCCGAATATGGAGCGCTGAAGTGGAAGGATGGCGACGGCGTCTTGAAATTGGGCCAGCGCGTGGAAATTTACTGCAGCAATCTGGACATGAGTACGAATTGTTACGACCGTTACTATGTTGCTAAAGGGGATCAGATTGTTGATGTTTGGCCGATTATGGGACGGAGTGGAGCGGCGCAACGGTAGGGCGGTCAATGAGCTAGTGCCGGATGCCGTATTCGAGCGTAAAGTAGACCGGGTTCAAGTTCTTTAGCGGTTCGCGAAGCTTCGCCAGTTCGTCCTCAAGACCATGGATTTCGAGCCGCGTTAGTTCAGAGATTTGTAACGCCGCTTCTAATAAGGTTTTTACGTTAGCGAGATGAGCGAGCAGGCCTTCCGCGCCCTCGTATCCCTCACGGCAATGCACCTCGTTTCCGTGGAAGCTGAAACCGTAGTATAAGCACTTCGGCTCCGGGGTGGTCGCGGTCATAAACTGTTCGCAGAGTTCCTTAAATGCAGCAAGCTTGCCTTCCGAGACTTTGAAATACGGGTGGATCGATACGTTGCGATCTTGGGTGGCCATTGGGCCGATGTTAGCACGAGCGGTGAGCGCGGCGAATGCCATAATTTCGTGATGAGATGGCTCGCTCTGCTGAGCTTAATATTGACAGCAATCGAGCTGCGCGCCCAGGACAAGAAGGCGATTTTCCGCGCGGCATCGGAGCTTGTGCTGGTGGATGTGCAGGTGCGGAACAAGAAAACCGGCGCACCCGCGCCGCTGCTGCACGCAGGTGATTTCGAGGTTTGGGAGGAAGGCGTGCGGCAGGAGATCGTTGCTTTTTCCCGCGACGAATTCCGAATTTCCGTGGTGTTGCTTTTCGATTTGACGGATAGCGTGCGAGGAGTGCTGCAAAGGCTGGCGGATAGCTCGAAGGCGGCACTCGAACATTTTAAAGCGGCCGATGAGGTGGCGGTGATGGTTTATGCGGGCCATGCCACGTTGGTGGACGGATTCACTAAAGATCGCGCCCGTACGGTAAGAGCCATCGAAAGCTCGGCCAAAATGAAATCGGGCCAGCCTGCCTATTTCAACGAGGCGATCTTCCAGGCGGCGATGCAACTGCGAGGCGCAGGGAGTCCGGCGAATCGGAGAGTGATCATCTGGCTGACCGATAATTTGCCGAATGTGCCCGATAGCAAACGGTTCGCCGTTCATACGGAAGCGGAAGCCTTGCGCGCGCTCTATGAAGAAGGAGTGGTGGTTGCACCGATTCTGTTGAAGAACCCGCTGTGGGCTACGGCTTACGCGGTAGGTTATTCGTTCGAAGCCTGGCAGGCGAAGGCGTATCCACCGGGTGATGCAAAGAAATATGCGGAATTGACGGGCGGCCAGGTGGTTGGTCTTGGTGGGGCGCGGCCCGACGAGCGGTTGGCCCAATTGATCGACGAACTGCGAGCGCGTTATACGATTGGCTACCGCCCGAGCGATTCGGAGGCGGCCGGGACGTTCCGCAAGATTCAGGTGGCGCTGACGGCGTCGGGGACCCTCCGGCCGAAGGAGTGGAGGGTGCTTCATCGAGAGGGTTACTATCGCAAGTGATGAGATATTCATCCGTTTGTAGTGTAGTCGTGGCATGATGCCGCAATCGGCCTTCTTATGAAACGTTTATCCTCGAGTTGTGTATTACTAACATTTGCCCTGTGTGCTTTTGCCCAGCGAGACGATGACAGAGTGCACGGGCAAGTGATTCTGAATACGGGTCAGTCGATTACGCCGACCGCGCCCAAAGGAAGCCGCTTTGAGCCTCTCAATCCGAATCTGGCGAATTATTCGGGTTATCTGGCGGGACAAGCGGTGACGGCGGTCAAGAGCCCCGACGGCAAGATGCTCCTGATTTTGACATCCGGTTACAACGCTTTGAAGTATACGATTGGAACGAAGGCGGGCCAAACAGATCCGAACGGCTCGAATCAGTATGTCTTCGTTTACGACATAACTAACAAGGTTCCAGTCAATAAACAGGTCGTGCAGATTGCCAATACCTATAACGGAATTGTTTTTGATCCGTCGGGTACGACTTTCTACGTCTCGGGCGGGATGAACGATAACGTGCACATTTTCGACTTGGCCAGCAGTAGTGGAATGTGGACGGAGCGGAGTGGGAGCCCGGTCGCGCTGGGGCATAGCGCTGGTGCGGGTTTAGGGGTGACGCCGCAAGCCGCTGGGATTGCGATAACGGCGGACGGAAGCAAGTTAGTGGTGGCGGATTACTACAACGATGCGATTTCGGTGTTGACTAAAACGAGCGGGGCTTGGACGAAAAGTGATGAACTCGACTTGCGGCCCGGCAAGATCGATCCAAAAAATTCGGGTGTCCCGGGCGGAGAGTATCCATTCTGGGTGAGCATTAAGGGCGATACAACGGCGTATGTTTCGAGCATTCGGGACCGGGAGGTGGATGTGGTCGATCTCTTAAGCAAGCCGGCGGTTCGATTACGCATCAAGGTGAAAGGCCAGCCGAACAAAATGGTTTTGAACGCGGCTCAGACGAAGCTCTACGTTGCGGAAGATCGGACGGATACGGTTGACGTCATTGATACAGGCACAAACACAGTCGTAACTACAATTCACGTGGGGACGCCGAACGGGCTTTTGCCACCGAGCGCCGCCGGTTATCAAGGGCACAACACCAACAGCGTGACTCTTTCGCCCGATGAGAAGACGCTCTATGTGACTAACGGCAATATGAACGATGTCGCGGTGATAGACCTGAGCGCCCACACGGTGACTGGGCTGATACCGACTGGATGGTATCCCACATCGGTGGCTACCAGCGCGGATGGAAGCTATATGTATGTGGTGAACTACAAGTCCGTGATTGGGCCGAATCCGGCGAACTGCGATGGCGTGACCAAGGCTAAATATGTGGAGTGCTCCGCCTCGAACGAATACGACCTGCAGCTGATCAAAGCGGGATTTCAAAGCTTTTCCACGCCGAGCAAGAGCGAGTTACAAGACCTCACGACTACTGTAGCGGCGAATAATCATTTCGCGCGTGTTTTATCAGACAGGGAGAAAGCTAAAATCGCTTTTCTGAAGAGTAAGATCAAACACGTAATTTTCATCATTAAGGAAAACCGGACCTACGACCAGGTGTTAGGAGACCTGGCGGTGGGCAATGGCGATCCGGACATCACCGAATTTGGCAAGGGCGTGACGCCCAATCTGCATGCGCTGGCGACGAAGTTTGTGACGCTGGACAACTTCTACGACCGCAGCGAAGTGAGCATGGATGGCTGGCCGTGGACGATTTCGGCACAGGCGCCGGATGTGGTGGAACGGCAAGTGACCGTGAACTATGCGGACCGCGGGCTTTCCAACGATTCGGAAGGAACGAACCGGAATGTGAACGTAGCGTATAAAACGCTGGCGGAAAGGCTGGCGGCCAATCCGCTTTCGCCGAATGATCCGGATGTGTTGCCGGGAACGGTTGATACGGCGGCGCCCGACGACCGGCAGCGTGAAGTGAATCATGGTTATATCTGGAATGCGGCGCTGAAGGCGGGCTTGAGCATACGCAATTACGGATTCATTATCGACTTGGCACGTTACAACCTGGAGGGCGCGCCGGCGGGCGTCGGGATTCCTGAACTGGAGATGCCATTTACTACCAAGACCCAGGTGGCTTACGTGGCGAACGAAGAGTTACGCCCCTACACCGACATTTATTTCCGAGGTTTCGATAACTCATTTCCCGATTACTGGCGCTACCAGGAATGGGCAAGGGAGTTTGACGCGAGCTACAAAACCTCGGGTCTTCCAAATCTCGAATTTGTGCGTTTGATGCACGATCACACCGGTAACTTCAGCACGGCGATTGACGGAGTGAATACCACCGAGTTGCAAGAGGCGGATAACGACTACGCGGTTGGATTGCTGGTTGAGAAAATCGCCAACAGCCGCTACAAAAACGATACGCTGATTTTTGTGATTGAAGACGATTCGCAGGATGGCGGCGATCATGTGGACAGCCACCGGAGCGTGGCGTTTATTGCCGGACCATATGTGAAACAAGGGGCGCTTGTTTCGAGAGACTACAATACGGTGGATTTTCTGCGGACGATGGAAGCTGTGCTGGGCCTCGAACCTCTTAATTTGAACGACGCGCTCGCGGTGCCGATGTTGGATGTGTTTGAGGAGCGACTGCGAGACTGGAGTTTCACGGCGGTTCCCTCAGCGCTGCTGGCGCACACCACACTGCCAATTCCACCAAGCTCCTTTGCCGGGTTGAAGCCTATGATGGCGACGCACGATGCCGCGTACTGGGCGAATGCGACTAAGGGAATGGATTTCAGCGCGGAAGACAGGATTGATTTCACGAAGTACAATCACATTCTCTGGCAGGGGATGATGGGGGATAAGCCGTATCCCAAAACGCCGAGTGGTTTGGATTTGCGGCAGAACCGCGCAGCTCTATTGAAGGAATATGAAAGAAGACAGGCTATAGCCACCACTGCTGCGAATGAGAGGTAAAGTCAGGGGGCGATTCAGGCGGAGTAATGTCTTGCGGGCGGCAAAGCCAGCATTGCCAGTCGCCTTTTTTGAGAATCTTATGCGGGCGAAAGTTCTGCGGAGTGTTTTCGTGAATAAAGCCGCCGAGCACGATGAGGCCATCAGGTTTGGCAATGCGCTGCAAATCTTGCGCGATGAGATCGAGAACTTTGACACTGATATTGGCAAGAACTAAGTCACCTGCGTGGGGTTTGATGGAATCGGCAGAACCAACGAAGAAGGGGGCGCCGATCAAAGTTTGCGCGGAACGCACTGACTCGTGGTGTATGTCGCAACTGACGACCATAGCCGCGCCCAGTAAGTGAGCCGCGGCGGCGAGGATGCCGGAGCCGCAGCCGATATCCAGGACGACTTGGCCGGGAAGCAAATGTTGTTCCAACGCTTCGATGCACATTTGCGTGCTCTCATGCCGGCCGCTGCCGAAGGCGCTAGTAGCGTCGATGGTGAGACGAAAACGGCCGGGCGGCGTCGGGTCATTGACCCACGAAGGCGCGACGAAGAAGCGCTCGCCGATGAATATGGGATCGCAGTCGAGCGGCGGCGGGTGCGCCGGTTCGAAAGGCGACTCATGGCGTAGCGCGCCGGGAGGAAAGTTCAAGGTATGAATAGCCGAGTCGTCGAAGAAGGCGCGCAAGCCGCCGGGTTCCTCCAGAATGCCGGCAGTACCCATCTCCCAGAGGTCGGCGCTGAGTGTGTCTATTGCGTCTGGGCCGGCGGTGATGAAGATCGACCACACGGCTAAACCCCAAACGCTAGCGGGGCTGTTACCAGCTTTCTATAATTCGCCAAGCGCCGGTAGGGGGAATTTGAGATGCGCGGATTGCCGAGCGGTGGGATGTTGATTTGGGCGAATTGCGGCATCACTTGATATTAAGCCGTTTACTCTATAGGTGTTGGCAAAAAAAGCGGCCGGACCAATGAAAGCGCGGCCATTTCCCTTTGAGGATAACTTTGATTCTGAATCGTAATTTGCTTCTACCCTTTTTTTCTGTCTCTCTTTTCGCGCAGACAAGCCAGATCATCAAGCTTGATCTGGACTTGACGGATGCGCCGCGCAAAGTGCTGCATGCGCATTTAACGATTCCCGTAAAGCCGGGTCCGTTGACGCTGGTGTATCCACAATGGATTCCCGGCGAACATTCGCCCTCCGGTCCGATTGATAACTTCGCAGGTCTGGTGTTCAGCGCGAATGGGCGAAACATTCCGTGGAAACGGGACGACGTGGATATGTTCGCCTTCCATCTAACAGTGCCGGATGGTGTGATTGCGATTGACGCGTCGGTCGATTTCCTGGCCACGGCGGCTCCCAGTGGATTTTCGGCCGGTGCTTCCACAAGCCCCAATTTGGCGGTGGTCTCATGGAACGAAGTTGCACTGTATCCCGCGGGCACGCCCGCTGGCGAGGTTAAGTTTGCTACCTCCGTGAAAGTTCCTGAAGGCTGGAAATTGGGAACGGCGTTGACCAATGCCGGTGTGGAGGGCACAACCAGTCAGTTCGGAGCCGTCTCTCTCGAAACGCTGGTTGACTCGCCGGTGCTGGCGGGTAGGTTCTTCAAGGAAATTCCCCTGGCGCCGGAAATCTCACCCAAGCATTTCCTGGACATGGTAGGCGATGGCCCGGAAGATCTGAATCTGACCACTGATGAGATTGCGGCGTACAGCAACCTGGTTAAGGAGACGGGCGCACTCTATAAGTCGCGGCATTATGACCACTACAACTTTCTCTTTACGCTGAGCGACAGTGTGGCGCACTTTGGATTAGAACATCATCAATCGAGCGACGACCGGGTGGATGCGCGCAACTTTCTAGACGACGATTTGAAGCTGATCAACGGCTCCCTTTTGCCGCATGAATTCACGCACTCGTGGAACGGCAAATATCGCCGCCCGGCCGGCTTGGCGACCCCTAACTTTCAGCAGCCGATGAAAGGCGAACTGCTGTGGGTTTATGAGGGGCTTACGGAATACTTCGGCGATGTGCTGTCGGCGCGCAGCGGCCTCTGGACGCCTGAACAGTATCGCGAATCTTTGGCCATCACGGCTGCGGAGATGGACCACCGCCCGGGCCGGACCTGGCGGGACTTGCAAGACACAGCCACGGCGGCGCAGACTCTCTACGCCACCAGCAATGAGTGGGACAACTGGCGCAGGTCGGTGGATTATTATCCTGAGGGCGAACTGGTATGGCTGGAGGTGGATACCATGCTGCGCCGGTTGAGCAAGGGAAAGCGCAGTTTGAATGATTTTGCCGCCCGCTTCCTGGGTGAAGGCGGTAACACGCCTCCCGAGGTTTTGCCTTATGATTTCGCCGACATTGCCAGCAATCTAAATGCGGTTGAGCCTTACGACTGGCGAGGTTTTCTGGAACAACGGCTCACTACGAAAGCTCCGCATGCGCCGCTGAACGGCATCACGAATGGCGGCTACCGGCTGGCATACGATGACAAGGCGAACGAGTTCGCGCATGCGCTGGAAACACGCGATCACGGCGTGAATGCCTGGTACTCGCTCGGCATCACGACGGGCGATGAAGCCATTCGCGATGTGCTGGTTGACTCACCTGCCTACAAGGCCGGCTTAGGGCCAGGGATGAAGCTGGTGGCGATTAATGGACGGCGCGCGACGGACGAACTGCTGCATGCCGCGATTAAGGAGGCCAAGACTTCGAAGGACCCGATTGAACTGATTGTGGAGAATGCCGGGTACTTCAAGATTGTGAAGATCGATTATCACGAAGGAGAGAAGTATCCTCATCTGGTGAGGCAATCGAGCACGCCAGGGCTCTTGGATGAGATATTGAAGCCGATGCTCAGCCACTAACGGACACGCGGTTTCTCCACTACAATTCCTAGACCATCGAGCAGCGTCCAGGTCGCCCGCTGGTAATTGATATAGGCCTGCTGATAGCTGACGTATGCGCCCAAAAGCGCGTTTTCGGTGGTGGCCAGCGTGG
>Ga0182012_10002128_pt1 | contig 21580 bp, 17 predicted proteins | sample 612S2SmetaG_FD_120486 | JGI IMG/M metagenome (GOLD analysis project Ga0182012, IMG submission 120486) | Permafrost microbial communities from Stordalen Mire, Sweden - 612S2S metaG | ecosystem: Environmental > Terrestrial > Soil > Wetlands > Permafrost | place: Sweden: Stordalen | collected... | reverse complement strand
CCAGCCGGCTGGGGTATCGCATCAACGCCCGGTTTGTCCACGCGTTTTTTGGCCGGGTGTTCAACCATCCGCACGAGATTTTCACCGAGGCCATGCTCCGCCCGGAACTGCAGGATCCGGCGATTTTTGCGGACGGCATGGACAACATTGTCACCACGCAGCAGCGGGTGGCGGAGATGTATTTTGCGGACGGCAGCATCGCCCAGGCGTGTCCGCCCCTGGCGGCGTTGCTGCACATCATGGCGCGGGATCAGTGGCAGGGCAAAGGGCTGGACCATCCGGAGGTGCGCGGCCTGTTCACCCGGGAAAACCTGCTGGCGAGCCCGTGGTACGCCGCCCGGCTGGCGGCCAAACAGAAAGTGGACCGGGCGCTGTGGCGGCGGCATGTGGAGTATCTGACCCTGTTTTTGCGGAAAACCAGCCATGCGGATGTGGCGGGAAAAATGCGCATCAGCGACCGCTTGGCGCGGGCGCGGAAAACGTTGGAGGTCATCGAATTACCAGCGTATCCGGCGGGTCTGACGGGCACGCTCGGTGCCGAACCGGTGGAAAAATATTTGGCCGCGGAGCAGGGGTAGAGGCAAAGTCCAAGGTCCAAGGTCTAATGGCCAAAGGCAGGCTTTGGGCTTTAGGCTCAGACAAAGTCGGAACGTGAGCAAACGCTACGCCGGGTGGGGCCCCAGCCTGCAAGCCAGGCACAGGGGTGAGATCGCTGGACGGCAAACCCGAAGGGCCGGGGGCACGTGGCGGTGGCCGGATGTGGGGACGAGCCCGTCCCACCCCGACTTTGTCGGTAGCCTTGTGGGCACGACAGGCCGGGTCTGCCGCCTTGACGGCCCTTGGGCCTGGGCGTGATTTCCTGGCACGAGCACGGTTGCTGAAATCAAAGCGGCGATCCGCTCCCTGACGCTGGACGCGTGCGCGGAGGTTGCTGTTTGTTTGAACCAATGGCAGGACGACAACTGGGACGAGCGGATGAAACAGGATCTCGCCGCCGGGACGCTGGATTCGTTGCTGGCCCAAGTGGACGGCGGTATCGCACAGGGAAAACTTCACGATCTTCCGTGAAAATGCCTTCGGGAGGGGAAAGCCAATGACGAACCGACGCGAAAGGCAGGGCGGGCAGTCCACTGTCCGCCGCAAGCGTTGTAAATGGGCCGGTTGGCTGGTCATCGTCCGCCGGCGCGCATCCCAGAGTCGCGGGACGCCCTGCCTTACATGCTCGTATCGCCGGGTGTTCCCGTAGTCGAGGGACGGCCTACTGGGGCAAGGCACTTCATTCCCGGTGGCGAACCTAAGTTCATGGGAACTCCCTTGGATGGAATAAATTACGCCGCCTTTGCCGGCGTCCGGCTCTGCATCTCGGCGATCATGCTCTCAAAAATCAAACGGCCGTCGGTCGTGCCCAGAATGGCCTCGCTCGCCCGGTCCGGGTGCGGCATCAGGCCGGCGACGTTCCGGCGATCGTTGCAAATCCCCGCGATGTTCAGCACGGAGCCGTTTGGATTCGCGGCTTCGGTCAGTTCCCCGGTGGCGGAGCAGTATTGCCAGAGAATCTGCCCGTTGGCCTGGAGCGCGGCCAGCGTGGGTTCATCCGCAAAATAGCAGCCCTCGCCGTGGGCGATGGGAATCCTAAGCAGCTTCTCCGCCGGAATCTGGCTGGTGAAGGGCGTGTCCCGGTTGGCGGTTTTCAGGAAGACCTGTTCGCAATGGAATTGCAGGTCGCGGTTGCGGATCAATGCTCCCGGCAGCAGGCCCGCTTCGCAGAGGATTTGGAACCCGTTGCAGATGCCGATGACCAGGCCGCCTTGTTCAGCGAATTGTTTGACGGCTTGCATCACCGGGCTGAACCGCGCAATGGCCCCGCACCGCAGGTAATCCCCGTAACTGAAGCCGCCCGGCACGATCACGGCATCGGCCCCGCCCAACGAAGTGTCCTTGTGCCAGACCAAGCCGGCCGTATGGCCCAGCACCCGCAGGGCGTGGACGCAATCCTGATCGCAGTTGGAGGCCGGAAATTGAAGGATGGCAAAGTTCATGCAATCATTCGATTTCGAGGTGGTAATCTTCAATCACCGGGTTGCTGAGGAACGAGTGGGCCGCGTCGTTCAATGATTTCCGGGCCGCCTCCACATCGGTCGCTTCCAGTTCAATTTCCAAATATTTGCCCACATGCACGGCCTTGATGCCGGTGTGGCCCATTTGGGCGAGGGCGGTTTGCACGGTTTTGCCCTGCGGATCCAGGACGGCCTTCTTGGGCGTGATGATGATGGTTGCTTTCATGCTTGCGCCCGGAAAGCCTGCAAAAAATCCGCCCCGCAGGCGAGCAATTTCTGCGGGTCTTGATTTTGACGGGCCCCTGACAATCCGCCCATGTTAACCATTCGTCGGTTTGCGAGCCCCACCTCTCCCCGGCCCTCTCCGTCCCGCAGTGGCGGGGCAGAGAGGGAGAAAACCACGCCGCCACCTGGCTGGGAGCGAAGCAACGGCACACAAGACAGGAGCGGCGTCAAGAAGCGCCCGATTTTGACGGGCGCAGGATGAAATCGCCCCGGCGCTCCGCTTACCGGTGCAGGAAATTCAGGGGCGCGCTCGCGGGCATTTCATGGGCGCAGGGCTGGTTGATCGGGGAGTCCGGCAGGCGGTCGTTGGGGGTGACGACGTGGTTGGCCAGCATCCAGGCCTCCACTTCCTCGCCGCTGATGTCCGGCAGCATATGGCCGTTGATCTCGACGCAGGGGCTGAGCATCTGGCCGGTTTTCTCGATCATTTCCTGGCGCTGAATGGGATCGTTGATGATGTCCCGGTCTTCAAACGGCAGGTCGTATTTGCGGAACACCGCGCGGACGCCCTGGCTCCAGCCGCAGGTCGGTTTCAAATAGGCGATGATCTTGGGTTTGCTCATAGTTTTGTAAATATTGTTATTACGATGCCAATAGAGTGCCACACTATGGAGGAAGAGGCAAATCTTTTAGGGCGGGGGCATCGGGCGCAACTGACACCGCATTGGAGCGCCGGTCTCAGACCGGCTTATAGCCGCACACTGGTCGTGGAAGGGTTCCTTTGATGGCAACCGTTCTGATGGCTTGGACGTCCAAAGCCGCTACAAGCCGGCGCTTCGTTTCGGGGGCAGTGTCAGGTACCCGTCAAGGAGTGCGTCCGCCGGCGGCGGCGCCGTCCAAAGGCCAGTCTTGGAGCAGGCGCCTTTGGGCGTCGGTCCGCCAGGCGCGTTGCAATTGCCAGCCGCCGTTCCCGGCCGCACGCGTCAAAATACAATGATACTGGGTGGGGTCGTCTTTTTGGGTGATGACAAAAATCCGGAGCCAGGCATCGGCGTCCGGCGAGTTTTCATCGTGCGTCCAGGTGATGGTGAACTCCCCGTGCTGACCGTTTAGCCAGCCGGGCAATTTGCCCTGGTCCCGCATTTTTTCGAGGAGTTCAGCCGCCTCCGGCAGGACGGTCGAATTCGTGTATTGTCCAAAAAGCCGGTCCGTTGCCCGGGGATCGCCCGCGAACAGATTGCCCGGGACGGGTTGGAGGGTCAGGATCCGTTGGGGGAAATTCAGCGTGGCCCGGTGGCGCGACAGAAACCGCAGTCCCAGCAGGTTGCCGGCCGGGCAGTCGGCCAGGATAAAATTGGTGCAAACCTCGCCATCAACGGTGATTTTCGGGAAACAGATGATGTGTTTCACCACCCCGGAGGACAGGATCATCTGTTTGGAATATTGTGTCTGACCGGGGTGTTGCGCCTGCAACCGCCGCACTTCCTGCTCGTACAGGTCCGGCTGCAAATCCGCATCATCCGGGCAGCCGGTGTCAATCAGATAAATTGCGACCTCCCCCCCGAAAAACCGGGCGCGCAGCCGCGGTTTGCCATCCGGCCAGGACAGCGTCAGCGGAAATTGCCGGGTGCCAACGACCGGCGGGTCGGGTGGCCGGTTCGGGTCAAGAAAGCGGATTTGGCGGGCGGCCAAATCCAGTTGCAGGGAGTAGTGCCGCAGGCAATCCATGCCCAAGATCCCCATGACTGGCCGGTCGGCGGACATCCGGCTCAAATCATCCGTGACCACGCGGTCGCCCGTCGGCAACCAGGTTCGGCCCAGAAACAGTTTGGGTGCGGCATACAGATTGACATTGGTCATGACGCCCAAGCCGTTCCAGTTGATTTCGGCGGTCTCGAGGCGTTGCCCCAAAACCGGATCGAGCGATTTGTCCAACAAGGTGCCTTCCGCCCCGGTGTCCGCGAGGAACAACAGTTCCCGGCCATTTTCCAGGCGCAGGGTCAAAAAAATCCGCTGGTCCGATCCGGCCTGCTGGTCAAAGGCGGCCTCCGGCGGAAGCGCGGGGCGGGGGGCCGGCGGCGTGGCGCAGGAACAAACCAGCAGCCCGCCGGCGACCGTCGCCGCTAGGAAAAACCGGGTGGCGCTCATGCAAGGCGGACCACCGGTCGCAGAGTTTTCATGCTGCCACCCTATTTCGACCGCCCGAGACTGTCCAGCGTGATTTTGAACGGACGAAACGGCGGGCTGCAAAGACAAAAACAAAGCGGGGCATTTAAACCACGGAATACAGGAATACACGGAAAAAGGGTGATGGGGGCCAGATTTAAATCCTCACGGGCTTGGGTCAAATTGACACACTTCAGGGCAAAGAGCCCAAAGGGAAACTGGGGCATTTTAACCGGGAAATGCGGATTTCCACCTTGGCAATTCCTCCTTCGCGGGCCAGATTGTCCATACGAACAACAGAGCGACCGAAAGGATTATGAATATGTCTGAACACACATGGCTTGATCTGCTGTCCTATTTCTGGGGCGGCATCTTCCTGGCGAACGCGATCCCTCATTTCGTCAGTGGCATGATGGGCAGGGCGCATCAGACCCCATTCGCCAAGCCGCCGGGACAGGGGCTCTCTTCGTCGATGGTCAACGTGCTCTGGGGCTTTTTCAATATCGTCGTCGGCTATGTTCTTGTCTGCCATGTGGGCGATTTCAACCTGAAGGATACGAGGGACGTCGCCGCCTTTGGCGCCGGCACTCTGCTGATCGCGCTGATGAGTGCGTGGGGGTTTGGCCGCTTCAATGGAGGCAACCCGCCCGGAGGCAACGGCAAGTCGAAAGGCGTTTAACGCAAAGGCGGAAGGACGCAAAGAGGGGCTTGGAAAAGGCAATAGTTTAAGGCCGGCCAAATCGGGCATGGGTCATATGGGACGGATGGGACGGATGGGACGGATGGGATGAATGGGAGGGGCGCGCCGGGGTGGTCAAGCTGAATCCGTGCATACAAGTCCAAGGTCCAAAGTCAGTGAGATCCAGCCACGAGGCGGGCGGCCAAGATCTTTCGTGAAGGGGTGAAGTTGGCGATGAACTGGCGGTGAAATTCCCCGAAGGTGCCCATAGCAATCGCCTGGCGCACGTCGGCCATGAGCCTGAGGTACATGTGCGAGTTGTGGACGCTCAACATGCGCAGGCCCAGAATCTCGTTGGCCCGCACGAGATGGCGCAAGTAGGCGCGGGTGAAGTTCTGGCAGGCGAAACAGTCGCAGCCCTCCTCCAGCGGGCCGAAATCCGTCTTGAACGCCGCGCCTTTCAGGCCGATGGCGCCGCGCCGGGTGTAGGCCGTGCCATTGCGGGCGACGCGCGTGGGCAGCACGCAGTCGAACATGTCCACGCCGCGGGCGATGAGCTCCACCATCTGCGCGGGCGTGCCCAGGCCCATGGCGTACCGGGCCTTGTGCGCGGGCAGGAACGGTTCGGTGCATTCGACGGCCTTCATCATTTCCAGTTCGGGTTCGCCCACGCTCACGCCGCCGATGGCGTAGCCGTCAAAGTCCAGCGCCACGAGGGCCCGGGCGCATTCCTCGCGGAGGGCGGGGTTGCTGCCGCCCTGGACGATGCCGAACACCTGCTGGGCGTCGGCGCGCGGTTGATCGCGGCATTCCCGCGCCCAGCGGATGGTGCGTTCCACGGCCAGTTTTTGTTCGCGGGCAGGGGCGTCGTGCGGCGGACATTCATCAAACGCCATCGCGATGTCCGAACCCAGCACGCGCTGGATTTCCATGGATTCCTTGGGGCCGATGAACAGGGGGGAGCCGTCCAGGTGCGAACGGAATTCGACGCCGTGCGCCTTGACCTTGCGGATGCTGGCGAGGCTGAAGACCTGGAACCCGCCGCTGTCGGTGAGGATGGGCCGCTCCCAGTTCATGAACCGGTGCAGGCCGCCGGCGGCGCGGATGATGTCAAGCCCCGGACGGAGGTTGAGGTGGTAGGTGTTGCCGAGGATGATTTGGGCGCCCATCTCGCGCAGTTCGCGGGGATCCAGGGCTTTGACGCTGGCCTGGGTGCCCACGGACATGAACACCGGGGTGTCCACGACGCCACGGGCGGTGGTCAGTTTGCCGAGCCGAGCCTTGGTGGCCGGATCGGTTTTGAGCAGTTGAAACATGCGCCCAACCTCAAGGCTGGCTGGTGATTTTCTTCAGGTCAATGCCCTGCGCCGCGGCATAGCCCCGCAGCGGCTTTTCATTTTGAATCAACACCGCGCGCACGACGCTGGAGTCGTCGGCGCGGCCGAGGTCCAGCAGGCTTTCGGGAATGACGCCCAATTTTTTATGGGCGTACAACAGGGCGAAGGTCGCCTGGGCGATGGTCACGAACGGCAGATCCTTGTAGGCCCCCTCGACGGCATCCTCGACGGCGGAGGCCAGAAAATCCAACTGGTCCACCAGATGCGGAAATTTGGGCGCGTTGATTTGGGTGAACTCGAGTTTCCATTGGGGGAGCTGGCGCAGCACCTTCTCGGCGATGGACGGCGTGATGCTCACCGCCCCGCTGTTGATAAATTTTACAATTTCGGGCATGGGAAACACTTTAGCGAATGTCCCGGTTGCGCGAAAGGGAAATTATTTCGATGGGTTGCCGCCCTTGACCCGCATCTGGATGGAATAGATGCACTTGCTGGCGGCGATGAACAGCGTTTTGTGGTCCGGGCCGGAGAAGCTCAGGTTGGCCGTCCAGGGTTCCGGGACATCAATGTGTTCCAGCCGCTGGCCGTCCGGGCTGTAGATGGTGACGCCATTGCCGCACAAATAAAAATTGCCCAGTTCGTCAATGGTCAGGCCGTCGCAGCTTTGGTTGCAGATCGAGGATTTGTTCGTCAGCGAGCCGTCCGGCAGGATGTCGTAACGCCAGGTGCGGTTGCCGCCGAAGTCGGTGGCGTACAATTTCTTGCCGTCGGGCGAACCGCTGATGCCGTTGGGTTTTTTGAAATCTTGGATGACCGGCTTGAGCTGCTTGTGATCAGGGGACAGGTAAAAAACCCATTCGCCGGTGAATTTCTCCCGGCTGGTGTCCGTCCAGGTGCGGCTGAAGAAAGGGTCGGTGAGGTAAATTCCGCCGTTGGGGGCCACCCAGACGTCATTGGGGCCGTGCAACGCTTTTCCCTGATAGTCAGTCACCAGCTTGGTGACGGTTTTGTCCGGGGCGATGGACCAAAGTTCATTGTGCTCTTCGGCGCAGGCAATGAGATTGCCCTTCGCATCCATGTACATGCCGTTGGCGCGCCCGGCCGGCTCCAGAAAGATGGAGAGTTTGCCGTCCACGCTCCATTCCAGAATGCGGTTGTTCGGCTGGTCGGTGAAGAACACATTGCCCTTGGGATCGCAGGTGGGGCCTTCGGTGAAGGCGAAGGTGTCGCCCAATTTTTCCAGTTTCGCGCCGGGGGCGATGAGAGATTGGGAATAGGCCGGGACCGAACCGAGGACCAGCAGTGCCGTCAGAATATTTTTCATAACAAAAGCATGTTTTAAACGGAACCGGGCCAGTGTGAGGCGAAGCCGCCGGGATGGCCAGCAAAACCGGCGGCAAAAAAACAGTTGTGGGTGTGGGACAAGCGGGCTAAACCGGGACCGTTTGCCGAGCCGCCAGAAAATGCAGTTGGCAGCGGCCGACGGGGCGGCCGTAAATCTTCGCGAGTGCCGCGGAGTAGAGTTTCAATTGCGGGGTGTAATACGCGGCTTTGGCCGCCAGTTCGCCCGCCGCGAGATGGTCGGTCTTGAAATCCACCACCCAAATTTCCGCGGGCAGAAGCACCGCCAAATCCACGACGCCTTGCAGGACCGCAAATTCTCCGGCCAGGGCCGGGCGGTTGGCGGGGGGCAGTTCAATTCCGCTGAGGGCCGCGAGTTCCTCCGGCCGGAACCGCGCGGTGAACGCGAGTTCGCGCCGGACCATGGCCGCCCGCCCGCGAATCTCACGGCCCAACGCCGAAGCCCAAAACGCGGCGACGGATTCCAGATCCAGCGCCCGGCTTTGCGCTGGCGTCAACCACAGCTCCCGCCTCAGACGTTCGGCCTCCCCGGCCAGCGATTGAAGATCCGTGGTTCGCTCCAGACCGACGTGCTGGAGGAAAACATGGTGGGCCGTGCCGGTCTCCGCCGCCGACAAGTCAGACGGGGAACGGCGATGTTCCGCGCGATCCGCCGACGGGGCAGGGAAGCGGGGCAGGGCTTCGTCGTCCATTTCCCCGGCCTGCCGGCGCAAGGCGGTCACCGAGGTTTTGGCCGGATATTCCGTGGCCGCCGCAAATTGGTATTGCCAGGCCAACGCGGTCTGGAGGCGGTGCCGGGCTTCCTCCGTCAGTGGGGGCGGTTCCCAGACGGCAACCGGTGGGGGCGCTGGTGCGGCGGGCAGTTCGCTCTCCGCCACCAACCGCCAGCGGAGATCGGGCAGCATCCCGCAGTCGCCGGCCGGGCCGCTGAGTTGCCGGGCGAACCAGAGGCCCAGCCAGTCGGCATCGCTGCCGGCGGCGAGAATTTGTTGCGGGGTGATGGCGGCCGGGGTCGTCCAGCAGGCCGCCCATTTCTTCTCCGTGACGTTACCGGCCAGGATGAGCGTATCGCGCGCGCGGGTGAGCGCCACGTACAACAGTCGCAACTCCTCCCCGGCCAGTTCCCGGCGACCCGCCCGCCGCGCCAGCCAGTGCGCGAGGCTGGGATAACGTCCGCCGGCGGAGGGCGGTTTCACGCGCGGACACAGGCCGCGGCGCTCGTCAAACAAGATGTCGGCCCGGAAGTCCTGCAGGTTGAAACCGCGGGCCAGGTCCGCGACCGCCACCACGGGAAACTCCAGGCCCTTGCTCTGGTGGATGCTCATGAGGCGCACGGCGTTTTCCGCCAAGACGGGCGCCACCTCCGGTTCGTTCCCGGCGTCGCGCTGCGCCTGGATGAATTTCAAAAAGCGGTGCAGGCCCTGCTGCGGGAACTGGTCAAACTGTTCCGCCAGCGCCAGCAGCCGGCGGACGTTGGCCTGGCGTTGCGCGCCGCGCGGCCGGCCCCCCAGCCATTCCAGATACTGCGTCTCCGCCAGCATGGTTTCCAGGCACACGGCCAGCGGGGCCTGATGCGCCAAGGTGCGCCAGCGCGCATGCCGTTCCAGAAAACCGGCGACTTTGCCACGCGTCGCCCCGCCAAGGCCGGCGGAGATTTCCCGGCTCCGTTTGAGCGCCGTCCAAAAAGGTTCCCGCAGCATCGTCAAGCGGATTTCCGCCAGCTCGTCCAGCGTCAACCCGACCAGCGGCGACCGCAGCACCGCGATGGCCGGCGTGTCCTGCAAAGGATTGTCCAGCAATTGCAGCAGTCCCAGCAAATCCGCGATCTCCGCGCTTTCAAAAAAGCCGCCGCGCTCGACCACCAGCGGGATGCCTGCGCGGTCGAATTCCCGGGCATAGACCTCCGCCCGGTTGCCCGGCGCGCGCAACAGCACAGCCATGTCCCGCCACTCCGCCGCGCGGAAGCCGTGGCGTTCCTCATCCCAAATTTCATGGCCGCCGGTTCTCAATTCCACCAGCCGCGCCGCCAGCAGCCGCGCCTCCTTCTCCGTGTCATCCAAATCTTCGACCGCGCCGTCCGCGTCCGCGTCCGGCGCGGTTTCGTTGCGGCCCGTTTTGAGCAGCAGCAGTTCGGCGCGCGGCGGCTTGCCGGCCGTCCCCGCCAAGTTCGCCCGGCTGGCCGGCGACCCGAACTGGAGCCGCGCCTCCGCGTCGTAAGCCACGCCGCCCGCCTCCCCGTGCATCAGCGCCGCGAACACCGAGTTCACCAGGTTTAGCAGCCCCGCCCGGCTGCGGAAGTTGTCCGTCAACGCCAGCGTTTGGCCGGCCGACGGGCTGATTCCGGCGGCCGCTCCGGCGGCAGCGGACGGTTCACGCCAGGCGCACGCGTAGGCGCGGAAGATGGCCGGGTCCGCCAGCCGGAAACGGTAGATGCTCTGCTTGACGTCGCCCACCAGGAAACGGTTCGCCTCCGCGCCCTCCCGACTCAGGGCCTGGATGATCCGGTCCTGGGCCGCGTTGATGTCTTGGTATTCGTCCACCAGCACAAAGCGGAGCCGGGCGCGCCAGCGGCGGGCGGTGGCCGTCGGCCCGTCGGTCGTATAATCCCAGAGCAGCTTGAGGGCGAACTGTTCCAGATCGTGAAAGTCCGCCACCCCATCCCGCAGTTTGCCTTCGGCGAACCGTTCGGAGAAGTTCCGCGCCAGTTGGAGCAGCGTGGTCATGTGGCCGCGCGTCCACGCCCAATCCTCCGCCAGGGGGTCCGGGCCGTCCCCCGTCCGGGCCAGTGAGGCCAGGAACGCGGCGTCCGCGAAGAAACTCTTCAACGGTTTTTCCAGCACGCCCTTTTTTTTGGGCGGCCAGACGGTTCCGGTGGCCTGCACCGCCGCCAACAGCGCGGCCGCTTCGGCCCGGGTGCAGGGCCGGGGCAGCGGCCGCAGCAGGTCCAGCAATTCCGCCGCCTTGACGTTATCGCCGCGCAGTTCCTCCAGCGGCGCCAGCCATTCTTCGCGCCATTCGTCGACGGCCTCCAGCAGCCAGGCCCGCCAGAGCTCCGGCTCCGGCGCGGCGAACATTTCCAGTTGCCGGGCCAGCCAGCTTTCCGCATCCGGCCGCGTTTGCGCGTAGTGATGCAATTGCAGTACCAGCGCCCGGATGCTTTCATCGCGACCGGCGCCATAGATTTGGATCAGCTCCTGCACCGCCCGGTCGAATCCCGTCTCGCCCGCATAATGCCGTTGCAACTCCTCCTCCAACACCTCCTCCGCGCGCCAGTGCGCCTCAGCCGGCTCGACCACGGCGAGGTCCGGGTCCAGCCCCAGTTCGTGGAAATGCTCGCGCACCAGCCGCAGGCAGAAGCTGTGGAGCGTGCCGATCCGCGCGGTCTCAAACAGGGCGAGCTGCTCCTGCCGGCGGGGATCCTCCGGCTGTTCGCGCGCCGACTCCTCGAGCGCCCGGCGCAGCCGCTGGCGCATCTCCGCCGCGGCGGCCTCCGTGAAGGTGACCACCAGGATTTCGTCCATCACCGCGCCGTCCTCGCGCAGGCAGGCCAAGCAACGTTGGATGAGCGTGTGGGTCTTACCCGTGCCCGCGCCGGCCATCACCAGCACATTGCCGCGCGCGGCAACCGCCGCGCGTTGCGACGGTGTGAGCCGGTCCTCCGGCCGGACCTGCTGAGGCGATGGATCCATACGCCGTCCAGCCTAACCCAATGGGACGCGGATGGAAAGGGGGGCGAAACTGTGAACCGGGTTGCCATGCATCCCGATGTTGTCGGAGAAGGTGGGCCGGTCAGCACGGTCTCAACCAATGGAGTGTTCCCCGATCGTGCGGTTCACGTCGCTCGTTCCGCCCGCTATCGCGCGGGCGGGGACGGCGCAGCGGTCCCTACCGGAATTGTAACGGCGTACGTTGGCCGTGGTTCGGTTCCGCCGCCTGACGCTTGCGCTCGGCGGCGGGGACGGCGCAGCGCGCCGTCCTTACCGACAACGTCGGGATGCACCGACCGGGTTGGGCCCAGCGGTCCCAACCGCTTTGGTTTGACCACGGCCCGGCCCGCAGATTATTCTGCACGCATGACGTCTGCCGCCAAAACCGTGAAATCTGCCAAAAAATCCCCGCCCAAGGCCGTCTATTCCCGCGTCCTGCTCAAATTGAGCGGCGAATCCCTCGGCGACGCGCAGGGCGTGGGCATCTGCCCGGAAGCTGTGCATCACATGGCCGCCCAAATCGTCGAAGTCCGCGATCTTGGCGTGGAGGTCGTCGTGGTCGTGGGCGGTGGGAACATCTTCCGCGGCGTCAGCGGCAGCGCCAAGGGCATCGAACGCGCCACCGGCGATTACATGGGGATGCTCGCCACCGTCATCAACGCGCTGGCGCTCCAGGACGCCTTGGAAAAACTCGGCGTCCCCACCCGCGTCCAAAGCGCGATCGCCATGGCGCAGGTCGCCGAATCTTTCATCCGCCGCCGCGCCGTCCGCCACCTGGAAAAAGGCCGCGTGGTCATCTTCGGCGGCGGCACCGGCAACCCCTTCTTTTCCACGGACACCGCGGCCGCGCTGCGCGCCAATGAAATCGGGGCGCAGGTGATTTTGAAGGCCACCAAGGTGGACGGCATTTACGATTCCGATCCGAAGAAGAACCCCGACGCCAAGCGCTTCACGCAGATCACCTATCTGGACGCTTTGCAACGCCAGCTCAAGGTGATGGATTCCACCGCCTTTTCGCTGTGCCTGGACAACGAAATGCCCATCATCGTCTTCGACTTTTTCCGCGAACACAACCTCCGGCGCGTGGTGCTGGGCGAAAAAGTTGGCACGCTGGTGACCAGTTAGTGCATGCCCGAACTCCCTGAAGTTGAAGTGCTGGCCCGGCATCTGCAACCGTTGCTGCCGGGCAAAACCATTCGCGGGGTGCAGGTGTGCCGGGCCAAAGTCATCCAACCGGATGACGCGGAGGCTTTTTGCCGGGCGTTGATCGGGGCCAAATTCACCAGCCTGACCCGGCGCGGCAAGTACCTGCTCTTTCAACTGCACCGCCCCCGGTCCCGCGTCCCCTTCACCCTCTTCGGACATCTCGGCATGACCGGCCGCATGTATCTGGCCCCCAAGACTTCCGCCCTGCCCAAACACGCCGCCGTGGTGTTGAACTTGGGCCGGGACAATTTCATCTATGAAGACACCCGCTATTTCGGCCGCCTGACCCTGGACCCCAACGCCGTGGCGGACCTTGGCCCCGAACCGCTGTCGGCTGACTTTCAAGCCGCGCCCTTCGCGCGGGCTTTGCGGCGGTCCGGGCAGGCGATCAAAGTGAAACTGCTGGACCAGTCGCTGGTGGCCGGCATCGGCAACATCTACGCCAGTGAAGCCCTGTTCCGGGCGCGCATCCCGCCGCGCCTGGCCGCCCGGCGGCTGACCGCCGCGCAGGTCAAAAAACTCCGCACGGCGATCCGCGCCGTCCTGACGGAAGCCGTTCGCTGTGGCAGCACCTTGCCTTTGAACTTTGGCGGCACCGCCGGAGGATTGTTTTACTTCGGCCGCGCCGCCGGCGCCCCGGATTACTATGAGGAACGGTTGGTGGTTTACGACCGTGCCGGCCGGCCCTGTCCCCGCTGCGGCCGCCCCATCCGGCGCATCATCCAAGCCGCCCGCAGCACCTTTTACTGCCCCCGGTGCCAGCGGAACGCATCCTGAGGAGGGAATGGAAACCCATAGGTGCGTGTAAGTTACAGGGCTGGGCGGCAGCCACTGACGTCCCCCAAAAAAACGAAACTGTTATTTTGGTTATTTATGGTTGTTTTTGGTTATTTTTACCTCAAATATTAGTTGTAACACATTTTATTACAACAGGATGCGTCAATTTTTGGGCGTACCGGACAGTGGGGCGGCTGCTTATTGGGAGAGCCGGAAGAACTGGGGGCTGTTCGTGGCCGGCACGACGAGATAATTGGTATTGTTGATGGTCGTGGGATTGTTCGTCCAGGGCGTCCAAGTGGCGGTCGTCAGGTTCGTGTTGGATTCCAAGGCAAACGGCCCGATTTCGGGCTCGCTGTAGCCCGGCCACGACAAGGTGACATTGGTGGCCTGGCTCCGGGTGATCGTCAGTCTCGGCACGTAGTTGGTGAACAGGATTTTCGCCAGAAAGGCGTCGTTCGTCCCATTCAGGGTGTTGTAACGGGCGTTGGCGAACGTCGGAAAATTGGTGGAAGCGGTGGTGGTGGGAAAGTTGGCGGAGTCGGTCTCCCCCGCCACATAGGCGGTGTCGGCGGAATCCACCGCAATGGCGAAGCCCTGGTCATTGCCCGTCCCGCCGAGATAGGCGGAATAAAAGACCTGGGAGCAATTGGTGTTAAAGGCCGTCACAAAGGCGTTGTAACCCGGGGCGCCATAGACCCAGACGGCGGAGTTGGTGGCCCGGAGCAGGCCCAAGTAATGGCTCACCGGAAAATTGGTCGAGCTGGTCGCTCCGGTGACAAAAGCGTTGCCCGCCGGATCCACCGCCACCGCAAAGGCCTCATCAATGAAGCGGCCGCCGAAGACCACGGAATAGGCGATCTGAGCGGGACGGGCGGGCGCGGCCTGGGTGATTTTCGTCAAAAAGGCGTTGGTGGTGACAATGCCGCCGTAGTAGGTGATGTTGGTCAGGCCATTGTTGATGACCGTGTAACTGAGGTTGGTGAAGCCGTCCGCATAATTGGTGGTGGCGGCCGTGGTGTTTGGAAAGTTGGTGGCGGTCGTCCAACCGGCCACATAGGCCGCGCCCTGGGCGTCCACCGCAATGCCGTTGGCCACCACATCCACCAGGCCGTAATTGGTTCCGCTGAGATAAGTGGAGTAAAGCAGGTTGGTGCCGGTGGCGTCAAATTTGGCGACGAACGCGTTGAACGAATAAAGCGTATAATTCCCGCTGTTGGTGGCGTCCAGTTGAGTCTGAAACGCATTGGTGGCCGGAAAGTTGGTGGACGAGGTGATCCCGGTGATATAGACGTTGGTGAACCGGTCCACGGCGATGCCGAAACCCGCATCCAGGGCGTTGCCGCCAAAATAAGTCAGATAATCCAGATTGGTCCCCAGCGGGCTGATTTTGGCCACGAAGGCGTTGCAGTTGAAGTAAATGGTGTTGGTGCAGGCCAGCGTGTTCAAAAACTGGTTGGTGAGCCCTTGCAACTGAAACGGCACCGGGTTTTTCACCGGCAGATTGGTGGAAAAGGTGTACCCCGTCACATAGGCGTTGTCCGCGCCGTCAATCGTCAGCGCGCAAATCCGGTCTTCTTCGTTGCCCCCCAGATAGGTGGAATAAATCAGGCTGGAACCGTTTGTCTCCAATTCCGCCACAAAGCCGTCCATTGGGTAATATCCCACCTCCGGAACGAGGGTGCCGCTGATATGGTTGGTGAGGCCCGGGACCCCGTTGTAGGGTGCGCCGTTGTAGAAGGCACCCGCCGTGTTGGTGACCGGAAAGTTCGGGGAGTCGGTGAACCCGCCCACAAACGCATGGCCGGCCTTGTCCACGGCCAGCCCCACGGCCTTGTCGTCGGCGCTGCCGCCCAGGTAGGTCAGATAAACCAAGTTGTAATTGGTGTCGAATTTGGCGATGAAGGCGTCGCCCAAGAAGGCGCCCCCTTGAAAATTGGTCTGGAAGGCGAACGGAGTGGAGAACGCCCCGCCGTTATTGGTCAGGAATTTGGACACCGTCTGGCCCGCCATGAAAATGGAGCCGTCATTGGTGTTGATCGCCAACGCGCAGGCCGACTGGCCCAGCGTGCCCCCAAAATAGGTGGAATAGCTCAAGATCGGGTCAATGACCAGCGGCAGATGGCGGTCATAGTCGCCAATCGCAAAGGTAACCGTTTGGGCATCCACCATTTTATATCCCCCCGCGATTTCCCGCCGGGCGCCCGCCATCATTTGGTAGATCAGCGGACGGGGCTGGCGGATTTCGCCGGCGCCGGTCGCCAGCACCAGCCCGCCCTGGGCGTCCAGAGCAACTTTCTGCGCGCCCGCAAACCGGATCACGATGGACTCCGGGGCGGCGCCGGGCGCCACGTTGAAGTCGTATTCCAACTGCCGGTCATTGCCGTAATAGACCGTGCTGATGCCGGGGTAAAGATCCGCCACGCGCACCCGGGCAAACGTGGCAATGCCGGTGCGCCAGCGGGCGGGTTCGTTGCCGGTGAGATAATTGATTTTGCCGTCCAATTCCGCCTCGCCCTGAAGGCGGGCCTGCGGCCCGGTCCCCAGAAACCGCATCGCCACCGCCGCCTCCGGGCGGAGCGCGAGGTCCACCCCGGCGGGCGAGATGGTCACCTGGCCGTCCCGGGCGCGGGCGAGAAATTGGGGCGGGTCCGCCGGCCGGCCCGGGCCGGCTTCAAAGAAAAGGGGCAGGCCGTTCAGGCCGGCGGCCGGCTGGGCGACCAAGCGCCCGGCGGCCAGGCACACCACCAAGGCGGCCGGCAACATTTTTTTTACGCAGCGAATCATCTTAGAAATCACGTTCAAAACCGACGCCAAATTGAAATTGTCCGCCTCTGCCGTTGTTCGCATCATGCCGGATGGGGATGCCATAATCCAGCCGCAACGGCCCCAGATGCGGGATGTTCAGCCGGAAGCCCAGGCCGTAGTCATCGTCATAATCCCCGGAAAGTTTGTAGGACCCCGTCCCGACCGCGCCGATGTCATAGAAGGCGGCGATGCGCAGGCCGAAGGAGTTTTCCTTCTCAATGATCGGCACGCTGTATTCCACGGAACTGAACCAGGAATTATCCCCGCCAATCGGCTCGTTGGGGACGTTGAGTTCCCAGCTCCGCGCCGCCTGGCGGGGGGCGATGTTGCGGTATTTGAACCCGCGCAGATTGTACATGCCGCCGAGATAATAACGGTCATAAAACGGCACATCCTGGCCGGAGGTCAGACTCTGGGCGGTGCGCACCTCGCTCTGGATGTTCACCACATGGCCCTGGTAAAAGCCGGGGAAAAACAAGTCGTTTTTCGCGTCCAATTTGTAGAAGTTGATGTCGCCCTGGCTGAATTCCGAGCTCAGCTCGGTGCGTTCGCCGTGGTTGGACAGTTCGGTGCTGTTCCGCGTGTCGTAGGCCAGGGAGCCCCCGACGCGTTGATAGAAATGATTGCCGGTCTGGGCCAGGATGGCATCGGGGACGTTGGGCGGAATGATCGCGGACGGGAAAGCGCTGGGGTTGTACATCCAGTTGTAATACCCCCCGGTGAGGCCAATGCCCACCTGTTCCACCGTATAGCTGACACTGCCTTTGAGGTAATCGGTCCACAGCGCGCGGGTCAGGCTCAGGCGTGCGCCCGTCCGGGTTTCGTCAAAAATATTGTTCGGGCTTTCGAAATCCCACACGTGCCGGTAAAGATCCACGCCCAGGGCGAGTTTATGATTCAGAAACCATGGTTCCACGAAGGACAGTTCATAGTCCTGCCGTTGCGTGCCCAATTGCACCCGGATGGTGAGTTGCTGGCCGCCGCCGGTGAAGTAGGGGGGGTGGAACAGGTCGAAGTTGGCCTGGCTCATCTGCACGTAGGCCACCAGGGAGTCCACCGAACTGAACCCCGCCCCAAACGTCAGGCTCCCGGTGTTCTGCTCCTCCACGTTGATCACGAGGTCTTCGCGCCCCGGGATCGGCGGGTCCGTCGGTTGCGGTTGGAGGTCCACCTTGTCAAAGTAATGCAGCCCTTCCAGCCGCAGCTTGCTGATTTTGACCCGGACCATGTTGAAGGTTTCGCCGGGGGAGATGGCCAGTTCGCGGCGGATGACCTTGTCCTTCGTTTTCAGGTTGCCCCGAATTTCAATCTTTTCCACCCGCGATTTCTGCCCCTCGTCAATCTGGAAGTCCAGGTCCATCGTGCCGGCTTCGACGTTCGGCACCCGCAGGCTGTGCAGGGCCTGGCCCTTGGCCACCTCGATGTACCCCATGCTCCCGTAAAAATCCTCCAGCTTTTCCGTGTCCTTGGTGAATCCGTCCGGCGTGAACACGTCGCCGGTGTCCATCGGCAGCCCGTTCGGGCCCATCTTGTCCTTGGAATGCTCAAACGCGTTGTCGGCCGCGATGCCGGCGCGGATCGCCGCCGGCGGAAACAGCTTGTTTCCCGTGAATTTGACCGACCCCACCTTGTACTGGCGCCCTTCATACACCGCAAACCGGATCATCAGCGTGTTCGGCGTGGGATGGTCCAGCTTGATGTCCTTGATTTCAAAATCGAGGTAGCCGTGGTCGCGGTAATAGTCCACCAAGCTGTCCTTGTCATGCTCGAAATCGTCGCTGTTTAAAACGCCCGAGCCGGTGATCCACGACCACATCCCGTGTCTGGACGTCTTGAGCTGCTTGCGCAGCACCTTCTGTTTGAAGGCCTTCGCCCCGTCAAATTGGATGTCAATAATCTTCACCTTGGGGCTTTCCACCACGTTGAACGTCACGATGGCGTGCCCGGTCCCCTCATCCACGCTCGGGATGTACTTCACCGTGGAATCGGGATACCCGTACTTCTCGTACAGTTTTTGCATGTCCTGGGCGGCGGTGAACAGTTTTTCTTCGTCCATCGGATCGCCCACCTTGGTCGTCAGCTTTTTGCGGAGCTTGGCTTCCTTGACCTTCTCGTTGCCGGTAAACTTGATTTCCGTCACCCGCGGGCGCACCTCCACCGTGTAGGTGAGGACCACCCCGCCGTCGCCCTGCTGGTCATCGGTGACGTGAATGAGGCGAAACTGGCCCGTCGCATAGAGCGAACGGATGTCGTCCTGGGTGAGATTGGGCTGGTAAACGTCGCCCGCTTTGAAGCGGATGTTGGAGCGGATAAATTGCTCGCTCACGGTGGCCGGGCCGAGGAACTTGATGTCCACCCGGTCAATTTTTTGGGCGGCGGCCTGGCCCCAAGCGGCGGTGGCGCATCCCAGCCACAGGGAGGCGCCCAACAGGCGGCACAAATTTTTCATGCGCCTATCGGCCCGGCGGCATGTCTTCTTCACTGACTTTCGCTGCGCTTTCAAATCGCGTGTATGATTTTAAGAATGTTAAATTAATGTCGCCCGTCGGCCCGTTCCGCTGTTTGGCGATCAACAAATTCACCGGCAACCCGTCCAGATCCTCGGCCGGCGCCTCGTCGTCGTCGCCCGCGCTGGGCTTGTACAGCAACCCCACCACGTCGGCGTCCTGCTCAATGGCTCCTGATTCCCGGAGGTCCGACAGCCGCGGCTTGCGGCTTTTGTCCTTCTCAAGCTCCCGGTTCAACTGGCTCAACACCAGCACCGGCACCTTCAATTCCTTCGCGAGACTTTTGATCCCGCTGGAAATGTCGGCGATTTCCTGCTGTCGGTTTTCCTGCGAACGACGGGCAGTAGAATGCAGGAGTTGCAGGTAGTCAATCACGAAAAATTTGACGCCGTGCTGCTGGGCCATGCGCCGGGCCCGGGCCCGGAGCTGCAAAATGGACAATCCGGCCGTGTCATCAATGAACAACGGGGCCCCGGCCAGCCGGCCGGCGGCGTTCAAAATCTTCGGAAAATCCGCCTCGCTCATGAACCCCTCGCGGATGCTCCGCATGTTCACCCGGGCAATCGAGCACATCATCCGCAGGACCAGCGATTCCGCGCTCATTTCCAGGCTGAACACGCCCACCGGCGCCTTGGACTCCAGCACCATGTGCTCCACCATGTTCATCGCCAGCGACGTCTTGCCCATCGAGGGCCGGGCCGCGATCACGATCATTTCACTGTGATGCAACCCGTCGGTCATCCGGTCCAGATCCGCAAACCCGGTCGGCAGCCCGTTGAGCATCCCCTTCCGGTTGAAATAATTCTCAATCGTCCCGATCGCGCGGTTGACCAGGTCCTTGACCCCCGCCACGTTGCTCTGCCCCCGCGCCTCGCTGATCCGCAACACGTCCCGCTCCACCTCGTCCATGAGCGCGTCCACCTCCCCCTCGTAATCATACACCCGCCCCACCACGTCCGTGCAGGTGGTGATCATTTTCCGCAGCAAGTGCTTTTCCCGGACGATCTCCAGGTAATAGCTCAAATTCGCCGCGCTGGGCACGGCCTCCTGCAATTGGGAGAGATAGGCCACCCCCCCCACCTGATCCAGCAGTTGCTTGTTCTTCAGCCGCTGTTGCACCGTGATCAGGTCCACGGCCTCCCGGGTGTTGAACATCTCGACCAGTTCCTCGTAAATCGTCTGGTGCCGCAGATCATAAAACATATCGCGGCCCTCGTCCTTGAGCTTTTCCACGCATTCGCCGATGCACTCATTGGGCGAGAGCAGCGCGCAGCCCAGCACCCCCTGTTCGGCCGCCGGCGAATGCGGCGGCAGCCGGTCCAGCTTCAACGCCTCCGGTGCGGTGTTTTTCCGCCGCCGACTCGTCTTCAAATCCACCGGCGGACCGCTCGTTTCCATGACTGCCTCACTCATCACGCAAGGAGACCGTTTGCGGCCCCTCGCCGCAAGCCCGAACTGTAAAAAGTCATTCGCAACTTATTCACCCGGCAGCGGACGGAGGGAAACCGCGTTGGTGCCCGGGAAATCCGCCGGGACGGGGAAGGTGACCGGTTTGCCCGCCAGCCATTGGAGGGCGCGGGGAATGAGGGTTTGCACCGCCGCGCAACGCAGGCCGACCGGATCCACCTCCCCCCTCCAGACATGACCGAACGTGGACACATAAACCCGGCCCCGGCCATGTTGGACCGTCCATTCCACCGGCCACAACCAGCCCTGCCCCGGCTGGGTGTCCCGGCCGTACGTCAAGACCCGCACGTTTTCCGCCGGGCCGCGCGCAAAGTAATAAACCTCCAGCCCCGGCGTCAGCCAGGCGTGCGGCAATCCCGCGTGAATGGGATCGTCCGCCAACCGCGTGACCAGCACCGTTCCGCGCTGGCCATGGCCGGTGTCGCCGCCCTGGCCGGGCGGAATCCGCACCAGTTGCCCGTCCGGCATCACCCGGATGGCCGTGCCGAAGTCCTTCTTCCGCCAGCACAACCCCACCATCTCTTCGTAGTCCTTCCACCCGACGAAGGCGTTCTCGGCGGCATGGTAGATATAAACCCCGCCGCCATCGCCAACGTAGGTCTCAAAATCCCTTTTGACCGGCTCCGGCCAGGACGGTCCGCCCCCGATGTCATTGCAGGTTTGAATCACCACGTCGTAATCGGAAAATTTCGGCCGCCAGGCCGCCCAGGCGGGGTCATTGGTGGTCCCCGGGGCCATGCTGACCGCGACCGCAAACAGCCCCGTGGGCGCCAACACCCCGCAAAGCTGCGCGGTCGTCCGCCGCCAGTCGTGGTTGCTGAATCCGTCCACAATGAGGACGCGGATTTTGGCCGGGTTGGTTTCGGCGGCCGGGGACAGGCTGCAGAGCAGGAGCGCGCCCCCGCACAGCCATGAAGGATGATTCATGGGCCAAGGCTATTACCGAAGGCCGGTCCGGATCAAGTATTACAGGAATTTGGAATGTAATCTCCCCCATCCAACGGGGTAAAGTTGTCGGATTGGTTTACAGTCAGGCGGGTTCGCGTCAGCGCGCGAACTGCATTTGATATAAATAATTGGGAAATAGCCACTTATAATTGGAATAATTTCTCGCCCGGACGAACCGGGCCCGTATTATTTTAATTTTCCGTCGGAATTGTTTACAGTTTTGAGAGAACCGCCCGGCAACTGTCCAGTCATTTATTAATCATAAGTGGTTATGATTAAACATTTTAAGACGGTATAAGCGGGTTTTTCTAATGTTGGCCCGGCTTATGCTAAT
>Ga0182012_10002126_pt1 | contig 21592 bp, 20 predicted proteins | sample 612S2SmetaG_FD_120486 | JGI IMG/M metagenome (GOLD analysis project Ga0182012, IMG submission 120486) | Permafrost microbial communities from Stordalen Mire, Sweden - 612S2S metaG | ecosystem: Environmental > Terrestrial > Soil > Wetlands > Permafrost | place: Sweden: Stordalen | collected... | reverse complement strand
TTGCGCTCGGAGGACTCAATCGCGTGGTCTTCTTGGGCGACGTCGGCCATGGCGAGTACCTCGGACTCGGTCATCTTCTGGGTCTGGCCCTCGAGACCAACGAGACGTATCACGCCCTGGGCGACGCCGAGCAGTAGGGTCGACAGCCACTTGATGGGCCAGAACTTGAGCAACGTGCTCACGACCGGTGCCGTCAAGAGCGCCGCGTTGTCGGGGTGCTGGACCGCGTAGTTCTTCGGTATCGCCTCGAAGAAGACGAAGATCACCACCACTTCGCCGACGATGCCAATAAAAAGTCCGGCGGTACCGAACAGCCGGTCCGCGAGCACGCCGACCATCGTCGCCGACACCAACTGGCAAATCAGGACCAGCAACAAGAGCGGGTTGAGGAACTTCTGTGGCGTCTCGGTGAGCAGGGTCAGGGCTCGCGCGCCGCGCCGGTGCTGTTCTTGGAGCGAACGCGCCCTTGACTTGTTCATGCGAACGAGCGAGGTCTCGGCGAGGGCGAAGAACCCCGATAACACGAGCAGCACCAACACGGTGAGCGACAGGTAAGTGTCACTCGCGCTCCAGGCGGTCGCGATCACGTCGCCCTCGCCCGGTAGTGGCGCGCGAGCAACTCGCGCTCGCGCGCCTCCATACGTTCGGCCTCCTCGTCAACGGCGTGGTCCCAACCGAGCAGATGGAGCACGCCGTGAACGACCAGCAGCGCAATCTCGTCTTCGAAGGTGCACTCGTGCTCAACGGCGTTGAGCGCCGCGACCGACGGGCATATCACGATGTCGCCAATGAGCGTGGGAATCTCCGGTGGTGGTGGCTCACCCGGTCCGGACCCACCGGCGTCAGGTACCCGACCGGTCGGATCGGGCTCGCCCTCGATGGGAAAGCTCAGTACGTCGGTCGGACCGTCCTTGCCCATGAATTGTTGGTTGAGCGACGCGATCGTGATCTCGTCGGTGAAGATCAACGAAACTTCACCGAGCCCACGTACACCTTCGTCGACCAGGGCACCGTTCGCGAGCGCCACCCAGCGCTCGAGGTCGATGGGGTACTGGTGCTGCTCGTCGGCAGCGTAGATGTCGATACTCATGACTGTTGTTCGTACGCCGCCACGATGTCGGCCACGATACGGTGGCGAACGACGTCCTTAGAACTGAGGTGCACGAAGCTGATGCCTTCGACTTCACTGAGGATCTTTTCGATGTGCAGCAGTCCACTGTGCTTGCCGTTGAGGTCGACCTGGGTGACGTCACCGGTGACGACGGCCTTGGAGTTGAAACCTATGCGCGTAAGAAACATCTTCATCTGCTCGGGCGTCGTGTTCTGCGCCTCGTCGAGGATGATGAACGAGTCATTCAAGGTCCGCCCGCGCATGAACGCGAGGGGTGCCACCTCGATGGTGCCGTTCGCGATGAGCCGCTGGGCCCCGTCGGGTCCGACCATGTCAAAGAGCGCGTCGTATAACGGTCGCAAGTAGGGATCGACCTTGGCCATGAGGTCCCCGGGCAAGAAGCCCAGGTGCTCGCCCGCTTCCACCGCGGGTCGAGTGAGCACGATGCGCTGGACCTGGCGTCGGTGCAGCGCCTGCACCGCGGCGGCGACCGCGAGGTAGCTCTTGCCCGTGCCGGCGGGTCCGATCCCAAAGGTGATGATCGAGGCGTCGATCGCGTCGGTGTAGCGCTTCTGTCCCGCGGTCGAGGGCCGGATTGCCTTGCCCTTCGCTCCGCGTACCACCTCGTGCTTGAGCACTTCGCTGGGTCGCAGGTCATCGGCGACCATGTCGATGGTGCGTTCGATCTTGGTCGGGTCGAGCGCCTGGCCGCTCTCGAGGACCAACACGAGTTCATCGAAGAGGCGAAGGACTTTCGCGGCGTCGGGACCCGCGACCGAGATCTGGTTTCCCTGAACGCGGATCTTCGAATCGGGAAACGATCGCTCCACGACGCGCAGGTGCTCGTCGCGCGGTCCGAGCAGACCCGACATCAGGTGTGTATTGGGCACGAACGTCGTCACCGTCAGGGCCTCGCTCGACGAGGCGTCAAAGGTCATCCGGGAGGCCAACCCATGCGCCTTCCACCCAGCACGTGCAGGTGCAGGTGCGGGACGGTCATGTTGCCGTCGACCCCGACGTTCATGACGAGTCGGTAGCCGCTCTCTCGTATTCCCTTTAGTGCCGTGACCCGCTGGGCGAGTAGGACCAGATCGTCCACGACACCACCGTGGCGATCGGCGATGTGGTCGGCACTCGTGATGTGCTCTTTGGGTATTACCAGCACGTGCACGGGGGCTTGGGGCTCGATGTCGTCGAACGCGTAGGCGGTATCACTCTCGAGAACGGCCTTCGAGGGGATCTCCCCGGCGACGATCTTGCAAAACAGGCAATCACTCATGTAGTGCTCTCATCATTACCCATTCCCACTGGGTCCGAGGGTAAATCCCCACCCACCAGCGCCAAAGGCCAGTATCGAAGCGGCCACCACCCCCGCGGTCTCGCCGCGCAATACGGTGGGCCCGAGCAGGAGTCGCCGACGATTGGCGGACCACTCGTTAGGACCCCATCCCCCCTCGGGGCCAATGGCGACCGCGCGCACCCCGCTCCAGTCGGGTTGTCCGTCGAGATCTGCGACGGCCACCTCGTCGGGTACCTCAGCCACGCGCACCGGCTCGCCGATCTGGACACCGTAGGTACGTCGGCTCTGGGCGCAACTCTCTTTGGCCACGCGCCGCCAGCGAGTCACGATCTTCTCGCGGTGTTCGCCCTTGAACTTCACGACCAGGCGCTCGCTGACGAGCGGCACGATGTGGCTGATGCCCAGTTCGGTGGCCTTGGCGACCGTCCACTCACTTCGGTCGCCCTTGAGCGGCGCCAGGTAGAGCGTCGTGCGCTCGGACGCTGGGTCCACGTTCACGCTGCTCACCCGGTGAACCCCGTTCGCCAGAACCTCGCACAGGGCCCACGATCCGTGGTCGTCGGTGACCACGATCTCTTCGCCGAGCTTGGCGCGAAGCACGGTTCGCAGGTGGTGCTCGTCGGGAGCGCCGAGGACGGGTGCGTCCAGGTCCTGGACGCTGAACTGAGCGAGAGCCGCCACCCGACGCGGCCACTCGAGGTGGTTCACCGTTTGGCGCCACGCCGGCGCGAGAAGAGCCCCCCGGTGTCCTCACTGACCATTTCGCCACGGTGTTCGGCCAATTGGCGAAGTAGTTCTCGTGACGTGTCGTCCAGTTCGGTGGGCACGTCGACTACCAGGTGCACGAAGAGGTCCCCGCGACCTCGTCCGTGCAGGTGCTCCACGCCTTCGTGCTTGATCCGGTGCACCGTGGCGTTCGCGCTGCCGGGAACGACGTCGATGGTCGTGGTCGCGCGAAGCGTCGGCACCTCGATGGTCGCGCCGAGTGCGGCCTGGGTGAACGAGACGTGCGCCTCGTGGTGCAGGTCGTCGCCGTGGCGTTCGAAGCGGGAATCGGGCTCGACGTGTAGGTGCACGAAGAGCCGCCCGTTCGCCCCACCGCGCACCCCGGCCGGACCGCGGTCGGCCAGACGCATGGTCGAGCCATCCTCGACGCCGGCGGGGATCTGGATGGTGAGGGTGGACGAGGCGTTCTTTCGTCCCTCACCGCGACACTGCGGGCAGGGCGACTCAATGCGCGAACCCATGCCGTTACACCTCGAACACGGCATGGAGGTCACCATCTGGCCGAGGATCGAGTTGCGTACCCGTCGCACTTCTCCCAGTCCCGCGCACTCGACGCAGGTGACCGGGCTCGTGCCGGGCGCGCAGCCCGAGCCGTCGCACGTCGTACAACGCTGGGCGAGCGTGACGTTGATCTCGTGGGTGGCCCCGAAGGCCGCCTCGTCCAGGGTGATGTCAACCGAGAGTTCGGCGTCGGGTCCCGGTTGGGGCCCGCGGCGCTGCGCGGGCCGTTGACCCATACCGCCAAAGAACATGTCAAAGATGTCCTGGACCGAACCGGCGCCAAAGGGGTTGCCCCCCGCCCCGACGTCAGAACCGAAGCGGTCGTAGTTGGCGCGGCGCTCGGGGTCCGAGAGGATCTCGTAGGCCTGGCTGACCTCTTTAAAGCGCGCCTCGGCCGCAGGATCGCCGGGGTTGGCGTCGGGGTGATACTGACGCGCGAGGCGCCGATAGGACTTCTTCAAATCCTCGGGCGAGACACTCGCGTCGACCTCGAGCACCTTGTAAAGGTCGGGATTAGCCAAGACCGTCCTCCCCGTCGAGGTGGCGCGTGAGTTGCTGGGAGACCATCGCCGCGGCCGCGAGCGCCTCGGGATACTTCATGCGCGTCGGACCGAGCAGTCCCACCGCCCCGGCGGGTTCACCGTCGATCGTCACGGGCGCCACGATCACCGCGCACGAGGAGAGTGCCTCGTAGCCGTGCTCAGAACCGATGGCGACCGAAAGACCCCGGCCGAGGATGTCCTGGATGAGGGTGACGACAAGCAACTCTTGTTCGAGGATGCTCAAAACCGTGCGCACTGTCTCGACCCCGTCGAACACTTCAGCCACGCGCGAGGAGCCGCCGATGAAGACCTGTTCGCCGTCCAACGTGGGTTGTTCGGCGTGAAGGACACTCACCGCTTCGCGCACGAGCGTGGCGACGTTGTCGCTGCGTGAAGGCACCTGCACCCGTGACTCGAGGGTGGTGGTGAGCAGGAGTGCGTTCAATTGACGCGACGCTTCGGTGACATCTTCGAAGCTCGCGTCATAAGTACTCATGATCGAATGCTTGATCACCGCGCCGTCAGAGAACACCACGACGAGCACCTGGTGGCGCGCGTCCAGGCTCACCAGTTGCACGCTGAGGATCGATGCGTGACCGTGGCTCGCCCCCACGACGACCGACGTGTAGTTGGTGAGGCGACTGAGCAGCGAAGACGTCTGCTGAAGGACGTCCTCGACCTCGCCACGGACGTTGGCGAAGAAATCCTGCACCTGATGCTGCTGGGCGCTGCTCATGACCCCGGACTTCAGGTGGTCGACAAAGTAGCGATAGCCCTTGTCCGTGGGCACGCGGCCCGCCGAGGTGTGTGGTTGAGCGAGGTAGCCCTCGTGCTCGAGGGCTACCATCTCGGAGCGCACGGTGGCGGGCGAGACGTCCAGGTCGGCGCTATGTGCGACCGACGAGGACCCAACGGGCTGGGCGGTGTCGATGTGTTCGGCCACCACCGCTTCGAGGATCGTGGCCTTGCGTGCGTCGAGGTCTTTGGTGTTCTGGCTGGTCGTCACGGGGCGTCGGGCCACGGCTCCTCCTTGCTAGCACTCGATTCTACCGAGTGCTAACCCCGCTTCGTACTGGCTCACGCTGCTCCTAGGGTGAGCACGTGAGCGACGATATCTTTGACCCAGCCCGCTACTACCGGCTCTCGATCTCGCCCGAGGACCGTGAGCGGCTCCCGTATTACTCGGCGCTCGTCGACACCCTCGCTGATTCGTCACTCGCCTGCCAACTGCTGGCTGAAGCGCGACCCGAGCAACGAAACCCGATGCTCGTGCTCGCGGCGCTTCACTATCACGCCCTTCGCGCCGATCACGATTTAGCCCCGCTCTACACCGACATGGCCGCGCTGACGCCCGACGCGTTCGCCCACGCGGTAACCGCGGTACTCGAGCGACGTCCGAGCCTCGTGCGCGGCGAGTTGCACCGCTCGACCCAGACCAACGAACCCGGACGAAGTGCGGTCTTGGCGACGATCTTGGGTGAGCTGAGCGGTCGTGGGGTGAGTGACGTGCACCTCATCGACGTGGGCACTTCAATGGGGCTCAATCTCTATCCCGACTATTACCGGGTCAACGAAGACGACACCGAGGGCGTCGTGCTCACCATGGAGTACCTCGGCGAGCACCAGACGTCCTCGCCTCTGCCGCGCATCCACCAACGCATCGGCATCGACCTCAATCCCCTCGATCCCGAGAACGCCGATGATGTCCTGTGGCTCAAAGCCTGCCTGTGGCCCGAGCAACCCGAGCGCATCGCGCGCTTTGACGAAGTGCTCGACGAAATGGTCCTCTGGCCCAAAGCCACGAGACTTCGCGGTTCAGCGGTGGACCTGATCGACGAGGCGCTCGAGCTTTGCGGGCCCGAGGCGATGCCGGTGATCTTTCATTCGTGGGCGGCGGCCTACTTCTCGCCCGAGGACCAGGTCCACTGGCGCGAGCGGATCATGAGCCACGTGCGAACGCGCGCGCTGTGGGTCTACTTCGAAAACCCCTGGTGCGTGAAGAGTCTCGAGCCCCCCGCAGCGACCGCCGCCTCGCCGCGCGCGGGAGCCTCCCAGATCGTGGTGTGCGAACTGGGCGACGACCCCGCCCACTGGGGCTGGGCCCATTCCCACGGACGCTGGATTTCCTTCTCGCCACCGCCCGCGCGAGCGCGCTGACTCGTAAGGTTCTTGCATGTTCATCGCCGCACCCCCGCGCATCGAGCCCGCCTTCAACGGACCAGAAAAGACCCAACTCGAGGCGTGGCTCGACTACCACCGCGCGACGCTACTCATGAAGTGCGAGGGCTTAGAATTCCGGCAGCTCGCCACCGCCTCGGTGCCCCCCTCGTCGCTCACGCTGCTTGGGATACTGCGCCACATGACCATCGTCGAGCAGTACTGGTTCCACAAGATCTTCGCCGACGAGGACGTGGTGCCCGCCTACGACTCGCCCGATGATCCCGACGCGGAGTTCAACGACCTGGCGAGCGCGACGCTCGAGGAGGTGGAGCACAATTTCCTCGCCGCGTGTGAGAGGTCGCGACACATCGTCACGGGCGCCGAGCTCTATTCACTGGCCCGCGCGGCGCGACCGTCGACCCCCATTGACCTGCGCTGGATCTGTGTGCACATGATCGAGGAGTACGCCCGCCACAACGGTCACGCCGATCTGTTGCGTGAGTGCATCGACGGCGCCACGGGCGACTAGGTCAGTCCTCGAGTTTCAGCGCCGCGACGAACGCCTCTTGCGGCACTTCGACGCGCCCGAGGTTCTTCATGCGTTTCTTGCCCTCTTTCTGCTTCTCCAGCAGTTTGCGTTTACGCGTGATGTCGCCCCCGTAGCACTTAGCGAGGACGTCCTTGCGACGGGCCTTGACGGTCTCTCGAGCAATGACCCGACCCCCGACGGCCGCTTGGATCGGAACGTCGAACATCTGGCGCGGGATGAGCTCTTTCAGTCGTTCAGCCATTCGCCGTCCGTAGAAGTCCGCGTTGGTGCGGTGCACGATCGTCGAGAACGCGTCAACGGGCTCGTGATTGATCAGCAGGTCCACGCGCACCAGATTGGAGGTGATGTAACCACTCTGTTCGTAGTCGAGGCTCGCGTAGCCCTTGGTGCGACTCTTGAGCGCGTCAAAGAAGTCGATGATGACCTCGGCGAGGGGAATCGTGTAGCGCAGTTCGACCCGCTCGGTCGACAGATACTCCATCTTGATCATCTCGCCGCGACGGGTCTGGCAGAGGTCCATGACCGTGCCGAGGTACTCGACGGGAGTGAGGATCGAGATGTGCAGCATCGGTTCGTCGATGTGATCCAGGCGGCTCGGGTCGGGTAGGTCCGTCGGGTTGTCGATCTTCACCTCGGTGCCATCGGTCAGGTACGCGCGATACACCACCGAAGGCGCCGTGGCGATGATGTCGAGGTTGAACTCGCGTTCGAGGCGTTCGCGCACGATCTCCATGTGCAAGAGGCCAAGGAATCCGCAGCGAAACCCGAAGCCGAGCGCGTGACTCGACTCGGGCTCATAAGAGATCGACGCGTCGTTCAATTTCAGCTTGTCCAGCGAGTCGCGTAGGTCCCCCAGGTCGTCGCCGTCGATGGGATAGATGCCACAGAACACCATGGGCTTGGGGTCCTGGTAACCGTCCAGGGCGACGGCGGCTGGTCGTTGCGCCTCGGTGATCGTTTCTCCCGATCGTGCGCCCGCCACGTCCTTGATGCCCGCGACGATGAAGCCCACCTCGCCCGGACCGAGCTGCTTCACGCTGATCATGTCGGGCGTGCGAATGCCGATCTCTTCGATGTCGTGGTTCTCGCCCGCCTGCATCATGCGGACCTTCACGTTGTCGCGAAGCGTGCCTTCTTTGATACGGATCGAACTGATGACCCCGCGGTACTGGTCGTAGTAGGAGTCAAAGATCAGCGCGCGAAGGGGCGCGTTGGGATCTCCGGTCGGCGCGGGAATCCGTTCGATCACCGCGTCGAGCAGTTCGGCAATGCCTTCACCGGTCTTGGCCGATATGGACAGGACCTCGCTCGCGGCGAGCCCGAGCACGCGTTCGAGTTCCTCCTTGCAGCGCTCGGGGTCCGCCGCGGGCAGGTCGATCTTGTTGAGCACGGCTACGATCTCGAGGTTGTGCTCGATGGCCTGGTAACAGTTCGCGAGGGTCTGAGCCTGGATGCCCTGGCTCGCGTCAACTAACAAAAGCGCGCCTTCGCAGGCGGCGAGCGAGCGCGAGACCTCGTAGCCGAAGTCGACGTGCCCGGGCGTGTCGATCAGCTGCAGGATGTGGCCCGAGTACTCGACGCGCACGTTTTGGGCCTTGATGGTGATGCCCCGTTCGCGTTCGATGTCCATCGAGTCGAGGTACTGTGCGCGCATGAGACGCGGGTCCACCGCGCCAGTCAGCTCGAGGATCCGGTCCGAGAGCGTCGACTTGCCGTGGTCGACGTGCGAAATGATGGAAAAATTACGAATAATCCCTGGTTCGACGGTTACAGAAGGAGTTGCCACGGTGTAGAAAGGCTACCCGTCGCCAGCGACGCCTCGTCAAGTTGGAAGGCGTTTCGCCACTCCTGCTAGCCTTATTCAGCCCGCGGAGCATTTCCGCGACATATCTCGAGGTCTTTCGTGGCAAACATCAAGAGCCAGATCAAGCGCAACAAGCAGAGCGCGATAGCGCGCGAGCGCAACAAGGCCGTTAAGTCCGAGGTGCGCACGCGCACCAAGAACGCGGTCGCCGCCGTGGGCACTGAAGACGAGCAGACCACTCTGCGTGCCGCCATCAAGCGCATCGACAAGGCCGCCGCCAAGGGAGTCATCCACAAGAACCAGGCCGCCAACAAGAAGAGCGGCCTAATGCACCGCATCGCTTCGCTGCGCAACGACGCTTAAGTCAGTTCCATCGCCCGACTCTCGGGTAGGCGCACGAGTAAGAACAGCGCGGGCAAGAACGGCAAGAACGTCGTCAGCGCCGCAACCCGAAGCCCCGTCGAACTCGAGGTGCGCGCGGCGTCACCCACCCAGCCAAAGAGCCCGAGTCCCCCGATCGCCCCGAGCACACCCGCCACGGTGATCCAGCCCGCCGCGGTCGCGCGGAATCGGTGCGCGAATATTTCGGTACTAATCGCGGTCACCGCCGGAGAAAGCAGTCCTCCCGCACCAACGCCCAGAATGTAGCCAATGATGAACGGCGTCTTTCCTCCCCCGTAGGCGAACGTCGAAGCGAGCGCGGTCATCACGGTCCCGATCGCTACCGTCCAGCGTCGTCCGAGCGTGCGCGAGAAACGCCGGCTCGCGAAGAGTCCGACGAGACCCGCGACGCCGCTCACGACCACGACCTCAGAAACGCTCGCTGGTCGCATCTTGAGGATACCTTCGGCGTAGACGAACGTAAAACCACCCGCGGGACCGGTGATCACCCCAATCACGAAGGCGAGAGAACACACGATGGCGAGTCTCGATCGCGCGTCGCGCGGCACGATGCCCAGATGCGCCAGGGGCGTCTCACCGGACTTCTTCGCCGGTTCGGGGATCGTGTGCAGTAAGGGTACGACGAGCAGCACTGGTACCAGGGCGAGTGCGAACAACCAGCGAAACGAATCAGGCCCGCGCACCAGGCCGTGCACGACGGCCGACAATCCCGAACCGATTCCCAAACCCGCGGCCATGATGGCGATGCGCTGGATGCGCAGTTTTGCGCTCGCCAGCTCCACCGTGATGATTTGCACGAGGGAGTTCGCAACCGACAGCAGCGGGCGCGCCAAGGCGAAGCACAACACGAAGATCCAGTAACTCGGGCTAAGTGACGCCAGCGCGGTGATCAAGAGGCCCCACAAGAGTGCCACGCGCAACACTCTCGTGCGTCCCCAGCGGTCGGCCAGTGACGCGAGTGGCAATGCGGCCAGCGAAGACAGTCGGTAGGCCGCGAGTCCCAGTCCGAGCGCCGAACCCGAGAGCCCGACGACGCTTTGGATCGTATTGCTCTGGGTGAAATGACCGAAGTGGCGCGCCACGTCATTGAGCGAAGTGGTCGCGCCGAATTCGGCGAACCCTGCGGCGAGCGTCGCGAGGAACAGGATCAACATCACTCGATGCGCGCCTCGAGTGGGCGTCGACAGATCCTCAGTCACGGCTCACCGGTCGTCGTTCATCTCATTGACCAAGCTGCCGCGTCGAACAGGTGCCCCATGAATCAAAGGAGCTCGACCAGTTGATGCAGGGATTCGGTAACGTCCTCGTAGTTCTCACTCCTCGCAAAACTCACTGGCGCGCCGATTCGCACGATGACCCGACTGCGTTTCTTCGGCCACTTCGAGTGCAGCGGCACCGTGCCGGTCAGTCCGATGGTCTTGACGGGCACCACGGGCACCCCGAGATTCACCGCCAAAAGCCCGATGCCTGTCTTAAAGGGGCGCAAGAGCCCCGAATTATCGATGCGTCCCTCGGGGGCGATGAGCACGTTCCATCCACGGTCGATCATCGAACCCACGTTCTCCAGGCTCGCCAAGTACGGCTCACTTCGCGCGAAACTGAATCCGGCGAAGCACCAGCGAATGATCAGTGCCAGGACGCGGTGATCGGCCAGCACGTCGTCACCAGCCGCCACCGCGAGTCGCCGGCGAACGGCGTGAGGAAGGGCACGAAAGACCACGGGTCCGTCGAAGTCATCACTGTGATTGAAGATGAACAGTGCCGGTCCCGAAAGGTCCTCGAGGTTCTCGACTCCTTGGACTTCAAGGCGAACCCACACGCGAATCAGCGGGTCCACTACGCCTTCACGAAGTGCCGTGCCGATCACGCGCACGAGGCGCCAGTAGGGCCATCGCGGCGCTCTGCGCGGTGCCTCGCCCGCGGCACCTTCGCTCGCTAACGCACGCAGTTGTCCGACCGTGGTCTCGGGCGTCACCGCTTCATCGGAGATCATCACGCCGAGCTGCTCTTCGAGTAGGGACACCGCCATCAAACGCCGAAGCGAGTCCAAGCCCAAGTCTTCGAGTCGATCGTTGTCGCGAATCGCCGCCGCCGGGTCGTCAAGGCTGAGCCGGATGATGTGCATCACTTGATCCTCACCCGCCTCGGTTGGCCGTTCGTCGCTCGGATCGGGTGCGACAGCGTTCACCCAGTCCTGTACTTGACGACGGTCGATCTTGAGCAGCCGAGTCCTCGGAAAATCCGCGTCGGGCCAACGTCGCCACGAATCGATGTGTTGGAAGGCTTCGAGTTTCGCGTTCACGCGAGCCACGCCTGCGGTCACTTCAGCGTCGAGCTCGTCAGCGACGACGACCGCGACGACCGATTCGCCCTTCTCGCTGTGCTCGCCGACGACGCAGATCCCGGGCAGGCTGGGTTCCTCGTTCGCGACGAGCTCCACGTCCTCGGGAAACACCTTGAGCCCGCTACTTCGCACGATGACGAACTTGAGTCGACCCTGGATGTACAGCCACCCGTCCTCAATGCGGCCCACGTCGCCCGTGCGAAACCAGCCATCGTCGGTGAAGGCGGATCTGGTAGCGACCTCGTTCTGCCAGTAGCCGTGAAAGACGCTCGGTCCCTTCGCCTGGATCTCACCGTCGTCGCCCAGACGTAGCTCGACGTTGACGAGGGCCCTGCCGGGCGAGTCCGGGCGTCGGTCCTCGAGACCGTTACAGGTAAGTATCGGCGACGTCTCGGTCAGCCCGTAGCCCTGGACGAGTCGGACGCCGAACCGCTCCCACGCAATTCCCACTTCGACGGGGATCGGCGCCCCGCCGGTCACGACGAGACGAAGATGGCCCCCCAGTTGCGAGTGCACGCTAAAGAAGAGGTAACGGCGAAGCGCGAAAGGAAGAAGGTCCGCCAGACGACCCATGACCGCAAAGATCCTGGTCTTACCTTGCTCCTTAACCGCTTGCTCGATGCGCTCGAGCATGATGGTGAGAAGTTGAGGTATTGCGAGGATGGTGTTGATCTCGAAGTCGTTGAGTGACTCGACGATGGCCCGGGGCGTTACCCGGGGCATGTAAAAGATACTGGCGCCACACGAGAGCGAGGCGAGACTCGCGGACATCTCGTACATGTGCGAAAGCGGTAGCACCGAAAGGAACCGCCATTCTTCGCCCACGCGGATGCGTTCGAGTATTCCGTCGGCGTTCGACAGAATATTCGCGTGCGAAAGAACCACGCCCTTAGGGTCGGCAGTCGTTCCCGACGTGAAGACAATAACCGCGGGCATCGCGGGATCGAGACCGACGTCAGAGGTTCGCGTCGACTGTGCCGCGACGGTCTCCTCGAGCTCGTCCAGGAAGTACATCGCGAACCCCACGCCTTCGAGTCGCAGATTTCGGCTGGCGAACAAGACCTTTGGCGTCGTCTCCTCGGCGAAGCGCCGCACGCGGTCCTCGGAACTCGCCGCATCGACCGGTACGAGAATCGCTCCCAACAACAACGTGCCCAGGAGCAGTTCCACCCATTCGGGTCCGTTGGGCGATACGACCATCACACGATCGCCGCGCTCGACGCCAATCGAATCAAGAAAGTTCGCGACACGATTCGCGCCGTTGCGCAAGTCGCGGTGCGTCAGACGCTTCACCTTGAGAAAGGAGCGACTGGTGAGAGCCAGGTTGTCGCCGAAGCGGCCAAGGTTCTCGACGTACTCGCGAAAGTTCGTTGCGCTCACCTCGGTAATTACCGTGTTATCCGCGAAAAGTAGGTCACTCGCACCACGACCTCCTTAGACCGGCCAGACGCTCTAGCGAGTTCCCTCATCCTAGAACGGGGTCGCTCAGCGGCGATGCGCGCCGTGGGTCAGCCTCGCCAGTCGCGCCACGAGCACTTCGATGACGGTGAGTTCGGTGACGTCGAGGTCGGTGTTGATGTCCTTGCCCCCGTAATTGACGCCACCCTTCAGGTCGAGGTCCGCGTTGGCGATGAGGTGTACCGCCGCGCTGATCCGTTGGCTTCCGAGTCGCTGAGCCATTCGAAGTGACTTGCCCGCCGGAAAACGGTTTATCCCCAACAGCGTCGCAGCTTCATCATCGCCGCGCACGCCGCTGCCCTCAAGTCGAGCCATCCGCAAGTAATGGCGCTGGAGCATGTTGACGATCTGCAAGCCCGCCCGACCCTTCGACTCGAGCATGCGTCGAGCGACCTTGATCGCGGCGGCGGTGTTCCCACTGTCGATGGCATCGGTGAGGTCCCACTCGGGTACGTCGCCCGCGTCGCCGAGATACGGTGCCACGTGCGCGAACGTGAGCGGTGCGGTGCCGTAGATTGACCGCAAGGTCCGCGCGAGTGAATCCACGCGCGCGACGTCATCACCGACTCGTTCGGCGATCTCGAGGGCGGTCTGGTGCTCGACGCTCACTCGATACTCGCCCAGCTTCGATTCGACGTAGGCCACGCGGTCCTGGGCGCGTGAACTGACGTTCACTTCGACGACTTCACTGGACGCCTTGACCAACTTGTTCGCCTTCGTACCCACGACGCCGAGCACCAGCACGATCCCCGGCGCCGGGTCGGCCAACCACGACACGAGCTGTCCAGCCTCGTCGGCCAGAAGCGACTGCGCGTCGCGCACGACGACCACCCTTCGCTCTACGAGAAAGGGTGGCGTATTGAGCGCCTCGAGCACGCGAACTACCACCGACTCGCTAGAAGACGACGTCACGTCCTTGGCGGTGAAGTCTTCGAGGGCGAACGACGGATCAAGTTCCCCGAGGGCGCCCACGATGACATTGCGCAAGGCGTCGTAGACCATCGTCGCATCGCTACCCACCACTGCGATCGACGAAGTCGTCACGCGACCTCTTCGAGAACGCGAGCCAACGTGTCCCTCACTCGAACCGAACCAAGCACGTCATGCACTCGCACGATACGACAACCCGCGGCGATGCCGAGAGCGGTCGCGGCGAGCGAAGGTTCGCGCCGTTCGGTCACCTCCAGATTGAACATCACCCCGAGGAAGGTCTTGTTCGACGACGAAAGCAACAACGGCGAGCCGAGGGCCGCCAAGTGCGTCGAGTCGCGCAGCAACTGCAGCGACTGGGCGGCCGTCTTGCCGAGGTCCAGTCCCGCGTCGAGCACGATGCGCTCGGCGCTCACTCCCGCGGCGAGCGCCCTTTGACGACGATCGACCAAGAAGTCACTGACCGTTCGGGTCACGTCTTCGTAGTGAGGGTTCGGGTCGGCGACCCTGGGGCGCAGTCGAATATGCGTGGCCACGACCGAGGCCCCCGCCCGAGCGGCGACCGCCAAGTAGTCGGGATCCGCGAAGCCACTGATGTCGTTTCCCAGGACCGCTCCCTGGGCGAAGCAGGCCCCCGCGACCGACGCGCGCCACGTGTCGATGCTGAGGGGAAGATCGAAGCGTTTCTTCAACGCCCCCACCACCCCCACCACTCGATCGAGCTCTTCTTCTTCGCTGACGTCCTCGCCAGGGCCCGCCTTTACGCCACCGACGTCCAATATGTCCGCACCTTCGTCCACCAGTCGCTCGGCGCGAGCGAAGAAACGGTCGAGTTCAAAGGTCGCCGCCGGACTGTAGAAGGAGTCCCTCGTCCGGTTAAGGATGCCCATGACCAGGGCGCGCGTGCGAAGGTCGTAGGTCCTTTCGCCCAGAGTTAACACCACCGTGGCGTCGGGTCGAAACGACGTCGTGGCTTCACGTGTCATGAGATAGCGATCTGACAATCCCGGATTTCTGGGTATCCACCCCCGCCAGCCTAACGGCGGGCCTGTTCGAACGAGGTGGGTGTAACCCACTGTTAGCCTTCGAATCCATGGGGAACGACGTCGTTGGCATCAAGTACGACGAGGTCTCGTCGTGGATGGTCGAACACGTGGGCGCCGCTGGCCCGCTCGACTTCGCCCTCATCGCCGGAGGTCGCTCGAACTTGACCTACCAGGTCACCGATTCGTCCCAGCGGCGCTTCGCGCTTCGCCGCCCACCTACGAGCCACGTGCTGCCGACCGCTCACGACATGGTGCGCGAATTCACGGTCATCTCGTCCCTGCACCCACTGGGCGTGCCGGTCGCTACTCCCCTGGGTCTATGCACGGACGAATCGGTGAACGACCGGCCCTTTTACGTGATGGAGTTCGTCGACGGCGCAATCCTGCGCGATCGCGCCGACGCCGAAGGCCAGTTCAGCGAGTCGACGCGTGCGGTCATTGGCGAGAACCTCGCCGCGACACTCGCTTCGCTGCACGACGTCGACGTTAACGAGGCGGGACTCGGTGACCTCGCTAAGCACGACCACTACATCGAACGTCAACTTCGTCGCTGGCGAACCCAATACGAACAGATGCACGTCGAGGGTGAAGACTACGGCGGACTCGTAGAGGCGGTCGGCGACCAGCTCGCGACGTCGATACCGGCTCAACAGCGCGTGTCGGTGGTGCACGGTGATTACCGTCTTGACAACACCGTCCTCGACGAGAATGGGGCCGTGCGGGCCATTCTCGACTGGGAGATATGCACCTTGGGCGATCCAATCGCCGACCTCGGACTCCTGCTCGTCTACTGGGCTGAGCCCGGCGACGAGACGGCGGCACTGCTGGGCGCCGCCCCCACCACGGCCGCGGGCTTTGTGAGCCGGGACCAGGTCCTTAAGGCTTACGCCGCTCACTCATCGCTCGATGTCGGTGAGGTCGCCTACTATCAAGCATTCGGCTATTGGAAGTTGGCCTGCATCCTCCAAGGCGTCTTCGCGCGTTACAGCGCCGGAGCGACCGCAGGTGATCAGGGCAGCGTCGCTGAGTTTCCAACACACATTGCAATGCTCGCCGAGATGGCGCAGCGAACGCTGGAGAACTGAATAATGGACGACGAAATCTACGACCGGATCATCTTCCTCGCGGACCCCGAGTTGAGCGAACCCGTACTGGTGGTGAGCCTCGAGGGTTGGATTGACGCGGGTCTCGGCGCCAGTACGGCGATTTCGACCATGCTCAACACAATTAGTACCGAGGTGCTCGCCACCTTTGACACCGAATACTTCATCGACCAGCGCGCCCGACGGCCACTCGCACGAATCGTTGACGGCATCACGACCGAGCTCACGTGGCCCGAGATCCAACTGCGCTACGGGCGCGACGGCGACGGTGCGGACATCCTCTTTCTGGTCGGTCCCGAACCGGACTTCCACTGGAGTGACTTCATCGACGTCGTCACCGACGCCGCGGGTCGATTCGACGTACGTCTCGTGGTGGGACTTGGCGCGTTCCCCGCGCCGACACCGCACACGCGCCCGGTGCGCGTCATCGCCACCGCACCCGAGGCAAGCGCGCACCTGTTGCCGCTCATCGGCACCGTCACGGGCGAACTCGAGGTTCCTGCGGGCATCAGTGCCGCCCTCGAGCTGGGCTTCGCCGAGGTTGACATGGACATTGTCACCTTGTGGGCACGAGTTCCCCACTACGTGGCGGCGATGCCCTACCCCCAGGCCTCCGCGGCGTTGATCGACGGTCTCGCGCGTATCGCCGGGCTCACCCTGGACGCCAGTCACCTTCGCGCTTCGGCCGACGAGGCGCGCCAGCGCGTCGATGACCTGGTCACCAACAACCCCGAGCACAGCTCCATGGTCGAACAGCTCGAAGAGGCAGCCGACGAAACCGAAGGGACGTCACTCGGCGAAGAATTGCCGAGCGGCGACGAGCTGGCGGCCGAACTCGAACGTTTCCTCAGGGGCGAATCAAGTTGACGGCATCTAACGTGCCTTCGTGAGCAAAATCGTTCTTATCACCGGCGCCGGTTCTGGCTTTGGAAAATTGGGCGCGACGGCCCTGAGCGAGCGTGGTCACCGGGTCATCGCCACCACCGAGACCGAGGAGCAAGCGAACGAACTTCGCCGCGAGTTGCCCGCACTCCAGGTGGAAAAGCTCGATATCACCTCCGACGACGTCGACAAGGTCCACGCCTGGGACATCGACGTACTCGTGAACAACGCCGGCGTGGGTGAAACTGGGCCCCTCGCGGACGTACCCCTTGATCGGGTGCGGCGACTCTTTGAGGTGAACGTCTTTGGCACGCTGAAGGTGACCCAAGCGGTCCTCACCGACATGGTGCCGAGAAAACGTGGGCGAATTATCATCATGTCCTCGATCGCGGGCGTGTTCGCCGCGCCCGCGTTCGGTCCCTATTCGATGACCAAATTCGCGCTCGAGGCGATGGGAAAGTCGATGCGCGGCGAACTCGCATCACTCGGGGTCGACGTGACCTTGCTTAATCCCGGGCCCTACTTGACTGGTTTCAACGACCGAATGGCGGCCTCGATGTGGGAGTGGTTCGACGACCAGTCACTCAATGGCCCCGAAGCTGATCTCTTTCGGGTCATCGGGGACTTCGTGACGACCGCCCAACGCGACCCCCACGAGATCGCTACTCGACTGGTGGAGCTAGTAGAAGCGGAAACGACCACCGAGAACAACTTCGTGCCGCCAGACATCAAGGCCCAACTCGGTCTGGCCTGATCAGGCCCCACGCGGCACAGTGTCCACGTCACCTTCTTCGATGCGAAGCCCGAGACCCAGGGCGTAGCCGTCCAGGAAAAGTTCACACTCGTTCTGGCGCGGGTGTCGGTGAGCGATGTCATAGAACCTCGCGGAGTGGTCCGCCTCTTGAAGGTGGGCGAGCTCGTGAACCAGAACCGCGTCGATGACCCATTCGGGACATTGTCGAAGTCGACTCGATACCCTGATCTCACGCGAAGCCGGTGAACACGAAGCCCAGCGAGCTCGTTGGTTGTTCACCCAGCGAACCGAATTGGCCATCACGCCGTCGTTGTAGAGTTCGGCGAGCACGCGCGCCCTTTCTTCGAGCAGCGCGTCACCCGCCGCATTCTGGGGACGCTGAGTGAGGAGCCTCTCAACCAGGTCGTCAACGAACGCCTCTCGTTCTCGTCCGCGAAGCCGCGCGGGTATCTGGACCACGATGCGACTACCCGACCAGTGCGCGGCGCCGGTCTTCTTACGCCGCGCCGACGAACGAATCTCGACCTCGGGCCGGTCAAAGCGTGGCGGCTCCACCCATACCGACGTACTGCTCACGGGCGGGCGGGCCATCAGATGATGATATTGACCATGCGCGGTGGCTTGGAGACAACCCGCTTGATCGGTGATTGGCCCAGCGAGCGCATGACGGCTTCGTCCGCGAGGGCCAGGTCCTGGGCGTCTTGTTCACTCACGTCAGGTTCAACCTCGAGACGGGCGCGAATCTTGCCGTTGACCTGGACGATCATCGTGACTCTGTCAGTCACGGTCAACGCGCGGTCCGCCACCGGCCAGTGCTGGTGATGAAGCGAGGTCTCGTCTGGATGACGACGCTCCCATATCTCGGCGCTGACGTGCGGGGCCATGGGCGCGAGCAGAATGAGCAATAGGTCAATGGCCTCGTCGAGGGTCGACCGCTCGATGCCGTGTTCGCTGCGCGCCTGCTTGGAGACGGCGTTGAACACCGACATCACTTCGGCGACGGCGATGTTGTACATCCAGCGTTCGAAGCAGTCGGTCACGGTCGCCACGCCGCGGTGCACGGCCCGGCGTACTTCGAGGTCCGTGTCGTCGGCCACGTCGTGGAAATTCACGTCGGCGAACTCGCAGAGACGATAGAACCGGTCGAGAAACCGACCACAGCCCTCGATGATTTCCTCGGTCTGCTCGGTCCAGTCCACGTCCTCCGCGGGAGGACCGGCGAAGAGGTGAAACAGACGCAGCCCGTCCGCGCCGACGGTCTCGTAGTACTTCTCGGGCGCGATCTGGTTGCCCTTGGACTTAGACATCTTGGCTCCGTCGATACGCAGCATGCCCTGGGTGAAGAGATGGGCGAAGGGCTCACGCGACAGCCCCGGCGCGATCCCGAGGTCAATCAGCGCCTTTACGTAGAAGCGCGCGTAGAGCAGGTGCAGGATCGCGTGCTCGACACCGCCGATGTACTGATCGACTGGCATCCATTTCGCGGTCTGGACCGGGTCGAAAGGTTGGTCTGGCGTAAAGGGATCCGCGAATCGCAAGAAGTACCACGACGAGTCCGTGAAGGTGTCCATCGTGTCCGTCTCGCGCACCGCCGGTTCGCCGCACAGGGGACACGTCGTATTACGAAACTCGCCGTGCGTGGCGAGGGGCGACTGCCCGCTCTCGTCCATGACGACGTCGTCGGGGGCGAGCACGGGTAATTGGTCGAGCGGAACGGGAACTATGCCGTCCTTCTCGCAGTAGACGATTGGAATAGGACAGCCCCAGAATCGTTGACGCGACACCAGCCAATCACGAAGGCGGTAATTCACCTTGGCGACTCCGTTCGCCTCTCGCGCGAGATAGTCACTCGCCTCCTTCATCGCCTCGACGACGCCGAGTCCGTCGAGGAAACCGGAGTTGATGTGTACGCCGTCACCTGAATACGGGCCATCATCGAAATCCTCGGGTGTTGCGACCGTGCGAACGATCGGCAGGCCGTAAGCCTTGGCAAAGGCGAAGTCACGCTCATCCTCGGCGGGCACGGCCATGATCGCTCCCGTACCGTAATTTCCGAGCACGTAATCGGCGACGTAGACGGGTACCTTCTGCTTGGTGAAGGGATTGAGCACAAAGCTCCCCGTGAACGCGCCGCGCTTCTCGAGACCCGGTCCGGATTCTGAAGACGCGGTGCGCTCGAGTTCGCTCTCTGACTTGGCGCGCTCAACCAGTTCGTGGACCTGTTCGCGCTGAGCTTCGGTCGTCAACTCCACGAGCAGGGGATGTTCAGGTGCCACGACGGCGTAGGTGACGCCAAAGCCCGTATCGGGACGCGTCGTAAAGACCCGCAAGGCCCGACTCGGATTACTCGCGAGTGGCAGGTCGAACTCGACACCCTCGGAGCGCCCGATCCAATTGCGCTGCATTGTCTTAACCCGTTCGGGCCAATCCAGATCGTCCAGGTCTTCCAGTAGCTCATCGGCGTAGGTGGTGATGCGAAAGAACCATTGCTCGAGGTCCTTTCGGATGACGAGGTCACCCGAACGCTCACAGGTACCGTCGGCGAGCACTTGCTCGTTGGCGAGCACCGTCAAACACCCGGGACACCAGTTCACGGGAGCCTCAGCCCGATACGCCAGACCCGCCTTCAAGAGCGCAAGGAAGAACGTCTGGGACCAGCGCATGTAGACGGGGTCGTGACTGAACACCTCGCGGCGCCAGTCATAGACAGCCCCCAGGCGGCGCAACGACGAACTCAGTTCCTTCATTCGTGCTTCCGTGAAAAGTCGCGGATGACTGCCCGCCTTTATAGCGGCGTTCTCCGCGGGCAAACCAAAGGAGTCAAAACCAATTGGCGACAACACGGCCTTATCGAGCATTGTTTGATAGCGAACCACGAGGTCGCCAAAGGTGTAGTTGCGCACGTGACCCTGGTGGGCGGCTCCCGAGGGGTACGGGTACATACACAGCACGTAGTAACGCTCGCGGGCGTCGTCGTTGTCGACCTCGTAGGTGCCCTCGTCAAACCAGCGCGCCTGCCACTTGGCTTCAACTGATGTCACGTCAAAGGGGCGGCCCATTACGACATTCTAGAGAATGAAAGACCTAGCCTCTCCCTAGAAAGGCGAGGTCGAATGAAAAATCCAGTCTTCGTTCTGGTCCACGGCGCCTGGAGCGGACCATGGTGCTGGCGTGACCTCCTGACCGAGTTCGAGCGAGACCAGGTTCGCGCCACCTGCGTTAGCCTGGCGAGCAGCCGCGATGGGGCAGATCCAGCTATTGCCCTCGAAGACGACGTCAACGAGCTCGTTCTCGCAATCCACGACCTCGACGACGTGGTCCTCGTCGGGCACAGTTACGGCGGCAGCGTCGTCACTGAAGCAGCTCCCCGGGTGAAAGGCTTACGGCGCATTATCTACATTGCGGCGCTCGTTCCGCTTCTGGGCGAAAGTTCCACTGACGTCGCTCGACTCGTCCGAGTGAGAACCAGGCTCGACGACGCGATCGAAGTGGAAGGAGGACACCTTCGTCTTGATCCACACCTCGCCGGGCCCGCGCTCTACGGCGAGTGTTCAGCGACAGACCGCCAGTGGGCAGTAGGCAAACTCACCTCCCAAACCGTGGCCAGTTTTCGGTCACCACGGACCGCAGATTCATCTGCCGCGCCCACGCTCTACATCAAATGTCGCAATGACCGCGCTGTTGACCCCGGTCTCCAGAACGTGCTCGCGGCACGGTGCGATGAGCACCTCGAATTAGAGAGCGATCACTCTCCCTTTTTGTCGCATCCTCAAGAGCTGGCACATGCGTTGTTGGACTGACCTCGCAGATGACGACTTTCCAACTGCTAACATCGGAGAACCTTTGGGGGTATAGCTCAGCTGGTAGAGCACTTGCATGGCATGCAAGGGGTCCGGGGTTCGAATCCCCGTACCTCCAC
>Ga0182012_10002123_pt1 | contig 21600 bp, 18 predicted proteins | sample 612S2SmetaG_FD_120486 | JGI IMG/M metagenome (GOLD analysis project Ga0182012, IMG submission 120486) | Permafrost microbial communities from Stordalen Mire, Sweden - 612S2S metaG | ecosystem: Environmental > Terrestrial > Soil > Wetlands > Permafrost | place: Sweden: Stordalen | collected... | reverse complement strand
TGGCAATTGACGCTGATCGAAAGGGTCTCCTCCGGATTCCCCGTCCCCCTCATCGACAGCAATAACCAGTCGGGCACCACCTTCAATTCCGGCGGCGACTCCTACAACTTCAACCGGCCAGACCAGGTCGCCAACTGCAACGCCTACAACGCAAGCCACAGCAAGCTCCAGTGGATCAACAGCGCCTGCTTCGTTGCGCCCCAGGCCCAGGTACTCGACAATAACGGCAACGTGGTTGTCCCCGGCAAACTGGGCAACGCCTCGCGCGTCCCTGTATCCGGGCCAGACTTTGTCAACACTGACTTTTCCCTCGTGAAGAACTTCGCACTGCCACGCGAAGGAACCGGCCTGAACTTCCGCGCCGAGTTCTTCAACCTCTTCAATCACCCGCAGTTCGGAATGCCGGTAAACGACATCAACGCTCCAGGGTTCGGCGCGGTCAATTCCACTGTCAACAATCCAAGGCTCGTGCAGCTAGCCCTCAAACTCACGTTCTAACGCAACACACAAACCGGACGAGCAGCCACCTTTCCCATGAGGACCGGAGGCTGCCGTTCGGTTTGTCTTTCTCCCTGACAGGCTCCCCATCCCGCAATTCCTCTCCATAGCCCGAGCATCTCGCATGGTGGCCCCGTTCCCAGTACCCACTTCCGCCCCGACTGACAACTGTGAACTGACAACTGTAAGCTGTCCTTGTGTCCCCCGATTTCGTCCCCATCTTCCAACACGAATATCGTGCCCTTCGCCCGCGCGCTCCCATGCCGCCCATCACCATCCGCTTCCGCCGTTTCACCTCCCTCAACACCACCATCCGCCTTCGCGAAGGCGCCATCCACGTCAGCCTCTCTGACCTGCTCGAAGGCGCGCCCGAATCCGTCCTCCACGCCATCGCCCATATCCTTCTAGCCAAACTCTACAAGAAGCCCATCGATCCCTCTCACAGCGTCCGATATAAGCGCTTTGCCTCCTCAGCCGCCGTCACCCGCCAAACCGAGCTCATCCGCCACGCCCGCGGCACCAAGCGCATCTCCGGCCCTGAAGGTCGCTTCTACCACCTCGATGAAGTCTTCGACAGCCTCAACGAGCGCTTCTTCGGCAACCTGCTCGGCCGACCCAACCTCACCTGGAGCGAACACCACGCCAAACGCTCCCTCGGCCACTACGACGCCGCCCACAACACCATCGTTGTGAGCAAAGTATTCGACCGCCCCTCCAGCCCCCGCTACGCTCTCGAATACCTCCTCTACCACGAGATGCTCCATCTCAAGCATCCCGTCAAGATGCGCGGCCTCCGTCGCTGCGTCCACTCTCGCGAGTTCAAAGCCGAAGAAGCCCTCTTCCCCCAGCTCCCCGAAGCTCTCGCTTTCATTCGCCGGCTCTAGCGTCCAGTCTCTTCATTGCACCTTTGCGCGTAGCGCATCTGCTGCATGCAATGCCCTCCACAAACATTCCATCCCGTTTTGCGCTATATTCGGTGCGTGTCCGCTTTCTCGCGAGGCTCCCGCTCCCTCACCCGGCAAACGCTCGGCGTCTTCCTGCTCGCTGTTTCGTTCTTCTTCGCCACCACCCTGCACGGCGATAGTCCCACCGCACTCAATCAATTCCCGACTCTCCAGGCCCCATTTCAACCGCCTCCCATCGTTCTCTGGGCCTGGGAAGAACCTGAAGATCTTCGCTCCGCCGACCCCCAGCGCATCGGTGTCGCCTTCCTTGCAGATCGCATCTTTGTCGGCGACAAAATCACCGTCGTCCCACGCCGCCAGAGAATCCTCGTCCCCCCCTCCATCTGGGCCGTCGCCGTAGTCCGCATCGAGCCCACCCAGGGGTTTCAAGACAACGAGTCCACCCGTCGCGCTACCGCCGACGCTCTCCTCCAAGCCGCCTATCTTCCCAACATTCGCGGCATCCAGGTAGACTTCGACGCCACCCCCTCCCAGCGCGACTTCTACACCGATGTCCTCCGCCAGCTTCGCACTGCCCTCCCTTCATCAGAGCGTCTCGACATCACCGCGCTCGTCAGTTGGTGCGCCCAGCCGCCCACCCCGCCCCAAACCCAATCTCAAACTCTCCTACAGTCCCAGCCGCAAAGCTGGCTTCAATCCCTCCCCGTCGACGCCGCCATTCCCATGAACTTCCGCCTCGGCCAGCACCTCGGCTCCTGGCCCGTCCGCCAACCACTCTGCATGACCACCGCCGGCATCTCCACCGACGAGCCTTCGCTGCAGCCTTCCGCCCTCGCCGCCCTGCCTGATCGTCACACCATCTACATCTTTTCCCCGCGCCCCTGGACCCGCGACCAGCTCGCGGGCCTCAATCGGGGCTCCATCCCTCGCGATGCGAAAGGAGCTCGCTAATGCGTTGGTCCAAACCTGCAATCGTCATCGCCATCATGGCCCTCGCAATCCCCGGCAACAGTTGCGGTCCCTTCTTTACTGAGGTGGTCTTCGTCAACTCCACCTCGCCCTCCGACCTCGCCTCCTTCCTCGATGGGCACATCGGTGTGGTTCAACAGGGACTTCGCCCCCGCTATCTCGCTCTCGCCTATCGCATCCTCTCCGGACCGCCCCTAACGCCGCAGGAAAAATCCTCCATCCTCGACGCCCACATAGCAATCGTCAACGGCGACCAGAACGCCAGCGCCGACACGCAGACTCTCAACAATGCTGCCCTCCAATGGTCCCAGGAACGCACCAAAATCGCCCCAGCCACTAGCGTTGTACCGGCTCCCAAATCCACAGCCGTTCCGGGTTCGCAATGGCAGGATTACGACAACTGTCTCCAGGACGCATTCTCCAACGCCGCCCGCACCCTCGCCTCCCGCGCCCGCGAACACGCCGCAGAAAAAACCGAACTTGCCGAATGGATCACCGGTCAGGACGCCGTCTTCTCCAACTGCGACGGCGGCGGCCAGATGCCTCAGACCGTCTCCAAGCCTCAGTGGCTCGCCTACGACCGCGCCTATCAAATCGGCGCCGCTCACTTCTACCGCTCAGAGTTTCAACCCGCCCGCGACCAGTTCTCTCAAATCGCCGCCGACCCGGGCTCCCCCCACCGCTCACTCGCTGCCTTCATGGTCGGCCGTTGCCTGCTGCGCCAGGCCACGCTCTCTCTCCCCGACAAGAACGACGAAGGCCTCATGCGCCAGGCCGCCGCCCAATTCCAAAAGGTTATGCAAGCCGGAGGTCCCTACGCCCCCGCCGCCGAGGAGCTCCTCAACTTCATCGACCTCCGTATCAACCCCGGCGTAGCCGCAGCGCGCCTTGGCGACCACATCAGCCGCCCCGATCCTCGCATCGCCCAGCACCTCACCGATCTCGCCTACGTTGGCGACTCCAAGTGGTTCGAGCATCAACAAGAAGCCCGCAAAAGCGATCTCGTCGACTGGACGCTCACCATGGAAAACTTCCCGCTCGACCCCAACAAGACCCCCACTCAGGACCAGATCTTCCAGCACGCCAAAGAGCGCTGGCATCAAACCGGCAGCACGGCCTGGCTCGTCGCCGCCCTCAACGCTGCCTCAACCCCCGATGAAGAACTCGACCGCGCCGCCGCAACCATTCCTGCCTCCTCGCCTGCATGGGTCACCATCACCTACGGACGACTGCAAATGCGCACCCCAGGTGCAGAAGCCCGCATCCAGGCCGAAAAGCTCCTCCACGACCTCGCCGCCCGCCACGAGTCCCTCGACACCCTCAACCTCTTCGCCATCCTCGGCCGCCAAAAAGCCGAGTCCCTCCAGCAATACGCCCGCCTCGCCCCTCTCGAACCAGTCGGAGAAGACGACGGAGAAAACGGTGAGTCGCCCCTCGCTCCCGCCTTCACGCCTCCGAACGGCCAAACCCTTCCCACCATGGCCGGCCTCCCTATCAACGTCGCTGGCATCAAGCGCCTCGATTCTGAGACCGCCATTGTCTTCAACCAGCATCTCCCCCTCAAGGAACTTGCCCCGCTTGTCTTAAACTCCACCTGGCCAAAACAACTGCGCTTCGAGCTGGCGATGGCCGTCTGGACCCGCGCCGTCCTCCTTGACCATCCCGACGAAGCGCGCCAACTCACGCCCGTCATGATCGCCGGCGAACCCGGCTGGAAACCCTGGCTCACCGCCTACGACTCATCCACCACCCCAGACGATCGACGCGTCACCGCCCTGCTCGCCCTCATGCGCTTCCCCTCCGTCCGCCCTTACATCAATGCAGGCACCACCCGGGAAGAAGGATTTGCCCTCTACAGCAGCTATCGCGACAACTGGTGGTGCGCCGACATGGGCAGTTTCGACTACTCCACCGGCCACAACTTCGGCGGCGGTTACCCCAACCCCAACCAGCCCCCGCACGTCGAACTTCCCGGCTTCCTTACGCCATCAATGGCCTCCGAGTCAGACCAGGAACAAGCCGCACTCGCAAAAATCGGCGATGCCCCCCAATACTTCGGGCAGCAAACCCTCGCCTGGGTCAAAGCCCACCCCAAAGACCCGCGCAACTCCGAATTGCTTGGCTTCACGCTCCGCGCCATGCGCAACGGCTGTAACCTCGAAAAAAGCTACGCCCTCAAGCGAGAGGTTTTCACCATCCTGCACGCTCGCTACCCGCAATCCGAGTGGGCAAAGAAATACCCCACCATCGAGGACGAGAACCAGTAGTCCTCAATGACAATCGAACCTAACTATGCTTCCACCCCAACGCGGCCCTTCGCTCTCAACCAATCTCTTCAAACAAGTCTGACCGCCGCTGTGCGATCTGGATCAGCCTCCGCACATAGCCTCCGCTACCATAGTTCTGTGACGACTCGATCCCCAGCGCGCGTCCTACCGATCTTGCTCTTCCTGCTGCTCCTCGTCTGCCCACGCCCGCTCGCCGCCTACTCTCTTCTCACCCACGAGCAACTCATCGATCTCACCTGGCATGACTCCATCGTTCCCCTGCTGCTCAGTCGCTATCCCAACCTCACCCCCGTCGACCTCGAGCGAGCCCGTGCCTACGCCTACGCCGGCTGCGTCATTCAAGACATCGGCTACTACCCCTTCGGAGACAAGTCCTTCTCCAACCTCACCCACTACGTGCGCTCCGGCGACTTCGTCGTCAATCTCTTCCGCAACGCTGGCGACGCCAACGAGCTGGCCTTTGCCGTCGGCGCGCTCTCTCACTACATCGGAGACTCCATCGGCCACGCCCAGGCCACCAACCTCGCCGTCCCCATCGAATTTCCAAAGCTCGCAAGCAAATTCGGCCGCGTCGTCAACTACGCTCAGGCTCCCCACCAGCACGTCCAAACCGAATTCGCATTCGATATCGACCAGATCGCCCATCACCGCCTGGCGCCTCTCCACTACCAGCGCCATGTCGGCCTCCGCGTACCGGTGCGCCAGCTTGCCCTTGCCTACTTCCAGACATATGGCATCACTGAAGACTTCGGAAGAACAGGCCGCCGCATCAACGTCCGCGGCTTTCGCTTCGCCGTGCACGCCTTCATTCCCCGCGTCGCCTACGCTCTCACTCTCCTCCACCGCAAACACGAACCGCCAGAGATCCCATCCCCCGACCTTGATGCCATCCAAAAGGAAGTCGCAACCGTCTCAGCCCGGGACGACTGGGACCATTGGCGACGCAAGGCCGGAATCGGCACCTACATGCTCGCTGGCATCATCTGCGTCATTCCCAAGTTCGGCCCGCTTTCCCTCGTCGCCATCAAAGACCCCACCACCGCCACTGAAGCCGACTACCTGCACAGCGTCATCCAGTCCACCGCTGTGCTCCGCCATGCCATCGCCAGTTTTACGCCGCCGCCACCCGTCCGCTCCACCGCCCGCCCCGAGGCCGCCAGTGCTGAGACTGCCAGCCAGCAAGAACCGCCACACCCCCACTCACCCACCCAGAACCTCGCCGCGCTCCAGGCCTTTTTCAGCAAGTTTCGCGACCCCCTCCATCCCCTGCCCAATCGCGACCTCGACACCGGCAACGTCGTCCAACTCGGCGGCTATCCTCTCACGGATCTCACCTACGCCGCGCTCCTCCACCAGCTCACGCGCCTGCCCAGTCAGCCAATTCCCCCCGGCATCAAGCGCGATGTCCTCACCTACTTCGCAAATCCCCCTGCGGATGTCGTCAGCCGCGAACCGGCCCAGCTCTGGACACAAATCCAGGCCGACCTCATCGTCCTCGCCACCATGCCCACCACCACCGAGCCGGAACCATACCCCACCTACGGCGATGATCTCGAGACCTCGAAATAGCCACGGATACCCGCTCCAGATCGACTCTGCCCTCCCTCAAGGTCCCAGCCAGCCAAGTTGCGGCCTCGCCGATCAAAACTGCGGCTTCGTCTCCAGCGTATCCGCCCCTGTGTCTTTGTCCCTGTGTCCCCATCTAAAATGCTGTCAATGCTGTCAATGACAGCGCTCCTGAGCTATACTCACCTCATGGCAACCATCACCATCCGCAACCTCGACGACAAAGTGAAACGCGCCCTACAGGTCCGCGCAGCCCTGAACGGCCGCTCCATGGAGGCCGAAGCGCGTGAAGCACTTTCACAATTGCTCAAGGAGGGCCAGGTCGCTCCCCAGCTGCCACCCGGGACGGCTAACCAGATGCGGTTTGCCAAATTCGGAAGGGCTGACCAGCCAATCCCGCCTCGGCAGTCGCTCGACCGATCAAAAAGCGACGAGACAGACCAGGGACTCGGAACCGCTATCCATAATCTCTTCGCTCCTCTCGGTGGCGTTGAATTGCAGATTTCACCCCGCCGCAAATCCACACGGCCGATTCCGACTTTTGATGAATGATTTTGCTCGACACAAACGTTATCTCAGAAGTCATGAGAGCCAAACCCGATCAACAGGTCATGGCCTGGATCGACTCGAAACATCCTGACGAGTTAGCTACCACTTCAATCGTCCTGGCTGAACTGCTCTCGGGCTTCGACCTGATGCCCGATGGCACACGTCAACGGCAGCTCAGAGAGAAGGCGGAATACATGTTCTCCGCCCTTTTCTCCAACCGCGTTCTTGATTTCGATGTTTCCGCCGCCCGGATGTTCGGCACCGTTTTGAGAATCAGAAACTCGATTGGCCGCCCCATCAATGAAATGGACGCCTTGATTGCGGCTACCGCTCTATCAAACGGAGCGACACTCGCAACCCGCAATGTCCAAGACCTCGAGCACTGCGGAATTCAGCTCATCAACCCCTGGGAAGCCATCTAGCCAGTCCCCCTACGCCGCCCGCTCCAAAGCCGCCGCCTCATCCGGATCCTCAACCGGTCGCCGCGCCGCCCACAGAATCAGACCAATCCCCACCACCACGCTCCCCGCACTCGCCAGCTGCGCATTCGATAACCCCCACAGAACCTTCGGGTTGCGGCGCACAAATTCAACCAGAAAGCGAGCTATCCCGCTCAGCAGCAGATACTGCCCTACAATCGCGCCCGTCCCATGTTGTTTTCCGCCCTGCCACCAAAGCCACGCCCCAATCAGCAACCCCGCGCCAAACTCATACAACGGAGTCGGGTGCACCGGCACAAACGTCGGCTCAATCCCGTTCGGAAACTTCATCCCCCACGGCAGCTTCGTCTCAATGCCGTAGCATCCATCGCCCGAAAGCAAACACCCGATCCGCCCAATCCCATAGCCGATCGCCGCCGCCGGCGCGGCCAGGTCGAGCGTCCTCACCGCCCCAATCTTCGCCCACCACCCCTGAAACATCAGCGCCGAAATTCCAAATGTCAGTCCCCCAAACCATGCAAATCCCGCCGTATCCCACAGCACGCGCCACCCATACTCCCTGAACTCCACCGGCGTATCCAGCACATGCCACAGCTTCGCCCCAACTATCCCCAGCAGCGCCGCCACCGCCACCATCCCCACGGCATCCGCGTCAATCTTCCACCGCTTAAAGTTCCGGTCCATCAAAAACGCCGCCGCCACCACTGCCAGCCACAGCATCAACCCAAAAGTCGGCACATTGAAACGCCAGATATGCAGATACGGCAGCATCCATTCCCCTCAATCGGGCCCGTTTCATCCATCTCAGGCCCTTCTAGAGTATAGACGCGCCCAACATTCCTCCCGTTACGCCAGCGCCCGCACAACAACTAAGCTGACCCGCTGACTCGCTGCCCTGCTAACCAGCTGTCCCTTCATTTCCACAACCTTTCTTCCCGTCCCCTCGCCAATTCGCGCGATACTGTCTCCATGGCCACCACCACAGCGCAGGGACTTGAAGTTCTCTTCACTCGCCAGCAAATCGCCGAACGTGTCGCCGAAATGGGCGCGCAAATCACCCAAGACCTCAACGGCGAAAAGCTCGTCATGGTCGGCGTGCTCAAAGGCGCCGCCCCGTTCCTCGCCGATCTCTCCCGCACCATCCAGGCCGACGCCACATTCGACTTTGTCGCCGTCTCCAGTTACGGCAAAGGTCAGCGAACCTCCGGTGCAGTCAAGCTCATCAAGGACCTCGACGAGCCCATCGAAGGCAAAAACGTCCTCATCGTCGAAGATATCCTCGACACCGGCCTCACCCTCGCATTCCTGCGCAAGCTCTTCCTCCAGCACCACCCCAAAACCCTGCGCATCGCCGCCCTCCTCGACAAGCCCTCCCGCCGCGTCGAGCGCATCGAGGCCGACTACGTAGGCTTCTCCATCCCCAACCTCTTCGTCATCGGTTATGGCATGGACTACGCCGAGCGCTACCGCAACCTCCCAGACATCTGCCTAATGCCCACCGACCACCCATAAGCAATCGAATTTCTTGAATTTTCCTCTCTTTTCCCGCCAGTGAACCGAGGGTGCCCCAGGTTCGGCGCGCTCTTTGCGCCTAACCTGGGATATCTATAGCCCTTTATCCGCCCCGTTCAAGTCCCTCAATCCCTCTTATCTTTTTCCCCGCCCCCCTCCATCTCCACACCAGCCAGCAAAAACGCCCCCACCCCCTTCGGATCATTACTGACCACAGGCTCGCTAACGTAGTACTCAAACGTTCCGCTCCGATACGGCTCGCCCCCCAGCCCGCCCACCTTCACCGTCCCTTTCAACGTCACATCGCCGCCCGCCCCTGCCTCAACAAACCGATCCAGTATCCCCTTCCACCCCCGCTCTGCACTCGCCCGATACCGCTCCGGCAAATACCCGCGCCTTACCCCCTTCGCCAGCGCATACACAAACATGCAGCTCGCCGAAGACTCAAAGTAGTTCCCCGCCTTCCCGCCCCGGTCCATTACCTGCCACCACAATCCCGATTCCTTATCCTGGTACCGCACCACCGCCGCCGCATCCCGCTCCAATTGCGCCAGCAACTCCCGCCTCTCCGCGCTTCCCTCCGGTAAATAGTCCAAAGTATCCACCAGCGCCATCATCATCCAGCCCATCGCCCGCGCCCACGCCTCCGGCGATTGCCCGGTCTCCTTGTCTGCCCACCTCTGCTGCTTGCTCTCGTCCCACCCATGCCGCAACAGCCCCGTCTCCACGTCCCTGGTATGCTCGTCAATCAGCCGGAATTGCAGCCCGATATCCTTCACCGCCTCCGGATGATGAAATGTAGCCGCGTACTCCGCATAAAACGGCTCCGCCATGTACAGCCCATCTAGCCACATCTGGTTCGGATACCTCTGCTTGTGCCAGAATCCGCCTGACGCCGTCCGCGGTTGGTGCTGCAACTGCTCATAGAGCAACGTCGCCGCCTTCGCATACTTCTCCTGCTTCGTCACCCTATAAAGCAGCAACAGCTGCCGCCCCAGCAGCACACTGTCCAACTGGTATTCCTTCACGTCATACGTAGAAATCGCCCCGTCCGTCCCAATAAACGGATCCACCGCACCCTGAATGTAGTTGAAATATTTCCCCTCACCCGTCCGCCGCCACACCCCATCGACACCCATCAGCAACGTGCCCAGCTCATAGTTCCAAACCCACTTCGCCCCCGCCGGAACAAACCGCCCATCCGGCCACCGAGCCAGCGCCGCCAGCGCCGCACCCTCGCTCAATCTCCCGTCAGGCCCTTTGATCGCACCCCCCGTCTGAGCCGCCCCGGACGCTTGCATCCCAAGCACCGCGAACACAACAACCGACACCAGTCTCATCCAACGCCCCATACCCAAAACCCCAAACCCTAAATCCCAGCCCCCATCACCCCACCGTCAGCGCCTTCTTCGCTCGTGCGCCCCGTGCCTTCCCCTCACCCTTTCCATCCTTCCGCTCCACACTCTCTTCCATCCCCTGCGCCGCCTGAGCCATCAGCAGATGCTGTTCCATCAGCCGCCGTGCCTCTTCCGGATTCCGTGACCGGATTGCCCGAAACAGCTCCCTGTGCATCTCCGCAGACTCCCGAAGGTCAATCGCCTTTTCTACTGTCCGCCTCCGCCGGTCATAGAGTGCCGACGTGATCGTCTCCATCAGCGCCGCCAATATCGGATTTCCCGATGCTTGCGCCACAATCCTGTGAAACAGCACGTCGTGAATCAAAAACTCCGATGGATTCTCCAGCGCGGCAAAAATCTCTGCCACCTCTTCTGCTAGCGCCGTGAAGTGCTCTTCGGTCCCACGCTCCGCCGCCAGCGCCGCCAGGTTGCTCTCAATCAGCAACCGCGCCTCAAACATTTGCCACGACTGAAATCCGTGCAGCGCTCCGATCATGCTCACGGAATCCTTGCCAAACGCCACAGGGCCGTCCGCCACAAACGTCCCCACTCCGTGCTTCACCTTCATCACGCCCATTGCCGCCAGGTACCCAATCCCCGTACGCAGGCTCGCCCGGCTCACATTCAACAACTGCGCAAACTCCCGCTCTGGCGGAATCTTGTCCCCCGGCCGCAGTGATCCATTCTCTATCAACGTCCTTATATGGTTCACCACGTGCATCGTTCGATGTGTATCGTGCGCCTCTGCCTTGGTTCGCGCCATCATCCCCGCACACTCTCTTTCCCCGCAATCAGGTGTCGATCATGCAATCCTAGCGTTCTCCGTCTGTCATCAATTCAAAGCAATTGTATTCCTATGGATTGCCTTCTGTGGTTCTATGTGTATACTTGTGGTCTGACCACGCAGGGAGCCCTTCCCTCTGCCTGAACTTTTTTGAGGGGCGCGGCTTATTTCCATGACCCTGCCGTAATTCGACGAACTGCGATCCCTTCTATTTCAGGCGTTTGCTTAAGGAGTTGGGCAGAATATGGCTGAAACACGATTGATGCTTGGCAAGTACTCCGTTGGTACCGGCGACCGCTTCGCCCATCAGGCAAAGGCTCAGCTTAAAGCCTGCATCCAGGCCCTCGACTCCGGCATCGAGGTCATACCGGTCTGGAACAAGTCAAACCGCGAACACAACATCATTGGCTCCGAGCCCTCTTCGGTCCGCACCGCCGCCGACGACGCCGCCCGCGCCCTCGACTGGCGTCTCCCTTACTTCCTCGACGCCGACCACATCACTCTCGAAACCGTCGGCCGCTTTCTCGCTCCATGCGACTTTTACACCATCGATGTAGCTGACTTCATCGGCCAGCCCGCGGACGCCGCCGACATCGACGAATTCGTTGCCCGCCGCTCCAGCCTCGCCGGTAAAATCCAGCTTCCCGGCATCGACGTTCCCTTCGAAATCTCCTCGGACGACCTCCGTCACACCGCCCAAAAGTTCCTCGCCGCTATCAAAATAGCCGGCCAGGTCTATCGCACCATCCTCGCCGCCAAAGGCGAGGGCAACTTCGTCCCCGAAGTCTCCATGGACGAGACCGACCGCGCCCAGAGTCCAGTCGAACTCCTCATCATCCTCGCCGCCATTGCAGACGAAGGCATCACCATCCAGACCATCGCCCCCAAGTTCAGCGGCCGATTCAACAAGGGCGTCGACTACGTTGGCGACCTCGCCCAATTCGAACGCGAATTCGCCCTCGACGTCGCCGCCATTCAATACGCCGTTGCCCACTTCGGCCTTCCCGCCAACCTCAAGCTCAGCGTCCACTCCGGCAGCGACAAATTCTCCATCTACCCCGCCATTCACCGCACCATGAAAAAGTTCGACGCCGGCGTCCACCTCAAAACCGCCGGCACTACCTGGCTTGAAGAGCTCATCGGCCTCGCAGAGTCCGGAGGGGCCGGCCTCGCCCTCGCCAAAGAAATCTACGCCGAAGCCTTCTCCCATCGTGAAGAGCTCTGCGCCCCCTACGCCACCGTGATAGACATTGTCCCCGCCCGCCTGCCCTCGCCCACAGAAGTCAGCGCCTGGACCTCCGAACAATACACCTCCGCCCTCCGCCACGTGCCCAACGCACCGGCCTACAACAGCAGCCTCCGCCAGCTCCTTCATGTCGGCTTCAAAGTCGCCGCCAAAATGGGCCCCCGCTACCTCAGCCTCCTCGAATCCAATGAGACCATCATCGGCCTCAACGTCACCGAGAACCTCTACAACCGCCACATTGCTCCCGTCTTTCTCGGCCGCAACGCATGAACTCTTCCTCGACGGCCTCTCGCAGAGGTTCGCTCTTGAAAGCGCACGACTTCACGGCTTGCTGAAAAACTTATCTGACTCAGCGGCCTTGAAAGGGCACGACTTTAGTCGTGCCGAAACACCTTGAGTTGAATCGAATGGGCTTTAGCCCCTGAGGGATGATTTTTATTCGCTTCGGCTTGCACCACAGCCGGTAGTTTCTCAACTTGAGTTCAGAGCATTATTGAGGTGCGTCCAATGCTTTCGATCTGTCGGATGATTTCGACGAACTCCGATCCACAAAAGCCCCACCTCTCGCAGATAGCATCTGCGAACCATCTTTCTGGTATTGAGCCTCGTTGTAATTCATCGCAACGGAAAACCGAGTATGTCCGGCCTGGGTTGCGCAGGAATTCCCATTTGTTCTGCTTCATAAGACCCCACCATCCCATCCTGGTGGTTAATCTGTTGCTCACACCCAACCAGACCGCGTATCATGCGAAGTTGACATAGTTCGCACTTCGAATAAATACATTCCGGAAGCTCGCAATTCAGACTCCTGGAGCAAGGATCATTTATGCCCAATCCACTCAACATCCCGCCACAGGCCGACCTCGACTTCCTCTCCCTCGGCGCGCTCGTCCATCGCCTCGACCCCGGAATCATCCCTTTCCGCAAAGCCACCGAATGCAATATCCACGTCTCCGGCGGTGAGTTCAACGTCGCCGCGAATCTCTCGGACTGCTTCGGCCTACGCACCGCCGTCGCCTCCGCCATGTCCGACTACCCCATCGGCGATCTCATCGCCGAGCGCGTCCGCGCCATGGGCGTCAAGCCCTTCTACAAGCACTTCAAGCACGATGGCGTCACCGGCCCCAACATGGCTGCCGTCTACAGCGATCGCGGCTTCGGCGTTCGCGCTCCCGTCGTCTTCTACAACCGCTCCAACGAAGCTGCCGCCCAGCTCAAGCCCGGCGACTTCGACTGGCCGGCCATCTTCGCCAATGGCGTCAAATGGGTCCACTCCGGCGGCATCTTTGCCGCGCTCTCACCCACCACCGCGCCCCTCGCCGCTCAAATGATGAAGGCCGCCAAAGCCGCCGGCGCAGTCACCTCCTTCGACCTCAACTTCCGCGAGAAACTCTGGAAGATCCACGGCGGCAACGAGCGCGCTGTCGAAACCATCGCCACCATCGTCGAGAATGTCGACGTCCTCGTCGGCAACGAAGAAGATCTCCAGAAAGGCCTCGGCGTTCCCGGCCCCGAAGTCGCCGCCAAGTCCAAGCTTGACCCCAGCGTCTTCTTCGGCATGATCGACGCCGTCGTCAAAAAGCATCCCCATGTCAAGGCCGTCGCCACAACACTCCGCGAGGTTCACACCACCAATCGCCACAGTTGGAGCGCCGTCGCCTGGATCGACGGCCAAACCTACTCCGCCCCCACCGCCGAACTCGACGTCTACGACCGCGTCGGTGGCGGCGATGGCTTCGCCGCAGGCTTCATCTATGGCCTCATCACCGGCGAAGCCCCCGAAGATGCCGTCAAGCTAGGCTGGGCCCATGGCGCGCTCCTCACCACATTCCCCGGAGACACCACCATGGCCACCCTCGACCAAGTCCGCGCATTTGCCAGCGGCGGCTCCGCCCGCATCCAGCGCTAGCCCTCCACCCGTGTAGCGCCAGCATCCGATCCATGTAGCACCGGCATCCTCCACGCAGCGCCGGTCTGCCCCATGTAGCGCCGGCTTCCCAGCCGGCTGTCTTGGCGGCATCCCTGCCGCCAGATCGTAGTCGCCCATTTCTTATTGCTTTTGTTGCTGCTTTTCGCCCGCACTAAAAAACGACGTGTCATCCTGTGCGAACAGGGCCCCGAACGCTTTTCAGTTCGGGGATGGTGAGTCGAAGGACCTGCGGTTGCCTTTGTCGTTGCTTTTTCTCCGCTCGCCCACAAATCCGGGTGCCCCATTCTAGCCGCGTATTTGCGGCTAGGGTGGGAGACCACGAAACCTACCCAGCCCGCAACCCCGTAAACCGGCCCGACCTCAATCGAACGCAACACGCTTTGTAACAAGGGCACGGCTTCAGCCGGGCCGCACAAACACCCAATAAAGACGCGGGCTTCAGCCCCCGTAAATCTCTATTTGCCTGAAACCTTCCCCCCCTCCACCACTACAATCCCCTTCCCATCCGCAGCCTCCACACTCAACCTCTCCGCCGTCACATCTGCGAACCCAACCGTCATCCCCTTCTGCGCCGCGATCTTCACGTTCTTCAGCACAATGTTCTTCACCGGCGACTCCGGCAGCCCCACAATCGCCCCCGCCACATCGCTCCCCGTCGCCGTCACGTTTTCCACCACAATGTCGTGAAAATGCGGCGTCAGCCGCGTCACTGCCTGCGCCGTCTCCCCTTCTGGCGGCAGCACCTTCGGGTAGTACTCGCTCACGATCAACGCATTCTTCACGTTCTTCATTGTGATATCGCGAAACACCAAATTCCCCACATCGTTCCCGCGATCCCGGTTCGCCTTCACGCGAATACCATTGTCCGTCCCCTCAAAGCTGATCCGCTCCGCCAAAATATTCCGCGCTCCTCCTGCAATCTCGCTCCCCACGCTCAGCCCATGCCCATGCAGAAACGTGCAATCCCTGATCACAATGTCCGTGCTCGGATCGTCCGGCCCCGCCGACCCAATCGCCCCCGACTTGATCGCAATATTGTCATCGCCAACATCCGCCACCACGTGCTCAATCACCACATGTGAACTCGAGAACGGATCAATCGCGTCCGTGTTCGGCGAGTGCTGCGGCGCAAGTATCTTCACATTCCTGATCGTTACGTCGTCCGAGTAGTACGGCACCACCTGCCACATCGGCGAATTCTGAATCGTCACGCCCTCCAGCAACACGTGCTTGCAGTGGTCAAACACCACCAGCCGCGGCCGCGGATTCACGCCCATCACGCCTGCGTCCTTCACCTTCCGCGCGTCCACCCACCACGATTCGCCCGCACCATCGATCGTGCCCTCACCCGTTATCGCCACATCCGTCGCATTCGTCGCGCTCACCAGCGCCTGCAACCCCGGAGTCCTGAACTCCGTCTTCGCCGGATAGTCCTTCACATCCTGCGACCCCAGCAGCGTCGCACCCTTCTCCAGCTTCAGCGTCGTCCCACTCTTCAAAACAATCGGCGCGCTCAGATACGTCCCTGCAGTGAGCCTGGCCGTACCCTTTCCGCCCGCGCATGCATCAATCGCCGCCTGGATCGCCACCGTATCCTTCGTCAACCCATCGCCCTTCGCCCCAAACGCCTTCGCATCGCAAAACCGCCAAACACTTTCAGCCTGCCCCGCCGCGACCATCAGCAACATCGAAACCCCAACCATCGCTCCCATCGCCATTCGTCTTCTCGTCACTTTGCACCCCCGGCCTCAGACGCCCAACTTTCCCGACGATCATACATTCTCCTCCGCTCACTGGTCATACCACTCGCTTGCCGCGTCAGCCCTCCCACTTCCCGTCCGCGTCACTCCACATCCCCAACCGTTCTTCCCATCCCTCCAGGCAACCCATCCCCAGTCTTTGCCTTCTGAAGTGTTTGGCTCCGGCCTTTATTGGATTCCCCATGTGCGAGGTTCTATACTCATCTCCCGGAGAGGACATTTTTGCCCCCGGCATCCCCAGCCGACTCCTCATTACCGGGGCGAAGGAGCAACACCCATGGCCACCATCACCCCCATCAACTCAGCGGACCTCGAATTCGACAACGGCACATGGGACGCCGCCGCCTTTACCGCCGAAACACTGTCCTCCTGGCAGTCCCTCGCCACCGTCATTGATCACACTCTCCTCAAGCCTGACGCCACCCACGCCCAGATGAGCACCCTCTGCGCTGAAACCCTCCGCTATCGCTTTGCCTGCGCCATGGTCAACCCTATTTGGGCTGCGAATGCCGTCGCCCAACTCGCCGGATCCGGCATCCCCGTCGGCGTAGTCATCGGCTTCCCGCTTGGCGCATCCCTCGTTTCAACCCTGCGCCAGGAAGCCGCCGCCCTCACCAAACTCGGCGTCCGCGAGCTCGATATGGTCATCCCCATCGGCCACCTCAAGAGCGGCCATCACCAGGCAGTCCACCACGCCGTCCACGCCGCCGCCACCGTCGCCCATCATCACGGCGCAATCCTCAAAGTCATCCTGGAAACCTGCCTGCTCACTGTCGAAGAAAAACTCCGCGCCTCTGAAATCGCCATCCAGGCCGGCGCTGACTTCCTCAAAACCTCTACAGGCTTTTCCACAGGTGGCGCCACCGCCACCGATGTCGCGCTCCTCCGCGGCGTAGCCGGCGCGCGCTGCGGGGTCAAAGCCTCAGGCGGCATCCGCACCCTCGCCGATGTCCGCACCATGCTTGAAGCCGGCGCAAACCGCATCGGCGCTTCCGCCTCCGTCGCCATCCTCCGCGAACTCGGCGCAAACTAGCCCGTCTTTTCCCAGGTGCCTCGTCCCTCTTCCCTATTCCGTCTTCCCTGTTCCCAGTTCCCTGTTCCCCGCACCCCCCTCCCGCCACCATCCGATATCATTGCTGCGGTACGTATGTCCCCCAATTCTCCATCCTCGCCCCATCATCACGAGCTCGAGGGCGACTACCGCCCCGCAGATCCGTCCAATCCCCACACCCACATCGATCTAGCCAATCCACGTGTCGACGCCGTTGACTTCAACTACCTCATGCAGATGTCTGACGCGCTCAATACCACGCTCGACCTGCAAACACTTCTCAATCGCACTTCCGAGCTAGTTCGCTCTGTCATCCAATACCGCATCTTCGCCATTCTCCTTTTCAACGACCGCTCCAAAGAGCTACGCATGCGCTTCCAGATCGGCCATTCCTCCCACGCCGAACGAATGCGCATTCCCATAGGCCGCGGCGTCGTTGGCCAGGTCGCCCTCACCCGCCAGCCCATCCTCCTCAACGACGTCACCTCCTCCGGCATCTACGTCTCAGTCAATCCCGATGTCCGTTCCGAGCTGGCCGTCCCGCTCATCGCCAAAAACCGCCTCATCGGCGTCATGGATCTCGAAAGCGAACAGGCTGGCTACTTCCAGCCAGAACATCTTCACCTGCTCACGCTTACCGCCTCGCGCATCGCGCAGGCCATCGAAAACGCCCGCCTCTACGCCCGCGTCTCCCGTCAGGCCCAGTCCCTCGAAGTCCTCAACGAGATCGCCGTCGAGCTTACCTCCATCCTCGACCTCGGTCCGCTCCTCGAACGCGTCGGCCAGCTTCTGCGCCGCCTCATCGACTACCAGATGTTCACCGTCATGCTCCTCGATGACAAAGGCGAAACCCTCATCACCCGCTACGCCTGGCGCTTCGGATACACGCACGCGCCTCGCCGCCGCCTGCCCGTCTCCTCTGGCCTGGTCGGCGCCGCCGTCCGCGAGTGGCGTCTCATCAACGTCCCAGACGTCCTCAAAGACCCCCGCTACCTTGAGATGAACCCCGAGACCCGATCCGAGCTCATCGTGCCCCTCTTCTACAAGGGTCGCGTCATCGGCGTCCTCGATCTCGAACACACTCGCCCTCACGCCTTCAACGATGAGCACGAGCGCATGCTCACCACCCTCGCCGGCCAAATCGCCATCGCCATCGAGAACGCTCGCCTCTACCAGGCCGTTCGCCGTCAGGAAGCCCAGCTCGAAAAAGACATCGCCATGGCCCGCGAGGTGCAACTCCGTCTGCTCCCGCGCGAAGCACCCTCACATCCCCACGCTGACATGGCCGTCCGCTTCCTGCCCGCCCGCTCCATCGGCGGCGACCTCTACGACTTTCTCGACTACGGCCCCAACCGAACCGCCATCGTCCTCGGCGACGTCAGCGGCAAAGCCGCTCCAGCAGCCCTCTTCGCCGCACTCGTCAGCGGCATCATGCGCGCCGCCGCTGCACAACTCCCCGAGCCCGCCACCATGATGGCACTCCTCAACGACGCCATTCAGGAACGAAAGCTCGATTCGCAATACGTCGTCCTGCTCTTCGCTCTCTGGAACGACGAAAACCAGACCCTCCAGGTCGCCAACTCCGGCGCCGTCCAACCGCTCTTCTGCCGCGCCGGCGAGTCCGTCCTCGTCAAGGCTGAAGGCTTCCCTCTCGGCCTCTTTCCCAACGTCACCTACGAGGAGTTCTCCGTCGCCACCCAGCCCGGCGACGTCTTCATCTTCGTCTCTGACGGAATCCTCGATGCCGAAGACGACAAGGATGAAATGTACGGAGAAGAACGCCTTCAGCGCCTGCTCTGCTCCATCCGCAACCTCACCGCACAAGAGATCGCCGATGCCATTCTCGCCGACGTTGGCGCCTTCCAGGGCACTCGCGATCGCTTCGACGACGAAACCATCATCGTCCTGAAAGTCCGCTAAGGTTATCTTCTAGGCAGCACACACAAAATTGATGCTGGGTGCCCCATCCATTCGCAGCCTCATCGCGAATGGGTGGGATGAACAACGCCCGCATCAAATAACCGCTCTCATCCTGAACGAAGTGAAGGATCTGCGGTTGCCCTTGCCGTTGCCGTTCCTCAACCGCAAAACGAACCCGCAGCCTTTAACCAAGCCACCCCCTCACTTCTGTTTCGCCGCCAACTTCCCCCCCACCCAAGTCTCTTTAACCACCGTCTTCAAAATCTTCGGCGCATCCACCTTGTACAGATCCCGATCTACCAAAATGAAATCAGCATCGTATCCCGGCTCAAGCTTCCCTTTGTGCGTCTCCGCAAACTCCGCGTACGCCGATCCCTGCGTATATGCATAAAGCGCCTGCCCCCGCGTCAGCTTGTTCGCCGGGTAGTACTCCTTCTTCCCCGCCTCGTTCTTCCGTGTCACGGCCGCATATAGCCCTCTAAACGGTGTCACCGGTTCCACCGGATAATCCGTCCCAAACGCCACGTGCACGCCCGCATCTAGAAACGCCTTCCACGCATACGAGTACGCCGCCCGCTTCGGTCCAAGCCGCGCCTCAGCCCAATTCATATCTGTCAACAAGTGATTTGGCTGCATCGATGCAATCACCCCCAGCTGCGCAAATCGAGGAATATCCGCCGGGTCCACCACCTGCGCATGCTCAATCCGATTCCGTGCGGGCAACCCCGCTAGCACCGGGTAGCAGGGAGTCCCATCCCTCAGCTTGCAGTCTCCCGTCGGCGGTTCCACTGGCTCTACAGCTGTCGAACACGTAGGCGTCCCTTGCCATACCCTGTACGGCATCACCGCCGGCCTGCATGGCCCGATCTCAGGATCCAGAACAAGTTCATGATCGGGTGCCTTCTTCGCCTCGGTAAACGCGTCCAGCGCCATCGCTGTCGCCTCGTCGCCGATCGCATGAAATCCCAGTTGAAATCCAGCCTGTGTCCGGTCCTGAGCCATCCCGTTCAACTCGTCCTGCGTGTATTGCGGCAGCCCTATATTCCCCGGCTCATCCGCGTACGGCTCCTTCATCGCAGCAGTCCGCGATCCAAGCGACCCATCCATGAAACCCTTCAGCATTCCCGTATGTAGCATCGGGTCATTCATATCGTGGTGTGCTCTCATCCTCACCAGCTCCGGAAGCGGCGCATTGAACGGCAGCCACTCGCTGATCCGCAAATGCAGCTTGCCCTCCTTCTCCATCTCCTCGAAAACCAGAAAATCCTGCCAATCGCTGAAGTCCTGCACGCTCGTCACGCCATGCTTCAGCGCATCGGCCATCACCAACTCCGCGCCTTTGCGCCGATCCTCATGGCTCGTTGGCGGAATCACCGCGCTCACAAGTCCCTTCGCCGACTCGCGAAGAATCCCGGTCGGCTCTCCCTTCGCATCCAGATCGATCGCCCCGCCCTGCGGCGCAACCGTCTTCCCCGTAATCCCCGCTGCCCTCAGCGCAGCCGAATTCGCGATTGCGATATGCCCGTCAATGCGCCTCAGAAATGTCGGATTCGCACCCGTCACCTTGTCCAGGTCCTGCTTCGTTGGCAACTTCTTGTTCGCCCAAAGTGTGTGGTCCCAGTTCCCGCCCGTGAGCCAATGCCCCGGCGCAGCTTTGTCCGCATATCCTTCAACCTTCTTCAGCATCGCACCCAGTGACTTCACCCCTGTCAGGTCCACGTTGATCTTTGTCTGCCCCGCGCTGCCCAAATGTGTATGCGCATCGTTGAAACCTGGAAAAACAACCGTCCCCTTCCCTTTCAAATCGCGCACCGTCGTCTTCGGCCCCGCCAGTTTCCTGATCTCCTCCGTCGTTCCAACGGCACTCACCTTGCCCCCGCTCAGAGCCATAGCCTGTACCGTCTGCGGCTTGTCCGTTTCCAACCCTTCGCCCGTGTAAATCACCCCATTGACGAAAATCACCGCAGGAGCCGCGTTGAACGGCTGCAGACCCCTCAAGTTGCCAGGTGATTTGTGAAACGTCGGTTGGGGACTCTGGCCGGCAGAAAATATCCCGCCAGCCCCTAAACCAAGAATCAGTGCAATCGCAATCCGCATGGCCGGAGTTTATCAGCCGCCATCCAAGATCGCTCTGCCGCCCACTCCAAAACGACTCCGGCCTCAGCGCAAAGAATCCGTGACCTAAGGTACGTTCAACGAAGTCCACGCCGCCAGGGAATCCATATAGTCTCTCCAGTGCACGATCTTCCGGTTCTCGATCGTAACCACCGAAATGAATCTGTTGTCGTAAGCGTTCCCGTTCCTCACGATCCGCCCGTGTCCCTCATATTCGAGAATCACGACGCGGCCATCCCGCGATGGATGCACCACGAGTCCGTCGCCCGATTGAAGCTTGATGCTCTTGCCGTAGCCGGAATAAAGCGAGATCAGATTCTCGCGTCCCGTCACTGTCAACGGCCAGCCCGGAAAGTGGTAACGAAACTCAAACACTGCGTCTTCGGCAATCATGTCAAAGTAGTGTTCACCGTCTACATAATCTCTCAGCCCATTCTCAACCACCCTGAAAAAAGGGTCGAGCGCCTCAAAACCCGCATACTTCGCAGTTGTCATCGTTGATAATCCCCTTTCGTCCGCACTCGCTCCTTACTGCTCCCCCGCCCACTTCCGGGTGCCCCATCCTAGCCGCGCCTTTGTTTTTTGCGGCTAGGGTGGGATTCAACAATGCCACATTAGATAGGAAGCGAAAAGGCCCTACTGCTCCGCCGCCCACCTCTGGGTGCCCCAT
>Ga0182012_10002120_pt1 | contig 21617 bp, 23 predicted proteins | sample 612S2SmetaG_FD_120486 | JGI IMG/M metagenome (GOLD analysis project Ga0182012, IMG submission 120486) | Permafrost microbial communities from Stordalen Mire, Sweden - 612S2S metaG | ecosystem: Environmental > Terrestrial > Soil > Wetlands > Permafrost | place: Sweden: Stordalen | collected... | reverse complement strand
TGAATAGTGCCAACACAGCCGGCAGGTATTTGAGCAGTCTCCGAGGCACTATCTCCTGATTATCTCTGAGATGCTGTCAGATCAGAGTTTAATATGACTAATAGTCCCGATGTCGAAACCGAATCTTCTCGTCCTCTCTCCGCCCGATCACTACGCACTGCGTAATTTGGATGCCATCAAAGACGCTGCTACCATCTTCATCACGAATGAAGACGCGGCAGCGAGAGAGTTCGCACCGAAGGCGGATATTGTTCTCTTCTCCGGAATGACCGGCAAGGCTGTCAATTTCTCCGAGGTATTTGCTGCCGCCGGGCAGTTGAAATGGGTTCATTCGCTCTCAGCCGGCGTGGAGAAGATCCTGTTTCCGGCGTTCGCTCAGAGCAGTGTCCCACTCACCAACGCGCGGGGCGTGTTTAAGCGTTCGCTAGCGGAGTTCGTGGTGCTCGGTATGCTGTATTTCACTAAACGCGTGCGCCGCTTGGTGGACAATCAACGCGCCAGCAAGTGGGATAACTTCAGCACCGAATTCATCAACAACAAAGTGATGGGGATTGTGGGTTACGGCGAGATTGGCCGCGAATGTGGGCTGCTGGCCAAGCCGCTGGGTGTGAAGATCTATGCCACCCGCCGCAACCCGGAGCGATCGGCGAATGATCCGGTGCTCGACAAGATTTTCCCGTCGGACCAGATGCTCACGATGCTTGGCGAAATTGATTTTCTGATAGCTGCTGCTCCATTAACCCCAGAAACACATCATCTGATCAGCGATTCCGCGTTCGCCGCCCTGAAGCCCAGTGCCATCGTGATGAACGTAGGCCGCGGCCCAGTGATTGACGAAGCGGCGTTGATCCGCGCACTCGAGACTAATAAGGTTGCCGGTGCCGCGCTCGACGTGTTCGAAGAAGAACCGCTCCCCGCTACCAGTCCGCTGTGGGCCATGGAGAACGTTTTGATTTCGCCGCACTGTACCGACCGAACCATCAATCCCGATTGGCTCGATTTGAGCATGCAGTGCTTCGTGGAAAATTTCAAACGATTCACCAAGGGCGAGGCTTTGGAAAACGTTGTGGACAAAAAGGCCGGTTATTAGTGACAGTCACTATTGATGACATTTACGAAGCCTCAGGCCGTATTGCCGCTGTTGCTAAGAACACACCCGTTCTGCATTCACGCTTGTTTGACGAAGCGGCGGGCGGCATCGAGTGCTTTTTCAAATGTGAGAATTTGCAGCGCGGCGGTGCCTTCAAAATTCGTGGCGCCATGAATTTCATGGTTGCTCTTTCACCGGAGCAGCGCAAACGCGGAGTGGTTGCGTTTTCATCAGGCAACCATGCACAAGCAGTAGCCATCGCGGCGGCGCATCTGAATGTTGCGGCAACCATTGTCATGCCTACCGATAGCCCCAAGGTCAAGTTAGAATCCACGCGGCTGTACGGTCCGAAAATTGTTTTGTATGACCGCATGAAAGAGAACCGCGAAGAGATCGGCCGTAAGATCGCGGAAGAAACGAACGCGACCGTGTTGCCACCGTATGACCATCCCTTGATTGTTGCGGGGCAAGGAACCGCGGGACTCGAACTGCTGGAAGAACAGCCTGATTTGGATGCGCTCTTTGTTCCAGCAGGTGGTGGCGGTCTTCTCGCCGGTTCGGCCATTGCTGCCAAAGCGCACAATCCCGACATTCGTGTATTTGGCGTCGAACCGGAAATCGCCAATGACTGGTACCAATCGCTGCAAGCCGGCAAACGCATCGGCATTCCCGCGCCGCTCACCATCGCCGATGGGTTGCGCACACCCATGCCTGGTGAAGTGACGTTCCCCATCGTCCAAGAACTGGTAGAAAGCGTGCTGCTTGTCTCTGAAGATGAAATTAAAGCGGCCGTGCGCTTTTTGTTATCGCGCCTGAAACTGATGGCCGAACCCAGTGGCGCCGTGCCCGCAGCCGCGCTTCTTGGAAACAAAGTTCCCACTGGTGTTCGCAAGGCTGGCATCATATTGTCAGGAGGGAATGTCGATTTCGACGTTCTCGCTGAGATTTGCCAAGCAGCGACCTAAACAAAAGCGTGTATCAAAATCCCTGGAAGACTCTCACCAGCCGAACGGCTTATGAAAACGCCTGGTTGCGCGTTCGCGAAGACCAAGTAATCCGGCCCGATGGGAACCCCGGGATTTATGGCGTAATTGAAATTCGGCCGTCCGTGGGTGTGGTTGCGCTTAATGAACGCGATGAGATGGTGCTGGTGGGCCAGTGGCGCTACGTTTTGAATCGTTACTCGTGGGAGATTCCGCGCGGCGGATCGCACGCTGGCGAAACCGACATGCAAAAAGTCGCTAAACGCGAGTTGGCCGAAGAAGCCGGCGTCCACGCCTCGCATTGGCACTCGATGGGAACGGTAGACGTAGGCAATGGCGTGCTGGATGATGTACAGAGTCTTTTTCTAGCCACCGAACTCTCGGCCACCAACACGAACTTCGATGCCGAAGAAGACATCACCATCGTTTGGAAACCTTTTGATGAAGCGGTAACGATGGCTATGGATGGGACAATAACAGAAGTATGCAGCATTGCGGCGATTTTGCGCGTTGCCATGCTGCGGCAGCAAAAGAAGGCGTAGATGGAATTCAACAGCGCTGAATCAAAACGAAACTTCGCCCGCTTTGCCTGGGCGGTTTTAGCTTACAATCTGTTGGTCATTTTGTGGGGAGCTTACGTACGTGCGTCGTTCTCGGGCGATGGCTGCGGAGCCCACTGGCCCACCTGCGGCGGACAATTTCTTCCCACCGCCATGGCTAAGCCGAAGCTGATCGAGTTCACTCATCGCATGATGACCACGCTCGACGTGCTGGCCACCGGAGTGCTTTGCGCTTGGGCCTTCGTTGCCTTTCCCAAAAAACATGCCGTGCGCCGCTATTCGGTATACACCGTTATTTTCTTGATCATCGAAGGCGCTTTGGGTGCGGGGCTCGTGCTGTTACGTCAGGTCGCCCATGATCAATCGGCTGGCCGCGGCTGGTCCATGTCGCTTCACCTCACCAACACCATGCTGCTGATGGGTGCTTACACAATCACGGCGTGGCTGGCTACGCGTGAGCAAAGCACCATCAGACTGGCCGCCATGTCGCCTCGCCTGCGCATGGCCATACTCACCACATTCGCCGTCTCCATTACCGGCGCCATTGCCGCGCTCGGTGACACGCTCTATCCCGCCACATCTCTCGCCAACGGAGTCGCGCAGGATTTCGCCTCAGGGTCAAGTCTGCTGCTGAAACTCCGCTTGCTGCACCCGGCTGTCGCCATCTTGAGCGCTCTCTATCTTCTTTGGTCGGCCATGGGCGCGATGCAAGATCGTGAAGAAGGCAATCCGCTGCGTACTGCCGGCCTGCGTGTTGCATTCATGGTGTTTGTTCAAGTGATGGCCGGGTTTGCGAATATTTATCTACTGGCGCCCGTGTGGATGCAGTTGGTGCATCTAGTGATTGCCGATGTGCTCTGGATTGCGGTGGTCTTGCTAGTTTGCGAGGCAGTAAAGGCCGGCGTTGGCGCGCAATCGCAAGAGATGCCGCCGCTGCAGACTTCGGTGGCGCACTAACTGGCAGAGGCAACGAAGCGCGCCAGCCTTCCGCATACGTCTCCAAACACGATGACAGCGGCGATGCAATCCTATGGCTGGGTCTTTGCCAATCCACCGCAGGCAGTTCTGCCACATGACTAGAGACACGAGCCACGGATCATTATCGGATTCAACGCGCGTTGTTTTCAGTCGCGAATTAGCATGCTCATAGACGCGCAATCCACCATCCCTCTTTGCGCCAGCAAGTCAACTGCTTTACCGGGATACGTCAAGCTATGTTCGAAAGTCTTAGTGGCCGATTGAATGAGCTTCAGCACCTCCGCTACGCCGAAAGCTGCTCCGTGAAAGGCGGCCAGTCCCGCCAGCAACGTTTCGATCACTACAAAATCCACCACCATCAATTGATATTGGCGTGAGATGGAATGCTCAAACTGATGCTGCGCCAGCTTGCGGTTCACCGATTGGGAACCGAACGGGAACAGATTGCGAAAAACATACGCCACCAGATAATGCTCCAGCATGTATTCGTGTTGCGCGCGAAACTGCGCCAACGGACCAGCAAACGCGGCATCAAGATTGGCGGCTAACTCCTCCATCGTGCTCTCCATCGTCCAATGCAGCCCGGCCATGAACGATTGGTAGCAATCCAGAAACCGCCGACCCGTGGCGTCAGATCCGATACAGGCGAGAATCAGTTCTACCACTGTTTCAAGGCGCCCCGTTGATGGCATAGAAACGCGCGGCTCGATGGCTGCGGGTTGCCTGGTGATATCTTGCAAACCGCTACACCCGTGGTCCGTGCCCTCCGCCTCCAACTTGTCGCACAGGCGTCCTAGAACGAGCAGACGCTGCGAAAGCGGATAGCCGCGATTCTGCAGCAAAGAGATCATCAAGCTGCGAACTTCGTGGACATAGCGAAACGGTTTATCGGGATGTTGGGAATTCGTGGTATCCACAATACCCACGCTGCCCACACGCGATTCGTCCCTTTCCTGCGCTACCTCTACGAATTCGAGAGCCTGCGGATTGGTGAGGGCGAGACGCGCTGCTTCCGGGCAGGAGAAATCGAGCGAGCGTTCCAGCACGCCGTCCACCATGGCCATCACCCGTGGATACGTAGCGCAGTTCTTGCAGAGCCACTCTTCGCCGAGCGTGGCCTGCACTTCACAAAGTCCTTCTTTGAGAAACGGACAGACTCCTTGATCCAGTTGAATCTCGGCATAGCTCTCATCACTATCCGGCGCTGGACTGATAGTCACGAGTGTCTGCAGCCTGGGTCCCAGTTCACTATGCGAGCAGGAATGGTATCTCTCGAAGGCTTGTTTGTCTACTGGAACACGCCAGCCGCGACAGCAGGTGTCCTCGCAAACGGAACCTACACAACGGAAGGCTTCGTAGTAGCTGGGTTGCAGCCGCGGGGACGGCTTCAGCATGCGTTCAGCGTAGCATCAAGGTTTGAGCGGGTCGCTCGCTTTAGTGGATGCCGGCGCCCTTTTAGTGATCACGGGAGCTTTCGTAGACTTTGCCGGAACCGCCGGTTTAGCTGTCGCCGCAGTCGCCGTGGCGGGCGCGCCGGACTCAGTCGCAGCTACGGGCGGAGCAGGCGGTGGCGTGGGCGGCGCAACGCCCATCGTCTCCATCTCTTTGAAATAGACTCGCCGATTCTCATCCATCGCCAGGTTCGAAAGAATCACCGCCGTGGAATCAGCCAAGCCCACTTCCAAATCGGCGCGCGGCCGATTCCCGCTGCGCACATCGCTCAAAAAGCTCTCCAGTTCCGTATCCACCGGATTGCGGTCTTCTTGCGGCAGCATGATGCCTTTGTCGTAAAGCCAGCGCCGCGCAAACTTCGATTCGCGTGCCAGGAACGAATCTTTTTGCCAATCCACCTGCGTGGCCGGCGTGATGATCGGGATTCCTTTTTGCGGGCCAACCTGTGCCCAACTTGCGCTTGCCGTCGTGCTCGGCGGCCCGGACGAGAGAGTCGTCGGCTCCGGTTCGCGGAACCACAGAGCCGTGGGCGGCGCATTGTCGCTGCCCAAAGTCATCTCCACCGCGCCCGCCGTGCCCATGATCACCAAGCCAAATTCCGGACGCTGCGAAGAAAGAATCGGCAAATGCTGGCACGTGGTGATCGCGCTGTACATAAACTTGCGGCCACCGGGATAACTGTAGATGAGCTGAATATTGTCGAAGACGTCGCGCCCGTCTTTCCAGAAATCGAGTCCGCCCACACCGACCACGAACTCAGGATGCGCGCCGAAATACCAATCGGCCACATCTATGTGGTGCGAGGCTAGCTCCGCCGTCAACCCCCCGGAAAATTCGCGGAACAGCCGCCAGTTCTTCGGATTTCCTTTTCCGCCCTCCTTCATGGTCCAGCCTGGATTGCGATGCCACTGCCCGTGAATGTGCGTCACCGTGCCCAGAATGCCATCGTCAATCATCTTCTTCACAGACTGGAAGTAGATGCTGTAGCGTCGCTGCAAGCCCACCTGCAAAACCTGCTTCGGATGTTCAGCGGCCAACGTGCGCAGTAAATGCACTTCGTCTGGTTTGAACACAAGGCTCTTTTCGCAGAACACGTGCTTACCCGCCTGAAGCGTGTCACGGGTTACTTGAAAGTGGAGATACAACGGAACCGCAATTACCACCGCTTCCACATCTCGATCTGCCAACAACTCGCGATAGTCTTTGTACTTTTTCGGATTCGTCGTGAGTTTCTTCGCGGTATCGTCCAGCGCTTGCTGGTTCACATCGCACAAGGCCACGCAACGCCCGGTATCAAGATGGGCTAAGTGATCCACCAGATACGAGCCACGGCTGCCTACGCCGATTACGCCGAACTTCACCGGATCGCTGTCAGCGTGGACTTTGAGAAGGGCAGGGCCGGCCATAATGGCAGCCCCGGTTTTGAGCGCATCACGGCGGGAAATTTCGCGGGAAATATCAGCAGGGGACGCCGTGCGTTCGGGCTTAGACATACGTCACAAGTTTAATGCAGTTCTTGTAGCGTGGTGGAAGGGTCGCTCTCATTGGCGACCACTTTCACACGGGCCGCCCATTCTGCGCCGGCCAAAATGATCATCGTGGTGATGAAGGCCCAAAAGATGATGCTGATGGATTGCACAAACGGCGGCACATCCGCTTTCAGTTTATTGCGCAGCCAGGGCCAAAGCAAGATATTGACGAATTCCGAAATCTGCAGCAGGATGGCCACAACGATTGACGAAGGCAGCAAACGCGCTACGGGGATCTTCGCGTTCGGCAGCAGCCAATAAATCAAGAAGATCATCACAATCGTCACCGGCAGCGCGAGTATGTGCAGCACAATGCTCTGCACCGTGGCCGCGAATTCGTTTGAACCGAACGTCGATCCTAGAAATTCCGAATTCAATGTACTTAAGCAAGCGGTCATCAAAACCAGTGCGCCGCAAACAAAGATCAAGCCTAAACTGATGGTCTGGTTCCACACAAAACTGCGGTTCGCCTTCGCGCCCCAAATACGGTTGAACGCTACTTCCAGCGGCGTAAAAATACCATTGGCTGTAAAGAACAGCAAGAGAATAGAGAGCCAACTGAAGGGCTGTCGCGAAGAGCCCTCTAAGTAGTTGGCTATATTGATGCCGAAATCGCTTGGGAAATAGTTCTTCACTGTTTGAATAATCACCTGCGCGGCCGCAGGCCAATGGAACAGGTGCAGGCAAATCAGGATCATTGCCACTAAGAACGGATAGAACGAAATAAGAATGTTTACCGAAACCGCAAACGAATACACGTGCACTTCGGTTTCCATCAGGAAGCGCAACGAGGCCACCAGACTTTTACCCAGCCCGCGCAAACTAGCGATACGGACATGCGTCGACGGACGAAATGGATCCTGCATGCGCAAGTCAACATAGACAGGCCGCGACGGCGTCACAATGCGGGTGGGAGCGGATTGAATCGGATCAGTCGGAGTCATTTTGTGGGCGGAGGCACAATTTTGATGTGAGAGAGTGTGTAGCTGCCATCGTCACTGACATCGATGGTGGCAGTGATGTGGTCGCCCGCGTGCAGCTTGGCGAATTCATCTTTCGATTGGATGGGGTAATCCATAGTCATGGCTTCCATGTAGCCTTTGACGGCGGCGGCATCGATCGCAGCGGTTTGGTCTTTAGCATTCACGGAGACTACCTTACCCGTGAGCGCATAGTGCTTTTGCGGCGCAGATTTGCCGGAATGCCCACAGGCGAAAGACAGCGCGAGCGCAAGAATCAAGAGAATGGGTTTCACAGAAGGCTTATTCATAGGGTAACTCGAAGGCCAGCGTCGAGGCATCGATTGTGGATATAATAGACGCAATTTTATGGCTACCAAGACTGATCAGCTACCGATGGAGACGGCTGGTTTTGCCAGCGATTTAGCGGGCGTTCCAAGTTTCTTTATCGACCCGGAAGGTGCCGCCAAGCGAGTGCATAGCAAATGGTTCTGGGTTGTGGCTTTGCTGGTTACCGGCATCATCGGAATTGCTGTAGGCGTGTATATGATGCCTATGATCATGCACGTGATGGACATGGCGCCCATTCGCGACGGCGTGACGCAAGAGCAACAGAATCAAGGTATCGCTATCTCCAAAATAGTCACCAAGGTCGCAGTCTATCTGAGCCCCATCCTAGCCACCGTGTTTTGGGCGATTACCGCAGGCATCTTGCTCGCGATTTGCGCCATCTCTGGCGTGAACGCAAAATTTCGTTCCCTGTTCAATTTGGTGGGTGGCTGCTGGTTAATTCAAAGCCTTGGGTCAATCGCCACCGCCGTTATCCTGCACTTCAAGGGCGATATTTCCACTCAAGCAGAGTTGAAGCCTCCCATGGGTTTAGACATCTTCTTGCCCGAAGGCACCAATAAATTTCTGATGGCGGCGGCCGGTTCCTTCTCTATCTTTCAAATTTGGTGGATAGTGATGATGGCATTAATTTTCTCCATCGCCTTTCGCGTCAGCAAGGGTAAGGCTTTCGCCATTGTTCTGCCGATCTGGTTCATCGGTCTGCTGATGTCATTGGTCGGTGCCATTTTTCAGAAGTGACCAGCTAAAAGAAAAACCCCGCGGCATCACGTCGCGGGGTTTTTATTTTGCAGCCAAGCCGCACTCACTCTAAGCCAAACTACTTCTTAACCTTAGGCGGCACAATCGCGTCTTTCACAGACTTCGCCAAACGGAATTTCACTACCTTCTTGGCAGGGATCTTGATCGCTTCACCCGTAGCTGGGTTGCGGCCAACGCGAGCTTTGCGCTCCGCGCGCACTAACCGTCCAATACCAGGCACGATGAATACGCCGTTCTTTTTCGTTTCACGAACCGCCAGCTCGGCTAGCGATTCCAGGTAATGCTTGGAGACCTTATTGTTGACACCGGTGATTTCGGCCAACTCTCTTACGATTGCGGTCTGCGTCATCTTTTTTACTTCAGCCATGTAGAACCTCCCTATATCCTCTGTTGATCTGGGAAGAAAACTGTACATTCGCCCGCTTGAACCTTGGGGTTTCGAAAAAACAAAACGATGCGAAAATGTTCGATCTCTTCTTTTGTCAATCCGATCATACGAGACAAACGAATCTCTTGTAAAGGAAAAAAACGCAAAAAACTGTGTTTTTGTGGTGTTTTTTTACATTTAGTGCGCGAAAGGCCCTTTCCATAGGCCTTTTGCGTGTTCTCTACGCGTAAAAAACGCTAGTTTTACGTAGAACAGTACCGTAGTAAGCACATCAAAAACGCTGAGCCCATGCATGCGGCGATGCGATGCGCGTAAACTGTTGTGGTGAACCGACGTGCATTTATCCGAGCTACCGGCGCCACGCTTGCCGCCGCAGCCTCCGCCAAAGCAGCGAGCGCTTACGTACCTGCCTCTGCCTATGACGAGACGAAAAAACGCCGCGTTGGCTTGATCGGCTGCGGCTGGTACGGAAAAATCGACCTGCTGCGTCTGATTCAAGTCGCACCTGTGGAAGTTGTTTCGCTGTGCGATGTGGACAAGCATATGCTCACCGAAGCCGCCGCCATCGTAGCCAGCCGGCAGGCTTCCAAAAAGACGCCGCGCACCTACAGCGATTACCGCAAGATGCTGGCCGAGAAGGATCTGGATATTGTCCTGGTGGGTACGCCTGACCACTGGCATGCCCTCACCATGATTGAAGCGGTGAAATCCGGCGCGGACGTCTACGTACAGAAGCCCATCAGCGTCGACGTGCGCGAAGGCGCCGCCATGCTCGCCGCCGCGCGCAAACACGAGCGCGTTGTGCAGGTGGGCATGCAACGGCGCAGCACGCCGCATATTGCGGAAGCCAAAGAACGCTTCATCCAGGAAGGCAAGCTCGGCAAGATCGCCATGGTGGATATTTGCTGCTATTACCACATGCGCGCCACCGACAATCCGCCCGATACCGCGGCGCCCGAATACTTCGACTACGAAATGTGGACCGGCCCCGCGCCCATGCGCCCCTACAACCGCTTAGTGCACCCACGTAGTTGGCGTGCGTTCATGGAATACGGCAACGGCATCGTCGGCGATATGTGCGTGCATATGCTCGATATGACGCGCTGGATGATGGAACTCGGCTGGCCCACGCGCATTTCTTCGTCCGGCGGAATCCTCATGGACAAAGCGAGTAAAGCAAACATCAGCGACACGCAAACGGCCACCTTCGAATTTCCCGAAGTGCGCGTCGTTTGGCAGCACCGCAGTTGGGGCGAATCCGCTGACCCCAAGATGCCATGGGGCGCCACATTCTACGGCGACAAAGGCACCTTGAAAGTGGACGTGTATGGCTATGAGTTCATACCGTTAGGTGGCGGTGAATCCGTCAAGCGCGCCGTGACCTATGAGCTGATTGAATACCCCGAAGATCAAACCGAAAAAGATCTCGAACGCCACGTAGCCCCCGCTGTGCGTTATCACATGAAAAACTTTCTGAGTGCCATTGATGCGCGCTCACGGCCCGTATCCGATATTGAGCAGGGTTACATTTCCGCGACCTCGTGTATCCTCGCGAACGACTCCATGAAGCTCGGCCGCTCGATCGAATGGGATGCAAAAGCGCAGCAAATCGTGAACGATGAAGAAGCGAATAAGCTGCTGGCGCGCGCGTATCGCGGACCATGGGTCCACCCCGGCGTTTCATAAACTCCATCGGCTCCTGACGTTTGACATACAATACCCGCATGATTTCGAATCAACGCCTGCGTCGACGCAGATTCCTCGGTGCCGCCGCCGGAGCCCTCGGCCTCTCCTTCTGGGATGAAAAAACTCTCGAAGCTTCCACCGCCCACGTCAACGGCGCCTCCAAGCCTTCCGAATTGAAGATCACCGATCTCCGCGTCGCCACCATCAAAGGCGCGCCTATGACCGACCCCATCATCCGCATCGATACCAACCAGGGCATCTACGGCCTGGGCGAAGTGCGCGACGGCGCCAGCAAGACCTACGCACTCATGTTGAAAAGCCGCTTGCTCGGTGAGAATCCCTGCAACATCGACAAGATCTTTCGCAAAATCAAACAGTTCGGCGGCGAATCGCGCCAGGCTGGCGGCGTCTGCGGTATTGAAATGGCACTCTGGGATCTGGCGGGCAAAGCTTACAACGTGCCCGTCTACGCCATGCTCGGCGGAAAATTTCGCGACAAGATTCGCTGCTACGCCGATACCACCGAATCGGACGATCCCAAAATCTACGGCGATCGCTTGAAGAAGCGCAAAGAGCAAGGCTTCACGTGGCTCAAGATGGACCTCGGCATCGACCTGATGAAAGATATCCCCGGCACCATCACCGCACCCGCCGGCGTGTCCATCGGCGGCGGCGCCAACATCGAACACATGTTCACCGGCATCGAACTTACGCCCAAAGGCATTGAGACCATGGCCAATTTCGTCGCCACCGTGCGCGAATATGTCGGCTATGAGGTGCCTCTGTCTTGCGATCACTTCGGCCACATCGGCGTCAACTCTTGTATCCGCCTCGGCCGCGCGCTCGAAAAATACAACATCGCTTGGCTCGAAGACATGGTGCCTTGGTATTACACAGATCTGCTCAAGGAAATTAAGCAAGCGGTGAACATTCCCTTGCTCACAGGTGAAGACATTTATCTCAAAGAAGGCTTCGTGAAGCTTGCCTCCGAGCACGCGGTCGACATCGTACACCCTGACTTGGCGACCTCCGGCGGTATTCTCGAAACGAAAAAGATTGGCGATGCCGTGCAGTCGTATGGCATCCCCATGGCCATGCACTTTGCCGGTTCGCCCGTTTCCTGTATGGCGAACGTCCACTGCGCCGCCGCCACCGAAAACTTTCTGGTCCTAGAAAATCATTCGGTCGATGTCCCCTGGTGGAGCGATCTCGTCGAAGGCGTAGAGAAGCCCATCGTCAATCACGGCTTCGTCACCGTGCCCGATGGCCCCGGCCTCGGGGTCACTCTCAACGACGATGTGGTGAAACAACACCTACTCGAACCCGGCTATTTCGAACCCACGCCCGAGTGGGACAAAGAACGCTCGCACGATCGCCTGTGGAGCTAAGTCACTACGATCAAACAAGAAGCTCTTCTAAACCCGCGTAGGGCGCGCCAAAATGCGAACTTGAACGATACGCTGAAAAACACAGATGGCCGCTGATACAATCCCCCCGCCGTTGCGCGATGGCGATCATTTAAAGAGCGATGAATTCATCCGCCGATGGCAGGCGATGCCTGATCTAAAGCACGCCGAGTTGGTTGATGGAATGGTGTATATGGCTTCGCCTGTCGGGCGTCCTCGAGTACCTGTTGCCGAGGCCCACGGCGTTCGCAGCGCGGCATGTCAATTCATAAAGCGGAGCTGAATGCAAATCGACCCTTCGCTTCAAACCAAGCAAGATAACTACAAGCTGCTCGTCAATCTCGTGGTCCCGCGTCCCATCGCGTGGATCACCAGCCTCAATCAAACCGGCAGTATCAACCTAGCCCCTTTCAGCTTCTTCAACGCCATAGGCGCCGACCCGATGTACGTCGTCATCGGCATCGGCCGTCGTGACACAGGCACGCCCAAAGACACCGCAAACAACATCGAGTCCACCGGCGACTTCGTAGTGAACCTCGTGACCGAAGATCTACTTACGGCCATGAATATTTCCGCCGCAGATTTTCCGGCTGACGAAAGCGAACTTACCGCCGCCCAATTGCAGACTGCACCTTCCTTTCGCGTGAAGACACCGCGGCTCCGCGAAGCGCACGCCAGTCTCGAGTGCAAGCTATTTCAATCTCTGCCGATTGGTACAAACAAGCTGATCATCGCCGAAATTGTGATGTTTCATGTGGCCGATCATTTGCTCGGTCCTCGCCTCCACATCAACAATTTCGCACCCATCGGACGACTCGGTTCACCGTCGACTTACTGCCGCACCACCGATCGTTTCGAGCTTCCACGCCTCACCTATGAAGCGTGGCGTAAGACCGCACCGAGGCCGAAATAAAATACACAGACTTTGTTTGATCCAAATACCGGCCTACTATTTCTTCCGTAGCGCCGTGCACGAGAGAGCCGTGCCGCCTCAGCTGGCAAGCGTCTCCAATTTCTCCACAAGCAGGCGCCGAAGGTCCTTTTGCACTTCATCCGCGGGGCGCGTGCCATCAACGATCACCACCAACTCTTTGCGGCGAAACAGCTCCAGAATCGGCTGCGTCTTGGTGTGATAATCCTGCAGGCGCGCCTGAACTGCTTCAGGCGTGTCGTCCGATCGGGCAATCAGCAACCCGCCACAGATGTCACACGTATTGGCCACCGCTGGCCGGTGAAATATCAGGTTGTAATCCAGGGCGCACTTCGGGCACAATCGTCGGTTGAGAATGCGCTCAGTCACTACGGCATCCGGCACATCGATCAATAACACGGCGTCAATGTCGTAACTCTCAAGGAAGAATTCCGCTTGCCGTGAGTTACGCGGAAAACCATCCAGGATGAAACCATAGTTCCAGTCGTGTTGGTCAAGCCGCTGCTTGACAACTTCGTCGACAACTTCATCCGACACCAGTTGCCCTTCCGCCATGGTTCGTTTGATGCGGGCGCCTAGTTTTGTATGGCTTTGGATGTGCCATCGAAAGATGTCGCCCACGCTGATATGCACCAGGTCAAGCGACTCCTTGAGCAATCTCGCCTGAGTGCCTTTCCCGCACCCTTGCACGCCCATGATGATGTACTTTTGCATGGTCTGCTATTGGACCCTCATTCTATCTCTAGTCTCCTCGCGGCGTCTCTCCCGTCCCGAATGCCAAATCAGAACCTGCGCGACAACGAGGTGAGACTCTGGTACCGCTGCCGACTGGTCATCATCGCTCAACGAAGCTCTGAAAGCGGAGTCCGACACCAAAAGGCTGCCGCGCAAGCTCGTCGCGCGGCCAAGAATTTCATTGGTTCGGCAAGCGCACACTCGTAGTTGTCTGCCGATACAATTGTGCGTTACAGACAATGGCCGAAATCACCACACTTCGCCAAGCCATCGCCGATCTGGTGCACGATGGGGACACCATCGCCATGGAAGGCTTTACTCACCTGATCCCGTTTGCGGCCGGTCATGAAGTGATCCGCCAGCGCAAGCAGAACCTCACGCTCATCCGCATGACGCCCGATCTGATTTACGATCAGCTGATCGGCATGGGCTGCGCGCGCAAGCTTATTTTTTCGTGGGGCGGCAATCCGGGTGTAGGGTCGCTCCACCGTTTTCGTGAGGCCATCCAAGTCGGCTGGCCGCAGCCGCTCGCTATTGAAGAACACAGCCATGCCGATATGGCCGCGCGCTATCAAGCCGGCGCGTCGGGCCTGCCCTTCGCCGTCGTGCGGGGCTATATAGGTTCCGATATCCCTAAATACAACGCGAATATCAAATCCATCATCTGTCCCTTCACTGGAGAAGTGCTCGCCGCCAGCACCGCGCTCAATCCCGATGTCGCCGTTATTCACGCGCAAAAGGCCGATAAACAGGGCAACGTGCTCATCTCCGGCATTATCGGCATTCAAAAAGAAGCGGTCTTGGCTTCGAAGCGCGCCATCGTTACTGTCGAAGAAATTGTAGACAAGCTCGATGCGCCCATGAACTCGTGCGTGTTGCCGCATTGGGTCATTCGCCGCGTCTGTCTGGTTCCAGGCGGCGCACATCCTTCTTATGCGCACGGTTATTACAAACGCGATAACGCTTTCTGCAAAGCTTGGGACGCCATCTCCCGCAATCGCGAAACATTTCTTGCCTGGATGCAAAAGCATGTCGTAAGTACTGCAGATTTCGCTGAGTTCAAACGGAGCTTGGCTGGCGAGGTGCCTGTCCATGGCTAACCAAAAGTTCACTCCCGACGAAATGATGACCATCGCCGCTGCCCGTAAACTGCGTGATGGCGATGTGTGCTTCGTCGGCATCGGGAAGCCCAGTGCTGCGGCCAATCTAGCGCGCATCACGCATGCGCCCGGCGTAGTGTTGATCTACGAATCCGGCACCATCGGCGCCAAGCCCGCTGTCTTGCCGCTCTCCATCGGCGATGGCGAACTCGCCGATGACGCCGAAACAGTGGTCTCCGTTCCCGAGATCTTTCGCTATTGGCTGCAAGGCGGCCGAATTGACGTGGGCTTCTTAGGCGCAGCGCAAATTGATAAATTTGCCAACTTGAATACAACAGTCATCGGCGGCTCGTATGAGCAACCGAAAGTGCGTCTGCCCGGCGCCGGCGGCGCGCCTGAGATCGCCAGCGGCGCAAAGGAGATTTGGATCATCGCCAATCACAGCAAACGGATGTTTGTCGACAAGCTCGATTTCTGCACATCGGCTGCGGGAAATTCCAGCAAAAAACGCGCGCCCACAACAGTCATCAGTGATCTGGGCGTAATGGTGGCCGATACAGCCAGCGGTGAGTTGACACTCACGGCCCTGCATCCCGGCATCAACGTCGAACAGGTGAAAGACGCAACCGGTTGGCCGCTGAAAGTAGCAGTGAAGTTAGACGTAACGCCCGCCCCCACCGAAGTGGAACTGGCCGCGTTGCGAGATCTATATGCACGCACGGCAGCCGCACACGGCACGTCCGGCGAAGGGGAATAATTTTTGCGAGACGTTTATATCTGTGATGCGGTACGAACGCCGTTCGGCCGGTTTGGTGGCGCATTGGCCAACGTGCGGACTGACGATCTAGCCGCCGTTCCCATCAAAGCCTTAATAGCGCGCAACAGCAAAATCGATTGGCAAGCTTTGGATGACGTCGTCTACGGCTGCGCCAACCAAGCCGGTGAAGATAACCGCAACGTCGCCCGGATGGCCGCCTTGCTGGCAGGCCTGGCAGTCGAAGTTCCCGGCACAACCGTGAATCGTTTATGCGGCTCCAGCATGGATGCCGTCGCCATGGCCGCTCGCGCCATCAAATGCGGTGAGGCTGAACTCATCATTGCCGGCGGTGTCGAAAGCATGTCGCGCGCACCCTTCGTGATGGGCAAAGCCGACGCGCCCTATTCGCGCAACATGAAGCTCGAAGACACCACCATCGGCTGGCGCTTCGTCAATCCGCTGATGAAGACGTTGCATGGCACAGACTCCATGCCCGAAACCGCCGAAAACGTGGCCGAGCAATACAACATCAGCCGCGCCCATCAAGACGCCTTCGCCTACCGCAGTCAGCAGCGCACTGCGGCGGCCATAAAGAACGGCATCTTGGCGCAAGAGATTGTCAGCTTTCAAATCGATGGCGACGAACATCCCCGTCCTGACACTACTCTCGAAAAGCTCGCCACTCTGAAGCCCGTTGTCAAACCCACCGGCACCGTCACCGCCGGCAACGCATCCGGCTTGAATGACGGTGCGTGCGCTTTGCTGCTAGCCTCGACGGAAGCGGCAGCAAAATTCGGTCTCACGCCTAAAGCGCGTATAGTCTCTGCGGCCGCAGCCGGCGTTCCGCCGCGCATCATGGGCATGGGCCCCGTTCCCGCTTCGCACAAAGCACTCGCGTTCGCCAAACTGCAAATCAGGGCCATGGATGTTATCGAGTTAAACGAAGCGTTCGCCGCACAAGGCTTAGCCGTTCTGCGTGAACTCGGCGTGTCGGATGACGCCGCGCACGTAAACGCCAACGGCGGCGCAATCGCCATTGGCCATCCGCTCGGGGCCAGCGGTGCGCGCCTGATCACCCACGCCGCATATCAACTCGCGCGCGGCGTCGGCCGCTATGCGCTCTGCACCATGTGCATCGGCGTGGGGCAAGGCATCGCTATGATTCTGGAGAAGGTCTAATCGCATGAACGCGTATCGCCGCTATCAAACAGGCAGTCAGCCCTCGCACAACCATCCGCCGTACGTGTCTACGAAAGAGCGCCACCCCACTCAGCCGCTCATCGTCATCCCGCACACGCTGTCCGAAACCACCGGCCCGCAATTCACGTTGGACGATTTGCGAAACAGCAGTGCCGATCTCACCAAGCACGGCGCAGGCGAACCCCTGGGCGAGCGCATCGTTGTGAGCGGCCGCGTCATTGATCAAGACGGCCACCCCGTCCGCCGCACGTTGGTGGAGGTATGGCAAGCCAATGCCGCCGGCCGTTACCTGCATAAGATCGACCAACACAACGCGCCCATCGATCCAAACTTCCCCGGCTCCGGCCACATGCTCACCGACGATGATGGCCGGTACCGCTTCGTTACTATCAAGCCCGGCGCGTATCCCTGGCGCAATCATCACAACGCCTGGCGCCCGCAACACATTCACTTCTCTCTCTTCGGCCCAGCCTTCGCCACGCGCATCGTCACGCAGATGTATTTCCCGGGTGACCCGCTGCTGCCCTTCGATCCCATCTACAATTGCACCGCCGATGAAGAAGCTCGGAAGAGGCTTATCTCCTCTTTCGATTGGGAAACCACCATCCCCGATGAAGCGCTCGGCTATCGATTCGAGATCATTCTGCGCGGACGCAACGCCACTCCGGTGGAGGAATAGCCCTCATGCTTCCCGCAACCACGTCGCAAACGGTTGGGCCTTACTTCGATATCGGTTTGAATCTGCTGCTGATCTCCGATTTGGCTGGTCCCGGTGAACGGTTCACTCTCGAAGGGCGGGTATTAGATGCGAACCGACAACCAATTCCCGACGCACTGATTGAAACCTGGCAAGCCGACGCGACCGGCAACTTCCCGCGCGAAGGCGACACCTTCCGCGGCTTCGGACGCGTGGCCACTGATCCGAACGGAACGTTCCGCCTCACCAGCATCAAGCCCGGACCTGTTGCGGGTCCGCACGGCACCATGCAAGCGCCGCACTTGGAAGTCTCCATATTCATGCGCGGCCTTTTGATAAGACTCACCACGCGCGTCTATTTTCCCGACGAACCGGCGAACGCGACCGACCCGATTCTGAACCTCGTGCCCGTTGCGAGGCGGGGAACCGTCATCGCGAACAAAACAGAAAGCGGCGCGTTCCATTGGGACGTGTTGATGCAAGGCGACGATGAAACTGTCTTCTTCGACATATAAGGATCTCTTCACCGCGCGTGCCACCTTGCAAACCATGCTGGATTTCGAAGCAGCGCTGGCAAGGGCCGAAGCGGCCACTGGTGTCATTCCGAAGACCGCGCGTGGCCCCATTGCTCTTTGCTGTAAAGCGGAGCGGTACGACCAGCAAGAGATTGCCGCGGCCGCGGAGAACGCCGGCAACACCGCGATTCCGCTCATCAAACTCCTAACCGCTGAAGTCGGGGAAATTGACGCCCACGCCGCGCGCTACGTGCATTGGGGCGCAACGAGCCAGGACATGATTGACACTGGCCTCATCTTGCAACTGCGCGATGCATTTGATTTAGCAGACCGCCATCTCGCAGCGCTCTGCGCAACCTTGGCCAAGCTGGCCGAAGAACATCGCGCCACTTCCATCGCAGCGCGCACCTGGATGCAGCAAGCTTTACCCACTACGCTCGGTTTGAAGTTCGCCGGGTGGCTGGACGCACTGCACCGGCAACGTTTCCGTATGGCCGATGCACGTAGCCGCATATTGGTGCTACAGTTCGGCGGCGCTGCCGGATCATTAGCCGCCTTGGGCGACAAAGGATTGGAAGTAAGTACCGCGCTGGCAGCTGAACTAAAGCTACCTTCGCCCGATTTGCCGTGGCACACAGAACGCGACAGAGTAGTAGAAGCCGCCACTCTCTTCGGCCTGCTCATGGGCACGTTGGGCAAGATGGCCCGCGATCTTTCGTTGATGATGCAAAGCGAACTAGCGGAAGTGGCGGAGCCCGCGGCGCCCGGACGCGGCGGCTCATCTACCTTGCCGCACAAACGCAACCCCGTCACTTGCGCGGCAGTTCTGGCAGCAGCTACCCGAGTGCCTGGATTAGTGAGTACTATGCTGTCAGCCATGGTCCAGGAACAAGAACGTGCTTTAGGCGGATGGCAAGCCGAATGGGAAACGCTGCCACAAATTATCTGCCTCACTGGTGGTGCGTTAGAACAAATGATGACCCTCATGCCGAGCCTTGAAATCGATAAGAGCCGCATGCTCGCCAATCTGGAAGCCACCCGCGGACTCATCTATTCCGAGAGCGTTTCCATGTTGTTCGCCGCGCGCCTCGGCAAAACAAAAGCTCATGAGTTGCTCGAAAAAGCGTCCCAACAAGCTATAAAAGAAAACAAACATTTGAAAGAAATCTTGCTGGAAGATGCAACCGTACGCGCGCATTTCGCCAATAGCGACATCGCCAAACTCTTTGACCCGCTATCCTACATCGGCATGGCGAATGAGTTCATTACGCGCACCATCAAGACAGTGAAGGAGTAAGTATGCCCACGTTGGCACATCCCGATTACAACATCAACTACCTACTCGAAGGGCCGGCGGACGCACCGTTGCTGGTTCTCTCGAATTCCCTCGGGGCAGATCTGAGCATGTGGGATGCGCAGGCAGCGGAGTTCTCCAAACGCTACCGCGTCCTGCGCTATGACAATCGTGGCCATGGCGGATCGACCCAGAGTCCTGGGCCATATCGGATCGACGACGTGGCCAATGATGCAGTCTTACTGATCGAACATGTCGGCGCGAAATCAGCGCATTTCTGTGGATTGTCATTGGGTGGCATGGTTGGCATGTGGCTGGCCACCCATAAGCCCGAACTCATCCAAAAGCTGGTGCTCTGCAACACCTCTGCGCTGATGGGACCAAAGGAATTTTGGGACAACCGAATGACAGCAGTGCGTGGACGTGGCATGCAGGCCGTGGTGCAACCAGTCATCGAGCGCTGGTTCACCGAAGCCTTTCGCGCCAAACACCCGGAAGTCGTGGCGCGCATCGAAAGCAGCATGCTGAAGGTCTCTTTGGAAGGCTATGTCGGTTGCTGCTCCGCCATTCGCGACATGGATCAGCGCAAAGCCATATCCGCTATTAAAGCCACAACCATGGTGATTGCCGGTACGTTTGATCCGTCAACGCCGCCGGCGATGGGCCAAGCCATTGCAGAAGCCATTAAGGGCGCGCGCTATGTGGAACTTCCCACGGCCCACTTGTCTTGTGTCGAAGCGGCGTCCAGCTTTAACGATGTTGTTAACTTTTTCTTGAACGCCTAAAAGGAGATTTGATGGATGATCAAGATCTGTACCACCAGGGTCTGCGCGTGCGCCGCGAAGTGTTGGGCGACGCGCACGTAGAAGGCAGTCTGGATAAGCTCACCGAATTCAATCACGAGTTTCAGACTTTGATCACTCGCTATGCTTGGGGCGAAATCTGGACCCGGCCCGGACTACCGAAGCATACGCGCAGCTTGCTTACACTCGCCATGATGGTGGCTTTGAATCGCAATGAGGAATTCAAATTGCACGTGCGCGCAGCCTTCAACAACGGTGTGACGCGCGACGAAATCAAAGAGGTATTGCTGCAAACTGCCGTCTATTGCGGCGTCCCAGCCGCGAACTCCGCGTTCCATGCGGCAGAAGAAGTCTTTGCGGAACTGGACAAACATGGATCAACCGCGCCTTGAGTTCGTAACTGAACTGCGCGTCCGTGTCGCTCCGGCGCTGGAGATTGGCCAACTCGCCGAAGGCCAACGGCGCATCATCGAAATCGTCGGCGGTGAGTTCGCAGGCCCGCTGCTGCGCGGCCGTATCAAATCCGGCGGAGCCGATTGGCAATTGATTCGCTCCGATAACGTTGCCGAGTTGGACGCCCGGTACGCGCTGATCACCGACACCGGCGTCACGGTCTACGTGGCCAACCGTGGCATTCGTTACGCCGAACCCACTGTGATGGAAAGGCTGGTCAAAGGCGAACCGGTAGATTCATCCGAATATTACTTCTGCTCAACACCATCCTTCGAGACAGATGCGCCCGACCTACAATGGCTCCGGCAGTCTATCTTTCTTGGGATCGGTATGCGTTTGCCCAACTTGGTTGTAATTCAGGTCTGGAGGGTTTTGTAAGTGCCCGCCCTTATGTGATATTTCTTACACAGAGCAAGATTCCTGCTAGAAAGTTAGAAATATAAGTAAGAAAATGGGTTAGTCTGGAGGGGATGCGTACCGAAGTTTTCGCAGATCAACCCGTAGATGTTTCGCAACTACCGTCGCTCCGAGCCGAGCATTTCCCGTATGCTGGCCCATATCCTTGGCTCGACCAAGCGAACGCCCTGGAACAGATCGAAGTTCGTGTCAACGATGGACGCCTGACACCGTCCGAAGCCGAGCGATGCCGTTTCTGGAACGAAAACGGCTATATTATTTTGCCGAAGCTCATCGAAGAGCCAACACTCGACTTCGTATGGGCGGCTTATGAAAAGGCGGTTGGCGACGGCACCATCGAACTGAAGCCCGAGTCAGCAGGCGAAGGCGATCGATATCCCGGCCGTTTCCTTGATCCGCATCACAAAGTAGAAGAGTTCTGTCGAATTTTGCGGCATCCCGGCTTGTTGCATTGGATTCAGTTACTGATGGAGCGCGAGCCAGAACCATTTCAAACGATCACTTCGCACAAAGGCTCGCAACAAGGTGCCCACTCCGATTCCATCCACATGACAACGTATCCACTGGGATATCT
>Ga0182012_10002118_pt1 | contig 21618 bp, 20 predicted proteins | sample 612S2SmetaG_FD_120486 | JGI IMG/M metagenome (GOLD analysis project Ga0182012, IMG submission 120486) | Permafrost microbial communities from Stordalen Mire, Sweden - 612S2S metaG | ecosystem: Environmental > Terrestrial > Soil > Wetlands > Permafrost | place: Sweden: Stordalen | collected... | reverse complement strand
GGCCGGGCCGACGCCAGCCGATCCATATGGTGCATGGGCACGTTCCACCAATCGGCGTATCGGGCCACCAGGTCGAGCGTGGCCGGCCCGGTGCCGCCGATCACGATGGGGATCGGTCGTTCCGGCACCGGTCTCTGCCGGGCCCCGTCGACCTGGAAGAAGGCACCCCGGTGGTGCACCGGCTCGCCCGTCCACCACCTCGTCACCAGGTCGAGGGTCTCACCCAGTCGCTCCTGCCGCTGGGCCGCGCTCAGCCGGGGCAGCCCGAATCGGTCGAGCTCCGCGGGTACCGATCCCGAGCCGATCCCCAGTTCGAACCGACCCCCGGAGAGTTGCTGGAGGGTCACCGCCTGGCGGGCCAGCACCGCAGGGTGCCGGAAGGAGTCGCACAGCACCAGATGGCCGAGCCGGAGGCGGTCGGTGACGGCCGCCAACCAGGTGGCGGTGGTGAACGCCTCATACAGGGGTTGGTCGATGGCGCCCGGGGGCTCCAGGTGGTCCATGAGGGCCATGCCCGTGAATCCCGACTCCTCCGCACCCCGGGCCCTGGCGGTGATGGCCGACGGGTCGAACCGCATCTGGGGCAGGAAGAGGTGGAACTCCATGGGGGACCCGGCTCCCCGGGCCGGGGCGGCCGGATCGGTTCCCGACCCGCCCGCGCCCGTCACGTCAGACCCGTTCGATGAGGGCGCCGGCCAGGCTGTGCCACTGGTGGCCGGTTCCCCCCATCAGCACTTCGTTCTGCTTGGCCCGCTTGAAGAGGAAATGGGCGTCGTTGGCCCAGGTGAATCCCACCCCGCCGTGGATCTGGATGTCGTCCCCGGTCACCCGGACGGCGGCCTCGGCGGCGTACGCAGCCGCCATGTCGGCGGCCCGGGACCTCTCGGGATCGCCGGTGTCCGCGGCCCACGCCGCGAAGTGCACGCCGGCCCGGGCCATCTCCAGAGAGTGGTACATGTCCACGATCTTGTGCTTCACCGCCTGGAACGAGGCGATGGGACGATCGAAGACCACGCGCCCCTTGGCGTACTCCACCGCTTCGTCCAAGGCCCGGTGGCTGACCCCCACCAGCTCGGCGGCCAGGGCCACCGACACGTCGTCGAGGACCCGTCGCCACAGGACGGACTGGTCCCCGTGCGGTCCGAGCGGTTCCACCGGCTCCTCGTCGAGGATCAGCCGCGAGAGCTTGCGGGTGGGATCGAGGGTGGGGACAGGTTCGGCCCGGGGCGAGTCCAGCAGGTAGGACCGGATCCCCTCTTCCGCCAGTGCCACCACGATGACCCAGTCGGCGGTGTGGCCGTCCATGACGACCGGCTTGAGCCCGGAGACCACCCAGCCGGATCCCTTGCGCCGGGCCCGGGCCCGCACGGTCCCGAGCGGGTGGCCGTGTCCCTGCTCGTGCAGGGCCACCGTGCCCCGCTGGCGCCCGGTGGCCAGCCCCTCGAGCAGGGTGTCGGCCCCGAGAGCGGTGGCGGCCAGGGTGGCCATCACCGATGAGGAGAAGAAGGGTCCGGGCAGTGGGACCCGCCCCATCTGTTCGAGGATGATGCACATCTCCAGCAGTCCGGCCCCTTCGCCCGGGATCAGGAGTGATGTCCACCCCAGCGAGACCAGCCGGTCCCAGAGCTCGGGCGTGATCCCGTCGGGATCATCGGCCAGTTGGCGGAGGGTGTCCCCCCCGATCTCCCCCATGGCGCGATTCGCCACGTCCTGTAAGGCAAGTTGTTCGGCATCGAACGTGAAATCCACGGTCCACCCCCGGAGTGGCTCGGCTGACGGTGGCGACAGTGTAGATCCCTGACGCCGGTGTCAGCACCGGGGGGTCACCGCGGCTACTATCGGGTTCCGTGGACTTCGCCCTGGCTCCTGAAGATGAGGCATTCCGCGATGAGTTGCGGGCATGGCTCGACGAGTACCTTCCGCCCTTTCTGGCCAGCGAGGAGCTGACCGACGACTCGTCCCTCTCGGGCGAGAAGTCCCAAGCCCGTCGGGCGGCGTGGCAACGGCTCCTGAACGGTGGCCGGTGGGCCGCCGTGGGCTGGCCCTCGGAGTACGGGGGGCGCGACGCCACCGCCATGCAGCGCATCATCTACTCCGAGGTCAACGCCGAATACCGGACGCCCGGCCTGTTCAACCCCAACGGGCTCTGGCAGATCGGCCCGATGATCATCGCCTGGGGCACCGAGGAGCAGAAGGCCCGTTGGCTCCCGTCGATTCTCGACGCCACCGACCACTGGTGCCAGGGATTCTCCGAGCCCGATGCCGGCAACGACCTGGCCAACCTCCGGACCACCGCCATCTGGGACGGTGACGCCTATGTGGTCAACGGCCAGAAGATCTGGATCTCCACCGCCCACCTGGCCCGATGGGGACTCTTCCTCCTCCGCACCGACCCCACCGCCATCGAACGGGGCGCCAAGCACGAGGGCATCACCGCCTTCATCATCGACATGCACACCCCGGGCATCGAGGCCCGCCCCATCCGGGACATGGCCGGCGAGGAGATGTTCAACGAGGTCTACTTCAACGACGCCGTCATCCCCCTCGACAGCCGACTGGGCGGCGAGGGTGAGGGGTGGATGGTGGCCATGGGCACCCTGGGCCACGAGCGGGTGGGTATCGCCGGTCAGATCTCGATCCTCGCCGCCGACCTCCACGCCATGGTGACGGCGGCCCGCTCGGTCAACCCCGGGGCCCTGGAAGATCCGACCCTGCGTGACCGGCTGGCCCGGGCCTGGACCGATATCGAACTGGCCCGGCTGCTGTCGCTGCGGGCCCTCAGCAAGATCATCAAGGGTGAGAAGAACTGGCCCGAGGTGCCCTTCGCCAAGCTCCAGTGGTCGGCCCTGGCCCAGACCCTGGCGGCCCTGTCGGTCGACCTGCTCGGCCCGGCCGGGGTGCTGGCCCGGGGCGGCCCCGACTCCGTCGATCGGGGCAAGTGGACCCGGCACTACTCCTTCCAGCGGTACAGCACCATCGGGGGAGGCTCGACCGAGGTGCAGAAGAACATCATCGCCGACCGGGCCATCAAACTTCCCGGCCAGGCCCGCCTGTCCTGACGTGGCGTCCGATCCCCGGGCGCCGTGCCTCATCGGTGTGGCCCGCCGCACCTGGCGGGACGTTCCGGCCCCCGAACCTCTCGACATGTGGGAGGAGTTGGCCCGTTCGGCGGCCGACGATGCTGGCAGCCCCCAGGCCCTGAGCCAGCTGCAGAGCCTGCAGGTGGTGTACTGCCAGTCCTGGGAGTACGACGACCCGGCGGGCCGCCTGGCCGGACGTCTGGGCGCTGATCCGGTCCTCCGCTCCTACTCCGGGCTCGGGGGTTCGGTACCGGTGCGGCTGGTGGCCGAGGCGGCCGAGGCCATGGCCCGGGGTCGGTTGGACCTGGCCCTGGTGGTGGGGGGCGAGGCCCTGGCCACCCGTCGCCACCTCACCGAGCCCGAGTGGTCGTACCCGCCGACGGAAAGCCGGCCCTTCCCGTTGACCCTCGACCGCCAGGAAGCCTCCAACGGCATCTATCAGGCCTATCTGACCTTCGCTCTGTTGGACACGGCCCGACGGATCCACCGGGGCGACACCATCGCCGGGCACCGGTCCCACCTGGGCGCGCTGCTGGCCCCTCTCACCAAGGTGGCCGCGTCCCAGCCCCGACACGCCTGGTTCCCGACGGAGCGCAGCCCTGAGGAGATCACCACGGCGTCCCCCACCAACCGCATGGTGGCCACCCCGTACACCAAGCTGATGACAGCCATCATGGATGTCGACATGGCCGCCGCGGTGATACTGGCCACCGAGGCCAAGGCCGACGCTCTCGGGGTCCCCGCCGACCGGCGGGTCTACCTGCGCGGCTACGGGACCGCCGAGGACCCCGCCACCATGGCGGCCCGTCCGGAGCCCTGGCGGTCCCCGGCGATGGAGGCGGCCATGCGGTCGGCTCTCGGAGGGATGGCCGTCGACGACGTGGGTCACCTCGACCTGTACTCGTGCTTCGCCGGATCCCTGTCCTTCGGCCGGGACGCCCTCGGAATCACCGACGACCGTGGCCTGACCGTCACCGGAGGCCTCCCGTACCACGGGGGGCCGGGCAGCAACTACGACACCCACGCACTGGCCGCCATGACCGAGGTGCTGCGGGCCGATCCGGGCTCCCTCGGGCTGGTCAGCGGCATCGGGATGCACATGACCAGCCACAGCGCCATGGTGCTGTCCTCCCGGCCGGGCGATCGGACCCCCGCCGTCGGGGGGGACTCCACCGGGTCGACCCCGACCCCGACCCCGAGCGTGGCACCGGTGGCCGTGGTCTCGGATGCCGACGGCCCGGGGACGGTCATGGCCTTCTCCACCGTCCATACCCGCCAGGGGCCGGACTGGACCGCGCTGATTTGCGGGCTCGCCGACGGGTCCCGCTGTTACGCCCGGCTGGAGGAGCCGGCGGGCGACGACGAGGATCTGGCCGGCCAGACGGTGAACCTGACGCCGGGGCCCCGGCACTCGACCGTGGCCCACCGGTGACGGGACCGGTGTCCTGAAGCCGACACCGAAAGCGCCCACCGACCAACGAACCCGAGCCGATCGACCAGCCAACCGGAGGAGCACCATGGCCATCCACTACGAGACCGGTGACGAGCACATCGTGACCATCACCATCGACCGCCCCGAGGCCCGTAACTCGCTGGACATGGAGCACTTCGCCCAGCTCCGGATGGCGTGGGACCGATTCGGTGAGGATGACGATGCCTGGGTGGCCGTCATCACCGGCGTCGGGCCGGACTTCTGTGTCGGGGCCGACCTCAAGACCTACATTCCCCAGATCACCAAGCTGGCGGCCAAGATGCAGACCGACGGTGTCACGGAGATCGACGGGTACCGATTGGACGACGGAACCAAGGCGGTCCTCCGGAACGTCAAGCTGTACAAGCCGATCATCGCCGCCGTCAACGGCACCTGTGTGGCCGGCGGCATGGAGATGCTCGGCGGCTGCGACCTCAGGGTGGCTGCCGACACCGCCACCTTCGGGGTTCTCGAGCCCAAGCGGGGGCTGTTCGCCGGAGGTGGGACCACGGTCCGACTTCCCCGCCAGATCCCCTATCCGGCGGCCATGGAACTCCTGCTGTGCGCCGACCGCCTGTCCGCCCGGCGGGTCTACGAGATGGGCCTGGTCAACGAGGTGTGCAGTCCCGACGCCGTGATCGAGCGGGCCTTCGACTACGCCCGGCGGATTACCGCCAACGGGCCGTTCGCGGTGCGCAAGACCAAGGAGTCGGTGATCCGGGGGCTGGCCGTGGACATGAAGGAGGCCTACCGCATCGAGTCGTCCATCTCCCAGGAGGTCTTCTCCAGCGAGGACGCCACCGAGGGCCCCCGGGCCTTCGCCGAGAAGCGCACCCCGGAGTGGAAGAACCGCTGAACATGGGGACGGCACGGCGGCGCGGCACCCGGTGCTGCTGATCGACGCCGCCAACGTGATCGGCTCCCGGCCCGACGGATGGTGGCGGGATCGACCCGGCGCCGCCCGTACGTTCGTCGGGAGGGTGCGCGCCGCGGTCGGGGAGGGCCGACTCGACACCCCCGTCGTCCTGGTCCTCGAGGGGCTGTCCCGGACTGCTGTCGACGAGGGGACGGTCGACGGCATCTCGGTCCTCCACGCGCCCGGCAGCGGTGACGACACCCTGGTGTCGGTGGTGGCCGGCGCCGACTCCCCGGTGACGCTGGTGTCGGCTGATCGCGCTCTGTGCCGGCGGGCCGTCGACCTGGGAGCCGAGGTGGTCCGACCCGGTTGGCTTCTGGCCCGGTTGGACGGATGACGCGCCGCCGTGGGGGGCTACGTGCCGGCGATCCCCTGCCCGATGAGGACCACGCCGAACACCACGAAGAGCACGGACATGACCGTGGCGTTGTTCTGGCGTAGCCAGACATTCCAACTTCGGAGGACCCCCGGCGCCCGGTCGCCCAGGCCCACCATGACCCCGATGGGGGCCGCCACCCCCAGCACCGCCACGACCACGTAGACGGCGCCGACGGTCCACTGCTGGCCGGCTGACAGGCCTGCAGCCGCGATGGCCGTGGCCGCTGCCAGGCCCACGACGACATTTTTGGGATTCACCGCGCCCAGAACCGCTCCGGCGGCAAGGGCCTGACCCTGCGAATAGCCCGCCATGCCGCTCATCCATGGCGGCATCGACCCCTCCTCCCCGGCCTTGGGCCGGCCCCGGAACTTGCGCACCGCCGCCACCAGGAGATAGATCCCGAGGATGAGCTTGACGGCTCCGGCCCACGAGGCGTGGCCGGAGTCGGGCGAGAGATCCACGGCGCCGGCGACGGCCACGAAACCGGCCACGACGGCGCCGACACCGACGGTGAAGCCCGCCAGGAAGGTCAGGGCGTTGGTCAGGGGCCGGCCGGTGAACAGGAGGAGGATCGCCGGGATGATGTTCAACGGCGAGATGGTCACCACCAGGGCCAGGGGGAGGATCTCCCCGATCACGGCTTTCACCGGGGGCTCCTCTCGACGCCGGACAGGGAGAAGTTACTCGCGGCCGGGACTACAGACCGTCATCGGATTCCTCCGACCATCGGTGCAGGCAGGTGCGGCAGGTCCCTGACGATCGCAGCGGGCTGTCGGCTCCCCGGTCAGAGTTCTCGTAGACGACCTGCACGTTCCAGTCTCCGCAGTCCGGGCAGATGGGGCTGCTGGTGAACGCCATCGTCGGTGTCTCCACGGTCCACACCGGCGCAACCCCTGAGCCGGAGCATCGGACGGTGGGTCGCCACCTTAGCGGTCAGCTCGGGAAGGCCGGCCGGCCGGCCGGTCGGCCCGCCCCGGCACAACCGCCTCAGGCCAGCCGTTCGATCACTGTGGCATTGGCCTGTCCGCCACCTTCGCACATGGTCTGGAAGCCGTAACGGCCACCGATGGTCTCCAGACGATTGAGCAGGGTGGCGACCAACCGCACACCGCTGGCCCCCAGCGGGTGGCCCATGGCGATGGCCCCGCCATTGGGGTTCAGCCGCTCGGGATCGGCGCTGAAGGCCCGGTTCCACATCAGCGGGATGGCGGCGAAGGCCTCGTTGCACTCGATGGCATCGAACTGCTCGATCTTCATGCCGGACCGCTCCAGCAGACGCTGGGTGGCGGGAACCGGGGCCGACAGAACGATGGCGGCATCATCAGCGGCCACGGTGGCGTGGGCGATCCGGGCCCGGATGGGCAGGCCCAGCCGTTCGGCCAGTTCACGGTCGGCGATCAGCATGGCTGCGGCCCCGTCGGTCATCTGTGAGGAGTTCCCGGCCGTGATGGCCGGCGCGGTGTCGGGTTCCCAGCTCTGGGCCGGCGGCAGTCCGGCCATGGACTCCATCGAACCTTTCCGGCGGATGCCCTCGTCGGACTCGAGATACTCGCCGGTGAGGCTCCCGTCCTCGGCCTTCAGGGGCACCGGGATGGCCTCATTGGCGAAGTGGCCGGCGTCCCAGGCCGCCGCGGCCCGGCGGTGGCTCTCCAGCGAGTAGGCGTCCATCTCCTCGCGGCTCACCTCCCAGCGGTCGGCCAGTACCTGGGCCACCCGGAACTGGGCCCACAGCCGCCCGTCGATCTGCTCCAGAAACGACGGGGAGAACGGTCCGGTGCCCCCGCGGGCGTTGGAGGCCAGGGGGACCCGGCTCATACTCTCGACGCCACAGGCCACCACCAGGTCGTAGTGGCCGGCCTTGACTCCGGCCGCGGCGAAGTGCATGGCCTGCTGGGACGATCCGCACTGACGGTCCACGGTGGTGGCCGGCACCGTCTGGGGTAGTCCCGCCGCCACCCAGGCGTTGCGGGTGGTGTTGGTGCTCTGTTCGCCGACCTGGGTGACACACCCACCGATCACGTCGTCGATGGTGGCGGGGTCCACTCCGGTGCGATCGAGGAGGGAGGTGAGAGCCAGTCCCAGCAGATCGGTGGGGTGCCAGTGGGCCAGTGCCCCTCCCCTCTTGCCCATGGTCGTCCGGACCACGTCGACGATGACGGCGTCTCGCTCGTTGATGCTCATACTGGTTCCTCTCACTCCGTGGTGACGTCGTCGGATGGTGACGGCGTCACCCCGGCGGTGTCGTCGATTCCGGTGATCCTGTCGATTCTCCCGCACCCTGCCGGCCACCTCGACCACGGGACCACGGACGCCGGCGTTGTCCGCTCGGCCGGCCGGCCGGGCCGGCCTCGTCGGCAGGTGACAGGAGGGACAGGTCCTCGGCCGGATCCTCACCCCGCGCCGTCAGGACCCTCTCCACCGCGGCCAGGGCGCCGTCCGACGGCCCGTCGTAGGCCACCGATCCGTGCTCAAGGACCACCGCCGTCCCGGCCAGGTCGAGAACCCGGTCCACCTGCTGCTCGACGACCATCACCGCCGTCCCGGCCTCGTTGATCTTCCGGAGCCCGTCGTAGACGACGTCGATCACCACCGGTGCCAATCCGAGAGAGATCTCGTCCGCCACCAGCAGGCTGGGCGGGAGGACCAGTACCTTGGCCAGCGAGAGCATCCGCTGCTCGCCTCCGGACAGCGTCCCTCCGTTCTGGCGACGCCGCTCTCCGAGCACCGGAAAGGCGTCATAGGCCCGGACCAGGGCGTCGGGAACGCACCGCCGGCCGCCACGTTGACGGAAGACCAGCTTGAGGTTCTCCTCGACCGTGAGACTACCGAAGACCCCTCGTCCCTCCGGGACGTGGGCCGTGCCGGCCCGGGCGATCTTGTAGGCCGGCAGACCGGTGATGTCCCGGCCGTTCAACCGGACCGACCCCGAGGTGCTGGGCAGCAGGCCGGTGACCACGCGGGACACGGTCGACTTGCCGGCACCGTTCGAGCCGATGAGGGCGGTGATCCCACCGGCCGGCACCGAGAAGGTCACGTCGAACAACGCCCGGTACGGTCCGTAGCTGGCGCTGATGTGCTCCACCTCGAGGGCCAGAGGAACGGTGCCCGGCTCCGCGGTGGTCGTCAGGGTCCCCGCTTCGGTGCCTCCGGAGGTCACGCGCTCACCCCCAGATACGCCTGGCGCACGGCGGGATCGGCCATCACGTCATCGAAGGTTCCCTGCGCGATGACCGCACCGAGGTTCATGACGATGGTCCGGTCGACGACCGAACCGACCATGCCGAGGTCGTGTTCGACCAGCAGGACGGCCATGCCCCTCTCCCGCTGGAGCTTGCGCAGGACCTCGGAGAGTTCGTGGGTCTCGTGGACGTCCAGGCCCGAGGACGGCTCGTCGGCCAGCAGCAGGACCGGCTCACCCACCAGGGCCCGGGCCAGCTCGACCAGGCGGCACGACCCCAGGCCGAGCGACGAGACCGGGGCGTCACCACGGTCGGCGATACCCACCATGTCGAGGACGGCGTCGACCCGGGCGTTCTCCTCCGGGGTGGGCGCACTGCGATTGAGCAGGTCCTTCCACAGCCGGCCCTGACGCAGGCGGGCCCGGTCGGCCACCAGCAGGTGCTCGCGCACCGTCATGTCGGGAAACACCTCCACCCGTTGGTAGGTCCGGCCGATACCCAGCCGGGCCCGCTTGTAGGTGGGGGTGCCGAGTAGTTGGTGGCCGTCCAGGATGATGCTTCCCCGCTCGGGCTGGAGTTGGCCACAGATGCAGTTGAACAGCGTGGTCTTGCCGGCTCCGTTGGGACCGACCAAGCCCACGCTCTCGCCCGCTTCCACCTCGAAGCACACGCTCTCGACCGCGGTGATACCACCGAAGATCTTGGACACCCCGTCCACTGCCAGGAGGGGGCCCGGGTCAGCCACGGTCGGTGACCGCCGGTTCGACCGCGACCACGGCGTGGCTGGCGGCATCGGGTGCCCGGTGGCCCTGGCCGCCCCCGAGCGCGCCGGCCAGGGAGGGACCCGGGCCGGGAGGTGGATCGCCGGTGTGGAAGACCAGTCTCTCCATCCGTTGGGTCCACCGGCGCTTCTGGAATTCGAGGATCCCCTCGGGATGCGAGGCGTAGGTGAAGGCACCGAAGGCGAAGAGCACGAAGACCAGGCTGTTCCCACCGAACCGGGACGGCAGGTAGGTGAGGAGCTGCTGGATGACCACGAAGCCGAAGCCGGCGTTGATGGCCCCCTCCACCGTCGAGACCCCGGTGGTCACCACGATGACCACGAAGGCCAGCGAGAGCTGGTAGTTGAACGCCTCTGCACTCACCGACTGCTGTTGGATGGTCAGCAGGGTCCCCCCGACGCCGGCCACCACACCCGACAGGCCGAAGATCAGCACCCGTTGCCAGGTGAGATTGATGCCCAGGCCGGCGGCGGCGGTCTCACTTCCCCGCATGGCGGCCAGATATCGTCCGGTGGTCCCCTGCCGGATCAGCAGCACACCCAGTACGCAGACCACGAGGACCACCATGGCCAACACGAAGAAGGCGTGGCCGTTCGGGTTGAGGAGTCCCAGGCCGACCCATTTCGACTGCACACTGATGGGTGAGCCGTTGGCGGTCGAGAGTTGGGGGAAGACGGCGCTGTCGAAGAACAGGGCGGCGGCGATGGTCATGAGGGCCAGGCCGAGTCCGCGCAACCGGAGCGAGGCCACGGCCAGGACCACGGCCACCAGACCCGCGGCCACGGCACCCACGATCCCCCCCACCAACAGGCTCAGGCCCAGGTGGTTGGCCAGCTGCGCGGCGGTGAAGGCCCCGACCCCGGCCAGCATGGCCTGGCACAGGGAGAGTTGGCCACCCATGCCGGTGATGAGGGTGATGGAGAGGAAGACCACCGAGAAGCACAGGCCGGCGTTGAAGACGTTCTCCCACACCTTCGGTATCCAGGTGAGCATGGACACGATGAATGCCGCCAGGAGGATGTACCACCCGATCCGGATGATCCGGTCCATCTGGGGGGCCCGGAGAGCCGCCGTGGTCGGCGGGGTGGGCGGGTCGATCGAGGCCAGCGGATCGGTGGCCTCACCCAGCTTGCGCAGTCCCGGAACCAGGAGGAGAGCCGCCACCAGCACGATGAACGGCAGGGAGGTCAGGGCGGCCGACGACCACACGCTGCTGGCCGGCAGGTAGCCCTGGAGGACGGTGTCCGCCACCCCCATCAGGATCCCGACCACGGCGGCGATGGGCATGGAGCGCAGGACGGCCCAGGCGGCGGCGGCGAAGGCCGCCACCACCAGCGTGGCGTAGTCCTCCGCCTGCAGCTGTGCGTAGAGGGGGGCGAGGAGCACGCCGGCCAGTCCGGCCATGAGGCTGGACACGGCCCAGGCCACCGCCACCACCCGGCCGGAGTTGACACCGTCCAGCTGCACCAGCCGCCGGCTCTCCACCGCGCCACGCATCTGGAGGCCCAGCGGAGTGAGCCGCATCAGGATCACCAGGCCCAGGAGGACCACCGCGGTCACTACCACCGTGCTGAGCGAGATCCCGTTGATCGGGGTTCCGAGCACCCGGAAATAGACGTTGTCCGGGTTGAAGAGGATGCTGGGTGGGTTGTACTGGTTGTTACTCCCGAAGATCACCGGCAACAGGGCCGGTATCCCCACGAAGAGCGTGATCCCGGTCACCAGTTTGGCGGTGGTGTTGGAGTTGGGGATCTTGCGGAACAGGTACCGGTCGAAGATCAGCCCGAGGGCCGGTGCTAGGAGGAGCACCGACAGCACGAAGGCCAACAGGACCGACATGTGCTCGTTCTGGACCAGCAGGGTGAAGATGAACGCCGACACGTAGGCCTGGGCCCCGAAGGCGAAATTGAACACGCCGGTGGCCTGATAGGTGAGCACCAGCGCCACCGCCACCATGGCATAGGTGCAGCCAAAGGGGATGCCGGGGAGGGCAAAGCCCACAAAGTTGCTCACTCCTGTGCCGGTCCCTACCCGAGGCCGACTGGTGGCCGGGTCATGTCCCCGGAGTGCCGGCCGGCGCGGGCACCGGCGTGGTGTCCGACGCATCCGGACCCACGCAGACGAAGACCTGCTTGCCCTTTCCGAACACCGGCACGAACCGGGTGCCGTGGACCACGACGTAGGCGCTGCACGTGGGATAGGTCGTCCCGGAGTGGGAGACCTTCCAGCTCGTCACGGTGGTCAGCCCGCCGGCGGTGAAGTTGGTGATGTTGTTGGTGACCTTGATGATGTTGGCCTGGGTCAGGTCGTTGCCGGCCAACTTGATGGCGTCGGCCAGGAGCACCGCCGACTGCCAGCCCTGCTGGGCCACTCCGTTGTAGGTGAAGGCCGGCTCGTACTTGTTCATGGTGGCCAGGTACTGGATCATGCCGGTGTAGGTGTTGCCGAACCTGCCCCCCACGGCCTGGTACGGCACATTGCCCGACACATTGAAGTACACCCCCTGCATCAGACCGGAGTACTGGTTGAGCAGGGACTGGTCGTAGCCGCTGAGCCACAGCTGGTGGATCTTGAGACCGTACTGCTGGATGGCCCGGGCCATGGTGATGTTGTCCGACTCCTGCATGCAGCTGATGACGAACTGGCTGCCGGCCTCCTGCATCCTCTGGACCGCCGAGGTGTAGCTCCCGCCCAGCTGGGCGCCGAAGTCCTCGTAGCTCACGGTGAACCCGGCCTTGGCCAGTTCGGTGGCCGTGGTGTTGCAGGCGTCGTAGGAGGAGGTGATCGACGGTCCGTAGCTGATGATGGCCACCGACTTGGAGTGGGTCTGGTTGAGGACGTAGGCGTAGGCGGGTACCCCGGCCGAGTAGTTCTGGACCGATCCCCCGGCGGCGAAGAGGTTGGGGGGACCGGCCCAGTTCCCGCTGACGTTGTAGCCGTAGGTGGGGGTGTTGGTCTCCACGAAGTAGTTCGGGGTGAACCAGTAGGAGGCCACCATCACCGCAAAGGCGTGATCCTGGTCGATCAGGGTGTGGGTGAGTTGGGTGAACTGGCTGGGCTGGCCGCCGTCATCGAGGTTGTAGGACAAGAGGAGCTTGCGCCCGTTGATGCCGCCCTGGGAGTTGATCAGATCGAAGTACGCCTGGATCCCCGGAGACAGGCCGTCGAAGTCCGAGGCGATGGCGCCGGTCCGGGTGGAGATGGCTCCCACGTTGATGGCGGTGGCCGTCACCCCGGGCGAACTCGCCGTGGGGGTGGAGGCGGCAGTGGTCGACGATGACGGTGCCGTCGTCGTGGTGGTCGAGGTGCTCGATGACGATGAGCATGCCGTGGCGATAAGAGCGACCCCCAACGCCACTGCACCCGGCAACACCCAATTCCCCCGGTGTCTCCCCATGTCCACCCTTCCCTTGGTTGGCGGTCTGCCGACTGTCCCCGACAGGACGATCGCCCCGCAGGCCGAACGCAGTGCCAGTTCTTATGACACGAATGTTAGTGATGTCAACCGTAGCGCTCCGTGGCGGCGTCGGCCGGTATGGCTTTCCGGTCCCTTCAGCGCAGGAACTGCCGGTGCCGGTCGAAGTTGCGGAGTTCCCACGCCTCGTCCGGGGTGACCGTCGCCAGCTCTTCGACGACCGGGGCCACCTCGGGCTCCCAGCCGCAGGAGGCGACCATGGCCCGCACCCGCTGGGCCAGCGGACCGGGCCCGGCCGGCACCGCCGCCACCTGCAGACGGCCGTCGATCCTCCTCAGGACGCCCCGGTCGGTGACGACGCTGGTCACCCGGTGACCGGGGGCGGTCACATAGGCCACCCGGTCCGGCAACCGTTGCGGGCGACCGAGCGTAACCACCACGCAGGCCGCGGCCCGGCTGGCCACATCGTTGGCCCCTCCGGATCCCACCAGAAACCGCCCGTCGGACAGCCGGGTGGAGTTGAGGTTTCCGTTCCGGTCCACCTCGGCCGCACCCATGCACCCGATGGTGGTGGTGCCGGGTCCGCCCACCACCATGCCCAGGACCGTCGAGGAATCGGCCAGCATGGACGTCCCCGGGAAGACCCGGTGGTTGAAGATGTAGGGGTCGGCCGGCGTGGGTGTGTAGTCCCACAGGCCCAGCTCAGCGGTCAGGCACACCGGCCGGCCGGCGGCCCGCTCGCGGGCCACGGCCACCCAGGCGGCCAGGTTGGCCACCCCGGCGCCGGCCAGGACGGCGTCGGCCCGGTGTTCGGCCACCACCCTCTGCACCTCCCGGGCGCCCAGACCCGCCGCCATCTCCCAGTCGCTGACGGGATCGTCGGAGGGGACCGGGGTGGCCGCGGCGTCCCGGCGCCACGACTCCGGGTCGGCCAGCAGCCGGAGGCCGATCAGGCGGTCGGGCCCCAGGCGGTCGAGGTACCGGGAGTGGTCCGGCGGGTCCAGGACGTTGGCGCGGGCCCAGGTGTCGAAGTCGGCGCGGGCGGCGGCGGCCGCATCCACCCAGAACGGGATGTCCTCGCCGTAGGACGCCACCGGCAACCCCGGGGCGTAGCACCCTCCGGGGTGGGCGCCGAAGGGGGCCTCCACCACGGCCAGCACCCGGTGGGCAGGGATGTGGACCCGGTGCCCGAGCTCGGAGAGATCGTCCACGATGGCCTCCACCGTGGCCACGACCCCGCGCCGGGCGGCCCAGGCCCCCCAGGTGCCTTCCAACATGGGCTCGGAGATAGCCAGATTGCCGCGGGAGTCGGACACGGCGGCGTGGCAGAGGGCCACATCCGGGGCCAGGGGGGCCAGCAGGCCCACCGGCCCGAACGCCGTCTCGGCCACGGCGAAGCCGGGGTTGGTGGCGATGTCGGAGCCCGCCACCGAACCGGTGACGATCGCCGGCAGGCCCCGCGCCGCGGCCTCCATCCGCTGAGCCAGCGTGAGGATGGACCAGTGCTCCACGCTCACCTCGCCGGACTCGTACGCCTCCTTGAAGATGGGGTTGGGAGCGTAGGAGGGGAAGCTGTTCCCCGAGTACGCCGTCACCACCGAGCGCAGCATGCGGCCCCGGAAGAAAAGGGCCCCCAGGGCCCCGAGACTGCTCATGATCAGGGTGAACCCGGGGTCGGTCCGCCAGAACTGGCGCGCCATCTCCCGGGCCGAGGCGGTCCACCGGCTGTGACCCAGCATGATGTGGACGGCGTCGCCGGGGCGCAGGTGGCGCTCCACCGCGTCGCTCAGGGAGATCCCGACCTCGGTCATCCCGCCCTCACGCCTGCGGCCGGTCGGCGATGTGTCCGCCCGGGACCTGCCGGAGGCGGCTCCGGGAAGCCCTGATCATCCTGTGAGGTTACCCAGTGTGAGGAGATCCAGCCGGCAACTACCATTCGCCTGACATGGCCAGCGACGGAGAGAGCGCCCGGTCGACGACGCCCAGTGCGTCGTCGCGGGCGTCGGCGAACAAGGCGAAGAAGAAGACACCGGCGACGCGCTCCCCCACCGGCTCCCGGGCCGGCGGCGGGGAGGTCTCCCGCGTTCGGTCCGACGTCGAATCGCCCATCGGGGGGCCGGCGAGCAAGAGGGCCCTGCGCAGCCAGGGCCGCCAGACCATGCAGAAGCTGCTGGACGCGGCCATGGTGGCCTTCGACCGCCGGGGCTTCCACGCCACCCGGGTCAACGACGTGGTGGACATCGCCAACATGTCCCACGGGACCTTCTACCTGTACTTCGACAACATGACCGATCTGGTCCGGGCCCTGACCATCGAGGTGGCCACCGACGCCAGCGAGCTCTACGGCGCCCTGACCCAGGCCGGGACGGCGCTGGACGGGGAGAGCCGGGACCACCTCCGGGCGTGGATCGGTGCCTACTCGACGCTGTGGCTCCGCTACGCGCCCCTGTTCCGGTCGTGGACCGATCTGGCCTCGGTCGATGAGCCCATGGCGGCGCGGATCCGCCGCACCCTGACCACAATGACCGATGCCATGTCGGCCCAGATCGCCGCGGCGGGAATGGCCGGGGATCTGAGCCCCGAGGTGACCGGCATGGCCGTCCTGGCCATGCTGGACCGGTTCCACTACCTCCGGGACTTCATGGGACAGCCCGTCGACGACGAGACCCTCGAGACCCTCACCACCATGGTGTACAGGGCCCTGTTCACCCCGGTGCCGTAGTCGGCCCTGCCCCCCGGCCCCGGCGCGGGCACTGGCCCGGACCCGGGGTTCAGTCCATCACGATGTCCACGGCGGCCCCCAGGGCACCGAGGTCCGTCCGCTCGTTGTCCTCCCGGTAGCGGAGTCCCTGGACGTTGAAGAGCTGCACGGACTCCGCCCCCACCGGGTAGGGGCCCCAGTGCCAGGTCCCCTGATGGAGCACGATCGGCGCCAACGGCGGGATCACGAAGGCCTGCACCTGGTCGACGTCGGCGGGGGTGAACGGGTCAAGGGACCGCGGGGCCACCACCACCACCGCCATGACGTCCAGGGGCATCACCACCTGGGTGTGGGTGACGTGCCGGAACAATTCCTCACACCGGAGGCCCCCCGGCACCCGGGGCACCTCGTCGCGCCGGTGTCCGATGAGGTTGACGTGGGCGTCGTGCCACGCGAAGTCGAGCACCTGGACACCGTCCCTCGGGTCGGTGTCCTCCACCGGCAGCCAGCCGAACGGCGACCACGACTCCGCCCGCAGCGGCTCCGGGGTGATCCGGCGGACGGCGTCACTCATCAGTGGGGCCCCCGAGGCGATCTAGTGTGATGGTGCGATGCGATGGTCCAAACTTAACATCGCGTCCGGTGCCGGCCTCTCGTCCGGCTCCTGTCCGGCCCGGGCAGTCCGGCCGGAGACCGTCGACAGAGGAGGCCCGAGGCCATGGACGTGCGCAACATCGAAGAGGTCGCTCCGGTGGCGGAGCACAACGGGACCGTCCCGGTGTGGTGGATGGTGCAGTCGCGGGAGCTGAAGGACGCCACGGACGGGGGCTTCCTCGAGCTGGTCAACGAGTTCGAGGTCGAGGGGGGCGGTTACGTGTATCCCCACTCGCACCCGACCCACGAGTTCTATTACGTGCTGCGGGGACGGGGAGTCATGACGATCTCCGGTGAGGACCGGGACATCGCCCAGGGAGATCTGGTCTACATCCCGCCCGATGCCGTCCACAGCCTCCGGCCCGTCACCGAACACGCCCCCATCCACTGCTTCTGCTTCGCCATCGGTGTCAAGGGCTCGGGGCCGATCGACTACACCACCCACTGACCACCACCCACCGGCCGGCCCACTCTCCGGCCGGCCGGCCCTCGCTGGTCGGCCCACCCTCCGGCCGGCCCACTCTCCGGCCGGCCCACCCTCCGGCCGGCCCTCGCTGGTCGGCCCACCCTCAGCCGGTGGGGCCGCCGTCCTCAACCAGCGCCGCGTCCAGGTGAAGCAGGTCGACGGTGGTGGCCCCGCCCCGGAGGGCGGCGAAGTACTCCTGTTCGCCCGCCTCGCGGGCCCGGCCGGCGGCCAGCGTGGCCTCCAGGGCCGACCCGGGCACCACCACCACCCCGTCCACGTCACCGACCACCCAGTCGCCCCACGCCACCGTGACCCCGGCCACGGTGGCCACCGACCCCACACGACCCGGGTTGGACTTGGTGGCACCCCGGAGCGCCACTGTCCGCGAGAACACCGGAAAGCCCAGCCGCTCCAGTGCCGCGACATCCCGGACGCCACCGTCGATGACCAGGCCGGCCAGGCCTCGGGCCTGGGCCGCGGTGGTGAGCACCTCACCCCAGTAGCCCCGGTCGGGGACGTCACCGACGTCCACCACCAGTACGGAGCCGGCCGGGGCCCGGGTCACCGCCACGTGGACGGCCAGATTGTCACCCGGGGTGCAGGTGACCGGGTAGGCCGGCGCCGACAACGCCGCCCCCGGCCAGACCGGGCGCATCCGGGGGGGCATGGCCAGCGCCCCCGACTCGCCGAGGGTGGCCGCTCCGAGAGCCGCCAGGGCCCCTGCGACATCGTTGGGTTCCATCTCAGGCTCCTCGCTGGTGGTGGATGGGGCGGGGGCACGGAGCCTCACTGGCACCGGGCCTCACGGGCGCAGGGCCACGGTCACTTCGATCTCGACGGCGCCGCCCCTCGGGAGTGCCGCGACCCCGATGGCGGAGCGGGTGTGGCGTCCGGCCTCCCCGAAGATGTCGTACAGGACGGCGCTGGCCCCGTCGATGACGGCGGGCTGGCCGTGGAAGTCCGGTGCGGAGGCCACAAATCCGGTCAGGGTCAGCACCCGCTCGATCCGGTCCAGTGAGCCCAGTTCCACCTCCAGTACCGCCAGGGCATTGAGGGCGCAGACGGCAGCCGCCGCCGCGCCCTCCTCCACGGTGACGGTGCTGCCGAGCGTGCCGAGGCAGGTCAGTTCGCCGTCGATCCGGGGCAGCTGGCCCGAGGTCCGGGCCACCCCCCCGTGGACCACCACGGCGTCGAGCGGATCGTGTGGGGGATGGGGGCCGTACAGGCGGAGGCCCAACTCGTCGAGGCGGGCCCGGATCCGACCGGGTCCACCGGGTGCACCCGTGGTCGGGGCATCGTCGACGGAACGGGACATGGGGGCAGACCTCCGGGTACGGGGCCGGGTCACTCCCCCGGCCGGACGGGGCGATGCTATCCCTGACTCTCCGGCCTGTCTGACACCACCGTCACAGAACACGGGCATCGCATAGAGTGACCCCCATGGGTCTATTGGACGACAGAGTGGCCGTGGTGACCGGCTCCGGCCGGGGCATCGGTCGGGCCATCGCCCTGTGCCTGGCCAGCGAGGGCGCACGGGTGGTGGTCAACGACATCGGGGTGTCCCTGGGTGGTGAGGGGACCGACGAGGATCCGGCCGACCAGGTGGTGGCGGAGATCGTCGCCGCCGGTGGCGCCGCGGTGGCCAACCGTGACCGGGTGGACGACTTCGAGGGCGCCGGACGGATCATCGGCACCGCCGTGGACACCTTCGGGAAGATCGACATCCTGGTCAACAACGCCGGCATCGTGCGGGACCGCACCCTGGTGAAGATGGACGAGGCCGACTACGACGCCGTGGTCGCCGTCCACCAGAAAGGCACCTTCAACACCGCCCGCCACGCCGCACCGCTGATGAAGGAGGCCGGATACGGACGCATCGTCAACATCACCTCCTCAGCCGGACTGCGCGGCAACTTCGGCCAGACCAACTACGGCGCGGCCAAAGCCGCCATCATGGGCATGACTTTCGTGTGGGCCCTCGAGCTCGGGCGCTACGGGATCACCGTCAACGGGATGGCCCCCGCCGGTGCCACCCGGATGACCCAGGGCCTTTCGGACGAGGCCCCGCCGCCCGACCAGGACCCGGCCCTCAACGCCCCCCTGGTGGCCTTTCTGGCTTCGGAGCTGGCCGCCGACGTGAACGGCCAGATGTTCGGGCGGACCGGATTCGGCTACACCATCTTCCAGACCCCACGGCAGGTGGCCACCATGTGGGCCGACGGCGGATGGACCCCCGCGCAGGTGGCCGACCACTTCCACGAGGTGCTGGGCCAGCACCTCCAGCCGGTGGGCATGCCCTCGCATCCCCTCCTCGGCAAGAACGCGAAGGAGTAGCCGGCACCGTGGGCCAGTCCCAACTGCCGCCCGAACAGCTGCACGCCATGGCGCAGGCCTTCGGCGGCGAGACGGCCTATCAGGTGCTCGGGGGGGGATCGCTGACGTTCGACCAGTGGGACACCGAGGCCAGCCGGCTGGCCCGGGGCCTGGTGGCCGCCGGGGTCGCTCCGGGCGATCCGGTAGCCATCCATCTCCATCCGACGAACGCCCTCCGGTGGGTGGTGTCCTACGCCGCCATCCACCGGGCCGGCGCCGTGGCGGTGCCCTTCAACCCGCAGCTGGCCCGACCCGAGGTCGAGCACATGGTGGCCCACTGCGGCGCCCGTGCCGCCATCGTGGAGGAGTCCCTGCTCCGGGCGTACCGGGGTGGCGCACCGGCCCTGGTGGTGGTGGTCCCCCCGGGTGACGGGGCCGGCGGCACGTCGGGTGACGGCACGTCGGGTGACGGCACGTCGGGTGACGGCACGTCGGGTGACGGCGCCGACGGCGAGGGCCTCACGGCCTCGCCGGGGCAGACCGTCATGTCGTGGGACCAGATCATCGACGCGGACGGCAGCTACTTCCAGGTGCCGAGGGACCGGGGGGACCTGGCCGACATCCTCTACACCTCGGGGACGACCGGCCACCCCAAGGCGGTGGCGGTCCACCACGACAACTCGTCCCTGGTCCCCTTCACCACCCCGGCGTGGACGGGTGGGGGCTGGATGCACGCCAGCCCGCCCTACACCTTCGCCGGGCTGGCCTTCGTCTACACGCCGATGAAGCTCGGCATGCGGGTCATCTACATGCCCAAGTTCGACGCCGGCCAGTGGCTCGACGCCGTGGAGGAACTGCGGCCGGTGTCGGTGTTCCTGGTCCCGGCCATGGCCACCCTGGTCCTCGATCACCCCCGCTTCGACACCGCGGTGCTGGACTCCGTCCAGCTCTGCACGGTGGGCAGTGCCCCCCTGTCCTCGGCGGTCCTGGAGAGGCTGCAGGAGCGGATGCCCACCGCCCTGGTCTCCAACAACTACGGCATGACCGAGGCCGGCTCGGTCTACTGCATCATGCCTCCCGGTGAGGCCGTCAAGCGCCCGGGGTCGGTGGGCAAGCCCATGCCCCCCGCCGAGGTCCGCTGCACCGGCGCCGGCGGAGAGGACGTCCCCGCCGGCGAGGTCGGCGAGGTGCTGTTGCGGATACCCGGTCGCCCCCGGGAGTACTTCGGTGACCCCGGGGCCACCTCCCGCACATGGGTGGACGGGTGGCTGGTGACGGGTGACCTGGGCAAGATCGACGAGGACGGGTACCTCTATATCGTGGGCCGCAGCAAGGACGTCATCATCAGGGGTGGCAACAACATCCATCCGGTCGACGTGGAGCACGCCGTCGAGACCCATCCCGCGGTCCGGGAGGTGGCGGTCGTCGGTGTGGACCACCCGGTCCTGGGCGAGGACGTGGTGGCCGTCGTGGCCCTGGTGCCGGGGCGTCAGGCGACGGCCGAGGAGCTCCGGGCCCACACCCTGGAGCACCTGGCGGCGTACAAGGTGCCACGACGGTGGGAGTTCGTCGACGAACTGCCCCGCAACGCCACCGGCAAGGTGGTGAAGGAGCAACTCCGTCAGAGCCTCCGCCGGATGGAGTCCGGGCCCGACGACGAGCAGGGCCACGGTGAGGACCGAACCAGTCCGTCAGTGGCCCGGTGAGGCCGGCGGTAGCGTGGCACCCATGACAGAGACCGCCGACGGCCGGCGGCGCCGGCCGGAGTGGGAGACGACCGGAGGTCGGCTGCCGTGAAGGTGACCCGGACCCTCCACCACAGCTTCAACGTCGAAGGCCAGCTGGACCGCAGCGTGCACTTCTACCAGCAGCTCTTCGACATGACCGATGACGACCGGCCGACCATCCCCGGGGTCGAGGGGCACTGGTTCGGTGCCGGCAACGCCCAACTCCACCTGGTCGACGCACCCGCCGGGCCGGGCCCCATCCAGCCGACCGGGCCCCATGTCTGCTTCGCCGTGGCCGACCTCGGCGCCGCCGTGGCCGAGTTGGAGGAGGCGGGCATCCCCTACGCGGAGGGTGCCCAGGGGACCACGGTCCAGATCTGGTTCGCCGATCCTGCCGGCAACACCATCGAGATCCAGCAGGACCCGTCGATCGAGCCGTGATCGAGCCGTGACCGGGCCGTGACCGGGCCATGACCGGGCCGGGGCGCCGGGTGCTGGTGGTCGGGGGATCCTCGGGCATCGGCCGCAGCCTGGC